>Ga0116190_1000366_pt1 | contig 47645 bp, 43 predicted proteins | sample AD_JPNTR4_MetaG_FD_89808 | JGI IMG/M metagenome (GOLD analysis project Ga0116190, IMG submission 89808) | Active sludge microbial communities of municipal wastewater-treating anaerobic digesters from Japan - AD_JPNTR4_MetaG | ecosystem: Engineered > Bioreactor > Anaerobic > Digestate | place...
AGTCACGGAAAGACCACGACCACTTCCATGATTTCCACCGTCTTGGCCGAGGCGGATCTTGACCCGACCATGGTCATCGGAGGGAAACTGGCCAGCATCGGCAGCAACGCCCGACTGGGGGACGGAGAGATCATTGTCGCCGAGGCCGACGAGAGCGACGGTTCTTTTCTGAAGCTGTCGCCCACCATCGCCGTGATCACCAATATTGACCGAGAACATTTGGATTATTACGCGGGCATCGACGACATTAAAAAAGCGTTTCTTCAATTCGCCAACATCGTGCCGTTTTACGGGTGTTCGGTGCTTTGTCATGACAATGATTACGTGCGGGAAATTCTTCCCTTGATTCATCGGAGAACGATTACCTACGGCATGAAAGAACCCGCGGATTACCGAGCGGTGGACGTGCAGATTTCCGAGCAAAAAACCACCTATACGGTGATGTTCAAAAAGCGGAATCTGGGCGATGTTGAATTGGTCGTTCCGGGAGTCTTCAATGTTTATAATTCGCTGGCGGCGGTGGCGGTCGGACGCGAACTGAATCTCGACTTCAAGACGATCCAGGAAGGATTGAAGCGTTTCTCAGGCGTCCAGCGCCGCCTGGAAGTCAAAGGGCGGATCGGTGAAATCACGGTGGTGGACGATTACGGCCATCATCCGACGGAAATCAGGGCAACCTTAAACGCCCTGCGGCCACGGGTCAAGGGCAGACTGATTGTTGTCTTCCAGCCGCACCGCTACACCAGAACGAAAGCGCTGTTTGACGAGTTTACGCGGGCGTTTGACGAGGCGGATTTGCTGGTTTTGAATGACATCTATCCGGCCAGTGAAGATCCGATTGCCGGGATTGATTCGGCGGTTCTTTGCGAGGCGATAAAAAAAACGGGTAAAAAAGACGTGGAGTATCTTTCCGGCGCGGAAAAAATCGTGGATTATCTGCTTGCCCAAGTCAGGGAAAAAGACACGGTTCTGACGTTGGGGGCGGGGAATGTTTACAAGATCGGAGAAGCGTTGATTGAAAGATTGGTAGCCGGACGAAGGGCATGACCATGCATGGTGTCAACCGGGCAAAAGAAGCGCTGATCGGTGTCGAGGGGATTAAGGTTCTGTATGATGAACCGATGTCCCGGCACACATCGCTCGGCGTGGGAGGAAAAGCGGATGCCTTGGTGTTCGTGGAAAATCAAAGGCAGCTGGCGGACTTGGTCGGGTTGTTGAAGGAGAAAGAAATTGATTATTTCCCGGCCGGGAATCTGACCAACGTGATAGTGCGCGACGGAGGGTACCGGGGAGCCATTCTGCTCATGACCCGGATGAAAAACATCCGTCACCGGTATGAGGAAGGCGGTGCTTGTGAAGTGGCCGCGCAAGCGGGAGCGTCGCTTGCCAAACTCGTCGGCTACACGGTGACCGAAGCACTGACCGGAATGGAGTTTTGCGCCGGCATTCCCGGTAGTGTCGGGGGAGCGGTCTGGATGAACGCGGGCGCATACGGCAGGGAAATCAAGGACGTGATTACGCACATGACCGTTCTGGATGCTGATGGAAACATCTGCAGAATCCGAAAAGAAGCAGTTTCCTTCGGATACCGGCGGTCGGATTTTGCGGCTGGCACGATCATTCTGGATGCCGAATTTCGGTTGGAAAAGGGCGAAAGCGGAAAAATGCGGGAGAAGATAAATGAAATCTTGCAGTGGCGCCAGGAAAAGCATCCGCTGGATTTCCCCAGCGCCGGCTCCGTGTTCAAAAACTTGCCCGGTCTGGCGGCCGGAAAAATCATTGAGGAGATGGGATTAAAAGGAATCGTTCACGGCGGCGCGCAGGTGTCTGTCAAGCACGCCAATTTTATCATCAACCGGGGGGAGGCGACGGCGTCGGATGTCTTGGCGCTGATGGCCATGATTCAATCCCGGGCGAAAGAGGAAAAACAGGTTATCCTGGAGCCCGAAGTTGTCGTCATCGGAGAGGATCCATGTTGAAGAAGACCGGATGGCAGGCAAAAATAAAAAGAGCGCAGCGCAGAGTGGCCGACATGTCGGGCGACATTCTTTCGGCCGCGGGATTGCTGATTTTGTCGGTCCTCCTGGCGGGATTCTTTGTCTACGGGTACAGCTGGGTGGTGAGTCATCCGTATTTTCAGGTCAAGGAGATTTCCGTACGCGGCGTGAAGGAACTGACGGACAAAGATATTCTCACTCTCGCGGAGGTGAAACCCGCACAAAATCTGCTGGCGGTCAGCACCGGCGCGGTGATGAGAAGAGTGTCCAAGAATCCGTGGGTTCGGGAAGTCCATGTGGGAAGGGAATTGCCCGATAAACTTGTTTTGGAAGTGCGGGAAAGAACCCCGTTGGCTTTACTTAGATTGTCCAATGATTTTTATCTGGTTGATGTGGAGGGTTTTGTTTTTAAAAAATTGAGCGGCGCGGACGCCGTGGATTTGCCGATTATCACGGGCGTCAGCCAGAAGGACGAGGTGCGCTCGCCGATGTTTTTGAACGCGCTGAATCTGCTCAAGGCGTTGTCCCATGCACCGAGCTATACCTATTTGGGAGCGATTTCGGAAATGAGCATCGATCCGATTTTCGGGATTTCGATCATCACCGAAAAAGGGTTGTATCTGAAGCTGGGAACGGAACAATGGGAGAAAAAAATCGGCCGGCTGAAAATAGTTTTGGATGATCTGGAAAAACGAGGAATGAAAACGGCTTTTTTATGTATCGACTTATCCGATGTGTCAAAGGTGACGGTACAGAGGAAAAGCATCCCGGATCCCGAACAAGGGGGAAAGCAGGAAAAGCGATACAACATATAAGTGCGCAATCAACCGGTGCGTATAAAATAAATAAAGAGGAGAAGTGCTGATGAGGAAAAAAAGCAATGTTTTGGTTGGTCTGGACATCGGGACGACAAAAACCACGGCGATCGTCGGCGAAGTGACCGACAGCGGCATTGATATCATTGGGATCGGAACTTCTCAGACGAAAGAGATGAGAAAGGGAACGGTGGTCAATATTGATAACATGGTGGAATCTATTAAAATGGCGGTGGAGGAAGCCGAGCATATGTCCGGATGCCGCATCAATTCCGTCTACGTGGGCATTTCCGGAAGCCACATCAAAGGACAGAATTCGTTGGGTTTCGTTTCGGTGAAGGGCCGGGAGGTCGATGAGGGCGATGTCAAAAGGGTCATTGAATCTTCCAAGGCCATTGCGATTCCGGTGGGCAGGGAAATCCTGCATGTGCTGCCCCAGAGTTACGTCATCGATGGTCAGGAAGGCATCAAGGATCCCGTTGGCATGTCCGGCGTGCGTCTGGAAGCCAAGGTGCACATCGTGATCGGGGCGACAGCTGCCATTCAGGACATCGTGAAATCGGTGAACCGCGTAGGCCTCGATATTGACGACATCGTTCTGGAGCAACTGGCGGCGGCGGAAGCGGTCCTGAGCGCCGATGAGAAGGAACTCGGCGTGGTTCTGGTGGACATCGGCGGATCCAACACGTCGGTGACGATTTTTTCGGAATCCAGCATTAAACACACGGCCATCCTTCCGGTGGGAGGCAACTATCTGACGTCGGATATTTCCACCGGTTTGCGCACGCCGTTGGGGGAGGCCGAGAAAATCAAAATCAAGCATGGCTGCGCGATGACCGTGATGATTCCGAAGGATGAAACCATCCGGGTGCCGAGTCTCGGCGGTCGGGAGGACCGCGAAGTTTCCCGTCAAATTCTGGGCAGAATCATGGAGCCGCGCATGGAGGAAATTCTGAATTTGGCCTACAATGAAATCAGGCGGATCGGCTTTGAGGATCTTTTGGCCGCGGGGGTGGTTCTGACGGGCGGCACGGCGCTTTTGGAAGGGATCAGCGAACTGGCGGAAAAGATCTTTGACATGCCCGCCCGCCGGGGCATTCCCATCGGCGTCGGAGGACTGACCGATATCGTGAATTCGCCGGCCCACGCCATCGGCGTCGGGTTGATCATTTACGGACACAAACAGCTGGGCGGAGATTCCGTTTACCGAAAAACGACCGGCGTGTTTGGCAATATGACAAGAACCGTTAAAAAAATGTTTTCAGAATTTTTTTAAGAAAGGAAGGGAAGGACTATGTTTGAATTAACCGAAGTTTGCAACGAAAGTCTGGCAAAAATCAAAGTCGTTGGCGTAGGCGGCGGCGGCGGGAACGCCGTCAACACGATGATTTCCAGCTGTCTGCAGGGCGTGGATTTCATCGCCGCAAACACAGACGCGCAGGCGCTCGGGGTATCCAGTGCGCCCATCAAAATTCAAATGGGCACGCAAATCACCAAGGGCCTGGGAGCGGGTTCGAACCCGGAAATCGGGAAACAGTCGGCGCTGGAATCCCGAGATGAAATCCGGCCTTATTTGGAAGGCGCGGATATGATTTTCATCACGGCGGGCATGGGCGGCGGCACGGGGACCGGCGCGGCGCCCGTCATCGCCGAAATCGCCCGGGAATGCAGCGTTCTGACCATCGCCGTCGTGACCAAGCCCTTTCAGTTCGAAGGGAAGAAGCGCAATGTCCAGGCGGAGGAGGGGATCGCGCAGCTGCGGGAAGTCGTCGACACGCTGATTGTTGTTCCCAATCAGAGGCTTTTGAGTCTCGGCGGACGCAATCTTTCGCTGCTGGAAGCCTTCAAAAAAGCCGACGACGTTCTTTATCAGGCCGTCAAGGGCATTTCGGATTTGATTCTGGTGCCGGGACTGATCAATCTGGATTTTGCCGATGTCCGGAGTGTGATGAGCAATATGGGCATGGCCATTATGGGCACCGGCGTGGCCAGCGGCGAGAATCGGGCCGTCGAAGCGGCGCAGAAAGCCATTTCGTCTCCCCTGCTGGAGGACAACACCATTCAGGGCGCTCACGCCATATTGCTGAACATCACGGGCGGTCATGACATGAGTCTTTATGAAGTCAATGAAGCCTCCTCTTTGATTCAGGAAGAGGCGGATGAAGACGCCAATATTATTTTCGGAACGGTGATCGACCCGAACATGAAAGACGAAATCCGCATCACCGTCATCGCCACCGGTTTTGATGATTACACCAGCAAGAAAATACAGACGGTCGGCAAAGTCACCCACTTGGGCGGATTCCAGCGCGATGATTTGCGCACGCCGACGTACATCCGCCTGGAAAAAAAGCTCAAGGCGGCGGAAACGGTGGTGATTGGTCTTGACGATCCGCTGGAAAATTCCGAGATCAAGATTCCGACGTTCTTGCGCCGTCAGGCGGACTGACAATATCCTTCCCCTAAGACAATGACGTCGGCGGGTAGAGGCGGCAGGCGAAAGAGGCCATGATGAAACCATGGACTGGAAACTCAGAAAGAAATACGATGCCCTGCTGGAGCAGGAAACCGGATACGTAAAAAAAAATTGGGGCGTCGGCAACACGGTATGCCTGGCTTATCCCAATATTTACCGGGTCGGGATGGCCAATCTGGGTTTCCAGACCGTTTACAAAATTTTCAATGAACACCCTTCCTTCCTTTGTGAGAGACTGTTTCTGCCCGCTTCCGAAAACGATGCCAGATGCGTTTCGGAAGCGGCGGAAATGGTCAGTCTCGAAAGCCAAAAACCCGTGACGGATTTCGACATTTTGGCTTTTTCCGTTTCCTTCGAAAACGATTATCCCCATATCATTGGCATGCTGGAGCGGGCGGGCATCCCGCCGATGGCGAAAGAGCGTTCCGAAAAACATCCGTTGCTGATCGGCGGCGGGATTGCCCTGACGTTGAATCCCGAACCGCTGGCGGACTTTTTTGACGTGTTTATCCTGGGAGAAGCCGAGGAGGTCCTGCCGCAATTCTGCCGATATTTCGAAGACGCCCGCAGCCGCGGCGAATCCCGGCGAAACATGCTTGTGCGTCTGCAGAAAGAACTCGAGAACATTTATGTGCCGCGGCTCTATGAAGTGCGCTACGGTCCGGAGGGGAAAAACGAATCCTGTCTCCCGCTTGAGGCGGGGCTGCCCCGAAAAGTCAAAATTCGGCCCGTCAAAAATCTGGACGCTTTTCCGACGCAGGAGGTGGTCAGCGCGCCGCACACGGAGATGGAGGATCTGTTTCTGGTGGAAGTCAATCGCGGATGCGCGAGGGGCTGCCGGTTTTGCGCGGCCAGTTTCGTCTACCGGCCGGTTCGCTTCCGCAGCGAAACCGTCGTCCTCCGGTCCATCGCCGACGGCTTGAAGAGAAAAAAGAAAATCGGCCTTGTGGGAACGGCTGTTTCCGACCATCCGGCGCTGAAGAATCTGGGACGGCGTATCCTGGAACAGAACGCCAAGGCCGGCGTGGGTTCCCTGCGCGCCGACCGGATTGACGAGGAAATGGTCGCCATGCTCCGGGCGCATGGCGTTGAGACGGTGGCGCTGGCGCCCGAGGCCGGCAGCCAGAGATTGCGCGATCTTTTGCGCAAGGGCGTCACGGAGGACGATATCATCCGGGCCGCCTTGCTTTTAGCCGAACATGATATTCCGCATTTGAGGCTTTATTTTATGGTCGGCCTGCCCGGCGAGACGGAAGATGACATCGACGCCATTATCGCGCTGACCGGATCTGTTCAGCATCACGTGCGCGAGCGGTATCGCGGCCGGAAAAAATTCCGGCGCATCACGCTCAGCGTCAACCAGTTTATTCCCAAGCCGTTTACGCCTTTTCAGTGGTTTCCGCTGGCCGACACCCGCGATGCGGCAAGAAAAATAAAAAAAATTAAAAACGCGTTTCGGGGCAAGCAGGCGGTGAACGTAATCCATGACGTCCCGAAATGGAACTATATTCAGGCCCTGTTGACCCTGGGTGACCGTCGCGTCGGTGAAATTCTGCTGGCGGTCAACCGTCGGCGGGGAAACTGGACGCAGGCGCTGAAGGAAATCAACATCAACCCCGATTTTTACGTTTACCGGCCAAAACAATCCGATGAATTTCTGCCGTGGGATATTCTTGATTTGGGTATTTCAAAGGATACCTTGCTGAACGAATGGAAAAAAACGCTCGAGAGTGTCAACGCCGGGTTTTGAAGGCGGGGTTGGTCGTTTATTTCCCTGAGGAACCGGAGTCCTCGGCGCCGGAGCCTCCCTTTTTTGAGAAAGCGTGAAAAAGGTTTTTAAGGGGATCCATGTTTTTTCGCGCCTGGCGGGAGGCGATATAATCCTGCAGGGCCCAAAAAGTATCGGCCGGTATCTCAACAAATTCTATGCCCGCCTCGCAGTAATGATTTGCGATGATGACGTTGTTCCATTTCACCCTGCCGGTGACGGATATTTTTTTGTTCGGGTTTTTAAGGGTGAAGTCTATCCGCACCAGCGCGCCGACGGGCAAAAGGATATTGCCCCGGATTTTCGTTCCCGACACAGATAGATTCTCGCTGTAATTATAAAAGAGGAGGCCGTCGGAAAACGCGGCGTTTTCAGTAAGAGGAGTGACGCTGACTTGATGGAGTTCATTGAGACGTTGGAATTTTCTTCTTTCTTGCATCATCATAAAAAGACATCAACAGGGAAGATTAAGATCCCGGATCATGCGCTTTTCAGGATCCCGCGGGAGCACAGTGACGACACCGCTTGCCGTGCTGGAAATAAGGAGGAGAGGGTGTTTGCCACATTTTGTCTCTTCCTTGGACAAATCTCCCGCGGGACCGCTTAAAACAGCCACCCCATTATCATTATGTAATAAAAATCAAAACACAAGAGCGGTCTTGCAATAGGCAGGAAAACATTATGCATATCGGAAAATAATTGGCAATCCCTCTGGCGAGGGATTTTTTCTGAATTTTCGGCCGGCGATAATATGTTAAAATGATTGCATTATCCCTCTATCGAGGGATTGCATTATCTTTTTTTCTTTATTATTTATTTTTAAAAAACGATTCTTGAAAAAAGTGACGTTGAGTAGTCGGATGAACAGGAAAGAAAAGGAGCTTTTAAAAAGAAAAATCTTTTCGCTGATACCGAGTCCGATTTGCATCATCAACACCGACGGCACCTATTTGGAAGTCAATGAAGCCTTCTGCGAATATTTCGGATTGTCGCGGAAAAACTTGATCGGCAAAACGCCGGTTGAAGCGGGCTTCATCAACAAGAAAATGCAATCCATGTTCGCTAAACAGCTTCGGGAAAAAGGATTTTCCCTGAATATCGCGGTAAAGATCAAAACGAGCGGCAACCATATCCGGTTCATGCTCTTCAATACCAAACGCATCCGTTTGAATAAGCATTTCGTGTATGTTTCCGTCGGAAACGACATCTCCGATTTTGCGCTGCCTTCCAAGGCCCGGCAGAGTGACATTGTTTATAAATCACTGAATTCCATAACCAACACCGGCATTATTTTGGTCCGGCGTCATCGGAGCAGGCAGCCGTTGTTATTTTACCGGAACCGCGAGGCGGAAAATGTTTTGAAAAAGTATTCGTTCAGGACGCTACTGACTCTGCTGTCCCGCCAGAAATCCGTTTATCTAAAAACCGCCGCGGGGATTTATCAGATCAAGGAAATACCGGTGCAGGAGGGCTCGCCGCTGGGGATCGTTTTAATGGAACGCCTCCCTGACGCCACCTGCATGAAAGAAAAGCTCCGGCAATTTGATTTGACCCCAAGGCAAAAGGAAATTGCCGTTTTGGCCGCCAATGGGCATTCCAACAGGGAGATCGCCGCAAAGCTCTGTCTCAGTGAATACACGATTAAGGATCATTTGAAAGCGATTTTTAATACTATCGGCGTCCGCAACCGCAGCGAGCTGTGTCCCAAACTGCTGAATTTGATTTAATCCGATATTCCAGTCATTTTTTTTCTGCGAATAAGACAATTCCTCAAGGGGGCTTGTGAGTCCTGTGCGGGATCTCATGCTGCTCCTGACACTTCTCAATTCCGATCACGGTTCAAGAGACCGCCTGTTTCTCCTCGCATGGATGCGCGAACGAACTTTGGGGTCGCGGGCCGAAGGAGTTTCCGCAAACAGGTTTGCAAACCGTCATTTAATATACGGTTGCTTCAGATTTTGGCTGCGCCGGCGAGCTTGGGTCTTCCTGTTTTTCGCAGGAGTTGATGCATTCCTGATATGCCACCTCGCAGACTCTCTTGTCCGCCTGAATGTTGTAGCAGGTGTTTTTCTGCTGAATACAGGACGCTACACAGACGGAAGGTCCTTTTTCTTCAGCTGCGGCGATGGCTGGAAAACAAGTCATTAGCAAGCTCATCGCCATCAAGACTGAAAGCAATGTTGTCATTTTTTTCATGATTTGCACTCCTTTCCCGAATAAAGGAAATTTTTCGTGTTTGCGTTACCCGTTTATCTAACGGTATAGCCGCGGCTTTCCAGGCAGGCCGCCGTAGCCCTTTGATAATCCGTGCTCAGTTGCGCCCGGTTTTCAGGCAGCGGTCCCGATGTCACTTGTGTCGGGTCGAATCCGGTTTGTTGGACGGCCCACTGATGGCATGCGTAACGGTCATCCGCCTGCTGCTCCTCGCTCTGGCCTTCGCGGGGATAAATAAACATCGGGCTGTCCGCGGTTCCTTCATCATAGCCTTCTTCGTCAGGCGGCGTTTGAACGACTACGTCCCGGGGAGGATCAACCACCACGTATCCACCGGCGCTTTGCATGTAATAAACGCGGTTGGCGTAGTAATAGGGTATGCCGTTTGCCCAGATGGTCACATACGCGAAGGGCAAGAAGGGCACAAACAACCCCACCGGAGGAGCGACCACCACATAATGTCTGCCATACGGACGATACCAGACACCCCTCGAAAAATAGTAGCGGTCTCTGCCGTGCACCGCGACCCGGTGATCGGGGGGGAGGGATCTGAATGCCTGGCCACGAACGGGATAGGAATGATTGTGCCTGTAGCGCGAATCCAAAAAACTCTTTGAACGGTCGGGGGCGCGTTTGATGGTTTGCGAAGGAGTACGCCGAGGGTGCTGCGCCTGCGCATTTTGCGCCAAATCAAAAAGCCCTATCGCCGATGCCAAGATGACGGATAAAAACACCATGCAATATTTTTTGAAGTTCCAATGGCTGGTCATTTTACAACCTCCTGTTTGAATGACGCTAAAAATTTATTTTACCGTATAGCCACGGCCTTCGAGACAGGCCGTCATCGCGCGGCGGAAATCAAGCGCTTTTCTTTCCCGGCGAAGATCCCGGCCCTCATTGCGGTTATTGTAGGCCTCCTCCATTTGTCTGGCCGCTTCCTGACGGGAAATATCGGATATGGCTCCCGCCATGGCGCCGCTGGCTGCGCCGATCAGGGCGCCTCCACCGGCATGTCTCGGCCCGGCGATGAGTGCTCCCAACACCGCTCCCGCGATGGACATAGCGATGGTGTCCTGTCCGGGAGGAGGCATGGGAACGACACGCACCCGCTGTTCTGGAACAATCGAGGAGGCGCTGGGGTCGAAACCGGTCTGCCCCATGGCCCAGTTGTAGCAATAATAATGGTCCCGAGATTGCTGATCCGCTGATTGCCCCTTGTTGGGATAAAAGTAGATTTGCGTAATAGCCGCTATATTGTCTTGTGACGGCGATGCCGGCGAAACTTGTTCATAGGGATAATAATAACAAGCGCCTACGGCAAGAATCAGGGCAAGCAGCAAGATTATTCCCGCAAAATTGAACCTCGCGGTTTTATTTGATTTCATAATGGTCTCCTTTTTTTCATTTTGTTATAAATTATAACATTTTTTGCTTATAAAGACATTTTTTTATTTCACGTGTAAGATTCATTCTTTTAAGCATGTCCGAAAAAAATATTTCTCAAAGGTCGTGCCGATTAAGATTTGTTTGACACCAAGGATAAATCGTCATAAGTTCTAAAAAATTAAAGAATAGTCTAAATCGGATTTTTCCGGAAACACGGATTTTACGAAAGGGGTCTTTATGTTCTCGCGGGATCATTTGGAAAGGTATGCGGATGTGCTTTTATGGGCTCTGAAGACGGCGAAAAAAAAGCCCCTGAAGAAAAAGGATGTTATCCAGATTCAGTACGATCGCGAAGCCCTGTCGCTGGCCGAAGTGCTTTTCGCCCGCCTGATCGATCTGGGCCTCCATCCCGTGCAAAAAATGTCCATGACCTCCAACATGGAAAAGAGTTTTTTTTCCAAGGCAAACGATGATCAACTTTCTTTCATCGCTCCGGGGGAGCGACAATTTTTTTCCGGTATCAGCGGCAGAATTTACCTGTGCGGTCCCGATTCCCTGACCCATCTCAAAGGGGCCGATCCAGAAAAAATCAGCCGCGCGATCGTCGCGCGGAAATCCATCAAGGACCTTCTCAACAAACGCGAAGAAAAGGGAGTCTACAGCTGGACCCTGTGTGTCATGCCCACTCGGGAACTGGCACGCCAGGCGAAAATGTCCCTCAAGCAATATACGGAACAAATCATAAAAGGATGTTACCTGGACAGGCAAGATCCTGTGGCCCAGTGGAAGGATCTTCATCGGCAGATTCAGGACATCAAAAAGTGGCTTACGTCTCTGCCGGTCAAAAATCTGCATGTTGAATCGGCTCATATCGATTTGCGCATCACGCCGGGCGAGAAACGCAAATGGGCCGGAGTATCCGGTCACAATATGCCCAGCTTTGAGATTTTTCTCTCTCCCGACTGGCGCGGCACGGAAGGTGTCTATTTTGCCAATCTTCCTTCTTTCCGCAGCGGAAATTACGTGGAAAACATTCGGGTTGAATTTGTCCGGGGGGAAGCAGTGAGGATTGAGGCCGGCAGGGGAGAAGCCTTTTTGAGAAAGCAGCTGGCGATGGATCCGGGCGCGCGCCGGGTGGGGGAATTTTCACTGACGGACAAACGGTTTTCCCGGATCGACCGCTTCATGGCGGAGACTCTCTTTGACGAAAACTTCGGCGGTGATCAGGGAAACTGCCATCTGGCTTTTGGTTCTTCCTACAGCGACACCTTCAGGGGCGATCCGGCCCGGTTGACGGAAGCGATGAAGAAGCAGCTGGGGTTCAACGACTCCGCCCTGCACTGGGATATCATCAACACCGAACGCAAAACAGTCACGGCGCATCTGCGCAACGGCAAGAGAATGATTGTTTATGACAACGGCGTTTTCAAGGTTTAAGCGCAATGAAGACGCACTGCCGGACAACGGTATTCGGCCAAGAGGCACGGTCAAGACAACCTAAATCTTCCGGCTGTCGTAGGCCCAGTGGAGCAGGGCCTGGCGCTGACGGCGGCGGCAATTCAAATCCCCCCGCGGACAGTGCTTGCGCAGTTGCACGATGTGTCTTTGCATGGCCTTCCACCGCCTGATCTGTCGGGCGTCATCCGGACAGCGCCTGCCCATGTAATAGCGGCAGTACCATTGAAACCAACCTCGCGGATCCTCGTGATAAATCCACCCTTTTTTCTTCCAGTAGGAAAGCGGCTTGGAGGCGTTGACGCCGAAACAGTTGAGTCTGGGGTCGTGTTTTTCAGAACAGAGTTTCGCCTTTGCAAACCACGACGCCGGAAATTCCTTGCGGCAGTCGGTCATGTATTTGCCGCCGAAGACCCCCAGCTCAAGCATCTGCTTGGGCGTCAGTTCCGGTTTAAAATCCTCGGCGAAATTTTTGCCCGCCGGTTCGGTGATCTGATACCGGTAGCCCTTTTGCATTCGATCGTTCACAATAACGGTTCTGGGTTTCATGGATTGCCTCGAATCTCAATTTCATTATAATTCAGCCTCAATGATCTGTAAATCATTTTGATTATGCCCGGTTGGGATTTTTTCAATGAAAAATGTTTTTGATAATCCGCTGTTTTCCTGATAAATTGATTCATCATTTGCGCGGGACAATGCAGATTATCGATAGAAGGCCGGATTTCATGACCAGTCACTTGATTGTTTGGAGGAGGCGATGAAAGACATCGGCAAAAGGGTCAAAGAGGCGGCGGATTTTATAAAAAAAGACGTCTGGAGAATCCGCAGCGCAGACCTTCCGCCCAAGAAATCTTTTTTTCTGAAACTGCTTCGGGTGGTTTTGCTTTCCATCCGCGGATTTGATGAGGATAGATGTCAATTGCGCGCTTCGGCCCTGACCTTTTATTCCTTGATTTCCATTGTTCCGGTTTTCGCGATGGCCTTCGGCATTGCCAAGGGATTCGGCATGGAAAAGGTGTTGGAACAGCAGTTGCGCACCAAACTGGCCGGTCACGAGGACATTCTTGTCAATGTCATACAGTTTTCCCATTCGCTTCTGGCCAACACCCGGGGAGGGCTGATCGCCGGCATGGGGTTGGTGGTTCTGACATGGTCCGTCGTTAACGTTCTGCGTCAAATTGAATATTCGTTTAACGACATCTGGGGCGTGAAAGAAAAGCGCTCCGCGGGAAGAATGTTTAGCGACTATCTGTCCCTCATTCTTCTTTGTCCGGTCATTTTTATCCTTTCCGGCGGATTGACGGTTTTTCTGACCACTCAGGTCAGTATGATCGTGAACAAATTTGCCGTTTTGGGCGGCTTGAGCTCCATAATTTTTTTCTCATTGAAGCTTCTGCCCTATCTGCTGATGGGCTTGCTGTTCACCTTTCTTTATATTTTTATGCCCAATACCAAAGTACGTTTTTCCCCCGGTCTGATCGCGGGCGTCGTTGCCGGTACGGTTTTTCAATTCCTGCAATGGGCCTACATCACTTTTCAAATCGGCGTCGTGAAATATAACGCGATTTACGGCAGTTTTGCCGCCCTGCCCCTTTTTCTGGCGTGGTTGCAGATCAGCTGGCTGATTGTATTGTATGGCGCGGAGCTGTCCTTTGCCTGGCAGAATGTCGACACCTACGAATTCGAGCCTGATTCGCTTCTGGCCAGCCAGCGTTTGAAAACGTTGCTGGCGCTCCAGATTACGGCCGGCCTCGTGAAGAATTTCATCCAGCGACAGAAACCGCCGACGGCGCGGGAGCTGTCATGTCAAATGGAGATGCCCATCCGATTTGTCAATGAAATTGTCTTTGAACTCACTCAAAGCCATATTCTTGCCGTTGTGCATGGAGATCAGAGCGAAGAACACGGCTATCAGCCGGCGATGGATGTGAATCGACTCACCATCTTCTCCGTTGTGGATGCGCTCCAAAAACGGGGCATCAACGAGCTGCCCTTCGCAAAGAGTCCGGATTACGAAAAACTTTCCGCCGCGCTGGAGGAGTTCAGCCGACACATTGAAAAACTGCCGGCAAACAAGCTGCTTAAGGAAATATAGCCGGCGAAAAAGAAACGGATAGGTGAGGACACGGCCGCGGGGGAGGGTCTGGATGAGTCTATGGATACTGCAATAGGCATCGCCGTGGGCGTCGGACTGAGCGCGGCCTGTGGCTTCCGTGTGTTCGTTCCCCTGTTGATCATGAATCTGGCCGCGGGTGCCGGCATGCTTCAACTGCCCGCCGGTTTTGCCTGGCTGGCAAGCAGCCACGCGACCATTGCTTTTGCCACCGCGACGGTGCTGGAGGTTCTGGCTTATTATATTCCCGGAATTGATCATCTGCTGGATATCATCGCCACGCCGGCGGCTGTGGTTGCGGGGACCATCACCACCGCGTCCATGGCCGTTGATCTGTCGCCTTTTTTGAAATGGACGCTGGCGCTGATGGCCGGAGGCGGTATGGCCGGATTGGTGCAGGGCACCACCGTCGCGGTGCGGGCGAAATCAGCCGCGGCGACGGGGGGCATGGGCAATCCTGTCGTGGCCACTCTGGAGTTGGCGGCCGCCATGGGAGTGGCTCTGACAGCGATTTTTGTGCCGGTGATGGCGATCATCGGGGTTGTGTTGCTGCTGATCTTTTTTTTCAAAAAACTCCTTCGGCTGGTCCGGGGCAAAACAGAGCCCGCTTAGAGTCTTTGTGTAAAAAAAGAGGGATGATCCCGTTGTGAAGATCATCCCTTGAAGCATCCGCTCTTTCGTGATGAATTATCGGACATCCGCGGCGGGAGCCGGCGCTGCTGCGGGAGCGCTCATCCCAAGCGTTTCCATAATCTTGAGCGCTTTGTCCTTGATTGCTGTTGCCGCATTGACGGCGTCCGCGAAACTTCCGGCCTTAAAACTTTCCTCCGCCTTGGCCCAGTCCTCTTTCACGGAGGCCAGGCCCGTTTTGGCCTCTTCCAACGCCTGTTTGGACAGATTGGCCGGCAGCTTTTTGACTTTCGAAAGGGAATCCACCTTGGCCTGAATGTCCGTAACCATTTGAGGCAATTCCTGACTCATGGCATTCCATTTCTGCGTGAATTCGTCTTTTTTGGCTTTGGCAGCCGCCAACACATCCTTGGCCTTGCCGGACAGAGCCGTCGCTTCTTCCAGGGCCGCCTTGTATTCTTTCTTGACAAATTTTTCCTTCACGGAAGCGAGAGAATCTTCCAGCATTTTGACTTCATCCGGAAGGATCTTGGCCGCTTCGGCCTTGGTGGCGTTGACGGCTTCTTCAGAGGCCTTGATGGCCATTTCCGCCGGTCCTTTGGAGCCGGAGCAGGAAATGATAAAAAAGAGACTGACAAGCAAGGTCATGGCGAGTGCGAATACGTTTTTTTTCATGATCGTTCATCCTTTCTTGATTTTTTTTGTTTCCAATAGATAAATTAAAATTATTTCTTGCTGATTGAGTTAAACAAATTCCCTTGTCCTTTCCCCCTTGCGTCACCTCCTTCCGGATATATTTTATGAAAAACATGCATCCGCGTTTCCTGTCAACTTTTAGTCTGTTTCCCCAAAGCTTAAAAGGTTTTTTGTTGCCTTTGCCCACAGGGTGAAAGATTGTCCTGAGCGTCGCGCAACCGTTTGTTTTTTTGTTTCGCCTCAGTGGTCTTCATTTTCCGTTTTTGACGGCATTCTTGGGCCGAGAGCTTCCCGCTTGTGAGACCTTTTCCTCAAGGGGCGGGCGCGTTGATACTTAAAACCCTGTCATCTGTGGACCTTTTCTTACGAGAAATCTTCGATAAAATCAACGAATAAATTTAAAAACGTTTGGGCGGCCGGATTATCCACCAAGGCCGTCTTTTGGATACGCTCTGTGGATGCTGCAGGCAGAAAAAATTCCCCGGGGGGGGTGCGAAATTGTCGGGAAAAGGATTTTCAATTGACACGCCGGAGGTGAGCTTCTATACTTTGAAAAAATATTTTCGAGATTGAGGTTGTCGTGACGCGATTGAAATTCATCATCGGGCAGTGGCTGGCCCGGACCACCCGAAAGCTGCGCAACAATTTTTATATTTATCTGGCGGCTCTTTTGAGCCTGTTTGTGCTGGTGGATGCCGGGATTTTTCACGTCGGCGAGAACATGCGCCAGAAGGCCTTTGATTTCATGGTGCGCGCCCGTCTGTTCGTGCCCAAGCCGGATGCGGATATCGTGATCGTGGATATCAATGAGGCGTCTCTGGCGGCGATGGCCGGCGAATACGGACGCTACCCGTGGCCGCGGCAGATCTTCGGGGAGTTTCTGGAAAACCTCAAAGCCCAGAAACCGCGGGCGGTGGTTTTTGATATTCTGTTCAGTGACGCGGATATAGCCAATCCCGACAGTGACGCGTATTTCAATGAAACAATTGCCGCAACTGACAATACCTTCTTCCCTTTCATTCGTTTGTCGGAAGAACAGGATCGATTGAGTGCCGTAAAACCCTCGATGTTGCCGGGTGTCGAAGAAACCGTCAGGGGAGGGGCGGATGACCACGCCACGGTTGCGGTGATTTTGCCTCATTTTAACGCGATCGTCAATTCCGGGAGGATGGGCTTCAACAATATTTATCCGGACAAGGATGGCATTGTTCGCGAATACTGTCTTTATCGCGATGATTATGGCTGGAAGATTCCCTCGCTGGCCCTGCAGGTCGGCAAAGCCCTCGGATACCGCCTGCCGGAGTCGCCAAGTGTTTTGCTCAACTGGCGCGGCAAGCCCTTTACGTATCGGTATGTGTCTTTCAGCGATGTTTTTTTGGATATGACCAGCAAGGCGAAGAAGCGTCCGTCCGATGAATTCACGGGAAAAATCGTGATGATCGGCTCCACGGCGCCCAGCCTGTTTGATCTCAAGGCCACCCCTATGGCCAGAATGTTTCCGGGGGTGGAGATTCTGGCGACCGCCATGGACAACATCAAGCACGGAGATTACCTCCATGTCTGGCGCGGCGCCCTTTCGTATGTTTTGTTCAGTCTGGCACTGATCTGGCTGACCTGCGCCGCTTTCTATAAAAGGATGGACCGCGACAGACTGAACCGGGTTTTCAGCAGCAGCCAGGTTATCCTGCTCGTTTTTTCTTACGCGACCATCAACGCGACCAACACCTACTTTGACCTTACCGGACCGGTGATTTGGGCTATCGCGTACTTCAGCGTGGCGAAAATCTACGCGCTGGCCAACGACCTCGCCCTGCAGCGCTGGCTGGCCTTCGGCGTGAAGACCGGAGAGGGAGCTTCCCGAGCACTGATCCTGCCGATTCTGGTGGACAGCAGAGAACCGCTGGGAGACGCCTTGATGAAAAGGCTGAAAAGAAAGATTGAACTGAACTGCCGCACGCCCAACACCGTTGATGTCATCAAAGGATCGCAAAGCGGCATCTGGGGACTGTTTGCCGATATGGTGGTTGTCTGCTGGACATACTCGGGAAAGAAGGAAGAGTATGCCCGGCAGGCCGGGGAAGACGCCGAGCAGCTGATTCAAAAAATGCCTCTCATTCTCATTGATACTGGCCTGCCCGGCAACACGAAATTCCGTTACACGAAACACGAGGGGACTTTGGCGGAGGAAGTTCCTCTGGCCGGGCAGTGGCGCAGTCTTTTTGCCCAGGCGGTCATCAAGCTCGAAAACTTGAGCGACTAAATGAGAGGTTTTAATGGTCCGTTTATCAGGGAGGTGAACATGAAATTGTTAAGATACATCCTGTGTTTTGTTCTGATAAGTTTATGGTGGCCCGTACTGTCGGGAGCGGTAGAAACGGGCAGTGCCCTTAAAGATGATGTTCTCCGTAAGGAACCTTATTCCGATTCGCGAACAACCGGAAGCATGGCGCGCGGTGAAAAATTGCAGATCTTGGCCAAAAAAGGCGCGTGGCTCAATGTTAAAACAGCCCGGGCAACGGGTTGGGTGCGCCTGCTGTCGGTGAAAAAAGGGATTGCCGCTTCCGGCAATCAGATCAAGGGCGTGCTGGATGTCGCCAGCGGCCGGGCTGGAACGGGCAAGGTGGTTGCGACCACCGGCGTGCGGGGGCTTGGCGAAGAGGATCTGAAAAACGCCCAATACAGTGAATCGGAAGTCAAAACGATGGAGAGCTACACTCAGACTATCCAGGAAGGACAGCAGTTTGCCAAGAAAGGCGGGCTCAAGGCGATAAAAATTTCGTATCTGCCACCTGCCCGAAGAGGAGGTGAAAAATGATGCGGAAGATTTATCTTATTTTCGTTGTTTTTTTGATGGCGGCGCCGCAGGCGGCGGCCATTGATCTTGGCGAAACGCTCAAGGATGTGGTGAAAAGCGGCATGGAGGGAAGGGCCGCCTCCGGGAATCAAGAGACGACCGCGCCGCAGAGCATGACAGGCGAAAACAAGACGGCTTTAAATTGGAAAAGCCCTTCCGTGGAAGAGGAAATTCAGATTGGACGTCAGATTACAGGGAATCTGCTGGGCGCCGCCCCGCTGGTCAGGGACGATGCTTTGCAAAGATACGTCAATCAGGTCGGGCGTTGGGTGGCCAACCAGAGCGAACGCGCCGATCTGCCCTGGCATTTCGGCGTCATTGACAGTGAAGATATCAACGCCTTTGCCGCGCCCGGAGGCTATGTCGTGATCACCAAAGGTCTTTACCGCAAATTGCAGAATGAAGCGCAACTGGCCGGCGTGCTCGCGCATGAAGTTGCGCACGTCGTCCGGAGTCATCATCTCAAGATTCTGCAGCAGTCACAGCTTTTGGATCTGGGCGCGGGCTGGCTGGGCAAGAAGGTTGGCCAGAATCATGAAATCATCGGGAAATTAATCGGCCGGGGCGCCGAAGTCTGCGCCCGCAGTTTGGATAAAAGCGCCGAATTTGAGGCTGACCGCATGGGGGTGGTCCTGACGGCTCGCGCAGGTTATGAGCCTTACGGTTTACCGGAAGTGCTTCAGACCATCGGGCAGACAGCCAAAGATGACGGATCTGTGGCGTTGCTTTTTAAAACCCATCCGCACCCCGATGACAGATTGAGAGAGCTCGATGAGGCAATCGGCGAGAGATTGGATTCGGTGAAAGCCGGAAAAACTTTGGAAAAACGTTTTTACAAATTGAAAAATTGACGCTTCGTCATTGATTTGAGACCTTTGCATAACGCCCTAAGAAAGCCGGCCTGAAAATCGTTTCCAGACCGGCTTTCTTTTAAGTTTAGCGCAAAAAATAATTATCTAGGTGGTCTTGATTCCTGTTCCGGTCCGGGGCCCTGTCGATAGGGTGTTCTTCCGTCTCTTTTATAGCGATCTTTGCGGTACTTTTGCACACCCCATCTTTCCCTTTCCCAATATCTGTCGCGTTTCCATTGATGCCAGTTGCGCTGCAGATCCTGATGCGGAATACGTCTGTATTTCCAAGGATTTCCCTTCCAACGGTGTTCTTGATAATAGTTTCTCCACCCCGGGGGAACATGTCGGTGAAACACTGGAGGATGAGGATAGTACGCCCAGCCCCTGTCGTAATAGCGGGAACGATACCAGCGGCCCTGCCAGGGTCTCCACCACCATCCGCCGTAGAAAAAGATGTCCTCCTGAATGTCCGGAACCGCATACACATCAGTTTCGGGGATGATGACAACATGAGGGGGTGCCGGAAAGAATATCGGCGGAGGAAGAGGAATATCCACATGAACACTGACCCCCGCCATTGCCGATAAAGGGGTCAAAACGACAAACGCGAGAAACAATATCTTAAAAATTAATTTCTTCATCTGAAAACCTCCTTCATAGGGTTTGATCTTGGTTAAGCCGATTCGGAAATATCCGATCGGAACAATACGTTTTTCTTGCCATCCAACAACAACCTAATTTACAATATTTAGCAAGTGTTTTATAGACGAAATTAATATATGAAATCAACTAACGGAAAACAACTTTTACTTCGATTTTTGCGTTAAATCTTGTTTTTACTCAACTTTTTTCGAAAGTTTAAGTAATCGTCGGCGGATTGACGCGGATTCTCCAGCATGGGCAAATGCCCCAGCCCCTTCATGATGATGACTTCAGATTGGGGCAATAATTTTTGCAGAATGTCGGCCGTAGCGGGACTGATGACGCGATCCTTTTCTCCCCAGACAATCAACGTCGGTGTCTTCAAACCGCTGATATACTTTTCCGCCGAATCAGCGGAAAGTTCCCGGAAAATGCGCTTTTCCAGTTCGTAGTTTCGGATGCGTTCCTGCGCCATGACATTCAGGACCGGGCGCGGAATAAACGGCGGCTCGGACATGACAAAATCGAAAATCCGAGCGAATTCCTTTTCATTGCGAGCCATCAGCGGATTTTCTCCCGTTTGGGCGATGAGGTTGCGCATTTCACTTTTGGGGGCGCTCCAGATTCCGCCCGGGTCAATCAGCCACAGGCTCTTTACCTCTTCGGGATAAAGCGCGGCGTACATCATGGAAATGTGTCCCCCCATTGAGCTTCCGCCGAGATGCACCTGGGTGATGCCCAGCGCCCTGGCCAGCGTTCTGATCCTGGCGGCCTGAACGCCCGCCGAGTAATCGGCGTCCTGCGGATGGGAGGATTCACCGAAGCCGATGTGATCAGGGATGATGACTCTGTAATGGGGCGTCAGAAAACGTGCCACATATATAAAGTTATCCTTATTTGCGCCAAAGCCGTGCAGCAGCATCAGCGGTTCGCCATGTCCCCCCTCCAGATAGACGTAATGCAGTTCTCCGGGTAAAGAGATTTCCCTGCGTTCCAGTCCGGAGCGCTTGCGTTCCGCGTCAACCGCCATTTGGGTCAATTTTTCCGGCGCCAGATACAGAAACCCCACTCCCGCCGCAACGGCGATGACGACTGCCGCCGCAATGATTTTTATTGCGCGCATAACAAACCTCCTGCTGATTATTTTTTTACGAAGAAAATTCTGACTAGCTCTTTCCTTTTGTTCTGTCCAGCTTTTTCAGGGGTTTATGATTCCCTAGGCATTTTCATCCGAAAGAAAATCCAGCAGATCTTTGACAAATTGGTCACGGACCTCCGTGATAAACCCGTGGCTGGTGCCCCTGTATTGAATCAATTTTGCGTTCGGGATGCGTTCGGCCAGAATGTGCGAATTGGCCGGCGGGATTAAGGGATCATCCAGACCACTCAACACCAGCGTCGGATTTTTGATTTCCGGCAATCGGTCATAAGTGTCGGATTTTCCGCATGCCATGAACTGTCTAAGGGCATTGGCGGCGCTGATGGGCGCGCGCATGTAACGTTCCCTGAAATTTTTCACATACTCGCCGTGGGAGGCGAGAAAATCCGGCGTAAACATTAACTGTAAAGCCCGGTCGAAGATGCCATCCAGCCCGCCGCTTTTGTCCAGGAGAATTTTCATGACTTCCGGGCTTGCCTGAATCATGTGTCTGCCTCCGCAGAAGGTGCAGGCCAGAATGAGTTTGTTGACTCTTTCCGGATATTTGATGGCCAGTTCCTGGGCGATCAGTCCGCCCATGGACATGCCCAGGATGTGCGCACGCGAGATCCCTTTGGCGTCCATCAGGGCCACAGTGTCATCGGCGAACATTTCGGCGGTAAATTCGCCTTCTTCCGGAGTGACCGTGAATCCGGCGCCTCGGTTGTCAAAAATCAACACCTGATAACGGGAGGCCAACGCGTCGATGAGTTCTTTATCCCACCAGTCCATGCTTGCGGTAAGACCCATAATTAAAACGAGCGGGTATCCGGTGCCTGACACCTCGCAACGGATTTTTAAGTCTCGGACGGCGACGTATTCCATGATGACCTCCAGGGCTTTTGGTTTAATTGACTTGACTTGACTTGACATGCCGTTGATCCGTTTGTCAAGACCCATCCGCAAAATTAAGTGGCCGACGGATGTTTCCGGCTGCCCTCATAGAGTTCATATTCGAGAAGCCGGCATTCGATCTTGCCGTTATATAAAATGGTCCGCTTTCTCGTGCGCAGGCCGATTTTTTTGATCATGTCCAGGTTGCCGGTGAAAATATATCCGCGGCAGTTCCCGCCGGTTTTTTTCAGAAAGTCGCCGATCCCCCGATACATTTGTTCGAGTTTTCTGATTTTTTGTATCCTGATGATGTCCGAATTTTTTTTCTCGGACGGTTTGCGTATGAGGATCTTTTTCCCCGCCACGATTTTTTCCTTGATTTCATCCCTGGCACCAGGGGATGGTGTCGGCAAAACCGCTTCCATCCTCTCCCCGTAGGGTGGGTTCAAAACAATGACGCCTCCGCCATCGGGAATGGGCGTTTTTGAGAAATGGCAGACGCGAAAGTCTATAAAGTTTTCAACGCCGGCCGCCTGTGCGTTTTTTCTGGCGGCGCTCACCGCTCGTCTATCGATGTCGGTTGCGATGATTTTTACCGGCAAACTTTTGAGCGCCAATGCCCGGGCCTCTTGGCGCAAGCGGCGCCATTCATCCTCCGGAAACTCCTTGATGAACATGAAGCCGAAGCGGTCGCGCAAAAGCCCGGGGGCGCGGCCCAGAGCCATCAAGGCGGCTTCGATGGCCAGAGTGCCGCTTCCGCACATCGGATTGACGAAATTTTCCTCCCTTTGCCAGCCGGCGGCCATGATGACGGCCGCGGCCAGTGTTTCCTGAAGGGGAGCCAGGAGCGGTATTTTCCGGTAGCCGCGCATTGAAAGGCGTTCTCCGGAAGTGTCCAGGTAAAGGTCGCAATGGTTTTTTTTCCAGTAAACGTGAATGACGGCCCCGGATCTGTCCGAGCCGGAATCGGGTCGGTTTCCAAGAGCCTCCCGCATTCGGTCGACGATGGCGTCTTTGGTTTTCACGTTGACAAATCGGGTGTCGGTAATCAGGGGGTTGTCGGCAACCGATGTGACGCAGAAATACGCCGCTTCTCCTGAAGCGTGGAGAATATTTTCCCAATCCATGGAATGGATTTTCTGGTAAAGAAGCTCCGGAGTATTGACGACAAAAGTTTTCAGACAATACAAAACACGTTGCGCCGTGCGCAAGTGGAGATTGAGCCGCATCGTATCCAACAGCGTGCCTTCCGTTTGAATATGATTGTCAGATTCCTCAAGAACGGGAAAGTGGAGAGCCGCCGCTTCCTCTTTCAGAAAAGGAGAGGCTCCTTTGGGACAGGTAATCATGATTTTGCTTTTCTTTTCCCAGAGCGACATTGGAATCCTTTAACACAGCATGATGCTTTGAAGAAGAAAAAACATTTGTGCTAAAACCTAAAACGGTTGTGAATCGGAAAAATCCCCAAAAGAAGGTTGAATCGCTTCCCTTAAGATTGCAAGACTGCACCGGATGAAAATTCCGGAAATCGCGCCGGAATATTTCGACTAGTTTTTCTGAGCAATAAAGAGGGCGATAATGCCGATAAAAGAAATAATATAGGGATTTTGAAATGTGTTGATGCCCTCAATTTGTTCCGGTCCCAGACAAGAGGCGGTTTGAAAACCGAGATAGATCAGCGCGATGATATTAAGCATGACACCTAATACGGAGAGCATAAATTCACTCCTTTTTCTGAGAATTTGTGCAATTTTGTAAGTATTATAACACGATCTGCAATATTTTGGAGAAAAAATATTGTTTGTCGGGAGGGTGCGAAGGTGTTAATTTAGATCAACGTTTCATCGTTGATGTCCTGCAAAAGGTCGTTCGGGTCAGAGGGAACAAAAACATTGTCGAACATGTCTAATCCATTGGACGAAAAGGGACGGATTATCGCGGACGGGGATCTCGAGTTTGTCAGAGCTTGTCAAAAAGGAGACATAAACGCGTTTGACGTTCTGGTCGCAAGGCATCAGACAAAGATGTTCAATGTGGCTTACAGAATGCTTGGAAATTATGACGAGGCGGCCGATGTCACGCAAGAGGCGTTTGTGGCGGCATATAAAGCCATCAAAACATTCAAGGCGGAAGCGAAATTTTCCACGTGGTTGTACAGAATTATGTTGAATCATGCCAAAAACCGGATCAGGCGGATGCGCGGCGGAAAAGAGCAGGGAATCCTGTCGTTGGCTGAAACGGAAAACCTGGATACGGGGTCAAAGCCGCTGAGCGATGGAAATCCTTATGCGATCATGGAGCAAAAAGAAAGAGACGCCCGGGTACAGCAGTGCATCACGTCGCTTAATGATGAGTACCGGGAGGTGTTGATTTTAAGGGATATTCAGGGATTGTCTTACGAGGAGATTCGGGATATTCTGAAAATACGGGAGGGTACGGTCAAATCCAGATTGGCTCGCGCGCGTCATGCGCTGAAGGATTGTCTTTTGAAAGTCATCGGTGATTTATGAAAACATGCAAAGACATTGAAAAGCTTCTTCCTCTGTATCCGAATGATCTTCGTTCACGCGGAGAAGAGGAAATGTTCAGTCAGCATTTGGCTTCCTGTTCTTCGTGCGCCGAAAAACTGGCGGCGCTGGAAAAGGCAAAAGCGCTTGCTTCGGGTCTTGACGAAATGACGCCGCCGCGGTGGCTTCAGCAAAAAATCATGGCGGCGGTGCGTGAAGAAGCTGCAAAGAAAAGTGTCTGGGAAAAATTGTTTTATCCCTTGCATATAAAAATTCCGGTACAAATCGCCGCCACACTGGTCGTCGCAGTGTTGGCGGTCTACGTTTATCAAGCGGGGGAAGACACCATGAAGAAAGCGGCGGTTCCCCCGGCTCCGGTGGCGGAAATTCAGCGGGAACGCCTGCATCCCCAAAAGCCTGAAGCGTCAGGGCAGGCATCTGTATCTAAAAAAGATCAGGCGATGCGTCATCATTCGTCATCGTTGCCGGAAATGAAGCAGCCGGCAGTTCCAGAAGCCGCCGAAGTTGCCGGAAAACAGATTTCGAGTGATATCCATTCAGATCAGTACAAAAGCCGTCCGGCAGCAAAAGAAATTGTTTCTTCGAGCGCGGAGATGAAAAGGGAGGAACCGTTTCGGTCGTCGGATGCCGTTTCAAAAACACAGCAGGCGTTTGATCTGTCAGGCCGTGTGCAAAAACCGGACATTTTACTGGCGGTGGCCGATATTGAGCAGTCGGCGGCCGATGTGGAGAAGATCCTTGACCGGCTGGGAGCCCGAAATATTGTGAGGCGGACGACGGGAGGAGAGGTCTTATGCTTCGCGGAAATACAGAATCGGAAAATGAAAGACTTAATCGCCCAACTGAAGTTTATCGGGCGCGTTGAGGCGGCAGAGTCTTTTTCCGCGGAGACCGGCGGAAATATTTCTGTGGCCATCGGAATCGTCAGAGATTGATGTGATGTTTTTTGGAGCAATGATGCGGCAGGGACCGGGCGGCCTTTCATAGCAGTGAGATGCCCGCATCATTCATGATGGATTCTGATTCCAAATATGTTATAAAGATAGCCGGCGGATGTCTTTTGAATCGTGATGGGCCGGAGAGTTTTCACTTTGGAGGATTTGTCTCATGCTTAGTCTTTTTATCCAAAATGACCATGAACAAAATCTGAGAATCAAGCGCTTTCTCATCGCCTTTGGAGCTTATCTCATATGGAGCGTCATCTGTTTCATCGGTTATGCAATGGGATTGACGACCGTTTCCTTGAAAATTTTGAGCATGGGAGTTTTTGCAAGTATTCTTGTCAATGTCCTGCTTTACCTGGCCTTCCGAACCGGACTGAACAAGAAGGCGAAAGATCCCAGCCTGACGCTTCTCCAGATGGTCATTGCCACGTTCTGGATCATGGTGGTGATGTATTACGCTTATGAAGCAAGAAGCGTCTGTCTTCTCGTTTACATGGTCGTGCTGGTTTTCGGATTTTTCAGATTGCGGGTCGGCCAATTTCTCATCCTGTCCCTGTACGCCCTGGTGAATTATTCGGCGGTGGTTTTTCTGGTTTACAAGCTGCATCCGGAAGCCATCAATGCGAAGATTGACGTGTTGAACATTATTGTCCTGGCCTTGATTCTGCCGTGGTTTGCGATGATGGGCGGATACATTTCCAACCTCAGGAAGAACATCGCCAAAGCGCTTTCCACGATTGAACGGCTGACCAATAATATTCAGGATGTCATTTTTGTCACGGACATGAATTTGAACTATACCTATGTCAGCCCGTCGGTGAAAATCCTCAGGGGGTACGAACCGGAAGAAACGATGCGACAATCGCTGTCCGACGCCTTTGCGCCCTCCTCGATGAGGTTGGCTATGGATACCATCGCTGAGGTTTTGGAATCGGCGAAGTCGGAAAACAGAGATTTCAAGTCCCGGACGATTCAGACAGAGATTCGGCGAAAAGATGAATCCAGCGTCTGGACGGAAACGAAGATTTCCGTCGTCCTCGACAAAAAGGGGCAGGCCAGCGGTCTTCTCGGCGTGATGCGGGATATCACCGAGCGGAAACAAATGGAGGAACAAATCCATCATCTGGCTACTCACGACGCGCTGACGGGGCTTCCCAATCGTTTGATGTTCGGTCAGCTGCTCAATCACGCCATTGAAACCGCGAAACGCTACCAGCGGAATTTTGCCGTTTTCTTCGTCGATCTGGATCGCTTTAAAATCATCAATGACACGCTGGGGCACGAAGCGGGGGATCAACTGCTGAAAGAAGTTTCTCAACGGTTTGAAAAAGCGCTTCGTGCGGTTGATATTGTCGCCCGCTTGGGGGGCGACGAATTTGTCATCCTGATGGAAGAAATTCAAAACAGGGATCAGGTCGCCGCGCTGGCCAAAAAAATCTTGGCCGTTGCCCTCGAACCTGTCTTCATCAAGGGCGAAGAGTGTCGCGTGACCGCCAGCATCGGCATCAGTCTTTACCCGGACGACGGGGAAGACGAGCAAACGTTGATGAAGAACGCGGACATTGCCATGTATTTTGCCAAAGAGCAGGGCAAGAACGATTTTCAATTTTATTCCAGAAAGATCAAGACGCAGCCCAATGGACGCCTAGCGATAGAAAGGAATCTTCGCGCGGCGCTGGACAAAAATGAGTTTTCGCTGGATTATCAGGCCAGGCTCAATGTCCGAACCGGCGCCATCGCCGCGGTGGAAGCGCTCCTGCGCTGGACAAGCGCGTCCTTGGGCGTAGTCACCCCGACGCAGTTTATTCCGGTGGCCGAGGAAACAGGACTGATCGTGCCCATCGGCAGATGGGTGCTGAAAACGGCCTGCGCGCAGAATGTGGCTTGGCAAAAGCAGGGGTTGCCGCCCGTTTGCATTTCCGTCAATTTGTCGTTCCGACAGCTCATGGATGATCAATTCGCAGAAGATGTGCAGGCCGTTTTAAAAACAACAGGTTTGGAACCGAGTTTCCTGGAATTGGAAATCACGGAGAGCATGCTGATGCATAATCCTTCACGCATGATTCCTCTGCTGAGCAAATTAAAGGAAATCGGAGTCCGGCTGGCGATAGACAATTTCGGTACGGGGTATTCTTCCCTGGCGCATATCCGGCAATTTCCGGTGGATACCATAAAGGTCGACAGGTCGTTTATTCGCAATATCGCGCAGGAATCCGAGGACAAGGCGATTATTGAATCGATTATCAAGGTGGGCAAGCTTTTGAGCCTCACTATTGTCGCCGAGGGCGTGGAAACCGAAGTGCAGGACGAATTTCTGAGAAAGCATGTCTGCGACGAAATGCAGGGCTTTTATTTCAGCAAGCCGGTGGATCCCGATCAGTTTACGGAGTTGCTGCGCAGGTATAATAAGCCTTCCTGAACGTCCGATACCGCCGTGCCCCTTTTGTTTTGCAAAGGACGGTCAGTGCCGCCGGGGTTGACGGCGCCGCCGCGGCGTCGTCCTTCAGAATTATTTGATGTCCTTTAAAAAATCTGCGGACGTGAATGCCGGGTGCGGGTAAGTGTAAAATCCCCTGCCGGTTTTCTGTCCCAGTTCGCCGCGGTTCACATAAGCTTTGACGAATTCGGCGTTTTTCTTTTTCTGGGCGTCGCCGGAGGCCGTCGCCCAGAAATTTGTGACATGCCAGACCGTATCCAATCCGACACTGTCCATCAACCCGAAAGGTCCGATCATCATGCGCATGACGCCCATCCAAGCCCTGTCGATATCTTCGAATGATGCGACATCATTGGAAGCCAGCGTGAGCGCCGAATCAAAAAGCGCGCTGAACATATAGTTGAAAACGTAGCCGATGCTTTCCTTGTGCAACACGATGGGAGCCAGGCCGGTTTTTTCGGCGAACCGCTTGACCAGCTCCACGCACTCCGGAGCGGTGCCGGGATGCGGCATAATATCGACCACATTGGTCATCCGGATGTCGTGAAAATGAAAAGCGAGAAATTTTTCCGGCCGGCCTGTCGCCCGGGCGATCATGGAAGGCAGAAGCGTGGAGGTATTGGTGGTGAAGACAGTCCGTTCCGGGCACAGAGCGTTCAATTGTCCGAAAACTATTCCCTTGAGCTCCGGATCTTCCGGCACGGATTCGCTGACGAGATCCGCGTCCCGGGCGGCTTGCGCCATATCGATGGTGGTTTTGATCCGGCCCAGGGCCGAAGCCGCTTGGTTTTCCGTAATACGTCCGTCTCGCGTCATTCTGGAAGCCAACCTGTTTATTCGTCCAAGCGCTTTTTCCAGAATGTCTTGCCGGATATCGTAAAGCATGATGTTGCAACCGTAAAGGGCGCACTGGAAACCAATCTGCTGACCCATCGTGCCGCTGCCGACAATGAGAATGTTTTTAATGTCTTCCACGCGCATATCTGCTCCGGTTCCGTGATTTTATGACGTCGTTAATATAGGGAAATCGCCAAACGATGTCAATTAATAAAACCTGGAAGGGCGCATTGAGCGGAGAAATATTCCTTTGAGTAAGGCTCTGCATCGAAGGAAGCCGTTATTCTTTGCAGACGATGCTCTGTATTTTATCGGCGAGGGATTCGGGAAGAATGTCATCCCACTTGTCGGGAAATTCGGGTGACGAAACGATGATGTTATTTTCCGCATCGTAAATGGTTGAGGAAAAGGGATTGATTTTTTTGTGTTTGCAGTCAACGCGCCAGATTCTGATTTCATGATGGAGATCCTGGGGGGTTTTTTCGTGCTTCCCGATGCTTTCCAAAAAGGCGCGTTTTGTTTTTTTGCCTTCCGCGCCGTATACGGCTTTTGTTTTGATGATCCGGATGCCTTGATCCGTTTGATGAATGCTGTTTTTGTCGTAGTAGTTTTCACCGGTGGCCGTTTTCCCGATGCGGATCCATAGGCTGTCGCTGTCGCTGCAGGCAACGACCATCAGAACAAGAACAGCTGTCGCGAGCAGCAAAAGCTTTATGGTTTTTTTCATGTTATGCCTCGCTCCGGTTTTTTACCCATATATCAGGACAGAACTCGTTTTTCTATAAAAAATTATTCAACGAGGCCAGAATGGCCTGGGCGATCACCCGGTGTCCGTGTTCATTGGGATATCGGGCATCGGATTGCAGCAGTTGGCCGTGGGTGAGACGGTTTTCGAGCAGATGATTCGCCCAGTAAAAGTGGATGGGAATCAGGACGCAGCTTAAATCCGACGCGACGACCTGCAGGGATCTATAGAATAAGCAGACGGCGTCCATATCATAAGGATTGTCGAAAGTCTGGGACGTTGCCAGAAAAACGACCGGATTGAATTCTTCGCGTGCCAGCCTGACCATTCGGACGATGTTTTCCTGAAACTCCGAACGGTACACGTAACCAAAAGCGTCATCGATGCCGAAATGAAGAAGGAGCATATCGGGCCTGAACGCGCCGATGTCCAGATGAAACGTCCTGACGCCGTCAAAAGATGTTTCTTTGCATCTTGACCGGTTGATCACGGTGACGCCTTTTTTCTCGAGCCGCTCGGTCAGAATATCGGCATAGTTTTTTTTCGCGCCGTAACCTGCGGCAACGCTTCCGCCGCGAATCAGCAGTTTCATTGACCCTTATTCCTCCCAGGTATCACAAATCGGATTTTCAGGAATGTTCCTGCGATTCCTGAAGTGACTTTCTATTCTTTTGGCGATGGTTTCCTGCCTTATCCAATTGCCGTAAATTCTGCCGTGGGATGCCAGATAATTTACTCTTTTTCTGCAAAGGTCATCCATGCTTTTCGCCGGTTCAGCGGCAAAATGGGTCTGCGGGAGGGGCATAAAAGTATGGGCGTGAATTCGGACTCCTTTTTCAACCAGGTCTTTCATCACCTTGATCGTCTGGTCGCAATCTTGCGCGGTTTCTCCCGGCAGCCCGAAGATAAAATCAACATTGGCTTTCAGGCCGGCCTGGATCGTTATTTCCACAGCGCGATAGACATCTTCGACCGAATGGCCTCTGTTGCAGTGATCCAGCAGTCGCTGGCTGCCGGATTGCGCGCCGATGACGAGATTGTCATTATCCGCGTAACGAAGAATCAATTCAATGGTATCCCGTGTAACATGTTCCGGTCTAACTTCCGAGGGGCACGTTCCCCAAAATAATCTTCCGTGCGATCCAAGAACTTTCCGAATATTTTTCAGCAGGTTTTCAAGAGCGATCAAATTGAAGGTTTTTCCGTCCGGTGAACCGTAGGAAAAGGCGTTGGGCGTGATCACCCGGATATCCGTCAACCGGTTTCTTTTCATGATATCCACATTTTCACAGATGCAGTCGATGCTGCGGTGTCTCGGTTTTGTGCCGGACAGGTGGCCGGTCTGGCAGTAATGGCATTGGAAGGGACAACCCCGGGTGATTTCGATGGGGCCGATCTTGCGTTTTTTTACCGCGAAGGGCGGAAATCGGTCCAGATCAACCGGTTTTCCTGGACCGGTGAATTTGATCTTGCCGTTGTCCTGAACGAAGGCGATGCCGGGAACGTCTTGGAGTGTTCCGTCCGTGTATAATTGTTTCAGCAGATCGACGATGAGCGCTTCCCCTTCTCCCCGTGCCACAACATCAAAACCCATCCGTAACGTTTCGCCGACATCTCCGGAAGGATGGGAACCTCCGGCGATCAGCGTGATGTGTTTCCCGTATTGCCCGCGCAGTTTTCTCACCAGAGACGCAATCTTCCAGAGTTGCGGCGTCATAAAGGAAATGGCGAGAACGACCATATTGTGTTTTTTGACGATGTCCGGCAACTTTTCGACCAAAGTCTTTTCGTTGTCCGGAAAATAAATTTCCACCGCCTCAAAGAACGCGTCGGTTTCCAGAGCGCCGGCAAGGGCGTTGTAGCTGTACTTGTTTTGCGCGGTGTAAAGAAAAACCAGGGCATTTTCAGATTTCATGGGAATCTATCCGTTCAGGTCATATTTTCCGATGGAGGCGACATCAATCTTCTCCCCTGTTGACGGGTTACTTGCTCCAAAATGTTGACGACCCGCAGACAATCAGCCGGAGGATTCCGGCAGAAACGATCCATGGTGCAATATTGTCCGCGAAAAGCGACCCCGCCAGAGCTTGGTCAATCTAAACCGGCCGGAGATTCTCTGCCTGTAGGAAATCATACCTAGTAATGATTCCTGAAGTCAATATAAACGGTTGCCGGTGGGAAAACCGTCATTTTTTTGCGCAAAGGCAGCGTTTCGGAAATATTATTGCTGAGTTGTGAAGATTGAAGGCGACTTTTTTGCGCGCCGGATATAATTACGGCGAGATGCCTCTAAACAGTAAGCGCGCTTTTGAAAACATTGCTTTTCCCGCAGTGGCTGAACATCACTTTACGGCAGGCGTCGGATTGAACCTTACCAAGAATCTGACACTCAATATCGGCGGCACCTATTCACCGGAAGCGAAATTGACCGGTTCCAACGCGGCCTATCCTCCGGCCGGTCAGGCGATCAGTTCTTATGAGACGAAGATGTCGCAGTATTCGCTGGAGATGGGGCTGGCATACACCTTTTAACCATGGCTTCTAAAACCATAGCTAAAAAAAGGAGACCGATTGTGAAAAAGATTCTAATTATCGGAGCAGGAACGGCAGGGACGATGATGGCGATCCGTCTGTCACGCAAAATGAACCTCAACGATTGGTCCATCACGATACTGGATAAAGATGAAAATCATTATTACCAGCCAGGTTATCTTTTTATCCCTTTCGGCCTCTATACCCGAAAAGATGTCGTCCGGAAGGGAGCAAAATACATACCGGTGGGCGTTGAGTACATTCTGGCTGAGGCCGAACAGATTGTTGCCGAACAAAACCGGGTGAAGCTGAAAGACGGTCGTGAGATGAACTATGATATTCTGATTATCGCCACCGGTACCAGCATTCACCCTGAAGAAACCGAGGGGATGTTGGAAAACGGCTGGCGGGAAAACATTTTTGATGTCTACACTGCAGAAGGCGTGTATCCACCGCTGATTATGGCGAATGGAGCGCGCATGGAAGGCATTGAAGCCAATCTGTTTTTTACTTTCTTTGGAATGGATGCGATCACGAAGAAAAAATATAAAAAGATTAAGGTGGACACTGTGGGTAACCCGGCGATGGGTATACCGACGCTGATCGGAGCCCTACCGGGGATGTCCGCCCTGGCGACCATGATGATGAAAAAGAAAATGGACGCCCTTGATATCCCCCCCGTTGACGAATTCATCAAGATGATCAGCGCGGCCGGTTGTAAACTCTATGCCTGCAAGGCCAGTGTGGATATGTTCGGACTGAAGAGAGAGGATTTTGTTGATGACGTCCAAGGTGTTATAACGGTGGGTGAGTTTTATGCGCTTGCCGCCGGAGGACAAATTATTTTTACGTGATGACCGGCCGGTTAAAATTCAAGCCCCCTTCTGGCTTTATGAATTGAAAAGCAAAGCCCCCACTTCAATGAGGCTCTCCGCCGCTTACCGTGGAGAGCCTCATTTCCTTAATTTTTTTTAAAAGGATCAAGTATTGAAGCAGCCTCTTTGGCGGAAAGAGTCTCAAATCCACTTGAGGATGCCGGCGAAAGTGACCAAAGCAATGCCGTTGATGGCGAGCAGCGAACCGATGAAAATCTTTTGCGTCCGGGGATGCCAGTCATGCACGTAACAGGCAGCGGCGAAAAAGGGAATGTAAACGGTTACGAAGACGGGAAGCGCGCCCCACCAATTGTAAACCCAGACGAAAGTCGGCGTTCGTACCAGAAAGATTTCCAGGATGGAAGCGAAAGCGGCGTTGGCGACCGTGAAGACGAGACGGTTGTTCACGCCGAAAATTTTCGCGGCGGGATCTTTCGGCATCAGCTTGCAGACGACCACGCCGGCAATGGAAAACATCAGACTGATTTCGATGCCGACTCCCACCAGGAGGGCGAACGCCGTTCCGGATGGCACGGTCCACAGAGCGTGGCCGGAAAAGTGCTGGATAAGCGCGTTGATGATTTCGACGAACCAGTGAACCATGTAAAGCGCGAGCCCGCCGGCAATCGCCCGGTAGTTGCCCTTTTCGTATTCATTCGCGTAGACGTATAAAACCATTACCAACAACGGAATGACGTACCACTGAAATGTTTCGCCGCTTCTTAAAATGTTCAACGCCTGTTGAGTTGCTTCGGGATGGTTCAGATGCATTGCGGAAACCTCCTTTTTTAATTTACGTTAAAAAACAGATGGCCGCCTGTCGCGGATGGGCCTGAATCCTGATGGACAGGAATTTTATCCGATCGATGCGGCGTCATCTTTTCCGTTCCAGCCATTTGAGCAGATGGTAACTGGCGATGCCGATGAGCAGCATGCCCATCATCAAAGCGGGGTAAGACATTTTCCAGTTTTGAGCTCCGGTCATCATCGTCCATTCGGACATGCCGCCGATGCCTGCCAGCAGCGTCAGGGGCATGAAGATGGTGGTGATGAATGTCAGCCGCCTGACGGTTCTGTTGGTTGCGTTTGCGGTTTTTGTCATTTCGTTGTTCAGGATGGAAAGGTACATTTCCATCAGCGTGGAGACGATTTCACGGTAGGACTCCGTCAGCTCGAAGAATTTGGCAAGATGATCATAGATGTCCCGATAGTGATAGATGGCCTTTTCAGAGATGAAACGGCAGTCTTTACGACAGATCTTGACAAGGATTTCCCGCTCATGGAAAAGGCTCTTGCGCAGATTCAACAGGTCGCGGCGGAGTTGAATCAGTTCGGCGGGATGGAATGCGGAAATATCGGACAGAATCGTTTCTTCCTGAACATCCAGCTCGTCCTCCAGTGCTTCAATGGCCAAAAATTTCTTGTCCACCACTTCATCCAGAATGATGTGCATGAGGAAGCCTGGTCCGTGTTTCGCTTTTTCAATTTCCATTTTTAAAATGCGTTCGACACTCGTCCAAACGGGGTGTTTGTCGCAGGGACTCTGGCTGACCGTCACCAGAAAATTGTTTCCGATGAATATGTCAATTTCACTGATGTAGAGCTTTTTGTCGATATATTCAAAAGCGTTGAAGATAAAAAAGGTGTTTTGCGGAAAGTCCTCCATCTTGGGGATCTGGTTTTCGTCAAAACAGTCTTCGATGGAAAGGGGATGAAAGTCCAAAAGTTCACTGAGGCGCGCCAGTTCCTCTTTTTGAGGTTGGCAGTAATTCAGCCAAATAAAGCCGGTGTTTTTTGCCGCGGCAACGGCTTCGTCAACCGTGCCCATTGTCGTGAACTTTCCCTGGGGTGAGATGTGGTAAAAATTTGAAACGGACATAACGGCCTCCATCGATTTTCCAATTTTTTGATCTATGTGCCCGGGCATTCAAACACACGTTCAATATTCTTGAAAAACAGTGTCTTGCGTCTGGCGGCTTGCCGGACGCTCCGCGCCGGCGATATTTATGAAAGATGTTTCTTCGGCTCGGCGTGCTCCTGCGCCCTTCGGCGGTTCACCGGGCGTTAAATCCCCATTTTTCTTTTCCCTCTTCTGTAAAAAAATTCGTCAGTCACAGCATTTTTCAAAAGGGCCCTTTCTCCTGACGCCGCGCAATCGTCAGGCCGATCAATCGCGACACTACGACGGCGATGTAGGCCACACCTGAAAACTGCTCCAGCATCACCAACACTCGAGACGGTGATGTGACCGGCACAATATCACTCAAACCGGTTGCCGAGAGGTTGGCAAAGCTTAAGAAAAGCAGTTCGAGAAAACTCAGCGGTTCATTCGGATGTGTTCCGTAGGCAAAGGAGCCTGCGCTCCAAGCTTGACAGACCAGATAAAGATAGGCGAATCCCCACGCGATTAGCGTAAAGGTGGCGCCCGCTGCAAACAAATCATCAGTGGTGACGTGTTCATCACCCATCATGTAGGTGATCAAGCTGATCGCGCCATAGAAATACAGCAATGCTTCCAGCAAGGCTGCCCAGTGCAGGAGATTGGAATTGTTCGACAACAGCGACAGCGCGGACAGGATAATGACCAGGCCGGCAACCAGCCATGCTATCCAGTTGACGGCGGGACTGCGAAAAACCACCCAGACGACCAGAAGCAGAATGACCATTCCGAACAGACCCAGAAAATACTGGCCTCCCGGAAAACCTTCCAAGAAGACGTAGAGACCGAGACTCAGCAATTGCGCGGCCAAGAGAAACGCGGAGGGATGGTGGCGGGTCAGGCTGTGCCAATTGATGGATGTGATTTGATTCATGGCTATGTCCGCATCCTTCGCGCTTGAGATTGGGGCAACGCAACCGGATTTAAGAGCATCTTTGTCATCAGATGATGCGCTGATGCGCCTTGCGACCGTAGACGCGTTCATACGCCCTGCAGAAGGGGCATATGCCGCCTTCAATTTTCCTGACGAACTCAAAGGCGATTCCCTTCTGGGTCTTCCGGGCGTGGCTGCACACCGGGCAGACCCGGCAAAAATTGGCCAGCTTCTGGTCTTTGGCCGACACTTTTGATTTGGAGGATTGCCTTTTTCGATTGTCTTTGGCCATGGAATACTTTCCCCGTTGCTGAGGTGAATTTGATGTTTAAAGCATATCAATCTCCATCGTCTGTGTCAAACATTTCAAAAGTTTCTACCGCTGAGGAAACGGCTGGATGAAAATGCAGCGGCGCAGACGGACAGGAGAGATAATGCGTTTTTTGGAATAAGAAAAAATGGCAAGACAATCCCCGTGAAGTTGTTCTTCACGGGGATTGGATGCCTGCACAGGCGTTTGTTTGTCAAAGTTAAATGATATTATCGCATGTTCCGACAAATCATCTCAGGGCCTGTTGTTTTCCGAGCGAAACTTCGCCAGCCAGTGCTCGGTGAGCTTGCCGGCTGCTTCGCGTCCGCCCAACCCGAAAGCCAACGCCACCGCAACGGCGACCGATCCCAGCGTGAGACCAAACGCGAGATTCACAATGTCATCGGCGATGCCCATGGCCCGCAAACCCAAGGCGATGACAAGCGCCATGATGGCGACGCGCCCGATACGCGCCAATCCTTTGGTATGAGGACCGCTGGCCCGGTCAATTGCGTCATAGGCAAGGTTGGCCAGCCAGAATCCGACAACGAGGATGACGGATCCCAACAGGATGTCGCCGCCAAAACGGATGAAAGTGTCTATGAGATTGCTGACATGTGAAAATCCCAGTTGATTGGCTGCTTCGATGGCGGCAAAAAGCATGGCGAAAAACAGGATGACATAGCCGACGAAAACCGAAGCCGTTGTCTTTTTGAAAGCATGACCCAATCCTGCGTGTTGCGGCAAATTGTCAAACCCCACGTTGCTCAACAGACTGGCCAGCAGCCGGGAGGCAAAAGACGCCAACAGCCATGTGATAATCAGAATAAGGGCGGCTGCGATGATGTGGGGTACAGCCTCAAAAAACATATTCAGCATATTCGTGGCCGGTTTGGAAATCGCCTCGATTTTGAGCGCGTCCAGCGCGGCAATGAGCGCGGGCAGAAAGACCGCCACAAAAACGATCAGTCCAACGGTGTTGGAAAGTTGCACTGTTTCGCTTAATCCCAGTTGCCGTCCTATTTTATCGCTGCCGACGGTGCGCAATAGATTCGCGGTCAGGTTTCGCAACACGGTGGCAAGAATCCAGCCGACGCCGCCGATGACCAAGGCCGCAAGGACGTTGGGAATAAAATCGAGAACTTTTGCAATCATGGATTTGAAAGGATCAAGCAGCCCCTCCATTTGCAGTGCGCTGAGGACGGCGGGAACAAAAAGCAGAATGATCAGCCAAAACAAGGCCTGACTCATCCCGTCGCTGTTCGGAGCCATTCCCGCGTGTTCGGCGAGTTTTTCATCCAGGGTTGTTTTGGCCAGGGCCTTGCTGACCATTTTTCGTACGGCGCTGGCCAGCAGCCAGGCAACCAGGGCCAACACCAAGCCGGCAATCAAGCGCGGAACGTATACCAGAAATGTGGCGAGCATTGAGGCAAAAGGCGCGGAGACCAATCCCAAATCAAGCGAATCGAATACCGCGATCAACGCAAACAAGAGCACAAACCAGAACACGCCGGCGGCCACGGCTTTTTCAATGTCGATGGATTGTCCCGTAAGCTGCTGGAAGCGTGTGTTTAAGCCTGTGAGTCCGAGACCTTTGCGAACGGCGGCGCGCAAAATTATCGCTATCAGCCATCCCAGAATCACGATGGCCAACGCTCCCAGCAGGGCCGGGATATGATTTCCCAATCCCGCTTGGATAGCATTCCACATGGTTGACATTTCTGAACCCATGATCATCCCTCCTTTTTTTTGTTTGTAGATTTGGATGCGTTGAAACGACTTATCTAAAATATTTTTGATTCGCGGTGTTCGTTCATCACGTCCCCCGCACGACGAAAAATAATTTTAGAGCATCGTCCATGACACGATAAAAGTGAACAGAGTCGTTTTCGGCCGAAAATCCGTTAAAAAAATCCACGTCGGCTTTTTTTGTTTTGAAATTTCTTTAAGGGTTCGGCTTGTTGAATTTGGCGTAAATCCAGAAAGGCAAGCCGACCGGATTGAGTTTTTTATATTCCTGTTTCCATACAATGTAGTCTTCGATTTTCTTCGCCACCTCTTCAGGCACATCAGTGAATTCGACGCCGGCTTCATATATTTCGTTTTCGATGATGGTTTTGTTCCACTGGACTTTTCCTTGCAGGGACAGCGTTTCCTGAAGATTTCTTAATGTCAAATCGATGTTGAGCAACGTGCCGAGAGGCAAGAGAACATTGCCCTGTATTCTTAATCCGGACGCGGAAATATCCTTACTGTACCGGTAATCGATCTTTTCTTGGGGGATATTTTCAACGACAGACAAGACAGAAATTTTAATGTCGTCTTCTTCCGTCAGGCGCTGCTTTTTTCGCAACGCTTCGGCGGCAAGATCTTCCCGGCTCTTTTTTTCGCTTTCTCTGAGGAGAAATTCCCTGGTTTTTCTGTCCATAACGATACATTCATCCTTTCTTTCGTTGCAGAATGTTCGTCAAATTACATTTTCCGGGCTTCCGGACAGCTGCTTTAAAAATCCCGAAAAGAAGTGCAATTTTGAATTAAGAAGTTTGAATGTGAATTTGTCACGCTTTGATGAAATTTTAAGAGTTTCTTGTTCTCATGTCAATCAAAAATTATGCTAAATTTCCGGTAAAGTTTTCTTGCGCCTGTTTTTGACAAATGGCGCGGAAGCTAACAAGGGAAAGAGAGGCGTGGACGGATGAGAACGACAATAAGTCGCCGGGCCAGGATTTAAAATCTGGAAACAGGGCTGTTAAACCAAGTATAATCCAAAAATATTGAGTAGTTAGGGTGAAATAGAAAATTTGTTGACATCCTTACCCAATCGCATTATATTCACGCGGCCCAAAGGCCGCATTGCGGCGAATAATTCGGAATCTCAATGGTTTGAGGCTGATCTTGCTGGGGAATCGTTCAATGGTAGGACACCGGACTCTGACTCCGTGAATCAAGGTTCGAATCCTTGTTCCCCAGCCATTTTTTATTGTTTATTTCCTTTTGCCATTTTGGCCCATGAGTCTTTCAATCCGACGACGCGGTTGAAAACAAGCTGTCCCGGGCGGGAATCCTGTTCATCGAGGCAGAAATAACCAAGTCTTTCGAATTGATAGCGACTCCCCGGCCGTGCATTTTCCAGGCTTTGTTCAACGCGACAGTTGGTGATGATTTTCAAGGAATCGGGATTGAGATAGCGGAGAAAGTCATCGTCCAGGCTTCCCGGATCTTCAACCGTAAAAAGCCGGTCATATAAGCGCGCTTCCGCGGAGATGCAGTGCTTGGCCGAAACCCAGTGAATCACGCCCGGCACCTTTCGGCCGTCCGCGGGCGGCGCGTTTTTTGTCTCAGGATCATATGTGCAATGGATTTCCTTTATTTCTCCGGTGAGATTATCTTTGACCATTTTTTCAAATTTGATCAAATAAGCATTCCGGAGGCGAACCTCGCGACCCGGTCCGAGGCGATGATACTTTCGGGGAGGATCTTCCATGAAATCGTCGCGTTCGATGTACAGTTCTCTGCAGAACGGAACCCGTCTGGTGCCCATTGCCGGATTTTGCGGATGATTGGCGCATTCAATAAACTCTTCTTGATCTTCCGGATAGTTGTCAAGGATGACGCGCAGGGGTTGAAGCACGCCCATGACCCTGGGCGCAGATTCGTTGAGGTCTTCGCGGATGCAGTGCTCCAGCAAGGCGACGTCGATCAGGTTGTCATTTTTGGCGACGCCGATTTCGGCGCAAAAATTTCTGATGGCCGCAGGCGTGAAACCCCGGCGTCTCATTCCGGAGACTGTCGGCATGCGCGGATCGTCCCAGCCGCTGACATGTTTTTTTTCCACCAGTTCAATCAGCCGGCGTTTGCTCAGGACTGTGTAACTTAGATTCAGACGCGCGAATTCAATCTGGCGAGGGCGTTGTCCGTGGATCAGCCGCTCCACGATCCAATCGTAAAGCGGCCGGTTGTTTTCAAATTCCAGAGTACAGATGGAATGCGTGATGCCTTCCAGCGCGTCCGAAAGGCAATGGGCGAAATCATACATCGGATAGATGACCCATTTTGTTCCCAGTCGGTAATGGGGCACGCGCTTGATGCGGTAGAGTATGGGGTCGCGCATGACGATGTTGGGGGAAGCCATGTCGATTTTGGCCCGCAGTACATGCGTTCCATCGGGAAATTCCCCCGCGCGCATCCGCCGGAACAGGTCAAGATTTTCTTCCACCGAACGGTTTCGGTAAGGGCTGTTTTTGCCCGCTTCGGTGAAGGTTCCGCGGTATTCTCTGATTTCGTCCGGACTCAAACTGCAGACATAAGCATCGCCGGATTTGATGAGTTCAATGGCGAATTCATACAATTTTTCAAAATAATCCGAAGCGTAAAACAACCGGTCTTCCCAGTCAAATCCAAGCCAGCGGATGTCGCGGATGATGGACTGGACATATTCCATGGATTCGCCGGCCGGGTCGGTGTCATCCATTCTGAGATTGCAGGTGCCTCCATACTGGGCGGCCAATCCGAAATTCAGGCAGACGGATTTGGCGTGTCCGATATGAATATAGCCGTTGGGTTCCGGCGGAAATCGCGTCGCAACGCGACCGTCGTTTTTGTTCATTTTCAGGTCGTTCTCTATGATATCACGAATGAAATCGGCACGCGGGGATGACGAACTATCAGCCATCGGAAAAACTCCTTCCGTTCCAGAAAAATATGCGTCAATCTCTATAATATTCAGTAAAATATAGCAAGAGTGATGAATTTCCTTTTTTTGCAGAGGACGCAGAAATATTCTTTGAATCAAAAATTGCCTGTTTGCTGAAAAAGGAATTTTTTTGAACCGAAAAAAATATTTGCTTTTTCAAAAAAACAAAAGGTGCTATTATGTCGAATATTTCCCTGCAATTTTTACTGTTGGGATTATTCCCGACAGGCAGTATGATTGAAGCGTCAATGTCATTTTCTTCGGATTTTTTGCGTAAAAAACTTTCCCCGTGATCGGTTAAGATGGCAAAAAGCAAATTGTCTTTAAAAGAAATTCTCAAGGAAGCGGAACTGGGCAACGCCGTGGCGCAGTATAATCTGGGGCTCATGTATCTCAAGGGAGAGGGGGTCTTGCAGAACGACGCCGAAGCGGCCATCTGGTTTTTAAAATCCGCCAAGCAGGATCATGTCAAAGCGCAGCTGAATCTCGCCTGGATGTATCAGGAAGGCCGAGGCGTCAAACAAAACGATGGAAAAGCCGCAAAATGGTATTTGAAAGCGGCGGAGCAGGGGAACGCTTCAGCACAGTATAATCTGGGGCTGATGTATCTCAAGGGAGAGGGTGTTGAACGGGACGCCGTCAAGGCGGCCAAATGGTTTTTGGCTTCCGCCGAACAGGGCAATGTGGACGCGCAGTTTAATATAGGTGAAATGTATGAAGAAGGTCTGGGGGTTGTGAAAAATGAAATTGAAGCCGCCAGATGGTACCGAGAGGCGGCCATGCAGGGAGACCGGGACGCTCAGGAAAAACTGGACGGCCTCAACCAAAAAATCAGAAGTATTCGGCATCGTCAGGACGAGGAATCCAAATGGCTCACGAAACCGGCAATCCTGAAGGATAAAATCGTTGAAACCAAAAAGGAGATAACCGAAGCAAAAGAGGAAAATGAAATTCCGCCGGAAGATATTCATGCGGTGAAATTAATTCTTCAGGAAGACGAAAAAGCCAGAGGGATGCAAACGCCCCCTGACGAAAAAGTTGAGGAAGACAAAGAAATAACAAAGCAGGAAAAGCAGGAGAGTCCCTGGCTTACCGCCAAATCAGGTCAACAAACAGGGGACCGTGCAGTGGAGACGCCCTTGTCGGAGCAACCGGATCAAACCCCAACTGAAAACGAAGAACCGTCTGAAAAGTTGTTCTTGGAATCCGAAGCGCCAGGCGTGGCGGATATTCAAACCGTTCCGGAAAAGGCGCGGGAAGAGAAGGAAACTGTCTTGCCGCCGTCATCTGCGATCGAGAAACTGTTTTTGGAATCGGAAATTCAAGACGCAGCCAGGCAATCGCCGGCCGCCGGCGAAATAAAACGGGAAAGGAAAGACGTCTTACCGCAGTCCGACATTGTCGTTGAAAAATTATACCTTGAATCGGAGATACGCGAAGCTGAAGAAACGCTTCCCGGAGCGCATCCCGTCGACCAGGAGCATCCCTTATCCTCGCCTGCGGCAAAAATTTTTTCAGAAGCAATCGCGCCGGAGGAACAACCGGATGCGGATCTGGAGTTCAGAGAGGGCCTGAAATACCATTTGGGAGGGGGCGTTGTTCAGGATGATGCCGAAGCGGTCAGGCATTTTCGTCACGCGGCTCAAAAGGGACACGCCGATGCTCAATACCACCTGGGTTTGAAATACTTCTTCGGCGAAGGCGTTGAACAGAATTTTGACGAAGCCATGCACTGGTATCAAAAAGCGGCGGAGGGCGGCCACGCCGAAGCGCAGTTCACGCTGGGGGGGATTTACCAGGAGGGCATCGTAACCGAGCAGGATGATGATCAAGCCATCCGCTGGTACCTTCGGGCGGCAAAACAGGGTCATGAAAAAGCCCGGTTCCTTCTGGAAACGATGTATCGGGCAGGCAGGGCGACTGTCCAAGAGGATTCAGAGACGGCGGACATGTTTTTGGTGCTGGCCGAACAAGGCAATGCCGATGCCCAGTATGAACTGGCCGTGAGGTATCGTGAGGGTAGGGGAGTGCCTCAGGATGATGCCAAGGCGGTAAAATGGTTTCTCCAAGCCGCCGAGCAGGGCAATGCCGACGCGCAGTTTCGGCTGGGACAAATGTACCACGCCGGCGACGGGGTTCCCCAAAACGACGCGGAAGCGGTTTCGTGGTATCAAAAGGCGGCCCGGCAGGGGCACGCGGATGCGCAGTATCATCTTGGGTTGCGGTATTTTTTCGGCGAGGGCGTCGCGCAGGATTTCAAGCAGGCTATCAATTGGTATCTGGAAGCGGCGGAAAGCGGACACGCCGAGGCGCAATACAGCTTGGGCTGCATCTATCAGGAGGGCATTCTTGTCCAACAGGATTATCACCAGGCGATTGACTGGTATCTCAAGGCGGCGGAGCAGGGTCATGAGCGGGCCAAAACGGTGCTGGAGATGATGGACAGAAAAGACAAAAGTGTTCTCGATGAGGAGAATGATAAAAAGAAAGATAAAGATCTCAGAGACATCATATGGAATGATTAGGGCCTTTTTTAGCCGGAGGGGAAATTTTCAAATTTTATAGCGAAAAAATTAAAATAGAGGATTCGGAGCGTTTAGTTCAGGATTTTCACACGCGAAAGCGGGGAATTTCCCGCAACCTGAAAACCGTTGATTGACGAAGATCAGCCCTCCATAAAATTCATGTCCCGCAACAAGCCGTACCACGCCCTTCCGCGGATCTTGTCGAATACCAGCCAATGCCCGCCGGTGCGACAGTGGCAGCGGGACAAATTCCATCTTAGTTTTAATTGTTCCACCGGTTCGATCGGACACAATCGGTCTCCGCGCGAAGCCACGACAAGAATGGTGTCGGCGGGTATCCGCGGCTGAAGATGCAGGGGCGAATGAAAATCCGCCGCGCGGCAAACCCGGGCGCGCCACTTGGAATCAAAAGGCGCCCGCTTCAGGAAAGCGTCGGGGGACATGGGCCTGAGCAGAGTAAGCGCCGGAACCATCATCGCGGCGAATTTCGCCCGTGCGCTGACGCAGATATAAATTCCCGTGACGTATCCTCCGAGACTGGCGCCGATCAGTCCAATGTCTGTGGCGCCGAGTTTTTTCAGGAGGCAGAAACAATTTTCCAGGTCGTAAATGCTGTGGGCGACGCATTCATTGGTGAAAGCGGCGTCGCCGGGGGTGAGATAAACGCGGCGGGCGGCGCGCGGCCCCGCTACGCGTTTCCAGTGAAAGGGCTGAATGAAGAGCGCGACGTCCAGCCCCATTGAAAAAAGCGCGCGGATTTTGAACATACGTTCCGCTTCCCGCGGAGCGCCCATCATGAATCCGTGGACACAAAGAACAGTCTTGCGGGGCGTATCGCCGTGCGTCCAGCGGACAAGGTAACCCCTGCGGTTTTCGGCATAACCCAGATAGCGGTCTCTCACATAAGGATTTTGCGGCTCATAAAGACTGGGAAAGGAAAGAACCTGATAAAAACCGCTTTGATAGGATGCCTGAGTTTCCACCGTGTAATCCGGGGGCTCCGCGGGCAGGACAAAGAATTTCCGGGGATCTTTCACATATCTCTGTTCTTCATAAAAAGCCACTTCGCGCGCGTAATGCTGCCAGTCGGTTTTGCGGCGTGACTGAAAAAAAGTCATGATTCTTCCCGGCGCGAGAAACATTTCGTCCACGGCGCTGCCGATCAGGTCCAGTGCCTTCGCGCAGGTTCTCTTCTGTGTTTTGTCGTCCATGGCGGTTTTGATTTCCCCTGAGGGCCGACCCCGCAAAAAAATCTTGCCTTTGATTGAGATCCGTCGACGCTCGTTTTTTCGTCGGATGAGGGCATCAGACGTTAATTGTTGCGATCCCCGGTTTTAATTATCGCCCGGAAACTTGCCGCCGGGAGGCGGAAAATCAAGATACTTTCCCGCGGCCCGTCCGCGCGCCTTCAATTTGCGCCTCAATAGCATATCAGGACGGCATGTGCCAATAATTTATGAAATTGTTGAGATTTCCCCATTTGTTATCAGAAGTAAGCTTGTGAATTCGCCCGTACGTCGAATTGTTAATGAATCGCGTTGCATTTTTTTTCGAGATTCGTTATTATACAACCCTCCAAAGAGGTATTATCAGCGAAAAAGTTTTCATTTCGGCAATTCTTTTCAGATTCAATGATAGGAAAGCAGGAGGTTTTTTGATCATGAAAAAGGAATTGACCATTATCGGCGTTATTCCGCAGTACCCGAAACATTCACAGCAAAATATTTACGCCCGGATCAAAATGCCGCCGGTGGGTATTTTATCGGTTATGAGCCAGATCCGGCACCGGCGAGTCAGAGAAATCTACGCGATTGATGAAAATAATTACAATGGACCGCGTGATTTCATGGGCCTGCCGGATCATTCTTTTTTGCAGGGCCGGCAACCGGCGCAGATTGCTCTATTTTACGGAGGGATGAGCAATTCGGTACTCCGTATGTTTTCGGTCGCCGAGCAATATCGGGGATTTGGCGCGGTCACCATCGCCGGCGGAAGCCATGTGGACGCGCTGCCCCAAGAAGCGCTTCAATCCGGCGTGGACATCGTGGTGCATGGGGAAGGCGAGGAAACCATCGTGGAGTTGCTGGACGTGTTGATCTCCGACAACGGCGTTGTGCTGGACCGCGGGAAGCTGGCTTCCGTGAAGGGCATCAGTTTCCTGGATGAAACCGGAGCGTATGTCTTTACCGGAAAGCGCAAACCGATAGCAGATTTGGATGAATTGGCCGATCCGGACCTCACGCTGATCAAGTTTCTGGAAAAAAGGTGGAGCTGCGTTCCCATCAACCGGGGGCGGGGCTGCAACTGGAATTGCGAATTCTGCGTGGTGAACAAACGATACGGAAGATACAAATGCGCTTCCGTGGACACGGCTCTGCGACAAGTCGTAAAATATGCCGATTTGGGATACCGGCAGTTTTTTTTCACTGATGACAATTTCGCACAGAATCCGGCGGAAGCCGTCGAGCTGTGCAGAAAAATCGGCGATTACAGGAAGAAGTTCAATAAGAAAATCGAGCTGATCGTTCAGGTGCGCTCGGAGGTGGCGGAAAACGATGAGCTCCTCGAAGCGATGCGCTTTGCGGGCGTTTCCATGCTGGCCATCGGCTATGAAAGTCCCATCAATGAAGAGTTGCGCGCCATGCGCAAGGGGGTGACGGCGGAAAAATTGATTTCCCGTTCCCGAAAACTTTCCGAATATTTCTACATCCACGGCATGTTCATCTTCGGTTATCCCTCCCGGCAAGAATCGCAAGGTGGTTTCTCCATGAGCGCTGAGGAACGGGCCAGGCATTATAAAAAGTTTTTCAGAAAATCACGCATCGATACGATTCAGGTGCTCAACGCCGTTCCCTTGCCCGGTTCGGAACTGCGGGAAAGACTTCAGCGTGAAGGCCGTCTCCTGCCCCTTTCGATGGTGAATTGGGATAAATACGACGGCCTCTTCCTTTGTTATGATCCCCGGCCGGACGGTCTGGATCCCTTTGATTTGCAGAACATGTCCAGTCTGTTGATGAAGAAAAGATACCTCGGCGGCATTATCCGGAGGAGTTTGAATTATGGCAACTGGCTGAACTGGGCTTATATTGCCACCATCGGGTTTCCCATTCAGTTTGTCGCGTTCTATATTCGAAGATTCATCCGCAATTTGCGTGAAAGGCAAAGAGAAAGAAACGTGCTTTATAGCGACTGGACAGCCCGCGACGTTTTTACGGTTCCTCTGAAGAAAGCTTGGTGGGATATAAAACGAATCTGGAGAAATCTGTTTGTCCGGACTTATGCGGGTGCGATCGTAAACCGGTGGCTGAAAATTTATCGTGAAAGCGATTATCGCAATGTATTGAAGCAACTTTCCCTCAACAGAAAAGCGTCCCGCTGAAGTTAGGAAGATACCGTGGGCGAAAAAAGAATCCATGCCTTGTTTTCCTTGTTTTGGTCCTGCAGGGAAACGCGGACCGGGATCGGCCCGTTCATTTTCGCGGTTGCGGCCTTGCTTGTTTTCGCGGTGCCGCTTGCCGGGGCGGATTCGGACAAGAATTATGCCTGGGCCAGAGAAAGAATGGTCGCCCGACAAATTGAAGCCAGGGGAATCAAAAATCCGTCCGTGCTGCGCGCGATGCGCAAGGTGCCCCGTCATCAATTCGTGCCAGATGGCCTTCGCGCTTTCGCCTATGATGACACGGCGCTGCCGATCGGCGAAGGTCAGACCATCTCTCAGCCCTATGTGGTCGCTTTGATGACGGAGCTTATCGATCCCCGACCGGACAAGAAAGTGCTTGAAATCGGCACAGGTTCAGGTTATCAGGCCGCGATTCTGGCCGAACTTTTCCGGGACGTTTATACGATGGAAATTGTCGAGACGCTGGGAAAACGCGCCCGACAGATTCTTTCCCAGCTTTATCATAACGTGCATGTCAGAATCGGAGACGGTTACGGCGGATGGCCGGAAGCCGCGCCGTTTGACGCGATTATAGTGACCTGCGCGCCGACCCGGGTGCCCCGGCCGCTGATGGAGCAATTGCGGGAAAACGGACGAATGGTCATTCCCGTGGGGGAAGCGGGACGGCAGAAATTGTATGTACTGACCAAGAAAAAAGGGCGCTTGGAACAGCAGGCGGTGATCGATGTTCTGTTTGTGCCCATGCTGGATTCAAAAGGCGAAAAGTATTGACCGCAAATGCCTCTTGGTGTCCTTCATAAGAAGCTTCTTTTGAAGGATGACTTTTCATCACTCCGAAAAATCCGGGATACTTTAATTTTGCGTTCAGCAATTTTAAATGCGGAAACGAGCGTCGGTGCACGCGGGAAAACTTTATGTTGCATTTGGGGAAATGCTCATGGGTGTTTGAAGTTGCGAGATAAAATGTGCTTGCCGCATTGCTGTTCCTGTGATTAAAACTGAAACCAATCAACATCAGAGCATCAAGAGCCGTGATGTGAGAGAGTTTTGAATCCGTCCGAAGGGAGAAAGAGA
>Ga0116190_1000387_pt1 | contig 45713 bp, 35 predicted proteins | sample AD_JPNTR4_MetaG_FD_89808 | JGI IMG/M metagenome (GOLD analysis project Ga0116190, IMG submission 89808) | Active sludge microbial communities of municipal wastewater-treating anaerobic digesters from Japan - AD_JPNTR4_MetaG | ecosystem: Engineered > Bioreactor > Anaerobic > Digestate | place...
AGGAGGATTGAGTCCTGTAAAATTTTGCGATTTTTCCCTTAATGGGAGTACTCCCATTAAGGGAAAAGAAATATCTTTGTTACATTATAATTAAACACTGTCCTAAAAATGGGAAGCTTACACCAATACATAAAATGGCAATAGGTCAAAATCAAAAAGTGCAAGATAGACTGAATGTATCAAATTCTTTGAATGGACTGCCTTCCATTATATTACAAATTCTGATTCGTAGATGTATTCAAATTCAAACTCACAAATGTTAAATTTGATTCACAATTGTGTACACACTACTTCTGCTGTTCTGCCGCAAATTGGGTAGGTGAAACGCCATACTTTTTTTGGAAATTTTTGGTAAAATATTTTGCATCGGAATATCCTACTTCAAACGCAACCTCAGATACTCTATATTTATTGGTTTTAAGCATTTCTGCAGCTTTTTCGAGACGCAAATCGCGTATATAATCACCTAATGTTTTATCGGTTGTTTTCTTAAAAATACGCCACAACTGTGTTCTACTTACTCCTATTGCAGCCGAAACCATTTCTGTATCAAGTTCTGTATCGTGTAAATTCTGTTCAATAAATTCCAGTACTTTGAGTATTATTTTATTGTCATAATCAAGTGGTAGTTGCAATTTTTTATCCATTTCATGTTCAACAGTCATTTTATCGAACAACAATTTTTTTAATTCAAGTAGCGATAACACTTTTTGCTGAAGAATGTATGAATTAAACGGTTTTTGAATAAAATCATTAGCTCCTGCTTCAAAACTTTTAGTTTCGGTATCTAATCCTATTTGCGATGAAATAAGCAAAACAGGAATATGTTTGGTTACATCATTCGTTTTAATGGTTTTACAAATTTCATAACCATCAATACCCGGCAGCATAATATCAGAAATTATAATATCGGGCAATAAATGCTGAGCAATATACAACCCTTCTTTACCATTATCTGACTGAATAACAGTATAGTTAGAATCAAAAATACCCTGTATAATTTCTCTTATTTCTATTGAATCGTCAATAATTAATATGGTGCTCTCATGTTTCTTTTCATGTTCTATAGGTTCAAAAGATGCTTCGGTGGAATTGACAGGTGAAGAACTTACTTTTTGTAAACCTTTGGGTAATGAAACTGTTACTATGGTTCCTTTATTTTCTTCACTTACAATTGAAAGCTTTCCATGATTTTTTTCGATAAATGTTTTACAAATGTGTAATCCAAAACCGGTTCCTTTTTCATCGGCAGTTCCCGGACTACTTTGAATTATTTTTGCAGAGTGTATACACGACAACGTTTCTTGATTCATGCCTATACCGGTATCAATAACATTAATATCAATGGTAGAATCAATTTCTTGAATAATTATTAGTATAGAACTGCCTTTATGCGAATATTTAATTGCATTCGTTAAAATATTCCTCAAAACTGTTCCTATCATTCGTGGGTCAACCAATACGGTATATTCAAAATCTGTTTGCTTAGATATGGTAATTTTTTTGTGTACAGCATTTTCTTTTATTAAACTTATTGCATCATCTACCAAGGTTTCAATATTTATTTCAATAGGATTTGCTTCGAGATTTTTATTTGAACTTTGTGCCCATTCCAACACGGTAGCCATTTGATTGAGCAGCGTTGTTGTACTTTTATATATTAATTCGGCAAAATGTGTAACTTTTTTCTGATTGGTTTGAATTTTTTCCGTTTTAAGCAAATCGGCCAATCCCAAAATTCCTGTTAATGGATTTTTAAAATCATGTCCCAATATTTTAATAAGTTCATCTTTTGTTTGCAATGCCTGATTTAAATCGGCATTACGCATTTCTATAACTATTTGATTTTGTTTGAGTTGTTCGTTTGTTGCATATAATTTTTTATTTGCTACCAATAAATCACGAGTACGTTCTTTTACTTTATTATCTAATAATTGACTTTGTTGTTTAATCAACGAAAATCTATAGTATATTATCCACCAAACTATGGTAATTATACATAACAATAGCCCTATTCGCAACCACCACGTTTTCCACCATGGCGGTATTACAGTTACTTTCAGTTTTCGTTCTGCACTCCATGTACCATGACCATCACCGGCTCGTACTCTGAATATATATGTGCCCGGAGGCAAGGCAGAATATGAAGCGATTCTATTTTTGGTATCGGCCGGTATCCATGTTTTATCTATACCTTCCATAATGTATTCATACACTATATTGTGCGATTCGCTCACATGAATACTTGCAAATTCAAACGTAAATGTGTTAAAATCATACGGTATTTCAATTGATTGCGAATATGTAATAGAATGAGAAAGCAATACCGAACCGTCTATTGGTTTACCCGCATACACGGTAATTCCGCGTACTTTCATATTAGTAATAAGAGGAGTTGTGTACGCACTATTAGAATGCATGGCAACGGTTTTAACGAGCAAAATACCTTGCGAGGTGCCAAACAATAAATATCCTTCTTTTGTTTTTGAAACCGCATTTACCAAAAAATTTCCATATATACCGTCAGATTGAGTAAAATGAGTAAATGTATTATTTGCAACATCATATTTGGTTAACACATTAGACCCAAACCATATATTTCCTGAATTATCGGCAATAATAGATTCAATTACATTTGATTTTAAGCCATCTTTGATAGTAAAATTTTGAAACTGTTTGGTTTTCAAATTCAACTTGTTCAATCCTCCTCCACAAGTACCAATCCACAGATTTCCTTTTTTATCATTATATAAACTCAAAATAAGATTGTTGCTTATTGAATTTTTTCCGGGAGTATATACATATTTAATTATTGTAGGATTTTGTGAGCGTGGATTTTGAATATGTACCAAACCCGAGCCAAACGTTCCAACCCATAAATTACCGTCAGAATCAGAGTCAATTCTATATACCGATCGATTTTTATGTTTATTTATGACAATCGTATATTTAAGTTTATACTGAGAATCATATCCATACACCATACCGTGCCACGAGCCAAGCCATAGAATGCCAAATGCATCTTTGTGAGCACAATTGGTTGCAGGCGAAACTATTTTTTTGCTTAGTATTCCTGTTTCCGAATTATATTCATACAAGGTATCAACATTGTTTGCATAGCAAATGTTACCTGTACCCGAAAATATCATTGCCGTAGATGAATTCCTGATTTTTCGGGTATTATCTATATTTACATTATAATATTTTGAACTTGCATAAAAATCATTATTATTAGAAAACAGTACCGAACCATTGGGGAAAGCCTGTAAACTGGTAACTATAGGATTTGAAGGATCGTCTTTGTATATGGAAGAAAAAGTTTTGAACGGTGTATTATGTTGTTTTATAACATACATACCCTTATTGTAGGTGCCAAATATTATATTATCATTCCTATCGCGAATCATGTGTGAAATAACTTCACCTTGAAACACATAGGTTTTGGGCGATTGTGTATCGAGCAAATTATAGGCAATAATACCGTTTGTACTGCCAATCCACAAAGTATTTTTGGTATGAGTTGCAACATTTATCAAAGCATCGTCGGGCGATTGCGGTAAAAATGTTTTTTTGGGAATCCACGTAACAGCATTGGTTGTAATATTAACAATACACACACTTTCAAACAAAAATGACAACAACAACGTTGTTTCATCAATTTTTTGAATATTAGCACAGTACAATAATTTTGTTTTATATACAAATTGTATATCACCACTTTTGTAATAATATTTAAAAATACCTTGGTCACTTACTACCCATATTACGTCATCTATTACAGTAAATGTATAAATAGCTATAGGGTTACCATCAAAAAATACTTTAGGAATATCGAGTCCACTTATAGCAATAGAATTATCTTTGGGGTTAATAGCTATAAAGTTAATTTTAGTATTATACACCCATACATAGCCATTTTTGTCGACACATAAATTTTTAGAAAAATCTAATTCTTCTTGATTAGGTATAGGTATGAGATGAAACGTTTCGGTTTTTTTATCAAAATATTCGAGCCCTGCATCGGTCGAAAGCCAAATTTTATCGTCTAATCCCTCGGCAATAGTCCATATACTAGTTCCACGCAGCGAAGTAGAATCATCATTGTCATGATAAAAATTTTTAAACGTATATCCGTCAAATCGGCTTAACCCATTGGTTGTAGCAGCCCATACAAATCCATCTTTGTCTTGTATAAGCCAAGTAACACACTTATGAGCCAAACCTTCGTTTGTAGAATAATTAGTAGTTACAATATTGCCGGTATTGTTTGCCGTAACAATATAGAATGTTGTTATAATAGAAATTATAACAGCTAATAAAAATCTCATAGTTATATACACTAAATGTAAGGTACTAATATATGATTTTTTTTTCTCCTACAAACACCTATCATCAAAAAAATAATATTTCTACATAAAAATGAGATTTTTTTAATAAAATACTTTATTTTTGTATAGGCTATGGGGTTAGCCGTTAACCGCCTTAAACAAGCTGATAACTCCTACGGAATCTTTATTGTATATACATAAAGTAGTATCAGCATATGTTAAAATATTTACTATTAATAGGTTTTGGCAGTTTTTTAGGAGGTATTGCTCGGTTTATAGTAACACGAGTAATACAAAATTCTGCATCTACTTCATTTCCTTTGGGTACATTATCAGTCAACATCATCGGTTGTTTTTTAATAGGAATTATATTTGGATTGTCGGAACGGAGTACTCTTATAAATAATGAATTGCGCATGTTTCTAACAATTGGATTTTGTGGCGGATTTACAACATTTTCATCGTTTACAAACGAAAATATTTTATTATTGCGTGACGGAAATATTATGTATTTTGCATTATATACATCTATCAGTGTATTTATTGGAATTTTTGCTACCTATGCCGGAAATTTACTCACTAAAATATTATAACCTATGAACCCAATACCAGAAGCAAAAGTAATGAGAATATATATGAGCAATACAGATATGTTCAAATATTCATTGTTGTATGAAACAATAGTGTTTGCAGCCAAACGATACGGTTTGAGCGGTGCAACCGTAATAAAAGGAGTAATGGGGTTTGGTTCGAGCAGTATTGTAAATTCAATTCATTTTTGGGAATTTAATGAGAAATTACCGGTTGTAGTTGAAATAATAGACACTCCTGCCAAAATTGATTCATTTGCACAAAAAATTGAACCATGGTTCAACAAAATACGCTATGGCTGTTTAATTACGATAGATACAACACATATTTACCTTCAGAAACAAGGAACAAAAAAAATTTAGAACTACTAGTAAATAAATATACATGAAATATTTTAAGCATTATTTTGAACAAATTTCTATTCTTCGTTATACGTTTAAATGGATTGTTTATACTCTACCATTATCCATAATAGTAGGATCAATGGTTGCTCTGTTTTTGTATCTTCTCGATTTAGCTACTCATATTCGGTGGCAGTTTCCATGGCTGTTGTTTTTATTGCCAATAATAGGAATCGGTATTATGTGGCTGTATAAATTTAAAGGTAAAAATGCCGAAGCCGGCAATAATTTAATAATGGACGAAATTCATAAACCCGGGGGTGGTATTCCGTTTAGAATGGCACCGTTTATACTTATAACAACGGTAATTACTCATTTATTCGGGGGTTCGGCCGGGCGTGAAGGAACTGCCGTGCAAATTGGGGGTAGTATAGCTCATTTTATAGCAAAAAAACTACGCATAAGCAAAGATGATACTCGAATTTTGCTAATGGCAGGTATTGCAGCAGGATTTGGTGCCGTATTTGGCACACCGGTAGCAGGTACTATTTTTGCCTTAGAAGTATTGGCAATAGGTAGAATCAAATACGATGCATTACTCCCGTGCTTTATAGCTGCAATTTTAGCAGATATGGTATGTGCTGCATATGGTATTAAACATACTATATATACAATTCTGTTCCATGAAAATGCACACTCATTGTTTCCATATGTTGCGTATAGTTTACCATTGCTCCTAAAAGTTATAGGAGCAGCTATAGCATTTGGCTTGGTAGGATATTTATTTTCAGAATTATCACATACAATTAAGAATATAAGCAACAAATATATCCCATACAAATTTCTAATTCCTTTTATAGGAGGAGTTATCATTATAATACTTACATACATTGTTGGCACTACCGATTATTTAGGACTGGGAGTATATACCCAAGATGGTACAGGAACCAGCATTGTAAATGCCTTTACTTCTAAAGATATAAATCATTGGGGATGGCTTCTCAAATTACTTTTTACTGCAATTACTTTAAGTATGGGATTCAAAGGTGGCGAAGTTACACCATTGTTCTTTATAGGAGCTACATTAGGTAATTCACTTGCTATTCTCATGGGAGCACCTATAGATTTAATGGCAGCATTAGGATTTATAGCTGTATTTGCAGGTGCTACAAATACCCCATTGGCTTGTACAATTATGGGTGTTGAACTATTTGGCGGCACTCATATTTTGTATTATGCCGTTGCTTGTTTTATTGCTTACTATTTCAGTGGTCATTCCGGAATATATTCTTCTCAAAAAATATCTGTTTCAAAAGCAAATCTGAATACTCCTACTGATGAATCGAATTCTCTCAAAACTATTCGCGACAAAAAAATCTCAGAATTATGGAAAAAGAAATAAAAACACATACACTTGGTAAACTCCGTGTATATTTAAATAATAAAGAAAAAGTAAAATCAAAAACAGTATTGCGAAAACTGTTTCCTAAAAATACATATATTCATATAATTCAATTAGCCAAACAGTGTGGTATTATGAATGCAACTGTATATACTACACATGCGGGATATAGCAACTTTGGTAAAATATCACGATTTTCGTACGAAACCGATAATAATAGTCTTACTATTTGTATAGAACTCATTGACACAAAAGAACGATTACAAGATTTTTTTATACAACACACATCTATTTTTAAAGATAAAATTGTAGTATTCAAAGAAGTAGAATTTTGGGATACCGACACATTATAATATTACTATTTATTACTTCTGTAACCTTTTTAAATACATTGTTCCAACAGTAGAAATATCATCAAAAATATTGGAAAAAGAATACGATAAAGCTTCGCATATTTTGTGATTGCTATAGTGTGTATGCGAAAAAGCAGAATTAACAGTGTGTAACGTTATTTGTGGATTTTTTGATACTAATTGTAATAGTATTGCTACCAATTTCATTTGCCATTGTTTAATAGCTATATGCGGACGTTTTACGTGCAACGAATCGGCTATAGCACTAAACAAAGATTTATAATCAACAGTTTGTGCCGAAAGTATAAACCGTTGAGATGTTATATTGCTTTGCATAAGCAACACCATACATTGCACTACATCGTGTACACTTACATATCCGGTGCTCCCGGTAGTATAAAATTTCAAACCTTTTGCAATAGTTCCAAACAAAGCAGAACTGCTCGAATACCAATCGCCTACACCAATTATAACACTTGGATTAACTATAACCGCCTGTAATCCTTCGGCAATTCCTCGCCACACTTCCAATTCACCACAATATTTTGTAATATGATATGCCCCTGTATGTTTAGTATATTCAAATTCACATGTTTCATCTACTATATGCGACGTTCTCGATTTACCTATAGCAGCAACTGAACTTACATGACACAATTTTGTAATACCATGTTCCAACGCTGCGTCTACAACATGTTTTGTTCCTAATACATTTACATCATACATTATTTGCATATGCGCATTGTTAAATGACACATATCCGGCACAATGAAACACATAATCAATATGTTTCATTGCATTATAAACATCTTCATAATTGGTAATATCACCAAAATGCCATGTTATAGTATTTGATTCACAACAATTATATGCTTTAAAAACAGTATATGCTTTTTGTTTGGAATCTTCGTTACGAACAAACGCACGTATATTTGCTCCTAATCGAGCTAAATACATAATTACATGAACGCCTACCAAACCCGACGCTCCTGTTACTAAAATCTGTTTATTCCCAAATAAGTTTTGTTCCAAAACCAAGTCTATTATCAGTTAATTTTGCATACGTTATTACACATTCCCACAACGTAGTTTTTTTTAGAATAGCATACGGAAACCGTTGTAAATATAGTTTTTTTGCATGAGTTAATTTTGATTTTTCTAAAAGTGCTACCTGTCCTGAAAACTGAAGTCCTTGAATTTTACCAATTACTTCGGTTTCTAACACTATACTTCCGGCAACTACTGTATTTTGTAGCATTTCTGAAGCATGACGGGTAGTAAGATCTGATGAAAAAATAAATGAATTATTTGCAGAATTATACACATAAAAACAATTACAACACCATGGTATAGAATTGTTTACTGTAGCAAGTGTTAAAACATGATGTTCATGTATAAATTCATATATTTTTTGAGGTATTGGCTGTTGCATTATTATATTGGTATAAATCGGAGTAAACAACTAATTAATTCATGTTTTTTAATAGGTTTTGACAAATATTCGTCACAACCTGCTTCTATAGCTTGTTTTCGTTCTTCATTTGCTTTATATGCCGATTGTATTACTATAGGTAAATCGGGTCTGTATTTTTTAATTTCGGCAGAAGCAGTAATACCATCAATTTTTGGCATTCGTATATCCATTAAAACAAATTGAACTGCACTATTTTGCATACATATATCTATTGCATCTTGCCCATTAACAGCACGAATAATTGTTAGATTACATTTTGACAATGTTGCTTCCAATAACTGAAAATTTGTATCATTATCTTCGGCTATTACTATAGTAGCTTTATTAAAGTTTATATTCCCTATAGGTTGACTCACTATTTCATCATTACTTTTTTCTTGTTTGTACGGTAATGTAAATGAAAATAATGAACCTTTACCGGGTTCCGATTCAAGTTGAATTGTACCTCCCAATAATTCTACTAATTTTTGCGAAATTGATAAACCTAACCCGGTACCACCATATAATTTTGTGGTTTCCAACTCTGCTTGTCTAAATCGCTCAAATATTTCTTTTTGCAAATGTTTTGGTATGCCAATTCCGGTATCTTTTACAAAAAAAGTAATAGAGCCGTTACTTACAGAATACCCAAACGATACTTCACCTGTATGAGTAAATTTTAATGCATTACTTACTAAATTAACTAAAATTTGCCTCAATCTGTTTTTGTCACTTTCTATTACACTCTGCGAATCAGCAAGTGATTTAACTTCGTGGAACTCTAATCTTTTTTGAATAGCTTGTGGTTTAAAGAAAATATATATATCATGGATTAATGTATTTACATTGAAAATATCTTTACTTATAGTAACTTCACCTGCCTCAATTTTTGAAATATCTAAAATATCATTTACCAATGCCAGCAATTGTTTACTGCTTTTTACTACTATTTGAGCATATTCTTTACGTTTTTCATCGGTCAAATTATTTTCGGCAAGCATTTCAGAAAAACCGATGATTCCATTCATTGGGGTTCGTATTTCATGACTCATATTGGCAAGAAATGCTGTTTTAAGCGTGTCACTTTCTTCGGCTTTTTCTTTGGCAGCAATTAAATCTTCAAGCATTTGTTTCTTTTCTGTTATATCTTCTTTTACTGCAACATAATGTGTTACTTCATTTTTTTCGTTTACTATAGGCGATATTAATGCTTGCTCCCAAAACAACTCTCCATTTTTTCGTTTATTCAATATTTCTCCCGACCAGTCTTGACCTAAAACAATAGTATTCCATAATTCTTTATAAAAATCATCTGTTTGAGCACCCGATTTTAAAATACTCGGTTTTTGTCCGATTGCCTCTTGATATGTATATCCTGTGATTTGAGAAAATTTAGGATTCACATATTCTATTATCCCATTATTATTTGTAATTACAATACTTACAGGACTTTGTTCTATAGCACGAATTTGCAGTTTTAATTTGTTTTCGGCGCGTTTTTTCTCGGTTATATCATGTACTATATTATGCACATAATTTTTATTTTTTATAACAATATCGCTCCAATACACTTCAACATCCATGCATGAGCCATCGGCCTTTTTATGAATTGTTTCAAAATATTTTTTATGTAATTGTCGCGATTCTTGCACACGAATCAAGGTTTCAGCTCCCAATGCATCAAGGTCAATAACCGACATTTGTAAAAACTCCTCCTTACTCCAACCATACGTTTCAACTGCAGCTTTATTTACGTTAACTATTTGATTTGTTTCCGGATCGAGTATAATTTTTATGGCATTGTGCTCTTCAAATTGCATTCGGTACAATTCTTCGCGCTCTTTTAATTCCTGAAGCATTCGTTTTTGCTCTGTAATATTTTCGTACATTCCTAAAATGCCTTGTATTTCCCCTTTTTCATTCAACAACGGTATTTTACTTGTTTTAAGCCATCCCTTTTGCAACGATTCGGTTACAATCTCTTCTTCATAATGAAACTTTGGAATACCGCTAGCTATAACTTCTTTATCAATATCAGTAAATTGTTTTGCGTTATCTGCCCATGGTAATTCAAAATCTGTTTTACCATATATGTCTTGCAATGTTGTATTTGTATCGCGTAAAAAATTAATATTTGCTCCTGCATATTGCAAATCTTTATTTTTCCAAAAAACACTTACTGGTATAGTATCTAAAATAGTATGAAGAAGCTGTTTTGACGATGCCAATTCTATTTCATTGAGTTTAATATGTGTTATATCAACTATATATCCATCTACAGAAAGCAATTCATGTGATTCAGAATAAACTCCTTGACCTTGTTCCCACACATATACAACATCATTGTTTTTTGAAAGTATTCTGTACTCTAAACGAAATTTTTGGTGTTGAGCAATACTATTTTGAATAACATCGAATACCATTTGTCTGTCGTCAGGATGAATGATATCTCTAAAATGTACATGATTCTCTATAAAATCTTCTTTAGAATATCCGGTAATTTGACTACATGCATCACTTATATACATCATGTCCCACGATGAACAATTTTTACACGAATATGTTATGCCGGGTAAATTTGAAATTAACGTAGTGAGAGTTTGATTAGTTTGTTCTAATTGTTTTTTACGGGCATATTCTTCACTTTGGTCTCTAAATACCAAAACTACCCCTTGCAATTCGTTATCATTAGTTAATATAGGCGCTCCGCTATCGGCAATTGGTATTTCTTTGCGAGTTATTTTATGAACTAATAAAGTGTGATTAGCTAAACCAACAATGCTGCACTGTTGCAATACTTTGTGAACAGGATTTTCAACCGCAGCACGAGTATATTCATGTATTATTTCAAATACTTCTTCTATTTGTTTACCTTGTGCCTCCGATTCTTTCCACCCGGTAAGCTCTTCAGCAATAGGATTCATATATTGCACACGTCCTTTGGAGTCAGTAGTAATTACACCATCGCCTATACTATACAAAGTAGTTTTAAACTGCCGCTGCATTCTATAGAGGCTTTTAAACATTTTCCGTTGCTTATTGGCATAAATAAAAGCAAATGCAAATACTATAAAAGCTATTATCAATATAATAAATAATATAATAAAACCTGCATTTTTGTGAATAGAAGCATACACATCATCGGTATCCATTTTAGACATAATTGCCCAATCTGTTCCGGGAATTTTTGAAATATATGCCAATATATTTTTATTTCTGTAATCAACTGCTTGAATTCTACCTGTTTTCCCCATAGCAGCTTGTACCAAAGCTCTATATGTTTTGAACATAGGTACTTTGTATGGAATACTATCTTGTGAATATTTTCGAATATTCAATACAAATACACTATCAGCTTCTTTTTGAATTATGACAGTTTCTGCTGTTGAGTTTTCGGCATTCCATAATGAAACTAACGGAAAAATAAAAGAATTTACATTGTTTTGATATACTATAAAATATTGATTTCCTTTGTATTGAATAGGATATAAAAAATCAATGGCATATGTTTTTGATTCTTCTTCAAAATGAATTACTGTATGCATTACACTATCTTCATCACCTCGTATAGCATGTTTACCACAAAATGTTTTTTCATTTGAAATTTTAGTTTCTATAAGAACTTTGCGTTCGTCATTTATTACATATATGCCCAATAATCCATGTTCATTCTCAATATTTTGTAAAAATAATTCAAGTCTTTTTTTATTTTTTTCATTGGGATTTTCAATATATGAAAATAAGCATTCTTGTAAAAATGGGTTTTTACTTATAATTTTAGCATCATATTTTTCATCATCAAACCAATCAACAAACTGTTGTTTTTTAATTTCAGTAATAGTTTCCAAATGATTATATGTGTTTTCAATAAGCGATTGTGATGATTGTTTGTAAAAAAATATTCCTGCCAATACTATAAGCATTAGCAATCCTACAGTAACAACAATTATTCTCACAGTAAATATATACTTAGATTTAGTTGCCATAGAAAATACTCAAAAAATATGAACTATAAAAGTACGTTATTTTATAGGGTAAAAACAACTTTTTAAACATAAAATTTATATACTAAAATACGTATTTATACAGAAATTAAGTTGCTAATGCAACACTTGCAATACGCAAAGTGCCAATGAATCCTTGCTCTAGGATGGTTTCGGCACATGAAATACATGTAGCTCCGGTGGTAATTACATCGTCAAGTAATAGTATATTTTTATTCTGAATCACATGATAATTCGTTACTTCAAATATATTAGCTACATTGCGTAGTCGTTCTTCCTTATTTTTTTTGGTTTGACTTTCGGTATATCGTATTCTCATTACAGCCGTATCTATTACCGGAATTTGTGATATATTAGAAATACCTTGTGCTATAACGGTACTTTGATTAAACCCTCGTTCTTGCTCACGTTTTTTGTGCAATGGTATAGGCACTATAGCATCAACATTGTGCAAAAATCCTGATTTAACAAGCTCTTTACCAAACATTTCTCCTATAAAAATGCCTAAATCTTTATTCTTTTTATATTTTATAGTATGTAAAATTGAAGCATATTTATTTTTTTTGGTATACAGCATAAAAGAAGTAGCACTCACAAACGGTATTTGACCCCACAAAAGCGTTTCTAAAGGATTATGATTTTTGTTGTGAATATACACCTGCGGTATATCACTTAAACAGTGTGTACATAATTGTTTTTCACTGTATCGCAAAGTATTACCACACACAACACAAGTTTCGGGAAACAGAAGTTCAATCCAGCGTGTAAAAATTGACACCATTATTTTTGTACTATACCCATGTTGTGTAAATATTTTGCAATATACTTACCAAGTATATCAAATTCAATATTTACAATAGAACCTACTATAAATGTATGAAAATTGGTATGATGATAGGTATAAGGTATAATAGCAACTTGAAACGATTTAGGTTGAGAATTTACAACCGTTAAACTAACACCATTTACCGTAATTGAACCTTTTTCTACGGTTATATAATCTTGTTGCAATGGTTCATACTCAAAAGTATAATACCAACTGCCTTCAGCTTCTTGGATTTTGGTACAAATAGCTGTTTGGTCTACATGACCTTGAACTATATGCCCATCAAGTCTACCGTTCATTGACATACTTCGTTCAACATTTACTTTACTCCCTACTGTAAGAGTTCCTAAATTTGACTTGAGTAACGTTTCTTGAATTGCTGTAACAGTATAAGAGGTTTCCGTTTTTTTTACAACTGTTAAACATACTCCATTATGAGCTATACTCTGATCTATTTGCAATTCGTGTACAAACGAACATGTAAGAATAAAATGTACATTTTCTTTATCGTGCTCTATTGCCGTAACAACAGCACATTCTTCTACTATTCCTGAAAACATATCTGTATATTTTTATATTACAAATAACGTGAGAGTTTTTTAAAAATAAAAATTTCAATAATAGATTTAATTATTTTTGAAACTCTTGTATGTATAACAATACAAAAAACATCGCATTCCTTATATTTATATAAGGAATTACAAACATACTAAAAAAGCACTACCGAGAAACCTGATAATTCTGATAAAAATTTGGAATACTAAACATAGATAAATCTACGCGAGTGCGAACTATATTAGTAACAGTGTAGGTAGCTTTATCTACCCTAAGCAGCGTACGACTTTCTATAAGCATTGGCATTTCGCCTTTCATAGTATTGGTGGGCAATGACATGAATGACAAAAAACTATCGTCAATAGAAGCAGAAATACCTGCCATAGGTGTAAAAAAGTCAAAAGAATCTGATGCTATCCAATACGTAATTTCAGAATTTTGAGATTTATTACGCACACGCCACTGATAACATTTATACCCATTAATATATTTATATATACCTGTATTTATAATATCATAATCAGATTGTTTACTTGCATGCAAACGTTGTACATCAATTTTAGAATACAATTTTTGATTTGGATTGAGTGCGGTAATTGTGCTGTCTTTTACATTGATAATATAATACTCTTGTAACCGTTTATATTTATCATATTCATCTATTCGTATAAAATTACCTTTAATACTATATGTATAATATAACGTATCGGATAATGATCGTTTAACCACATCTATACGTCCCTCAAAAATTTGAGAATACAATGTAGAAAAACCAAAACATACAAATAGTAATAAAAGTAAAAATTTCTTCATATTTTTACAAAAATAACCCAACTATCAAAAATAAGAAATAAGTCCCAACAATGCAATACAAAAATACACAAAAAACTGAATTAGGTGCTAAAGGTGAGCAAATTGCGTGTAAATACCTAACCTCTCACGGGTACAAAATACTCGAACGAAACTGGCGATTTTCACATAAAGAAATTGATATAATTGCCAAAAAAGAGAATACCATACACGTGGTAGAAGTAAAAACTCGAGCAACTACATTTTTTGAACGACCACAAGATGCTGTAACAAAAAACAAACAGCGTTTTTTAATTGCTGCAATAAACAATTACATTCAAAATCAGCCTTTTAATGGTGATATACAATTTGATATTATAACCGTATTAGTACAACCCAATTCAGAAACTATAGAATATATTCCAAATGCATTCTATCCACTCTGCCGGTAATTATACTATACCTATAAATGCACAAAATCTACCGGTTGCACCATCGCGTCGGTACGAATAGAAATGTTCGGGTACGGCAAATGTTCCCATACGTGAATTCATTATCATTCCTACACCACTTTCAAGCAACACATCTTCTATTCTTCCGTTTAAATTAAAATATAATTTTTCACCATTTTCTTTGAAGTATGAATGAGGAAATAAATCAAGAAATTCTTTTCCTACTTCATAATATTGCTGTTGTATAGTAGGACCTATATATGCTGTAAGTTTTTCAGGTTTAACATATGCACTCAATTCCGAAATGGTTTTTTCTATTATTTGCGAATGTACACCACGCCAGCCACAATGAATAGCGGCTATTAAACTATATGAGTCATCATGTATAATCACCGAACCGCAATCTGCCAAGCTTACCGTAAGTAAAACACCTTTTTTGGTAGTATAAAATGCATCTCCTTCGGTATCATTTACAAAATCGGAATCTACATTCAGCACTATATTTGAATGAGTTTGACGCATATATGCAACCGTAAATCCGGGTGCTATTGTACCAAAAAACAACTGTCTGTTGTGTTGTACATGTGTAGGATTATCTGCAGTATGTGTACCCAAATTCATAGAACTATATACTCCCTTGCTTATACCACCGTTGCGAGTACTAACACCTGCTATACAAAGAGGACTGTCAATATACTGAAAATACGGTATAGATTGAATGGTTTGAAATTTCATCATAGGGTTTATATGAATTTAATAGGGTTGTAAAACATAGGTTTTATTCTATTACTAAGTGCTTAAAAATACAAAAAATATTGACCTAAAACTACAAAAAAATTTATTTTTTTATCTTACGTTTGTAGAAACTATTAACAAAACAAAAAATTATATAATTATGGCAGAATTTACATATCACAAAATGTTTCAAACAGGCGAAGACAAAACAAAATATCGCTTACTTACCAAAAACTATGTTTCTACCATTCAAGTAGAAGGCAGAACTATAGTAAAGGTTGACCCCAAAGGATTGGAATTACTTGCTAAAGAGGCTATAGCCGATGTGTCGTTTTACTTACGAAGCGAACATTTACAAAGTTTGGCTGCCATAATAAAAGACCCTGAAACATCTGATAATGACAAATTTGTGGCAGACACTATGCTTCGTAACCAAGTAGTGGCAGCCGAAGGCGAATTACCTACTTGCCAAGATACAGGAACAGCCATAGTAATAGCAAAAAAAGGCGAAGGGGTATGGACCGGAGTAAATGACGAAGAATATCTATCAAAAGGAATTTTTGAAACATATCAAGAAAAAAACTTACGATATTCACAAGTAGTTGCTACAACATTGTTTGACGAAAAAAATTCAGGCAATAATCTACCTGCTCAAATAGATATAATGGCAACTTACGGTAATGAATATGAATTTTTATTTATTACCAAAGGTGGTGGTTCTGCAAACAAAACATATTTATATCAAGAAACAAAATCGGTGCTCAATGAAGAATCGTTCACAAAATTTATACGTACTAAAATTAAAGATTTAGGCACATCGGCTTGTCCTCCTTATCATATAGCGTTTGTAATAGGCGGACAGGTTGATACCAATTTAAAAACAGTAAAATTAGCTTCGGCTAAATATTATGACAATTTACCAACCAAAGGTAATGAAGGTGGAATTGCATTCAGAGATTTGGAATGGGAAGCAAAAATTCAGAAAATTGCTGAAGAACTTGGTATGGGAGCACAATTTGGCGGTAAAGCTTTTGCTCATGATATTCGTGTAATTCGATTGCCTCGTCATGCTGCATCTTGTCCAATAGGAATGGGTGTAAGTTGTAGTGCCGACCGCAACATAAAAGCAAAAATTACAGCCGATGGAATTTTCTTGGAAGAGTTAGAGAAAAATCCTGCAAAATATTTGCCCGAAGCTGAATTAATGCTTACTCCTGCAGTTGAAATAAACATAGACCAACCTATGGATGAAGTAAGAAAAATATTAACAAAATACCCTATTAAAACCCGATTAAGTTTAACAGGAACATTGGTGGTTGCTCGTGATATAGCTCATGCTCAATTCAAAAAAATGCTTGATGAAGGTAAACCGTTACCTGAATATTTAAAAAAACACCCCGTGTACTATGCCGGTCCGGCTAAAACACCTAAAGGTATGGCTTCGGGTAGTTTTGGTCCAACTACGGCCGGTCGTATGGATTCATATGTAGATTTATTACAAAGCTTAGGTGGTTCACTTATAATGGTTGCTAAAGGAAACCGTTCACCACAAGTACGCGAAGCTTGTAAAAAATACGGAGGTTTTTATTTAGGTTCTATTGGTGGCCCTGCGGCAATTTTGGCAAAAGAAAGTATAAAATCATCGGAAGTTATAGATTTTGAAGAATTGGGAATGGAAGCTGTGCGCAAAATTTATGTAGAAAACTTCCCGGCATTTATTATATGTGACGATAAAGGTAATGACTTCTTTTTGCAATTTTAATCACTGCTAAATTATATCTAAAACTGTATTTTGGAACAATAAATATGTTCCAAAATACAGTTTTTTTATATCTACTATTATTCCCACACCAAAGTACAATCGGCATTTACTTTAATAAAATAACCAACTCCCGGTTGAAAGTTTGTTATACTATTGGTAGAACCACCGGGTTGCATAAATCCTTCAAAGTTTTTCACATACTCTACTTTTGAAGCAATAGGAGCTATAACTGTAGCAATATTTTTAGATTCACTATAGGGAAATCCTATTAAATTCCATCCTTTTTTAAGTTGAATGCTTTGTTTGGAAGTAGGTTTGCCTACTCGTGTAAATGTTTGAGCAGATGCTACATAAACAACATAACCTTTACCCCCCACAATAGTATCAATACTACTAAGAGCTTTTGTATTTTTAGTAGAATAAAATCCATCTTGAGTTTTTATGGTATATGTAACCGGAAACATTGTAGAAACATCTTTATTGTCAGGATCAATATACAATGATATAATGTTCCACCCTTGCGATAATTGAATTGTTTGAGTTTGAGGAGCTGTAGATGTTACATATTTTGATAATAATCGTAAATACCCAACTTGATATCCATTACTATTTTCGGTAACCGACCAACTATTCAAAGGCCATCCGCTATTGAAATCTTTATACGATTTTTGAGCAGGTTGATTTTTAGGCGGTTCTATAGACATTTCATAACAAAGAGCATTGTTCTGTGTGCTACCGCATGTTTGACCGGGACAACAACCATCCCAATCATAACTCGGATTTGGTCCACCTACCAGAAAACCCGGAGCAGGTCCATACGTTGATGTAAGAGTATTATCCCATTTGGTACTTTTATCTTTAAACCATGAATGAAAAAATTCTGTTACACTATTTTCGGCTCCCCAAGCCGACATATTTGATAAATAGCATTTATTCAATGGATTTGCTCCATGTATATAATGTATATATGCTTCACTTATATGCGGTATTTGAGCATTTCGTTCAGGATTTGTATTATACATCAATGCACTGTAAAACATATGTCCTTGCAACATGTGCACATTATTACTCCCCCATGTATATGATTCTATATGAGCCTGATAAGGATCTGTTTTTGCATCAATTACACCAAATTGATTATCCCGTCCCATAGCAACAGAATATCTGTTGAGTATTTCTGATTTTACCGAAGCCGTAATATTTGGAATTGTAGTATAATATAATAGTATATCTTGATTTTCAGCTTGATACGGAAATGCATACCACCATTGCATCATATTAACATTTAAATAATTTGATTCAAAGAATGTTTTATATTTTGTATCGCCCGTAATTTCAAATAAATGAGCTGCTGCATTTAATTTTTTACATAATCTGCCATAATCATCTGTTTCTTGTTGACCTGCAGCTAACCCGGAAGTACCATAATTACTATCATTATTATAAAAAACTACCGACGGATTGGCAACTGCCCAATCCCAAGCTTTAATGGCAGCAGCTTGCAACGTATTGGCATAGGTGGTATTTCCTAAGGCTTTAAAAATTTTTGCTCCATAGGCGTATGCTGCTGCGCAAGCCAATGTAGCAGCAGTACTTGGTCCTCCCCATAAACTTTGACCTGTAGCAGACGATGGAGGAGAAGCACTTTGACAACCCACAACAGCTATACACGATCCGTTTGTAAATTGTAAACGCAATAGATGATCAAGCCCATATTTAGCTTCATCAAGTATATCGGGTATACCATTACCCGATTCAGGAATTTGAAAATCATCGGTCCATGCCAACTTATTTTCTTCGTACATGGTAAACATAGTCATAATATATCCTGCAGTCCAACTGGTATATTTATTCATATCACCTGCATCGTACCACCCGCCACTTACATCTCTTTGTGTGCTTGCATCAGTTGCTTTGCCCCATTGCCGACATTGGGAATCTTGTAAATTCCCCATATGACTGGCTCCATCTATCCAGCCGGTTGCTGCATACGGGGCTTGTTTTGCAAAGCCAAATCGTTGATAATAAAATGTTTTAAATGCTTGAATTAAAACATCTTTATATATATTTTCTTGTATTTTAAATGTATATGATTTAACATTTCGCTGAACATCAAGCACATAATATTCACCCTGAGTACTATACGCAGTAAAATCGAACCACCATACTTTATCGCCCGATGAAGCATCGGTGGCTCCTCCATTCCATACTTGCGGTGTGCCGGTAAACACTTGTTGTTTTGTTGAATTATTTACAAGAGCGTAGGTATTGCCCGGAGTAAACGCTTTTGCAGCATCGTACCCTACCTGAGGGTCGCGTATAAACGCTACTTTTCTTGAATTGGGCAAATATCCAAATTGGTCAACAGCAATAAATTCTGATACAGATTGTGCAAAAATATAACCTGGAAATAATATGGAGAAAACTAAAAGTTTCAATATAGAGTGTTTCATAGTGATATATTTTAAAAAAAACAGTATCACAAAAATACATCTCTTACGCAACTCATCTTTTTCAATTATTTACAATTCTTTTTAAAAATTTGTATTTATTGTATATTTCTTGAGGAATTTTTTTCACGATACACAAGAGGACTTTCTCCAACTATATTTTTAAATACTACATTAAAATAACTTTGTGACGAAAATCCAACAGCATCGGCAATTTCACCTATTTGTAATTGCGTTTGTGACAATAACCGTTTTGATTCTTCTATGCGAATTGTATTAATATATGATTTATAATTGCATTGATATGTTTCTTGAATTATTGATGTAATTTTTCGAGAAGATATACCCGTATGCTTTGCTATGTGTTCAAGTGTAAGTTCACTATCGGTATAATTACTATTTATAAATTCAAATACTTTATGTGATTTATTGGTTTCTTCAGGTGTTTCAACTGATTTGTAGGTAACAATAATTGATTGGGGTACAGATGTTTTTATATACAAAAAATGAATTACACACGAAACGATACACACAATTAAAAATATACCTATAAGTAAAAGCAATAATTGTGTATTGTTTCTTGTAAATGTAACAGAATAAATTACAAAAGAATTAACAATATTAACTTGAGTAGTAAATGCATTGCTAATATTTATATAACGAATATTTGATACATCTAAAGGAATTGATTCATGAGGCGAAAGTTTTGCATTATCAAACCACCAATTTGGAATTGTAAAATCATTCAATGAAAGAGAATATAGTGTTTTGGTTGAATCAATTGAAAAATTATTATAAAAACATATGTCTTCAATATTGGAATTATATGTGTTAGGGGTAAAAAAATAAACACCAATGTTATGAATTCCCACTGATTTCATACTAATTGTAATAGTATTATAGTGAGAAACATCTATATGTTTCCAATTATTTTGATACAATGTAATACCTGCATAATGAACATATGATTTGTCTTTAAGTATAAAATCAAACAGTATTGCCGTATCGGTAGTTGCAAAATTAAGTATCTCTGAATTACCTCCAATTGTTTTGTCAGAATATGTAATGCTTTGAAATGACGAATTACCCGGAAATATGGTATAATCGGGGATAGAATAAAAATAACCAAATATTAAAAAAATTATACATAAAGTACTTATAATAAGTATTCTATTAAATTTATTATGATACCATGATTGTATAAAACCCGCTATACTCACAATTGTAACAATATTTATTGTTGTAATCCTGTATTATATATATCTACAGCTTGTTGAATATAAGAACGTCCCTTACTTCTATATACAGAGGCAGTTGTAAAAGCAGCTACAAAATATACCGCTGCACCAATTACTGCAGGAGTTCCAACATACCCACCCAATTGTAAAAGAGCTACCCCTCCTACAACACCTAATGAAACATTAGCTAGCATTTTATCAATTTGTTCATATTTTTTGCCTTTGGTATAATAGTCTAATGCCTGCTGATTGGTTTGCAACAATTTTAAAATTTCTTCGTCTTTTAATTCAACATTATTTTGTTTTACTGTTCCTTTATTACAAATAAGCGGAGCTGCTTTAGATTGATTACCTACAGAAGTTTGATTTAATTGTTGAGGGGCTGCTGTATGTGAAATAGTTTCTACATATCCGTTTTCAAAAGCTATAGAATGCACCTCTTGTAAATATATAGAATATGTTGGCCCTTGAATATTTTCATATAATTTATAGGTTATTATATTGGGTTTTATCTCAAGAACTTTTGCTTTTATTTGAGAGCCTGAATTTAGATGAATTATATCTTGAGCTTGAATTGTTACAACACTAAAAAATAAAAATAAACTATAGATTAATTTTCTCATTTTCTTGATTTTAAAAGTAAAATATATTCAAAACTACTTAAAAAACATGAGAATAGAATGCATGAAAAGTAATTTTTTTTTGGTTATTTTGTATAAAACTAAGTATATATGACAAACTCTTTAGAAAAAACAAATTATCCTGCATTGTATACATTAATAATTGTATTCTTTTTTTGGGGATTTATAGCAGCCGGTAATAGTATTTTTATTCCGTTTTGTAAACATTATTTTTCATTAGATCAGTTTCAATCCCAATTAATTGATTTTGCGTTTTACACGGCATATTATATTGGTGCTTTAGTACTATTTGCCTATAGTTCTTTACGTGGAACCGATTTGGTAAATTCATGGGGTTACAAAAAAAGTATTGTATATGGATTATTATTTTCTGCATTAGGAGCAGGAGCAATGATTCTTGCTGTATTTTCTAATATTTATATAGGAATGCTTACCGGTTTATTTATAGTTGCTTTAGGGTTTTCGCTTCAACAAACAGCTGCCAATCCTTTTGCAGTATTACTTGGCGACCCCAAAACCGGAAGCAGCAGAATAAACTTAGGAGGCGGAGTGAATTCATTTGGTACCACCATAGGGCCTCTTATTGTAGCATTTGCATTATTTGGCAGTGTTTCTGAAATAAGCGATGAACAAATAGCCGGATTGCAATTGAACAAAGTAATACTCCTGTATATATGTGTAGGAATATTGTTTGTAACAGCAGCAGCAATATTTCATTTTTCTAAAAAAGTTCCTGCCGGTATACAAGATGAGCATGTGGAAAAGGCACACAAAGCATTACGTTCATTATTCATAATTACCGGTTTATTACTGTGTATGTTTGTGCCTGTATTCCATTCATATGCTCAAGGTTGGGAAGCACCATTTTTAAATGCCGAACAATACCGTATGGTATGGCTTTTAGCCGCTTTGGCTATAGTTGTTGGTGGATTATTACTTATAAAAAAACGTGCATCAGTAAACGCTCACGGATGGGGTGCCATGCAATATCCGCAAGTAATATTAGGAATGCTTGCTATTTTTACTTATGTTGGGGTAGAAGTTACTATAGGTAGTAATTTAGGTGAATTATTAAAACAACCACTCTTTGGCGGATATGAATCATCGCAAATAGCCCCATTTATTTCAATGTATTGGGGTAGTTTAATGATAGGCCGATGGGCTGGAGCGGTACATGCGTTTAACCTTCAAAACAGAGCAAAAACCATTGCTTTAATTACTGCACCTATACTTGCATTTATAGTGGTAATAGCTGCTAATACTATTTCGGGTAAAGATATGCACATATTGTACTACTATATAATCTGCGTAGCCATTCAAATAGCAGCAATGATGCTATGTAAAGACAAACCTGCCACTACTTTATTTGTATTTGCCGTATTAGGCATAACAGCAATGATTATAGGTTTATTGAGTCATGGCACAATTGCTATTTATGCTTTTTTATCGGGTGGGCTATTTTGCAGTATTATGTGGCCTGCCATTTTCAGTTTATCTATCACCGGACTTGGCAAATACACTTCGCAAGGTTCAGCATTTTTAATTATGATGATATTAGGTGGAGGTATAGTGCCTCCTATACAAGGTAAATTAGCCGATATATTGGGGATCCATCAATCATACATAATTGCCGTAGTGTGTTTTGCGTATTTAGCATTTTTTGCTCTTGCAGTCAGAAAAATTTTATTTAAACAACACATTGATATAGATTCATTAGAATCGGCAAGTCATTAATTTTTTCAAATTAATAACATTGTAGAAATTCTTTTTCTATATAGTTTATTACCTTTTTACGATTTAATAACATCTTACAAATCTATATTTTACATATAAATCTAAATATTGTACATATTCAATTGTGCAATAGACAATCATATTTGTTTACAAATGTTACATAAATATTACATGCAATTAACTATTGTATAGTATTTCAATACATTATAATAATAATATCATAAATTTTTCTAAAAATATTCTTTTCTGTTTTGCATGCATTTTTGTGCAGTACTAATTTAAACTAAAAAGAATATGAAAAAAACTTTACTAAATTCTATTACAATGACGAGTGTTTTAATAGCACTGTCTATTGTTGCATTTGGTCAACGACCAACTATTGGCGGTTACACTGTGTATTATGGCGATTTACACAATCATTCAAATGTGTCAGATGGTACAGGAACACCTGCAACTGCATATAGTTATGCTAAAAATACAGCTAAATTAGATTTTTTTAGCTTAGCAGACCATTCAGGTTCTATTTCATCAACCGAATGGACAGACATAAAAAATCAAGCTAATGCAATAAATCAAGATGGTGTATTTACAGCATTTTATGGTTTTGAGTGGTCATCGGGAGGTCAATATGGACACGTTGCTGTAATTAATACTGATGATTATTGTACTACAACTTCACCTACAAACACATTTGCCGGATTAGTTACTTGGTTGGTATCGCGACCAAATGGAGTTGCTTTTTTTAATCATCCCGGTCGTGAAGATGCTGCCGGTTTAGAATTTAGTCATTTTACTACTACTCCTTCAAATCAATTTGTAGGTATGGAATTATGGAACAAAGGTGACTATTTTGTTGAATATTATTATAATGATGGTTACTATACCAACGACAATAATAAAGGGTACTTTGATGAAGCAATAACAAGAGGGTGGAAAATTGGTGCTGCAGGAGCAGGTGATAATCATAGCGGAACCTGGGGAACAGCGTATCCTGCTCGTTTAGCGATTTTAGCAAACAATTTAACTCGTGCCGACTTATTAGCAGCTATGCAAGCTCGCCGATTTTTTTCAACTTTAGACCAAAATCTATCATTATCATTTAAAATAAATGGTCAAGAAATGGGTTCAACTATGATTGCCGGCAATTATAGTTTACAAATTCAAGCTGCTGATGGTAATAATGAGATTTTTACAGAAGTAGTTTTATTTGATAAAAACCATAATATTGTATCTACATGGACACCAAATGTAACGAATGTAAATATTACAAGCACTTTAAATACTTTACATGGTGATTATTTTTATGTGAAAGTAAAACAAGCTGATGGTCAAGAAGCTATTACATCGCCTATTTGGATATCGGGAGGTGCTTCTAATCAGGCTCCTACATGTTCTATCTCAAGTCCTGCTTCCAGCACAAGTTATTCAGCTCCAGCAACTATTACTATACAAGCAATTGCTACCGATTCTGACGGAACAATAGCAAAAGTAGAATTTTATCAAGGTTCTACTAAATTAGGCGAAGATACATCATCACCGTATTCATATACTTGGTCAAACGTTGCTGCAGGTTCATATAGTATAACCGCAAAAGCAACCGATAATCTTGGAGCTGTTACAACCTCATCGGCTGTTACTGTTACGGTAACAACTTCAGGCGGTTCTACTCCAATAACTGTATCTAAACGTATTGCTACAGGTATGGACGATGTAGAAGAATCACAAACAGGCAGTATGTATACAAACAGTTCTGATATAGAATTGGTATATGACGGATCTACATATGGAAATCAAGTAATTGGTTTACGTTTTACAGGATTAAACATTCCACAAGGAGCAATAATTTCTAAAGCATATATTCAGTTTACGTGTGACGAAAAGAAAACGGCTGCTACAAGTGTAACTATTCGTGGTGAAGCTGCTGATAATTCAGCTGCATTTACAACTGCAAGTAAAAATGTATCAAACCGAACAAAAACAACTGCATCAGTAGCTTGGAATAATATTCCTGCATGGAATACAGTAGATGCTGCAACTACTAATGAACGAACTCCTGAATTACAAACAATTGTTCAAGAAATTGTAAATCGTACAGGCTTTACTTCATCAAGTGCTATGACATTTATTATTACCGGAACAGGAACAAGAACTGCTCATGCATATGAAGGTTCTTCTGCTAAGGCTCCACTTCTATATATAGAATATACTGTAGGAGGTCTTAAAAGTGAAGTTTTATTTGAATCATATTCTGACGATAATACTGTAATAGAAACGGAACAAACTTCAACTCCGGAACAAATAAAAGTATATCCTAATCCTGTAACTAATGATATTCATGTAAATATTAATGGCATAAATTCTACCATTTCAATATATGATATGCAGGGTATATTAGTATTACAAACTACTTCTTGTCAAGATATTGAAACTATATCTATGAGTTCAATACCTTCAGGAATGTATATAGTAGAAGTTTGTCAAGAAAATGTAAAAAAATCATTTACTATACTCAAACAATAATTTCCCCTATATATTCTCTCCCTCCCCCCAATGCAAGAGGTTGTTAGTTAAAACTAACAACCTCTTTTTTATATTTTTTTCTTTATACAATAAAGCAAACAGCACAAAAAATATAGTATAGTACACAGGTAACACATTAGAAGTTTTGTAAGCATAAATTATATATGTACATACTATATTAGAAATTCCTCCTACAATAAGTAATCCTTTTTGCAACCATGTAGATTGCTGCAAAAAACTAATAATAACCCAAACAAATATAGGAGCAGCTACTGCAATAGTTCTATCTTGAACCGAAGGCCATAAAAAAAGAAACGGTATAGTAACTACTGTTGCCCACGCAAAAAAAGAATAGGGTGATTTACGTAAAATAATATACAATACACCAACTATAATATATATCCAATACACGTCAAAACTATGTATAAGTTGTTGAATCTTAAAAATATATCCTTCAGGTTCTTCATATTTTTGAGTAAGATTTTCTAAACTGCTTACATATCCGAAAGTATGTTGTATATACCATTGAACTCCCATATATGCAATTATAATAGCGGCATACATTACTACAAACCGAATCCATTGTTTTGAATGATACATCAACATATAGAGCAAAACAACAATAAGTGCTAAAGCACTGCTTTCTTTACTTAATACTCCAGCAATTGCAATTAATGAAAATACAACACATTGTTTCCACGTTTGAACTTTAGTTTGTAAATAATAATATAATAAGAATGTAGTAAAAAAATATCCTGCTATATCATTTATAAGCATAAAACTAAGTACCGCAAGAGGCTGAACAGTATAAATAATAAAAACACCTAATAATTGCAACGTAAAATCAAATCCCCAATATTGTAAAATTTTTGCTGTAAAAAAACCCGTACCAACAAAAAAAATAAGGTTTTGTATAAGCATTGTTACTGTAATAGAAATACCAAAATAGGTATATAAAAACCCGGGGGAAAGTAACACAAATGGTTTTGTAATTCGTGATTGACAATCAATCAAATCGGTAGCACCAAACAGTATTTTTGCCGCATTTATAAAATTAGGCGTATCGGCCTCATTGAAACGTAAAAACCCGAATAGATTGAAAAAAATAATTGCACAGAACAATGAACAAAGAATGATAATACTATTTTGAATTTTATTGCTCAGTATATTCATACAATTATGTATTACAATCTGCGAACACACTCCATCATAGGAGCAAGCAATTCGGGCTGTTGTTCTATTATAGTACCTATAACAGCAATATCGGCCCCTGCTTCAAAAATTGATGTAAGCATATGCGGTGTTTGAATACCACCACCTACTATAATGGGTACCGTACATGATTGTTTAATTTTTTGAATTATAGTAGTATTCACTGTATTATCTGCTCCGCTGCCACCTTCTATATACATAGCACGCAAACCTAACATTTCACCGGCCATAGCTGTAGCAACGGCAATATCAGGTTTTGTACCCGGTATTGGACGAGTGTTGCTCATATATTCTACCGATGTGGTTTTACCACATTCTATAAGTATATATCCGGTTGGTATAACTTCTAATCCTGCTTGTTTTATAGCAGGGGCCGCTATTACATGATTACCTATTAAAAACTCGGGATTTCTCCCCGAAATTAATGATAAAAACAAAATAGCATCGGCCGAACTACATACTTGATTTGCATGTCCTGGGAATAAAATTACAGGACCTGTATAATATGATTTTATAGTACAAACACAATCGGAAATATCAGTAATTAATAAACTACCACCTACAAATACATAATCTACTCCAATCTTTTGGGCTACTGTTGCAATATATTGTAATGATTCATTCGTATGCTTATCGGGGTCAATAAGCAATGCTAATTGTTTTTTGGGTTGTGTAAATAAACTATATACCATACGTTATGAATTATATGCCCACACCAAACAAAATTGAAGTGTACGAAAATACGATAATTCTATTATTTTTTCAATAGCAGGAGTTTGTAAAGTAGCGGTAAGAGTTCCCGAATCATGTAAATCGCATATGTTAATACTATAATGTTCCTTAAAATTTGGGCTAGCATTATACAATTTAAACAACACTTCTTTTGCACACCATATTACCGTTCTATCTTCTGTACTTACGTAAAAACTATATTCTTGAGTATTCATAAAACGCGAAGCAATGGTATGAATTTTTGAACGATACATTTCAATATCAACGGCAACATTGTATTGTTTTGAAACAATGACAGCTACAAATTGTTTTGTGTGACTTATACTTATATTCATAGAATTCATATAAGGCTTACCTGTTTCTGCATATTGAATAGGTTCATACTGTGGCCCTAAGATAGAATGCAATACATTACGTGAAGTAACAAACTCAGCTTTTCTCGAAGATGATTCTATAGTTTGCAACTGCTCTATTTCTAATATATTTAATACGGCAATATGTTCTTGAGAAACATTAGTTACTAAAGGAACTACACTTAATGTAAATTCTTTTGAATCAACCGTATATAATGCATTAGTTATCATTTTTTTAGTGCATGTAGAGCTTGCTGAATAGTTGTATCATCTTTATTTACTATTCTGTAAAATTCTGTTTCTCCAAAAATAGTACGTGCTATATATGCATACAATTGTGTTTCAATTCGTTTTTTTGACACAAATATGTCGGTACGCGATGCATGCACACCTCTTTTTTGTGCATACGCAAGCAATAAATTCCATACATTGTGCGACACAAGATATGTTTCAAAATCTTTGTAATTTACTATGCGCGATAATTCAGCTCTTCGTTTATCACTATATTCAAATGCAAAATCATAAATTATGCTTTTTTGAACCAAATTAGAATAAAAATTTGAGTACCCTACAGTATCAATAGGTACAAAAACTTCGGGCATTATTCCCCCTCCACCATATACCGTTTTTCCTTGTTTGGTTTTATATTTTAATGAATCAGGGAAATGAATACTGTCTTTAATTTGCATTTCACCATGCGCAAAGCGTTCAAGCAATTCATTTGCATAATCAGATTTATTGTGGGTATATGGTTTTTGAATGCATCTACCTGAAGGAGAATAGAATTTTTGAATAGTAAGACGCACCATAGAACTATCGGCAAACATAAAATCGCGATTAACCAATCCTTTACCGAAGGAACGACGACCAACAATAACTCCTCTGTCATTATCTTGCATGGCACCAGCAAAAATTTCACTTGCCGAAGCCGAATATTCATTTATAAGAACAGCAAGTTCTATATCTTTACATGTTCCTTTACCATCGGCACGATAATATTCTTTGGCATGTGATTTTCCTTGTGTATATACTATTACATCATTTTTTTGTAAAAATTCATTGGCAAGAAAAATTGCTGACCCCAATACACCACCACCATTATCACGTAAATCAATTATAATTTTTGTCATTCCTTGATTTCTTAATTTGGTAATATGTTCGGTATATTCTTCGGGCGTTGTTGCTGCAAATCTACTTATTTTAATATATCCCACAGTAGGTTCTATCATGTAAGCCGCATCAATACTATTAAACGGAATTTTATCACGTGTTATTACAAAATCTAATAATTGTGGGTGTCCTTCGCGTTTTATGCCAACTTTTACTTTTGTTCCTTTAGGTCCTTTCAGTAATTTTACAACTTTATCATTGGTTATTCCCTTGTTTGCTACCAACGAATCATTTATTGTAATAATTCGGTCTCCTGCTTTGAGTGCAACTTTTTCTGAAGGTCCACCGGGAATAATTTGCATAATTACGATAGTATCATTTTTTATATTAAATTGTACTCCAATACCTTCAAATGAGCCACGAATGGGATCTTGAATTTCATTATATTCTTCGGGTACTATATATGCAGAATGTGGATCTAATTTCTCCAACACAAAAGGAATAATGGATTCAATAATTTCACTGCGAGAAACAGAATCTACATATTCTGTTTCAATCAATTCCATAAGCGCTGCTAATTTATCGGTTTGTTTAGAATATTTTTGAGGCGAAACACCAACAAATCTTGCCAAATAAAATCCTGCAAATATTGAAATTCCAATAATCAAAGGTATAATTACACGTGTATTTTTTTGTTCCATATTATTCTATTTCAATTCTGCATACCTCAATACCTGCTTTTTGCAACAATTCTATACCATCGTTGCTTCTGTAATCATCAGTATATACTACTCGCTTTATTCCCGACTGTATAATTAATTTTGCACATTCTATACATGGTGAAGTAGTAACATACATAGTAGCTCCGGCACTATTATTTGTAGATTTTGCAACTTTAGTTATGGCATTTGCTTCGGCATGCAAAACATAGGGTTTTGTTTTTCCCTCTTCATCTTCACATATATTCTCAAATCCCGATGGAGTTCCATTGTATCCATCAGAAATTATCATTTTATCTTTTACCAGAATAGCTCCTACTTTACGACGGTTACAGTATGAATTTTCGGCCCAAATATGAGCCATGCGTAAATATCGTGAATCAAGATTTTTTTGTTTATCTCCGTTTGTATTACAATTGCATCCCATATTGTATTTTTTTTCAAAATACGTATTATTTTATCAAAATACCAAATATTGATTATTCAAACCGTATAGCTTGCGCAGGACTAATTTTTGAAATTATGAATGAAGGCAACAACAGCATACCTACTGTAAGAATTAACGTCCCAACATTAAGAGCCAAAATAGCCGGAACAGATATATAAATAGGTATATATGACATGAAATATGTAGCCGGATCAAGCGGAATAACTTTAAAATACATTTGAATAACACACAATGAAATACCTATAATATTGCCCCATAGCATTCCTTTTCCTATAAGCATGGCTCCTATATAAAGAAATATTTTTTGAATTCTTACATTTTCAATACCTAAGGTTTTAAGAATTCCTATATTCATAGTTTTTTCAAGAATTATAACTAATAAACCGGTAATCATATTCATACCTGCAACCAAAACCATCAATATAATTATTACCCAAGCATTCATATCTAATAAAGCAAGCCAATCAAATATTTGCGGCATAACTTCTTGTAAAGTCTGTACTTTGAGTCTTTGCACATCGGGACCTATATCATAGCCTACCTCATCTTGAATCAACTGTTTATTTTTTTGCAGTTTCTTGTGCGAATCCAAAAAAACTTCGTACCCTGAAATTTGATTGTTTTCCCAATTATTCAATGCCTGAATATGTCGTATATCGGCAAGAATAAAACGACTGTCAATTTCTTGCAAATTGGTTTGATATATACCCGAAATTACAAATCTGCGCTTACGTGGTTTTTTACTTGATTCATTAGGAACAAAGGTAATAATAAATGACTCACCGGTATGTAATTGTAATAAATCGGCTATTTGCTTTGAAACCAATACCCTATCAGTAATTGTATCGGGAAAAGTAACCATAGAGCCATCTATTTTGTGATTTTGAAAAAAGGAAGTATTAAAACTATTATCTATACCTTTTACAATAACTCCTTTTACCGCATTGTTTACTTTAATAATTCCCGGTTTTGTTGCAAATGTTTGCACATGAACAACATCAGGAATAGTTTTAATTGATTTTACAAGAATACTATCTTTTGAAATAGGAACACTTTCGTACGATGTATTAGTATCAAAATTTACAATTTGAATATGTGATGAAAAACCAAATATTTTATCGCTAATTGTTGATTTAAAGCCAATTATAACCGAAACGGAAACAATCATTACAGCTAAACCAAGAGCAATTGCAATAATTGCAATATTTACAATTGGTTTTGATATATTTGCCGTATCTTTATGCGGCAATATTCGTTTTGCTAAATAGAGTTCTGTATTCATATAGGCAAATATACATAAAGTTTTGTTCTTGAAATTTTTAAATGGGGAAATGATGAAGATAGTGCAACTAATTTTAGGAATGTTGATAACGTATTCGGTTTGTTATTCTCAATTAAGAGTAGGAGCTGAATGCACCGAAGATTATTTGGATCAAATTCAAGGTAAAAAAGTTGCTGTAGTAGCCAATCATACGTCTATGGTAAAAAATGAACATTTAGTAGACATGCTTATTCGCAACAAAGTTACTATTGTCAAAATTTTTACACCCGAACATGGATTTAGGGGTAAAGCCGATGCCGGCGAAGCTGTAACAAATTCAGTTGACCCCAAAACTAATATTCCTATAATTTCATTATATGGCGATAAAAAGAAACCTTCTGTTGCCGATATGCAAGGAATAGAAATAGTTGTATTTGACATGCAAGATGTAGGAGCACGTTTTTATACATATATATCTACTATGCACAATGTAATGGAAGCATGTGCCGAAAATGGAATAGATTTTTGGGTATTAGACAGACCAAATCCAAATGGATTTTATGTTGATGGTCCTGTTTTAAACATGCAATATAAATCATTTATAGGCATGCACCCGGTACCTATAGTACATGGTATGACAGTAGCCGAATATGCTCGTATGATACAAGGTGAAAAATGGCTTGCAGGAGGCATACAATGTAAACTTCACTATGTAATGTGCGATGGGTATACACACAAAATGAAATATATACCACCAATAGCACCTTCGCCAAATTTACCGAATATTACATCTATTTATTTGTATCCTGTATTATGTTTAACCGAAGGAACTGTGTTAAGTTGTGGAAGAGGCACTGACTTTCCGTTTCAAGTAGTAGGACACCCCAAATATAAACAAACACAATTTTCGTTTACTCCTCGCAGTATAGAAGGAGCTAGTAAAAATCCTCCTCACAAAAATGTATTGTGTTACGGTACTGATTTACGCAAATATCCGGTAAACACAATCACTCAATTGCCACTTGATATTTTTATAGATGCATATAAAAATTACAATGGCACAGAACCGTTTTTTACACCATTTTTTTTAAAAGTAGCCGGAACTGCAGAATTACAAAAACAAATAGAACAAGGAATGACAGCACAGCAAATAAGAAATTCATGGAAACAAGACCTTGAAACCTTTATGAAAATTAGAAAAAAATATCTGCTTTATGCTGATTTTTAGAAAGCTATGAAGTATATTTGCACTTTGAAGAATACGATATGATACAAGAGTTACAATCAAAAAATAAACGTATAGCAGTTCTTGGGTTAGGATACGTTGGGCTGCCACTAGCATTAGAATTTGCAAAAAAATATTCAGTTATAGGATTTGATATCAATTCAGAACGAATTGAATTGATGAAACAACATATAGATCCCAGTGAAGAATTAGAAAAAGAAGCCTTTGATGGTACCGATATAGAATTTACATCGAATCCTAACGATTTGAGTAAGGCTCATTTTTTTATTGTAGCTGTACCAACTCCTATCGACAATCATAATATTCCTAATTTGCGACCTCTTTTGTCTGCAACCGAACTAGTTGGTAAAGCACTTAAAAAAGGTGATTATGTTGTGTATGAATCTACTGTGTATCCCGGAGCTACCGAAGAAGATTGTTTACCAATATTACAAGATATATCTAAATTACAGTTAGGTGTTGATTTTAAATTAGGATATTCACCGGAACGAATAAATCCGGGCGACAAAGTATATACTCTTACCAATATTCTTAAAATTGTATCGGGTAGTGATGCCCAAGCTCTTGATGTAATTGCCAATGTTTATGGCTCAATTATAACTAAAGGTATTCATAGAACAAGTAGTATAAAAGTAGCCGAAGCTGCAAAAATTATTGAAAATACTCAACGCGATGTAAATATAGCATTGATGAATGAACTCTCAATGATATTTAAAAAAATGAATATTAATACATACGAAGTACTTGAGGCTGCAGCTACAAAATGGAATTTCTACAAAGTTACTCCCGGTTTGGTTGGCGGGCATTGTATCGGTATTGATCCATATTACCTTACATACAAAGCTATTCAATTAAAACATCATGCGCAAATTATAACTTCGGGACGTGCCATAAATGATAATATGCCTATATATTTGGCAAAAAATATTTTAAAAGAAATAAATAATGCCGGTAAAGTACTCAAAAATTCACGGGTATTAATAATGGGAGCTACTTTCAAAGAAAACGTAAGTGATATTCGTAACTCAAAAATATTTGATACCGTTGCCGAATTAGAATCATTTGGTATTCATGTAGATGTAGTTGATCCCTATGCTTGTCCTAATGAAGTATTGCGTGAATATAATTGCAAATTAGCACAAGAACCTCAAGGCAAATATGATGTAATTTTGATTGCAGTAAAACATACAGAATACGAAAATTTATCAGAATCATATTTTAAATCTATTGCAGCAGAACCATTTATTTTATTTGATATTAAAGGTATTTATCGAAATGCTTTCCCTAAAGCTCGATATTTCAGTTTTTAATATTATAACTTTATTCTTTACAACTTTGTTTACATGAATGTTGCAACGAACATCCGTTGCAACCACTACATGTGTTATTTCTTTTATGCGGTTTAAGTGATTGATACAACGAACGCACAATATACACTATTGTTGCTGATAGAATAATATATACAAAAATTTCTTGTATCATTGTTTTTTCAATTTTTACAATATACTACCAATTTGGTATGTTGCTAATGCCAACAGCCATGCCAACACAGTAGTGTAAACCATTGTAAATGAAGCCCACTTCCAATTAGCCTCACGTTTTATTGCAGCTATTACCGCAACACACGGAAAATATATTAATACAAACAACATAAGAGTAAATGCTACCAAAGGAGTAAACACTTTTTCACCTTTACGCGGTCCGTATGCATGTGTTTGTTCTTGTAATTTTTGTTGTAAACTTACCGAGGCTTCATCGGCATTCAGATCTGACTGATACAAAACCCCCATAGAACTTACAACTATTTCTTTAGCCGCTAAACCGGTTACAATACTTACACCTATTTTCCAATCAAATCCTAAAGGTTGAATTGCCGGTGCTATAAAGTGCCCCATTTGTCCTATATATGATTTTTCCATGCGCTCAGATTCTTTTGCAATAAATAATTGTTTTATGTGCTCATCTTTTTCGGTATCAGATAACGATTCGTTTGCTGTAACCAATTGTATGAGTGCATCATAATCTTGTGAGAATTCTATATGTTTCGGGAAATATCCTAAAGCCCATATTACTATAGAAGCAACCAAAATTATATTTCCCATTTTTTGTAAATATTGCACACTTTTGCCCCACATATGATTAAGAGTATTACGTAACGTAGGAACTCTATACGGTGGTAATTCCATAACAAACGGTACTTCTTCTTTATTAAAGAATATTCGCTTAAACAATAAAGCTACAAGTACCGATAATACTACACCAATAGCATATATTGAAAGAAGAACTAATCCTTGTTTTTCAGGAAAAAATGCAGAGATTAACAACACATACACCGGTAATCGAGCACTACACGACATAAACGGTATAATAAGCATGGTTAATAATCGGTCTTTTCTGTTCTCCAATGTACGTGTAGCCATTACTGCCGGAACATTACAACCAAATCCCATAAGAAGGGGTATAAATGACTTTCCATGCAATCCTATTTTACGCATTATTCTATCCATAATAAAAGCAGCCCGAGCCATATACCCTGTATCTTCAAGTATAGAAATACATAAAAATAGAATTACAATATTTGGTAAAAATATAATTACTCCTCCTACTCCGCCAATAATTCCATCTATAACCAAATCGCGAAGCATGCCTTGGCTCATAGTACGTTCTATAAAATTACCTAAAGCTCCCACACCTGCATCTATCCATTCCATTGGGTAACTACCAAGTGAAAATGTTGCTTGAAACATACCCCACATAAGCAACAAAAATATTGGAAATCCTAACCACGTATGAGTAAAAACAGTATCTAACCCATGATTTAATGCTGTTTGTTGCTTTTCTTTAGAATAGAAATATGTTTGACGCAATGCACCTCGAATAAAACTATATTTTGCATCGGTCATTATAGTTTCGGCACGTTCATCAAAATTTTTCTCTAAAATCATTCGTTGTTTTTTTCCTAATTCAATTATATGCTGTATGTCCGGTATTTTTTCCAGCTCACGAGCAAATGCTTTATCATCTTCAAGTAATTTTACTGCAACATATTGGGAATGAAACACATCAACAAGTTGTTGATTCTTTTTTATCTCTGATTTTAAAATTTCTATTGAAGAATTAATTTCTTGACCATAATTTATGTGTACATGGCGCATATAAGGTTCTTTTTCTTCGTACACATCAATTATTTTTTCGAGCAGTTCGAAAATTCCTTTACCACGCGAAGCAACAGTTGGTACAAAAGGGATTCCAATCATTTTACCTAATTCATCATACCGAAACACATCGCCTTTTTGTTCCAATTCATCATACATATTAAGAGCTCCCACTATACGTATATTCATATCTATAAGTTGAGTGGTCAAATAAAGATTTCGTTCTAAATTTGAACTATCTATTACATTAATTACCACATCGGGCATAGTATTAAAAATATGTTTACGAACAAACAATTCTTCGGGAGTATATTCTGATATAGAATATGTTCCGGGTAAATCGGTTATATGAAATGTATATCCTTTATGTTTGAGTTTTGCTGTTTTCATATCTACAGTTACACCACCGTAATTGCCAACACGCTCATGCTTTCCGGTAGCAAAATTAAATAAGGTGGTTTTACCGCAATTTGGATTACCAACCAATGCTACTTGAATAGTTTTTGAACGCTTGTGAACTGTTTTTTGAATTATTTCTTCGGTAAGCAATCCTTCAAATGGCTCGTCATCATCTATAGGCTTTTCATGTTCCGAAACTATTTCTATATTATGAGCCTCGCTCAATCGTAGCGTAACTCTATAACCTAATAATTCATATTCAACCGGATCTTGCAAAGGTGCTTTCTTAATAGCAGTAACTTTAGTGCCGGTAATAAAGCCCATTTCAGTAATTCGTTTGCGAAATGCTCCATACCCTTTAACCTTACTTATAATTGCACTTTCGCCATTTTCTAATTCTGATAATACTGACATTGTATATACTATATATATTTTTATAATTCTACTATAACCCTTAATATTCCTGCCAATGCATGAGGTATTCTTTTCTCATTGCCCATAGGATGTATTATATATTGTACATCGGGTTGAATACTAACATTTGAAAAAATATGTGCTTTATAACTTGCTTCTATAGCCGTTTCACTTGTCTTATTATTGAATCGAGCATGTGCTATTGCCAGCCCCAACACAGACCGGGCAACACCAATTCCAGTATATACTAAACCTCCTCCAACATACATAGAATGCCTATTAATAGATTTTGGACTTGCAGCAATTTGTGTGAAAATCCCAAGTGATTTTTCCTGTTCTATATTACTCCACAATATATAATCAGCTATACCATACAATCCGTAATTTCGTGAAAACACTTGTTCAAAGTTACGTGTTGAATCATTAAATTCTTGTAAACCGGAATGATTAAAATATCCAAGCTTATACATATTTGATTGAGAAGATGAATACTGAAATTCAACAAAACTTAAAACACCATCTTCTTTTTGTAATTCCCAATCAGTATTGTATCTGTTAATATCAAAATGTGTAGGTTTGCCATCATACAATGCAGCTACTACATCTACTTTTTTATGCAATTGAGCTTTTATTGTAACACCTACATTAGTAAGAGGAAAAATTGGTGTTGGTACATTATTGGCAATAAGCGATGGTATACCGAATGAACTATTAATAAAATGAGAACCAAGTTCGCTAGTTGCTAATTCTACATTTGCATCTTGCAACCCAACAGTTACATGTATATTTTGAAACGATTGTGAATACCAACATTCATGTAAATAGGAGTGTTCTCCTCCATCAATATTTGAAATTACTTGAAAATCTCCAACCAAATTTGCACTAGGTGATTTTCCATGAAGCGATTTTCCGTGTATGTATAATGTTCCATCCTTCCATAACCCTAATTTATTAGTTTCTAACATAATGCCTAGCGAAGCCATACCTAAAAAAGCAGCCCCTTGTTGTATACCTCCGTGCACATTGTATACAAAATCACCAATATAAGAAGCATCTACTGAAATAGCAGATGCAATACTATCTGATTGTTGAGCTGCACCATGTATACTGTATATAAGTATACATGCAATTAATAATTTCTTCATATTGTATTAAATTTACTTTGCAAAGTAGCACATAATAAACACGTACTACAATCCCTAAAAATAGGGATTTTTAACATCTTCATTCGTAAAATTTTGATTGCATTATTATTGCTTTTTGCTTTGTTTTTTATATCTCTAAAGATTATACGAGTAAGCATATTTTCCTATAATTCCATAGATTTTAAATTACAATTGCTGACGCATATATCAATTTAATTATTTTTATAGAAAATTTTTGATACACAAAACAACTATTTTTTATTTCAAAGGTCTACATAGAAATAATGTGATACAAAAATGAATGAACAAGAAAAAATTATTCTACAAAAATTGTTACATCCAAATTTGAAGGAAAAAGCATTTGAAGAATTACTGGAAATGTACCAAAAAAAACTATATTGGTATATTCGTAAAATTGTTCTTACTCATGATGATGCTAATGATGTTTTACAAAATACATTTATACGAATTTTCAATAATATTGAAAGTTTTAAAGGTAAGAGTTCTTTGAAAACATGGATATACACAATTGCTCATAATGAAGCTATTCGATATATTTCACAAAAAAAAATACATGTTTCATTACATGATATCTCAAATCAATATATGAACACTTTAAAACAAGATGTTTTTTTTGATGGAGAAAAACTCTCGGAAACTTTTCACACAGTTTTATCGCAATTATCAGAAAAACAAAGAATTATATTTAATCTTAAATATTTCGATGATTTAACATTTAATGAAATGGCCGAAATACTATCTATTAATGAAAACACAATAAAATCAACATATTATAACACTGTTAAAATAATTGAATCACAAATAACTCTTTAAAAACTTACAGTTATGAAACAAATACAAAACAACAGCGAAGATTTTGATTCACTTATTGACTCAAAACATAAAAATCAACTCGGATTTGACATACCCGAAAATTATTTTGCAACAGCAAAACAAGAAATACTTACTCGTACTTTACAACATAAACATAAACAAAAAAACAAATCTAAACAATTAATAATACGATTAAGTATAGCAGCTTCAGTTATGCTTATTATTCTTAGTGGTGTTTTTGTGTGGAAACATCATACGAACAATACAACTATTTCAGAAGTGCAAATTTCTAATCAATTACTATCTTCAAATTTTAATAATTCTATTCTCTTTAATTCCCTTTTTATTGAAGATGATAAAATATCAGAATATTTTACAGAAAATATAACACATTATATTATATCTGAAGAACTTAACACTCCTAACAATAATTTATTTTTAAATTCTTTATTTGTGAATGATGCTGATTTAGAATCATATACATTAGAAATTTTAACATTATAATTATTACAATAAAACTTTTTGAATATTTAAAGGTCTATAATGTAGAATCGGTTCTTCAATAAATAATTTAGTAAAAAACATTAAAAAAAAAGACAATGGAAACAATAACTAATCTTACAAAGAAAAAAGCTTTACATATCCTTCTAATAGCAGGAATTATGCTTTTACCAATCGCAAATTTTGCTCAAACTAAAGAACAAAACGAACAAAAATCACAAGTACAAACTTTTGAACAAACTCTCACAAAAGAACAAAAAGAGTTATTGCAAAAAGAACGTGAACTTATGAAACAACAACGTGAAGCTTTTGTGAAAACTTTAACAGAAGAGCAAAAACAAATTTTACGTGACAATTCTAAAACGCAAGAACAAAAACGCGAACAACTCCATGCAACACTTAGCGTTCAACAAAAACAAATGTTAGAAGCAAATGAACAAAGACTTCAACAATCACGTGAACAATTTAGACAATCATTAAATGAACAACAAAGAAACATGTATATGCATCAAAACAGAGAAATGAAAGGAAATAAAAACCAAAATTCACCCGAAAATGGTAATAAACAAATGAGAACAGGCTCTCCTAAAAACTAATATATACATTGTTTATGTGTAAATTTTGTATATACAAAAGAATACTTTTGTTCCTATTAGCAACAATAGGAACTTTTTTTGTTACTGTAGCACAAACATCAAAAAATGATGGAGATCTTGATTCTATTGTATATTATTTATTATTTCAAGATTCAATTGCCTATAATGACTTTGTGATTCCAAAAAATAATTATGATTATATATATACTACCGGATTTTTTAATTCACAAAGCTATTATCACGGAAGAATAATTAATACCCCTCAATGGAATATTATACCTCAACTTTCATATTTACTTCACAATGGTATTGGAATTAACGCTGTTGGCTTATGGTATCAAACATATACTCCTCATTGGTCGTATACAAATATTTCAATAAATTATTTTTCATATTTAGATAAAAAAAATGCTTTTCATTGCTTGATTGGTTACTCTTACTATATATATTCTGACGGAAGTGAATTATTAAGAAATTCAATAGATGCAAGTATTGGATATCGTTTAAAAAAACCAAAAATAGGAACTAAATTCACAACAAATATTTCTTTTGGTGATGGCCAGACATTTGAGATAGCGAACAAAACCTATGCACACATACCTATTAAAAAAAATAGCATATATATACGTCCTCAAATAAGCATTAATTATGCAGAACTGTCATATATTACAGAATTAAATGAAATTAAATATACATACGGTTTTGTAAATACCCAACTTGATATTCCACTGCGAATTATACTACAAAATTTTGATTTTGAAATTGGATATTATTATAATATGCCTATAGAACAATCTTTTGAATCAAAATTACCAAACACTAAGGCTCTTCATGCATCAATAGGATATGTTTTCCCTATAAAACGACCTCTAAAATCACAAAATGAAAGTTCTTAATCTCAACTAATTCAAGAACGAATACAATCTAACACAAAACTGTAAAAAACACAAAATCAATATAATTCATGTGATTTTGATGTAATAAAGTAGCTTAAAATTTGTTCACAAAAACAAACTATATACGAATTTGATTGTCTTTGGTAGATTTCGTAAGATTAGTCTGTTACAATCTCAAAAATCTACCTTAATAATCAAATTCATATAATACCATGTACTTTTTATTCTCTTTTTACAAATTATCGTATCAATGCTACAGAACCAAATTTTGATATTTTGCCATTTGCTGCTTCTTTGCCATTCCATGATTGGCCATTGAGCAATTCTGCTTCCATTTTCCAAATATAGGTATCTGCTTTGAGTAATTCACCATTGTAGGTGCCATCCCACTTACCTACAAATATACCATTTTCAACTTCGTTACTATACCACACCAAATTACCCCACAAATCGTATATCCATATCTCGCAAGTTTTAATATTGTATCCTACCGGTTGAAAATAATGAACACTGTATGCTGCATTGGTAGGAGAAAATGCTGTTGGAACAAAAATAGCAGCATTTATATTAATATTTATTTCTTTAGAATATGTTGAACGACACCCGTATTCATTTTCAACCATCAATTCGGGATTTTTGTAGCCATAGGTATATCCGGTAGCTTCTACAATTTCTTTCCGTTGTGAATATGGCACAATTCGGTCATAATATGTTTCTCCTAACTGGTCAAAATTCCAATACATGGTATATGAAATAGGAATAGTTACAGTTTCACCGGTATCAGTAATTTCAACTATTGGTTTTTGAATAGTACTATCGCTAAACCAAACCACATCAACAGCACCGGGCATAGTATAAGTAAATTTAGCAATAGGATATTCTGCTATATTCACAATTAATTCATCATATCCGTCGCACCCATAAAATGTACGTTCATATACACGTAACGTATCTATTCCTGCTTTACCCCAATCAACATAACGAATATTACTAGCATTTGCATCTTTGGTATAATTTACGTGCTTACCTGTAACTTCCCATTTATACGAACTTGGTTGTTGAGGTACGTATTCTAGTGTATACAGTTGTTCAATTGTATATTCACATACGGTAGAGTCTCCAATAATTTTTGTTCGGGCTGCCGGAGCAACAGTTATAGAAGGTGTTGCAATTAAACTTTTACAACCAAATTCTGACTCATCAATTAATTCAAAACTATACGTTCCTTCAGGAAGTGTTGTAATACCTTGTTGTGCGAAATTATATTCTCGTCCTTTTACAGGAGAAGGTATAAGCGGATGATTAGATGTCCACGTTAAATTTGGTGTTCCTAATGCTTTTAATGGTTCAAGAGATTGACCTTGACAAATAACATTTGAAAAAACAATTGGAGTATGAGCTCGCTTATGCACAGTATATATAAGTGTATCAATATTGCTATAACATGTTGCTGTTGCCAATTTTACCTGATATCGGGCTGTAATTGTATAATTGATATCGGTACGTATATCGGCAGTTGTAATATATCCTGCAAGCGACACCGGAGCATTGCTTTTTATAATTGCATTACCCGGATTGATTTTCCATTCAACAATATCTTGAGCATTTTGTATTGCCGGACTTATGGCAGCTGTTAATGTAGCAACAGGGTCGCCCACACAGGCCTCAATATTTTTACCGATATCTATTGTTGGATTTACAACGGTAATATTGGCTTCTACAGGTGAACTTGTACAAGTAAATTTATTTTTAATTACATATAGAGTCTGATTTGAAATCACTTGATTTACAGTGTAATTTCTGCCTTTAAATACCATGGTTTGAAGCGTTTGATCGCTATACCACTCATTGTCATTATCATCACTTATAAGAGTAGCATTACTTTGTTTACATACAGTAGTATTTGTTATAACAGGTGGTTGTGGTGTTGGAACAATAGTAAAATATTTTGAACTTACATCACTTATACAACCATCAACAAATTTACGGGCATAATATGTTTTTTGTCCCGAAACACCTTGAATTTGATGTTTATACTCATTACCCGAAGTTAAATACGACGAGGTGTCGGGTGAACTATACCAACGAATTACTGAACCTGTTTCGGGAGTTACACTCAGTATATGTTCTGTTTCCGTATCGCATGATTTATCTTTAGTCTGAATTATAGGTTTTGCAGGAATAGATTTTACCGTATATACAACAGGTGCTGTACTACTTTCACATTCATTTACTGTTTGCGAAGCGTAGAACGTAGTTGTGTTATCAACTGTAGGTATATACGTATTACTATTTGTTAATAATTTAACACCTGTTTTATTCGCATTTTGATACCAAGTAATACCGGTTCCTGTTGCTTGAAGTGCTACATGAGGTTGTCCTTGACATACCGATGCAGGTAAAGTAACAGGTGGCGCAGGCAAAGGTTTAATAGTGAAACTTACTTGTGCAAGTTCACTCATACACCCATTGAGTCGTTGTACTGCATATACAGTATGAGTACCAACATTGGTAACACTTGGCGTATAATACATGCCTTGTGCAACCGGTGGCGTAACCGATGGAATATTTGGCATACTAGTATACCATTCAACTACAGCATTTGGTAATACATCTTTTATTTGTAATTGTGCATTTGCTGTTTGTTCACACACATCTTTTTGACCAACTATTCCTACCGCAGGGGTTTTATTTACTTGTATCGTTACTTTTGTTCGCAATACACTCTCACAGCCTTGCGGAATTACATTAGGATTATATTCTGCAATCCAAAAATCATAATTACCTCCTTGCGACATGTTGGCTAATACAGGAGTAAAATTGCCTGTAGTATTCGAACTTATTGCAACTCCTCCGGTTGCTTGTGAATACAATCTGAATTCTACAGGTATTACCGGAGTAGGACGAGTGCCTTGTAACCATGTAGAACCTATACTAGTCTGTATTTGTGGTACAGCATCGTAATTACAAATAGTTGCACTAGGGCTTATGTTTACTTGTGGCGATGGAACCGGACAATCAATTATTTGAATAGGAACTTGAATAGTATCGCTATAACAATTTCCAATTTTTTGACGAGCAATTGCATATGTTTTAATTTCAGTATTAGAATTTAATCCGGTAACATATGGATTGCTTGTAGAGATTACCGTTCCTGATTCATTCAACCATTGTACTGAACCTGCTATAGGAGTAGTTACTATACCCGAAACTGAAACTTGAACAGGAGTGCTTGGTTTTTTTAGTTCAAAATAGCCGATAGGCGTTGGTTCGGGCACATAGTTTATACGCACTATACATGTTTCGGTACTTGTACAACCTTTACTATCGGTAATTATAGCTTCTACCGTGTAGTTCCCGCTTTGAGCTCCATTAAATGTCGGGTCAACTACTCCATTTTTTATACCTGTAGTTTCTCCATTTATTGTCCAAGTAATATTTGGATTACCATTACCCATATTTACTATATTTTCTAAAAAATGAGGTCCACTGTCATAGCAAAGTGTATGAACAGCATCTGTAAAAAATACCATTGGTTTTTTATATACCTGAACAGTTACTTCCTTTTTAGGACTCCAACAGGTTTTTCCGCTTCCACTATCATATGCTTCATATTGCACATAGAATTTTTTAATAGTTTCGGTTGTGTTTGCTACTCCATGAGTTAACGTGGCTGTTGAAGTTGGTAAAACGGTATTAGATTCATCAAACCATTTCCATTGAATAGCTGTGTTTGTAGTTGTTGCTGTAATATCAGCCAATGGTAATCCCGGGCATGCAGCAATAGATGTAGCATCGGGAGCAGCAAACGGACAATCAATAACTTGAATTGTACCCAATGCAGTTTGGCTTTCGCACCCATCTAATGTTTGTGTAGCATAGAGAGTGGTATTGCTTACTGTAGTACGTGTAATAGAAGTCGTATACGAATTTGTATTGGTTGCCAAACTACCTGTTTTACTTGCAGAATTATACCAATTTACAGCCATTCCGGTAGCTGTAATTGTAATTGGATTTGTATTGGCAATATCAAGTACTTCAGTAACATTTGTAATAGTCGGAATACTTGTCCATCGAACAGAATTAGTAATATTTTTAGTGATTTTACATCCAAATTGATTGGTTACTTCAGCATTAATTTGAATTGGATACAATCCAGGAATAGTGTATCCCATAACAGGAGCATCAGGATTGATATATCCTTTAATTCCCGATTTTTGTACTCTATTTGGATCGGTATTTATGTCATAATTTACAGAACTAATAGTTGTTCCGGTATTTGGAATCACTGATATTTCTACATCAGAATCGTCATAACAAATAGTACCTGTTTTACTGAGTTGTATTGTAAAGTCAGGCAACGGATTTACCACCACCGATACTTTTGATTTAGGACTTTCGCATTGTTTGCCTGTATTTGTTTCGGTAGCTACATAGCTTACATAGAAATCGGTAGTACCTGCTACTGTATTAGAAACACCGTGCGTGTAGCTTGCTGTTGCGTTTGCAATTGGAGTA
>Ga0116190_1000399_pt1 | contig 45229 bp, 36 predicted proteins | sample AD_JPNTR4_MetaG_FD_89808 | JGI IMG/M metagenome (GOLD analysis project Ga0116190, IMG submission 89808) | Active sludge microbial communities of municipal wastewater-treating anaerobic digesters from Japan - AD_JPNTR4_MetaG | ecosystem: Engineered > Bioreactor > Anaerobic > Digestate | place...
ATCCTCCGTGATGCTCCCAATGTCCCCCGTCGCGCTCGGCAGGTCATCCGCAATGTTGAAGGTGATCGTCGCCGGATCGGATTCCAATCCGCCCTGGTCCGTCACCGTCAACGTGAAACTGTCGGATAAGCCCTCTCCCGGCGTCGGACCGGTGAGCTCATATTGATACTCAGCTTCTCCTGTGTCAGGATTGTAGCTTGTAATGATAAGATTGCCGTATCCATTCTGGCCGGGTATTTCATTATTTGATCCCAAATCTCCAATTGGAATGAAAACTCCATTGATCGTCACGCCCGCAATGTCGTCCAAGCCGTCCGGATCCGAAATAGTGAAGGAACCATACGCATATTCGCTGTCCGCGGCGGCATTGGAACCATCAGGATTCAGACCTGATTCGTATACCGTATCCGGGCCGCCTTCGGCATTGCCGGTATTGACAATAATCGAGGGGGGAGAGTTTTCTTCTTGAATCAGGGCAAATTCTTTTTCCGCTGCGGCCCCCCATGTCACGCCTCGCGTTTCCGCACCGCTTTCAGGTGTGACATGTATCCAGTCCGGATTAACAACAAAGATGGAATGACCGCCGCCCGCGCTTTCCTCGACACCGGCCGCCGTAGGATCAAGTTCCACCGGCTGATCGCCTTCCATCAGAATAGCCTGAATCGCCTCCTGCTGTGCCGTGGCATCGGCCACAACATCAGGAGAAATTGCGCCGTAAATATCCTCATCAATGACCACATCCGTAACGCGTCCAAGATCCAGTTGCGTGGGAGGAAATGTATTGAAAACAATAGATACGCTTCCATCAGCGCCGGTAATAATATGGTCATCGGCAAAGATTGGACTGTTTACCTTTAAAATTCGAGCTGTCCCATCAGGCGATATCGCCTTTACCGTCCCGTAAAGAATCGCCACTTTCCCTGTGACCAGATGACTTTTTGCGTCAGCGTCTAAATGTTTGATTTTTGTCATTATGTTTTCCTCAATATTTTAATTTTATTATGTCTAATAAACTTTTATTTATTAATCTATTGTACCTTGGTCCAATGTATTCGGTTAATCAAAAAGGATTGCATGGGCAGACCGAGAAACCTAATACCTTGACAGGATTGGCAATCTATGAGAGGATTTAACACGTATAGCTTTAAAATAATTGGCGATTTTTTAACTTTATTGTTTCGGGACAAGCAATTCCATCATCTGCGCTCGTTTAATTAAAGAGGGATGACAAATTTTGGCACCTCTGAAACTACTTAAAAAAACAAGCAAAATCAATTTTTCACTCCTTTTTGTCTTGGTCATTATGGGATTGATTCTTGCGGTTTCCGTTTTGACAAAGGAAAAATTCCACCTCGACCTAAAAGTCCTTCAAAAAGCCCAGGAAAAATACGGCCAAGCGGCAAAAATGCGCTTGCTTTCATGGGAAGATATTCTCAAGAACGACGGCATATCAGACTGGGAAAAGCTGGAAAAAATCAATACTTTTTTTAATAAAAACATCGTGTTTGTCAATGACATTGATCTCTACGGCATAAAAGACTATTGGGCAACTCCCGTTGAATTTATTTCCCGCGGCGCCGGAGACTGCGAGGATTTTGCCATTGCCAAGTACTTTAGCCTCAAAATTATGGGCGTGGCTGAAGAAAAGATAAGAATCGCCTATGTCAAAGCCCTGCAACATAATATGTTTCACATGGTTATGGTTTATTACAGTACTCCCGAAGCGGAGCCACTGATCTTGGATAATCTCGTCGATGCCATTAAACCGGCATCGGAAAGAAAGGACCTTTTACCCATATTCACATTCAACGGTGCGGGACTATGGCTTGCCCATGACCGCGGACAGGGAAAATTGGCCGGCAAGAGCAGCAGGCTTTCCGCCTGGAATGACCTTCTGCAAAGAATCGCAGAAACTGGAATTTAATATTGATAGGAGGCGCTATAATGACCCTTTATAGACAACTCGTTATTTTTACGGTGTCCTTGTTTTTAATTCTTCTCGCGGGAACGTGGTTTGTCAAACTTGAAAGCACGCGATCTTTCTTGACCGACCAACTGGAATCCCACGCGCAGGATACGGCGAGTTCCCTGGGCCTTGCCATTTCCCAATACCCTGACGATATGGTAAGCGCAGAAACCATGATCAATGCCATTTTTGATCGGGGATATTATGAAACCATCCGCTTTCTCGATCCCAACGGAAAGATTTTACTGGAAAGAAATTTGCAGGTGGTAATTGAAGGGGTTCCTTCCTGGTTCATCGACCTCGTGCCGTTGAAAGTTCCGGAGGCCAACGCCTATGTCACGTCCGGCTGGCGGCAGGCTGGAACCATTTACGTGAAGAGCCACGCTGGATATGCTTACAACAGTCTTTGGCAGGACATCAAACATACCACGCTGCTTTTTGTCATTTGCGGCATTTTGATTTTGATCGTGGGCGGCTTCGGATTGCGCATGCTTTTGCGTCCGCTGGTGATGGTGGAACAGCAGGCGGAAGCGTTGTGCAGAAAGGAATATGAAATTCAGACCAAGATCCCCCGAACGAGAGAATTGCGGCGTGTTGTCCAGGTCATGAATCGGATGACCGAAAAGGTGAAAGAAATGTTTTCCGAACAGGTCATTCAGGCCGAAGCGCTGCGTGAACGGGCGTACAACGATCCTTTGACCGGCATCGGCAACCGCCGTTTCTTCGAAAGCCAGGCTGCGGCTTATCTGGAAAACAAAGAAGCGGACATCAAGGGATTGCTCTTTCTTGTTCGCCTCCATGGTTTGGAAATTCTCAATGAGCAAAAAGGATTTCTCGTTGCCGATGAATTTCTCAAGAGAGCCGCCGCATTGCTCCAAGATATTGCTGCAAAACTCTCCGGCTCCGTGCTGGCCAGATTATCCGGCAGCGATTTCGTCCTGTTCTTGCCCGACTACCCGCCCTCCGAAGCGGAACATCTGGCGGCGGAAATCACCAACACCCTGAGCACGCTGGCCGCCGCGGGCATTACGGCGACGGAAAATGTCTCCCATGTCGGGACATGCGCTTTTGAGCAGCCCGTGGCCCTGGGCCAACTGCTTGCGGAAGCCGATCTGGCTTTGGCAACGGCCGCGCAGGCGGGCGCGAACAGCTGGTACATCAACACCATCTCGGAACGCACGGGCAAAACGCCGTTTGGCCAAATGCGTTGGAAGGAAGCCTTGGAGAAAGTGCTCAACGACCGCCGCATCGTTCTGTATTCCCAACCGGTCGTGAAAGCCACGGACAGAAACACAGTGCTTCATCGGGAAATTTTCTCCAAGATTACTCTGGAGGAGAATGTTTTGCTCAACGCCAGCGTGTTTATCCCCATTGCCGAACGCCTGAAACTTGTTTCATCGCTGGATAAAATGATCATCGAAGAAGTGCTTAAACTGAATCGTCAGACGCTCGGGGCGGATTTCGTCGCCGTCAATATTTCGGCATCTTCCCTTCAGGACAGGTCCTTCATTGACTGGCTGAAAGACAGCCTGGCGCATTTAACCGATTCCTCGCCGAAGATCATTTTTGAGATCACCGAATTCGGAGCGGTTCAAAACGAAGGCGCCGTGAAATCCTTCGCGGCAATGATCCGTTCGCTGGGTCATCAATTGGGATTGGATCACTACGGACAGAGTTGCGGCAACCTAAAATACCTGCAGTCCATGAGGCCGGATTACGTGAAAATCGACCGGGCCTACACGGGAGAATTGAAAGGGGAAGGCAGTGACAGCCGTTTCTTCATCAGTTCGCTCTGCTCTGTGGCGCACAGCATTGACGTGGTGGTCATCGCCGAAGGCGTCGAAATGGAAAGCCAACTTCAGGTCCTTCGGGAATTGAACATTGACGCTGTGCAGGGCTACCTCATCGACCAATCCAAACCGGTTGCCAAAACGTAATTCCCCGATTGGTGATTGAACCGTTACCGGCCGGGCTTCAAATAGAAGGCGCCTCAAAGGCGCCTTTCTTCTGATGGATCCCCGAATGATCACATGAATGCGCGCCGTCTTGATTTTCTCATCTTTCGCTCTGTGATACTTGCCTTCTTCGGCTGTCACGCGCACCCAAAAAGATTCCGCCATAAAAAAAACGGGGAACGGTTTAAAACCGTTCCCCGCCGAACATCCGCTTATTTCCGGTATGGAAATAAGCAGGCTTTTTTATTTTTTCTTTATAATATAGTCGGCGACCGCCTCCACGCGGCGATTTTTCTGACGCCCTTCTCTTGTCGCATTGGACGCAACCGGTTTTGTCAAACCGTATCCAACGGCCGTCAAGCGCTTGGCATCAATTCCCGCTTTTTCGACCAGGTATTGTTTGACCGCGTCGGCGCGTTTCTGGGACAGTTTCTTATTGTACTCGGCCGTACCGATATTATCCGTGTGACCTTCAATGACAACGTTCAGCTCCGGATAGTCTTTCATCACTTCCGCCAGATTATCGATGTCTCCGAAGTACCCTTTCTTAATCGTCGCCTTGTCGAAATCGAACAGCACATTCAGGGTCGTTCTTCCCTTCTCGATGATTTCCGGAACAACAGGAGGCGGCAAAGGACAACCATTTTCATCCACCGCCACACCTTTGGGGGTGCCCAGACATTTGTCGCATCCGTCGCAAACGCCATCTTCATCGGAATCAACGGGACATCCGTTTAAATCGACAACACAGCAGGGCGGCGTGTCGGGACATTTGTCGCATCCGTCACAGACGCCGTCTTTGTCCGAATCAATGGGACACCCTTCAGAATCAACAACGCAGCAAGAAGGCGTATCGGGACATTTTTTGACCGGTTCCGGTTCCGGCTCCGGCGGAGGAGGCGGCGGAACAGGTGCCGAACCGCCGAAATGGAAATTCAACCCGGCATAAATCATGTGATCCGCCATGGTTGCCTCGGCGTCCGTGCGATAACCATCAACATCATACTTGCTCATGAAATAGCGGTATCCGATATCCAGCGACAAACGGGGCATGATTTCCAGGTTGATTCCGGCCAACCCCTGCCATGCCAAAGCACTCTCAGATTCATTGCTGCCGTCATCCCCAAATTCCGCCCAGGACCATCCGATGCCGGCTCCGATGTAGGGACGAATCATGCCGTAGGGATATCTCAATATGAGATTGGCCATCACGTTATTTGCTTTGTAATACAATGTTCCCGGATCATCGACATTCTGATCGTCCAAGTACATGTACTCCAACTCGGCAGCCACCCATTTGAACGGTAAAATGTACCCGAATTTGGCACCCGCACCCCAACTGTTGTCAAAATTAAACTTCGTCTTGGTCCCATCGTTTTCTCTGACCACCAGCTCATCAGGTATGACCCAGGCTCCAAACGCTCCGATGTAAAAAGGATGGTAAATTTCCACGGGCGCTTTCGTTGCATAGATGGGTTCCGCTTTGGCGGCTGAAAAAAAGGTTAAAAGAAAAAATGACGCCAAAATGACCGCGACAAAAGTCAAAAAAGCTTTTCTCACAGCAATCCTCCTTTCTGTAAAAGATTATTTCTGACAGATTGTTTTTCAATATATGATATAAAATCAAATGTAAAGGGTAATTTTGCAAGTTTAAAAAAATATCACCCCCGGAAGCGAAAACGTCGCCCTTGGTCTATCTAGCTTATTTCACTGTATATTTTCCATTCTTTGCCGATTCTTCTCAACTTCAGCGTTTTTTTGTCCGAACTCCTGGAGAGGGAGGAGCTGTAATGTTGCGTAAACTCGGCGGTCGCGTTGTTTCCATCCACCGAGATCCGCAAGTTTTCCATGTTAATGACGATATTTTTGCTTTTCCTAAAAATCACGGTTTTATGGGAAATCCAAGCGCCGAGATCCATTCCCTTTGCCCTGAAATCCGGCGCGTAAAAACCTCTGTAAGCATCAATATCTGCGGCTTGCCAACTGTTCAGCCACTTCATTAGCAAATCCCGGATTTCACCTTCGGAAACGACTTTGTCTTCCTCATTCGAACGTGAATTCTGCAACTTGTCCACCGTAGCGGCATTCGTTGGCGCTTTGGCCGCCGTTATTGTTTCTTCAGTGCTCCGTGCCTGATAATACCAATAACCGACTGCGACACAAAGACAAACAACCGCCGCAGCGGCCCACATCCGAATGTTCTTTCCGTTTTCTTTCGCGGCTGCCTGCGGCTGAAGTTCACTAAACTCCGGCGCCGTATCGCCAGACGGAGGCGTTTGCCGCCCGGTCATGACCACGTCTGAAGCATCAGCAATAAAGTGCTTTATTTCTTCCGGCTTTTGAAGAACCAACGAAGGATCAGCAGCGGATGTTTGAGCGGGAGATGTCGCCAAAACCGATTGGTCGGCTTTGGGAGAACTGACGATCACCGGCTTGCCCCAACGCGGGCGAAACATCTTTTTAGAAACCCCTGTCGCAGCAGCGCCTGACGAATCCGCCGGAGGCGAGGCGTCAGTCTTTTGAACGCCGGTTACCACCGGCTTGCCCCAACGCGGACGGAACTTCTTTTTTGAAACCCCTGTCACAGCCGCGCCTGATGAACCCGCCGGAGGCGAAGCGTCGGTCTTTTTTATGCGGGTTATCACCGGCTTGCCCCAACGCGGACGGAACTTCTTTGAAGAAGCCTCCGGTTTCTTTTTCATAATTTTTCCCCTTTGGATTTTTTTAATCATAAAAAGAATCGGTTATGATGTCAATTCAATATTCGCTGCATCTTTGCAAGCCGCTGGCAGAAAACAGGATCGCTTTTCTTGATGACCCGCCTCGTATCGGCATCCCGGCGCAACACGCAGAATGTCTTTTTGCCGTTTCTTCCCGACGGAAACGGCAAAATCCTCCGGGTCCGGGTTGCTTATTCCTGACCGTCAATCCCGGCGCCGACGGCAGCGGACAGCACCAGCAATCATCATTCCACAAATTGAGCAATATATTTCGCAAACTGTCTTTTCACGTCGATGTTCTTTTCCGCGTCGAAGAGTCGTTCCATGATTCCCCGGACGCCGTCTTTTGATCGGACAAGATAATCCCCGTGTTCCTTATAGAGGGCGACGGCAATTTGCGAAACAAAAGAGCACAGCGCATCGAGAAACCGTTGCCTGAGGCGGAACCCCCCGCCGTTTTTGGTGGGATGTGCGAAAGACCGGAAAAAAATAAATGCGGCGTTTCTCAACGCGGCGGCCGGAGAACATATTTTCTTTGTGGCTTCATAGACCATGATCGCCACCACCAGAGGGCTATAGCTAAGCGAGGCCGGGGGGATTTTGTTTGTTTCACTCAAATCCGCCACGCTCAACGAGAGAAAATAACCCATTGTGCCCCGGGGACCGTAAAGCGATGCGCCTGTCTGCTGGCTTTCTTTGAATAATTCCGATCCGGGCAAATCGGTGATGGTGCTGGGCTGGATGCCGATTTTATTCTTGAGGCAGAATTTCGCCACGTCTGCGCCGGTATTGTCCGATAACGAACGGAAATAATCATAGGGCAGGCCAAAGATGAATGAACCGTGGATGGAGATGCCGTAGCGGTGAATCGTTCTTATCTTTGAGGCGTAATAGGCTTCAACGGTCATTTTGCTTTTTTCGATGTCCGCAACGATGTGTTTATTGATATATTTTAGATTTCTCAAATCCAGCGACTCCAGGCCGATGAAAAAATGCGTTCCGCCCGAGGCCCTGATTTTTCTGAGCAGCATCTCGTCATCGGCGATATCGATGGAAACCTGCACGGCGTAATTGATCCGCACATCGCTTTCAATGATTTTATCCAGAAGCGCGATCAATTTTTTTTTGCCGAACAGCAAATTATCCGGAGTAAAAAAGAAGTATCTGTTTTGAAAATTGACGCCTCCCCTCTGGACGGTTCTCAATTCCTCGATAAAATCATCCGGATCGCGGAAATGCAAGACGGTCTGTTTTTTAGGCAGTGCGGAAATGGAGCAGAATTTGCAGGAAAAAGGACATCCGGTATAGGGAACCACCGGGTTGATTCTGAAATCTTTGAGGGCGGTATGTCTGATCAACGGAAGTTGGCCCAACAGGTTGATTTTCAACGGCGGCAGGGCCTCCGCATTGGCGAAATCCCCCCAGACGCCGTTTTCCACGAATTGATGTCCGACATAGAGCGGCTTGGGTTTCCCCTGTTCCAGATCATCCAATATTTCCCGCAGAACAAAAGAATCCCCGGCGCCTTTCACCACCGAAACCAACTCCGGGTACGGAACGTAGGGCTTGATGAAGGCATCCACATCTTCGGGGGTCGTCGAAACATGAATGCCTCCCAGCACAACGGGAATCCGCCCGTGGTTTAAAACGATGGCCGTCATCGCGGCGGTCGGAAAAGTCGCGCTCATGGACGTGATGAAAACGGCACGCGGCAGGCACCCTTTCTCCCGGATCACGCGGGAAAAATTTTTTCTTTTTCCGTCCATCATGACGATCACATGGGCCGGGGATAGCCTGGCGAGCTGGTTCTGAAGGTAAACGGCGCCGCACATCTCGATGGCCAGAGTGTCAATCATGGTGACGCGCTGTTTCCTGAGGGGGAAATCCAGAAATTCGATGAAGTTATCAGGGTTCAATGCATGCGCATCGCGGCCGGTGAGATAAGAAATGACGTCGAGGGGAGTCAGCGAATCACCGGGAAGCAGATCCATCATGGCATAGGAAAGCGGATTGTAGACAATAAAATAGCCGATAGACATTCAGCACACAACCTCTCTCAAATGGTTTCGGTCAAAGACAATCGGCTTTCTTTTTCGGAGCGCATTTTGCCGTCAAGCAATTCTTTCGCCGGACCTGAAAGCAGAAGCAAAAAACGCTCATGGAAATCTTGGGCACTAAAAATGGGTTGATCTGTTTCTCTTTGTCTGATGATGCGCGTTCGTCAAAATGATCAAGAAATTTGACGAAAGTTTACCACAAAATAAAAAATTGACAAATGTTTATATAAAAAACACATGCGCCGAGAAAAAAAATGTGATAAGCAATTGCAAACTCTTCAGAAAATAAAAGGAAGCAAAAATTCCCGCGGAAAAATGCTTTGTGTAAAAGCGCCCCTTGCAGGAGTCCGCCGGATGGCATGTTTATCGTGTCATCTCTTTTGCGCCGGTCAAAACGGAGTTTAACAACCATGCAAAATTTCATTTATGAAAATCCGACAAAAATTATTTTCGGCAGGGAACAGGTATCCAAAATCGGAAGAGAGACCGCCCGCTTCGGCAAGAAAGCCCTGATGGTTTACGGCATGGGCAGCATCGTCAAAAACGGCATTTACAAGCAGGTCACGGAATCGCTCGCCAAAGCCGGCGTCGCTTTCGTAGATTTTCCCGGCGTCAAATCCAATCCTGTTCTATCCCACGTCAACAAAGGCATTGAAACGGCGCGCCGGGAAGCGGTGGACGTGATTCTGGCGGTCGGCGGCGGCAGCGTGATGGACACGGCCAAGGCTATTGCCGCCGGCGTCAAGGCTTCTCACGATGTCTGGGATTTTTTCACGTTCAGCAAACCGATCCTGGACGCTCTTCCCATCTTGACGGTGGCAACCGTTGCGGCCAGCGCCTCGGAAATGAATGCCGGCGCGGTGGTGACCAAAGAAGACGTTTGTCAGAAATACTGCATCGTCTCCCCCCTGATTCAGCCCAAGGTATCCATTTTGGATCCCACCGTCCTTTTTTCGTTGAGTCCGGAATACAGCGCCTACAGCGCCGTGGATATCATCACGCACCTGCTGGAGGGTTATTTCAACAACACCTCTTCATCAAGCATCCTGCAGGACAGGCTGGTCGAGGCCCTGATCAGAACGGTTATGGAAAGCACGGACATCATCCTGGAAGAGCCGGATCATTACAACGCCCGTGCCAATATCATGTGGAGCGCGGTTCTCGGTTTCAACGGATTGACCACCGCGGGCATGGGCAAGATCATCATGCCGGCGCATATGATTGAACATTCGTTGAGTGCGATGTACGACATCCCGCACGGCGCGGGGCTCTCCGTCGTGTTGCCGGCTTGGATGAGCTGGGCGTTAGAGCGCAAAACAGACAAGCTGGCGAAATTTGCGCGGGAAATTTTTCACGTCAAGGGGCGCGGCACAAAACAGGTGGCCCAAAAGGGCATCGCCTGCCTGAAATTGTGGTTTGAATCGATCGGCAGTCCCGTGTCCCTGCGCGCGGCGAAAATCCCCGAAACGGAAATTGACAAAATCGCCCAAAACGCTTCCGATCTGGCTCAGCTCTGGCTGTACGAGGGTTACACAAAAGAAGTCATCGCCCAGATTCTCCTCTATGCTCGCTGAAACACCTCCCATAGCGATCACGCATAGGGCTGACCTTTTTTCAAAGTCAAAAAAGCAACCGCGACGCCGATCAAGACGGTGATATTGATCATCCACAGATAATAGTATGAGCCGAATTGATCATAAATCAATCCTCCCAGCAGCGGGCCGAGGGCGCCACCGGTGCCGATGAAAAACGTCAACAATCCGTAAACGGAACCCATGACATGCCGGCCGAAACGGTCGGCAATCAACAGGGGCAACATCGGCGCGAGTGAACCGTAGCCGAATCCGTAAACCAAAGCGGCGAGATAAAGCCGCCCCGCCTCTTCGACATTCAGCAGCAACAGCGTGCCGGCGAGCATGAAAGAAACTCCCAGAAAAGAGCCGTATTTCGGGTCTTTCATCTTGTCCGTCAGCCACCCGAAAAAGAATTGCCCCATAAACCCGGTGAAACTGATTGCGGCCAGTGACGACGCCGCGGCCATTTTATCGATGCCCTTGTCCGTCGCATAAGCGACCTGATGCACGAACACGGCCATGCAAATCATGACGGCAAGCCCCTGACAAACCGCCAGCGTCCAGAAACGGGTATCGCGAAAAAGTCTCATGTAAGAGACCTTCCGCGTGAGGGAACTCAGCCCCGCGGAGGCATCCGCCGGCATGCTTTCTCCATCCGGAAAGAGACCGTACGCTTCCGGTCGGGTTCTTTTCATGACGATTTGAGAAATCAAAACGCCGACCGTCAAAAGCAGCAGGCTCAAAGCGGCCAGTCCGATTCGCCAGTTCAATTTCACAACGAGCCAGCCGGCAAGCGGCGTCAGCAGCACCGTCCCCAGGCTGATCCCCATCGACGCGATGCCCACCGCCAGACCTCTTTTCTTGACAAACCACTTGCCGACGGATGAACTGCAGGCAACCACCCCCATCCCCGCCGAACCCAAACCCACGAGCAACCCATAGCTCCAATACAAACCCCAGGGCGAATTTACAAATCCGGTCAGAACATAACCGCAGGCGGCGGTCAACGCGCCGGCGGTGATGATCCAGCGGGGCGCGACGCGGTCGAGCATGCGCCCGACGAAGATGGAGCAGAACGAATAAACCAGCATGTTCAACGAAGCCGCCAGGGAGATGACCGAACGCGACAGAGAGAATTCGGCGGCCATCGGCTTGAGAAAAACACCGAAGCAGTATCGCGCCCCGTAATTGACGCCCATGACCCAAAACGCCCCCCCGACAATGTACCAACCCCAAAATATTTTTTGTTTTGTTTGCATGAATTTTTTTTACCAATGTTGCCGCTTTGTTTATCACTAAATTTTCTCTTTAGGAATCATTATCTCTAAGAGAAAAGCAAAAAGTGATTAAGCGGGGTATGCCTCTGTCTCGCCGCGCCTTCAGCGACCTGTTTTACTTCAAAACGGAGGGGTGATTTTTTTCGGGTGTGGAGGTGATAACTTTTTGGGCGTGTTTAAACGGCTCTCTTTTCACCATTTCCCTCAAGCCGGCGATGGTTTTGATGCCATAGTCCCGGGTCAGCATATTGACGATCAAAGAAGGCAATTCTCCGCCTGGATCCACCAGGGCCTGATAAATCACTTCCGTCCTGTCGTCGCCCTGAGGCGTCAAGGTGCAATCCATAAAAGACATGGGAATGCGTATCGCGTCTCTGTCTTTCAAGCAGGCGGTTGGGACATTTTCTGCCCGGCAATGAACGGTCCCGGTTTTCTTGTCAATGGACCATTGCGCCTTCAAGACCACATCCCGATCGCTCGCGGGAAAAGGCAAATCCATGCGGCTGTAGAAATACATAATGTCTCCCCGGCTCTTCATTTCCGGCGTATCAATCAAGAAGGCGTACTCGCACAAAAAAACGTACTGCGGCATCAGGGATACATCGCGGATTACCGCTTCCACCACAGCGATCGGGGCATTGATTATTCCGACGGCTTTGATTTCATCAACGCTGCTTCTGGAAGTCGGCCGAACGTAGCCGACAATGCCGTTTTCTTCCCCGATTTTCCTCCAGCCACCATCGTCAGGATGGGCAATCCCGCCAAGGGCGCCGAGGATCAAAACAACCGACAGGCTCCATCTGAAAATTTTCATCGATTTCCGAAATAAATTGTTAAGTTATTGATTTTTAATATTTTTTATAACAACACCGCTCATCTCTTAATCCATGTTCGCAACTCTTGACATCTGAAAAAGCATTATTATTTTATCACCAAAAAAATATAAACGGTATTGTTTTGTATTATCGGGAAAAATGTTCCATGCGACAGTCATAAATTCTAAACGCATGACAATATTTTGGAAATCTTTGGATTCTTTTTTTACCAGACTAAAAAAATTTTAAAAAAGCAAAAAGCTTAATTTTCGTTGGGAGGGATATGAAATGAAAATTAAACCGTTGCATGATCGCGTCATTGTGGAAAGACTAGCCAGTGAGGAAAAGACAGCCGGGGGCATCATCATTCCGGACACCGCCAAGGAAAAACCGCAGGAAGGCAAGGTGATCGCCGTCGGCGAAGGCCGCCGGGATAAAGACGGCAACCTGATCGAACCCGAAGTAAAAAAAGGCGACAAGATCTTGTTCAGTCGCTGGGGCGGCACGGAAGTCAACATTGATGGCAAGGAAATCCTGATCATGAAGGAAGAAGACATCCTTGCCGTGCTGGAATCTTAACAAGGAGGGAGACCGATGTCTGCAAAAGAAATCAAATATAATCTCGAAGCACGTCAAAAAATCATGACCGGCGTGGACACGTTGGCCAATGCGGTGAAGGTTACGCTGGGACCCCGGGGCCGCAATGTCGTCATCGAAAAATCATGGGGAACGCCGCAGATCACCAAGGACGGCGTCACGGTGGCCAAAGAAATTGAGCTGGAAGATAAATTTGAAAACATGGGCGCACAGATGGTGAAGGAAGTGGCGTCCAAGACATCCGACAAGGCCGGCGACGGCACAACGACGGCCACTGTTCTGGCGCAGGCCATTTATAAGGAAGGCGCCAAGCTCACGGCAGCGGGTGCAAATCCCATGATGCTGAAAAACGGCATCGACAGGGCGGTGAACGTCGTCGTTGACGAACTGAAAAAAATGTCGAAAAAAATCGTTGATAAAAACGAAATCATGCAAATCGGCACGATTTCCGCGAACAATGATAAAACCATCGGCGAAATGATATCCGAAGCCATGGAAAAAGTAGGCAAGGACGGTGTCATCACCGTGGAAGAAGCCAAAGGCATGGAAACCACACTGGAGATCGTCGAAGGCATGCAGTTCGACCGCGGCTATATCTCGCCTTATTTCGTCACCGACGCCGACAAGATGATCTGTTCGCTGGAAGATCCCTACATCCTGATTTCCGACAAGAAAATTTCCAACATGAAGGACATGGTTCCCCTCCTGGAACAGATCGCCAAGATGGGCCGTTCCCTGCTGATTATCGCGGAAGACGTGGAAGGCGAAGCGCTGGCCACGCTGGTCGTCAATAAAGTGCGCGGCACCTTGAAGTGCGCCGCCGTCAAGGCGCCGGCGTTCGGCGACCGACGCAAAGCGATGCTTCAGGACATCGCGATTCTGACAGGCGGCCAGGTCATCTCCGAAGACATGGGCGTCAAGCTGGAAAACGCCTCGGTGAAGGACCTGGGAACCTGCAAGAAGGTCACCATTGATAAAGACAATACCACCATTGTCGACGGCGCGGGCAAGCGGTCCGACATCGAGGCTCGCGTCAAGCAGATCCGCGCGGAGATCGAAGAAACCAAATCCGACTACGACCGCGAAAAACTTCAGGAGCGCCTGGCGAAAATCGTCGGCGGCGTGGCGGTGATCAAAGTCGGCGCGGCCACCGAAGTGGAAATGAAGGAAAAGAAAGCCCGCGTGGAAGACGCCCTCAACGCGACCAAGGCAGCGGTGGAAGAAGGCATCATCCCGGGCGGCGGTGTCGCCTATCTCCGCTCCCTCAAGGCGCTGGACGAAATCAAGCTGTCTCCGGATGAACAGGCCGGCGTGGACATTATCAAAAAAGCGCTGGAAGCCCCCCTGCGTCAGATCGCAATCAACGCGGGTTATGAAGGCACCATCGTCGTGGAAAAGGTCAAGGAACTCAAAGGCAACAACGGCTTCAACGCGGATACCGGCGAATATGTGGACATGCTCAAGGCGGGGATCATCGATCCGACAAAAGTCGCCCGTTTCGCCCTGCAGAACGCTGCCTCAGTGGCTTCCCTGCTGCTGACGACGGAGGCCATGGTTTCCGAAAAGCCAAAGAAGAAAACGCCGGCAGCTCCCATGCCCCCCGACATGGGAGACTACGACTACTAAATAAAATCAGGGTCCGGCTCCGGCAAGGAGCCGGTCCGCTACACATCCGTAAGATTTGGAAAAGGATATGCTGAGCGATTCCCGGACACCGCATCAGCAGATTGTTTCCAAAATTGCCAGGCTGAGCGGTAACGCCATCACCAACGCCATCGCGGATCTGCCCGATCCGGAAGCCTTTGTCCGGCAGCTTCCCGCGGATGATTTTTTCCGGATCATCAAACGCATCGGCGATGAAGATTGTCTGCCGGTTCTGCAACTGGCCACCGTCGAGCAGTGGCAGCATATTCTGGATCTCGAAATCTGGAAAAACGACCGGATTGCATTCGAACAGACTCTGCAATGGCTTGAACGTTTCGTCAAGGCGGATCCCCAACGGTTTTCCTTCTGGGCCATCGAGGAAGAACCGCAACTGATTGTGCTGACGCTGACCAAATCGGCGGAAATTCTTTTCAAAGAAGACCGGGACGACTCGAGCATCCCGCCGGGCTATCAGACGCTGGACGGCAGTTTTTACTTCAAAGGCACTGACGCGCAATCCTCGCAAACCATCAGCGATATCCTGACCGCTCTGGCCCAAAACGCTAACGGCGATTATCAGAATTTTCTTTTTAACCTTCCCGCCATCATCCCCGCTGAAACAGAGGAGGAACTCTATCGTCTGCGGAACAATCGCCTCGCGGAATACGGCTTCCCATCCTATAACGAGGCCATAGAAGTCTATGCGCCTCTTGATATGTCAGCCATTAGAGCCGGCCGTTTCCGTCACGAGCCGGGACTGCTGGCGGAACCGGAAGGACGGCACCTGATCCCGACAACCCCATGGAACGCCATCAGCGATTTCTCGCTGCTGGCTCAAGCTTTCGCCGGAATCGCCGACGACGCGCAGGCGGATCGGGTACGACTGGAGTTTGCGGTTCTGTGCAATACTCTGATTGCGGCAGACGCCTTCCGGAATATCGAAGATGAGGAACACATCGTCCAGATCAGCCGCAAGGCGGCCGGATACCTCAACATCGCCCTGGAAAAAGTAGGCGCAAACCATGCGGCCGATCTCTCCGACGTTCTCACCAACACCCCCCTGCAGATCATTTTCCGCATCGGTTATGGCCTGGCGATGCAGCTGCAATGGCGTGCAAAGCGATGGATCAAGGAAAGCTGGTTTTTCTCGGAAAGAAAACCCCTCTCGTTCTGGGGACCGACATATTCGGCCATGCTCGAGGCGTTGCTTTCACCCCGTCCCTGCTATGTTGCGCGTGAACAGAACGGATTATACCGTCACTTTGAAAACAGCGGCGAATTGAAAGAAACCGCCCAAGCGCTTGGCGAAGTGGAAGCCCTCGACCGAATGATTGGGCGCCTGACGCGGATTGACGAAAGGTCGGCCCCTTTCCATCCCGCGGATTACAGCACCTTTTACCCCGTGCTATTCAACCGCTGGGCCCACCATCTTTTGAATCAGCGGCCGTCCTTTGCGCCCCTGTCCAGAGCAGAGGCCCGAAAATTTTTCCGTCTCCTTCGTGAAGGAGAAACCGCTCCTCCCTTCAGCATGCCCAAGTACCGGCAGGTATTTGTCGAGGAATTCATGAAAAGCGCGGTGGATTGGGAAGAGCCTTCCCGGAAAAATCTTCAGGATGCGCTCGAGCATGTCTGGTCGGATTTCTGCGATGAATACGAAAACGTGTTGCCTGCCGATCTGGACGCGCGTTTTTCTTCTTTTCTCAAGATCGTTCCGCCTCTCCCCAGGAAACAATCCGCGGAAAAACGCACGGCGGCCTAATCTTCCTTGTACATGTCCTCGATGATATCTTTGTACTGCGCGGCAATGGCCTTGCGCTTGACCTTCATCGTCGGCGTGACTTCACCGTCTTCGGTGTAGAGTTTCTTGTCCAGCAGGCGGAATTTGCGGATGTTTTCCACGCGGGCAATCTGCTTGTTGACTTTTTCCACCTCCTCCGCGATCAGCCGCACCACTTCCTCGGCCCTGGTGAGGCTGGCAAAGGTCGTGTACTGAATCTTGTGATCCTGCGCGTACTTGACGACATTTTCCTCATCAATGACAATCAGCGCGGTAATGTATTTGCGCCGGTCGCCGATGACCACCGCGTCCGCAATATAGGGCGAGAACTTCAACAGATTTTCGATGTACTGGGGAGCCACGTTCTTGCCGCCGGCGGTGATGATGAGGTCCTTCTTCCGATCGGTGATTTTCAGGTAACCCTCGCTGTCGATTTCACCGACGTCTCCCGTGTGGAACCATCCGCCCTCCAGGGCCGCCTCCGTGGCTTCCGGGTCTTTGAAGTAACCCTGAAAAATGCCGCCGTGTTTGATCAAAATCTCGCCGTCTTCGGCGATTTTCACTTCGGAATCGGGCAGCGCCCTGCCGACGGTGCCCAGCTTGAAATGTTCCTCATCGGAAATATGCGTGATCCCCGTGGTCTCTGTCAGGCCGTACCCTTCCCGTATCGGGATGCCGATGCTCTGGAAAAATTTCAGAATCTCGTGGGAAATCGGCGCCGCACCCGAAAAACCCAGACGCACACGGTCAAAGCCCAGGCGCTCCTTGAGTTTCCAGAAAACGCTGAAGTAGGCAAAGTGATACGCCAAAAACAAATACCAGGGGACCGGTTTTTTCGCCAGGTTCAAGCTGTTGTATTTCTGGCCGATCCTGTAGGCGAGATTAAAAACCGTCCGTTTGAACCATGTGGCGTCGGCCATTCTCAGCACAATACCGGAATGATATTTTTCCCAAATGCGCGGCACGGCGTGGAACAGCGTCGGAGAAACGTCTCGTAGATCATTCATGACGGTATCGGTGTTTTCGGTGAAATTGACGATGTGACCGACCGAAAGATGCATCATCAGGTCGAAGATCTGCTCATAGACGTGATTGAGCGGCAGAAACGAAATGGTTTCGTCCTCCACGCTCATCTTGGTGGTTTTCTGCGTTTGGCGGGCGATCCAGAGATAATTGCGATGGGCGATCATCGCTCCTTTGGGAGGACCTGTCGTCCCCGAGGTGTAAATAATGGAAGCGATTTCCTCGCTTTTTCCTTCATCGACGATTTTTTCAAATAAGCCCGGATTGCGTTTATCCTCCTGATCCCCCAGTTCCAGAAGACTCTCGAAACTCATCAGAATCGGATCCTGAAAGTGCTTGAGGCCCTCCATATCCCAGACCACGACTTTTTTCAGATGCGGCGTCCGCTCGCGGAAGGCCAGCGCCTTATCGAATTGTTCCTCATCCTCGCAGAAAAACACAACCGATTCGGAATGACCGACGACATACTCGCACTCCGCCACCGGATTGGTGGTGTAAACACCGACGAAGATGCCTCCCAGCGACATTACTCCCAGCGCGGAAAACAGCCATTCGGGCTTGTTCTCGCCGACGATGGCCACGTGGTCGCCGCGCTTCACGCCCAGCGCCCGCAATCCCATCGCCACTTTCCGGACCTGATCATAATACTGCTGCCAGGTAATGTCATGCCAGATGCCGTAATCCTTCATCCGCATGGCAACGCGTTGCGGCTGCTTCTGCACGAGATGCTTCAGGGCCTGGGGCAGGGTTTGTATTTCTTCCTTCATCGTCTTCCCTCAACGGAAACGAACCTTGCGACGGTACCTTTTGTATCCTTTCACCGATTGCTCCGTGGCAATGCCCAAGTAAAATTCCTTGACGTCGTCATCCTCACGCAAAATCTCCGGCCTGTCCGCGCGGACAATGCGCCCATTTTCCATCAGAAACGCGTAGTGGGAATATTTCAGGGCCATGTTCACGTTCTGTTCGACCAGCAGAATGGTCACGCCTTGCTGATTGATGTTCTGAATGATCGTGAAGATTTCTTTGGTCAGCAGCGGAGAGAGCCCCAGCGACGGCTCATCCAGCATCAGCAGTTTCGGGCGGCTCATCAACGCGCGGCCGATGGCCAGCATCTGCTGTTCGCCGCCGCTCAAATGACCGGCCTGCTGATTCCTGCGTTCCCTCAAAATGGGAAAATGTCCAAAGACGTTTTCGATGTCTTCCTGAATTTCGCGTTTGTCCCTGCGCGTATAGGCGCCCATCATGATATTCTCCATCACGGTGAGCTCGGGGAAAACCTCGCGGCCTTCCGGCACGTAACTGATGCCCATTCGTACGATTTCCTCCGTATCCATGCGGTCAATCCTTTTGCCCATGAATTCGATGCTTCCCTTTTCCGGCTGATCGTCATCCAGCAGGCGCATGATGGTTTTGAGGGTGGTCGTCTTGCCCGCGCCGTTGCTGCCCAGAAGCGCGACAATGGCTCCCTGTTTGATTTCAAATGAAATCCCGTGCAGCGCCCGGATCAAATCGTACCAGGTTTCTATGTTCTTGACCGCAAGCATCAGTCCTCCTCGCCCAGATACGCGGCAATCACGTCAGGATTCTTCTGAACTTCCCGGGGCGTTCCTTCGATGATTTTCAGGCCCTGATTGATGGCCAAAATTCTGTCGGAAATGCCCATCACCATATTCATATCATGCTCAATCAGGAGAATGGTCACTTTATAGTCCTCCTGGATGTCCTTAATCCAGATGCGCAAATCGTCCTTTTCTTCCGTGTTCATGCCGGCTGACGGTTCATCCAGAAGCAGCACCTTCGGTTCCAGGGCCAGCGCGCGTCCAAGTTCCACGAGCTTGCGTTTCCCGTAGGGAAGATTGGAAACAAACACGTCCCGCAGAGCCTGGAGGTCCAGAAAATCAATGATGTGCTCGATGATTTCGCGGTGTCGGATCTCCTCCTGCGCGGCGCGGGAACGCCTTCCCCACATAAAAGCGCCGCTGAGGATTCCCGTGTTCATGTGAATGTGTCTTCCCAGCATCAGATTGTCCATGACGGTGGCGTTGCCGAACAATTGGATGTTCTGAAAGGTGCGCGCGATGCCCTTACGGGCGATCTTGTCCGGTCGCTTCCCCACAAGATTTTCGCCCTCGAGAAAAATCCCGCCTTCATTCGGTTTGTAAATTCCGCTGATCATGTTGAAGATGGTGGTTTTCCCGCTGCCGTTGGGTCCGATGATGGAAAATATTGTATTGGGCTCAACTTCAAAGCTGATATTATTGACCGCTTTGATGCCGCCAAACGAAATACTCAAATTTTCCACTTTAAAGTGCGCCATTGCGGAAAAACCCCTATCTTCTTATCCGAAGGTGACGGCGGGGCATCGCCCCGCCGACCATGCAATTATTTTTTCTTCCAAGTGGCCAGTTCGTTTTTCGTCCAATCCTGCAGCAAAATGTAACTGGAATTGGGACCGCACTTAAGAATCTGAATGGAATCGACTCCCTGATGAACCTGCGGAGACCAATTGATGACCGGCCCGATACCCTGGAAATTCCTGATGGAATTGAGTTCCTTCAAAAGCGCTTCCCGGCTCAAATTGGGACCGACCCGTTTGAGAGCTTCCACCAGCGGTTCCGCAAACATGATGCCAGCGGTGTAAAAAACGCCAAATCGTTCCTCGGGTGCGTATTTCTTGGCGGCAGCCCTGTATTTGTTCATCAAGGGATGATCAACATCCGTCGGCAAACCAAACCCGCCGGTAATGACACCTTCCCACAAGCCGCCGGTAATTTTATTCATCAGCGGAAAATCCATCAAGGTGTCGGAAGAAATCCACTGCGGTTTGAACCCGATGGTTGCGGCGGTCTTGAGGGCAATGACGGCGCTGGTCGGATTCACCCACAGGAAGACCACATCGGCGCCGGAATTCTTCAGGCGCAATATCTGGGAAGAAAGATCTTTCTCTCCCGGCTCCACGGAAACCTCTTCCGCCAGTTTCTTTTTCATCGCGTTCATTCTCATTTTGCAACCGGCCAAACCGGCTTTGCCATAAGAATCGTTTTGATACAGAAACGCGATTTTCTTGGCTTTTAATTTCTCCACGGCATACTTCGTCAAAATGCTCGCTTCATCCTCGTAAAGGGGATAAATGGCAAAGAGATACGGATTCACGGGGAAAACATATTCCTGCAGCGCCGTTGAAGGGCCGACCCAAATAATTTTGTTTTCCGTCAGATAGTCTTTGACGGCCATGCCGCAGGCCGCACCCACGCCGCCTACAAAGGCGAAAATCCCCTCGCGTTCGACCAGTTCTTTCACCACGGCTTTGGTCTGGGCAGGATTGTACTGATCATCACGGATGAAATATTTTATTTTTCTTCCATGAATCCCGCCTTCTTCATTGACAATCTGGAACAGCAGGCCGCTTCCGCGAGCCACGGATCCCCAAGGAGCCGCCGGTCCGGTCTGCGGTCCCCACTGGGCGATGCGGATCTCCTTATTGTCAAATCCTGGGCGGGCGGCGGCATAGGCAAAAATGACCACCGTCAAGACAGCACATACAACAAAAATGGAAACAATCAGTTTTTTCATAATCTCCTCCTTATGGTTGAATCCTTCAAGTCTTCACTGAAATTTAATGTTTAAAAACTACCCTTTATACCATCTCCCCTTTTCTTTGAGAAAAGTGAAACTGTAATTAAAAATGCTGTCGGGACCGGACTCGGCAAACGTGACATCCACCTCCACCTGAACAAATTTTTCGACTTCCGGGTAGCGCTGCTTCACGTCATTGTCTCTTAAGTGACAGATTCGAACAATCTTGTAGGAATCCATTGTCATGGGAGGATAACTCCCCGTGTCTTTTAAAAAAGCCTCATAGGAGTGAGCTTTTCGGTAATCGGATGATGGCGCCAGAAGATCATAAACCTGGCGGAAATCTTTTTTCATTTCGGCTCGCAGATAATCATGCGCCGTTTTTTCAATGGCATTCCTTTCCAGGAAAAGCCGCAGCTGATTGCGGGGAACATCCCAGAGCGCGAACCCCGACAAAATCAGGACTGCTGAAATCATCATGACGATTTTGCCCGCTTTTTTCATCGGATGCTCCGGTTGCATAAAATACCAAGTTCCCTTTTACACTTTCTTGACGAAGTGTTTTGAAAACAAACCGCTCGGCCTCACTGTAATGATGATGATGATGACCACGAACGCCACAATCGGTTTCCATTCCGGCCAAGCGTATCCAAAGATATTTTCGATGATTCCCATGAGAAGTCCGCCGACCACGACTCCGGGAATGCTGGTCAGACCGCCCAAAACTGCGGCGGCAAAGGCCCGCATAAACGGTTCCATCATGAAATTCGGATCCAATACGGAACGGGCGGCGAAAAACATCGCGGCAATCGCGCCGATAAACGAACTCATGGCCCAGGTAATGGAAAACACGCGCTCCACCTTGATTCCCATGATCTTGGCCGCATTCACGTTCTGTTGCGTGGCACGCATCGCGATTCCCAATCTTGAATAACGGAAAAACAAAAAGAGGAAAATCATAATCGCAATGGACAACGTAAAGACGCCGACAGTCCATTCATTCACGGACAAGCCCAGGATCTCCACGTTTTTGTGAACGGAAAGCAAAAACGGAAAGTCTTTCTGTTCCGAGCCCCATTTCCACCCGGCCAAGCCCATCAGCAGCATCTCGGCCCCGAGCGTGATGATCAGCAAGCCCAGAACATTCGGATCTTTGGCGGGCCGCAGGAAACAAAATTCAATCGCCATGCCGAGCAAAATCGCAAAAACCATCGTGGCCGGAAAGGCGATCCAGAAAGGTAGACCGTAGACCGTCAGAATATGGTAAGCGACAAAAGTCGCCACCATGCCCATCTCGCCCTGCGCAAAATTGATCACATCCGACGTCTTGTAAATGATCGCCACCGCAACGCCGAACAGCCCATAGCAGGCGCCGATGGCCACTCCTTCAATCAACAGCTGTTCAAACATGGATTGATTCCCTCCGCCTTTTTAGAAAGGCCAGGTTTTCCAATATTTTTTGATTCTGATCCAAATACCGAACATCCCCAGGGGCTCAAAAATAACGATGGCGATCATAATCAGCCCCAAAGCTATGTTGGAGAAATTGGCCAGTCCGATGACGGTGAACCATTTTCTGGAAATATTGACCAGAAGCGTTCCCAGATAAGGCAGATTCTCCACGTTCTTCAGCAGGTCATACTGCAGATAAGTGATTAAGGCGGCGCCCGTGACGGCACCCATGATGGAACCGAGGCCACCGACGACAATCATGACCAGAAAAATGATGGAAAGAATCAAATTAAAGGAAAAAGGATCAAAGAACCCGACCACAAAGCCGTAAAGTCCACCGGCAATCCCCGCGTAAAAAGCGCTCACGGCAAAGGACATGGTCTTGTAAATCGTCAGATTCACGCCCATCACCTCAGCCGCAATATCATCATCGCGGATCGACATGAACGCACGGCCCACTCGTGTTTTCATCAGGTTCTTCGCACCAATCACCAGAAGAAATGTCATGACAAGGATAAGATAATAGATCTTTATATCGCCTTCTATGACCCAGCTCAAAGACGAACCGGGAATGCCCAGATCAAGGGGCGGCGCCGTGATGCCCATCCGGCCGCCAAAAATTTCCCAGCGTCCGATGATATGCATGATGGTCAAGCCGAAACCCAGCGTGGCAATCGCCAGATAGGGCCCTTCCAACCGCAGCGCTGGAAGACCGATGATGAAACCGAAGAACGCGGCAATCAGCGCAGCGATGATCAGCGCGACAAAAAACGGCAGATGCAAATGCATCATGATGAGCGAGGTTCCGTAAGCACCGATGGCGAAGAATCCGGCGTGCCCCAGTGAAATCTGTCCCGTGTAACCCACCAGAATGTTCAGGCCCACCGCAAGAATCACGTTCACCAGAATGACATTCAAGAGATAAATATTATAGGACGGCAAAAAAAACGGCAGAGCAAAAAGAACAATCAGAAGGACAACGGACCAAAACAGAATCGTTCCGCTCTGAAACAACTCGACATCCTCATAGTAATCGCGTTTCATGTCCATGGAACGACCACGCTACTACTTCGGCTGAAGGTTAAATAACGCCTATGCGACTTCTGTTTTGATTGATTATATTTATATCAAGCCCTCTGGAGCGTGTCAAGACAATTTCCCTTCAGGCGTTTCGCCGACAATATTTTGATTGAGGAAAACGTCACTGAAGAAGAAGTATTTTCTTGAACCAGGGATAAAACAAAGTAATGCTGGCATCCCTCACCCAGGTACGGTATTTTTCTTCCAGCGGATTCATGTTCAGAATCTGAGCCTGACAGCTCCGGCAGCCGATTAGATTAATCATCAAACCGTAGAAGCAATAAATAAACATTTCAACCTCGCGGTTGGAACCGTGCAATCGAAGCTTTTCCTCCATGATACGCCGCATGGCCGCCATGCTCATGATGATAAAACGGTAACCGGGGATCTCTTCGATATTGCCGATATTGACCATGTTCAGCGCCGCGATTTTGAGCGGATCAGGTTTCGTCATGGTGAAATCGAGCATCCGGTCAACAAAAAGTTCAAAACCTTCCCGAAGAGACTTTTTGTCCAGTCCGTCAAACCATGATTCCTGAATGACGACGGTTTCCCGATACATTGCTTCAGCCATCGCATAAAAGAGATTTTCCTTGGAGCCGAAATAATAATGGATCATCGGATGTTCAACGCCCGCCCGTTTCGCAATCATTCTTGTGCTGGCGGTTTTGAATGAATATTCAGTAAAAACATCCCTGGCCGCCTTCAAAATTCTTTCGCGGACATTCCCCTCTGCAGGATTGATCCGCGTGCTGGAATAATTTCTCTTTGTTTTTCGCTGTAATCGCATCCTTTGATTCTCCTATTGGAAGCATTATATCTTAAACCACATGGTAAAATCTATACTTTTTTTAAAGTTTATATTTTCCCTCGTATCCAAAACCAGAATCAACAGAATAAATAAATACAATTTATTGTATTTATTATCATTTCAACAATACCACAAATGAAGGACATCTCTCCAAAAAAGAGTTGACAGGTTTTCTGTTTTTTAGTATTTACCAACCGGTAAATACTTCACGAGTATTTTATTATCCCAAAAAAAATCAATTGGAGGTAGAGACATTATGGCAAAATTCACAGTTCCCAGCGGCGTGAGTGTGGAGGATTTCTTCATCAAGCATGTTCCTTCTCAGTTTAAGGAAATTACGGCGGGCGCCAACCTTTCTTCCCTGGCCGGCAAGGAAATCCATCTTCAGTTTCTCGTCAATGACCAGAGCTACTGCCTGAAAATCAAGGACGGAACCAATCTGGAGGTTATCAAAGGCGCCGTGGAAAAACCTCTGCTTGCGCTTTCTTTGTCAGAACAAGTTTTTCTGGACGCGGTGACGGGCAAGATGGAAGGCCTGATTGACCGCTTTACGGATCCCGTGGAAATCTCCGATCCGGCGCGGCTGAAAAATCTCATGGAGACGAAAGGCTCGTTGAATTTGACGCTGAAACAGGATGGCAATACGATTCCCGTCAAAATGATTTTCAACGGCGAGGAAAAACCCAGCGTCGACATCAGCCTGGATTTGAGCGACTGGATCGCCATGCAAAACAAACAGGTCACCGGTCAGGCTCTCTTCATGAACGGCAAATTGAAGTTCACGGGCGACATGGTTCTGCTGATGAAACTGCAGAGTTTAATTTAGACCTCGGAGCCTTAAGCCGAAACGCTGGGAGAAGCGCTTCCCCTAGGAGGAAAGCGTTTTTTCTCCCGGCAATTTCATGCATCAGAGAACAAACACCAGCGCGTCGCGCGCGATAGAAAAACAACGCTTTTTCAAGGAGAAAAATTATGGACGACAGACCTTTTGGCTTCGGAATGTCTGAAGAACAAAGCAGCATGAAGGAGACCGTTGCCCGCCTGATGAAGAGCGCGGTTATCGGAAACCCCGCCCACGACATGGATGAGTCCAGGACCCTTCCCAGAGAAATCATTGACAAGATCTGGGAACTGGGGGCGACGGTTTCGATGGTCCCGGAAGTCTACGGCGGGTACGGCATGGAATATTCGCCGATTATGAACACTATCGTTTTAGAAGAATTGGCCTACGGGGATATGGCATTGGCCATCGCCGCCAATCTCCCTTCCCTTTTTATTTTTACGCTCTTGGAACTGGGCACGGAAGAACAAAAAAAGAAGTACCTGCCCTTATACTGTGATGCCGCGTATAAGCCCTGCGCGGCAGCCGTCAACGAACTGCGGTTTCAATTCGACGCGGTTTCGCTGGAAACCAAAGCTCGGAAAAATGGCGCGAAGTATCTTCTTTACGGCAAGAAATGTTTCGTTCCCATGGCAAAAAACGCCGGTCACTTTCTCGTCGCGGCGGACGTGGACGGCAAAGCCAATCTGTTTATCATTGATGGAAAAAATCCCGGCTTGAAAATCGGCGAAAGAGAAAAGAATCTTGGGCTATACGCTTTGGAAACTTATCCGGTGACCATGGAAAATTGTGAGGTGCCCGAAGAAGATCGTGTCGGCGGGGAATCCGGCTGTGATTACGGCAAGTTTCTGCAGAAAAGCCGAACGGCGCTTTCCGCTATTGCCACGGGCGTTGCGCGAGCCTCCTACGAATACGCCCGGGACTATGCCAAGGAAAGGGTTCAGTTCGGAGAACCCATCGCTTACCGCCAGTCCATTGCTTTCATGATCGCCGAGATGGCCTATGAAGTCGACGCGATGAGACTGATGACCTGGAAGGCGGCCTCCGCCCTGGAAGCCGGCCGGGATGCCAAACGGGAAGCGTATCTGGCAAAACTCTATGCCGGTGAAATGGCGATGAAGATCACGGATTACGGGGTGCAGATCCTGGGAGGTCACGGATACATCAGGGAAAATCCGGTTGAGCGCTACTATCGCAACGGCCGGGGAATCGCCATTCTCGAAGGCATGGCAATGGTATAGGAGGAAAGAACGATGATTAATCTTGAAATGACCCAAAGAATGATCGACATGAAAAGCAGCATGAACAACATGGCCAACAGCATGCTGAGACCCATATCGCGCTACTATGATGAGAATGAACACAAATATCCGCAGGAACTGGATATGTTCCGTTCCATCAAGATCATGAGCCGGCCGAAAAAGAAAAAAGCCAGCGACGAAGCAAAGCCCGACACGCCGGATCCCAAAAAGCTGGGACAAAATCTCTCCACGGTTCTGGTGATTGAAGAAATGTGCTGGGGAGATTTGGGATTGCTGTTGTCATTTCCGAACGCCGGTCTGGGCAACGCCGCCATTGCCGCCGTGGCCACCGACGAACAGATGGCCCGTTTCGGCGACAAGTGGGCTTCGATGGCCATCACAGAACCGGGATCAGGCTCAGATTCCGGCTCGATCACCGCCAGAGCCACCTTGGACGGGAATGAATGGGTGCTCAACGGCGAAAAGATCTTTGTCACCTGCGCGGAACGCGCCGAGGTGGCTGTCATCTGGGCGACAGTGGACCGGAGCGCCGGCAAGGCCGGCATAAAATCCTTTGTCGTGGAAAAAGGAACGCCGGGATTCAAACTGGAAAAGCTTGAACACAAGCTCGGCGTGCGCGCTTCCGACACCGGAACCTACGTTCTGGATGATTGCCGCATCCCCAAAGACAATATTCTGGGCAGCGCCGAAGTCAAACAATCCACGGAAGGCTTCAAGGGGGTCATGAAAACCTTTGACAACACGCGCCCCTTGGTGGCCGCGATGGCTCTTGGTGTCACCCGCGCCGCCCTGGATTTTACTCGGGAAAAACTTGAAGAAAGCGGCATCAAGCTGGATTATGAAAAAAATCCCAACAACTTAAGCGCCATGGAAAAGGAATTTTACATGATGGAGGCTCATCTGGAAGCGATGAGGCTGCTGACGTGGCGCGCGGCCTGGATGATGGACAACGGCGAGTTCAACAACCTGGAAGCATCCATGTCCAAAGCCAAGGCCGGGCGCTACGGAACGCTGATATGCCAAAAGTGCTGCGAACTGCTCGGTCCGCTGGGCTTCTCCTGCGAATATCTCGCGGAAAAATGGATGCGCGACGTCAAGATCACGGACATCTTCGAAGGAACCGGACAGATTCAGCACCTGATTGTGGCCCGCAACGTGCTGGGGTACTCCAGCAAGCAGCTCAAATAAAAAGACTCCTCCTGTTGTACCCTGATATGCCCGCATTGTCCCAATGCGGGCATATTTTTATCCTTTGCTTATCGTGAAACAAACATTCCCTAAAATGGGGAAAACGTCCGGCAGCGGCCGACGGCTTCCCTTGCCGATAATTTGATTTTTTCCTCTTTTTGGAATAATAGAAAACATTGGAGTGGATATGAAAAAGAAAATTCTGGTTCTGGACGATGACGCCGTCGCCTGCGAGTTTCTGCAGGAAGCCTTGAACAGGGACGGCTATGATGTCACGACGTTCACCTCGGCCAAAGAAGCGCTAAAGGAGGATTTATCGTCATTTGATCTCCTGATGTCGGATATCCGCATGCCCGGAATGGACGGCCTGCAGTTTCTCGAAAAGGTTCGCAAACAGTGGCCTGATTTGCCGGTGATCCTGATGACAGCCTACGGTTCGCTGGAAACTACGATGGAAGCCTTGAATCTAGGCGCCTGGGATTACATCTGCAAACCCTTTTCTCCGGAAGACTGCCGCGCCATGGTCAGGAAAGTTCTTCAAATGCGGGAGCTGGAAGAAAAACGCATAAGCCTGCCGCAGGGAGAACCCCAAGAGCCCAAGCTGATTGGATCGTCGGCCGTCATGGTGGATTTCTACAAGCAGATAGCGCGCATCGCGGACGCTCCGGCCAGCGTTCTGATCGAAGGCGAAAGCGGAACCGGCAAGGAACTGACCGCCAGAGCCCTGCATAATATGTCTTCCCGCAAGGACAAACCGTTTGTCGTCGTTCATTGCGGCGCAATTCCCGACAATCTGCTGGAATCGGAGTTGTTCGGATACGAAAAAGGATCATTCACCGGCGCCGACCGTCAGCACACGGGGCTTCTGGAATCGGCCGAGGGCGGCACGGTGTTTCTTGACGAAATCACCGAAATGTCCGCAGTTCTGCAGGGCAAATTTCTGCGTTTCATGCAAAACGGGGAGGTTCGGAGAATCGGCAGTCACGAGGTTCGTCACGTGACTGTGCGAGTGGTCGCGGCCGCCAATAAAAATATCGATGAGGAAATCAGCGCGGGCCGCTTCCGGCTGGATCTCCTCTACCGATTTATTGTGCGCCTGCGCATCCCGCCCCTGAGAGACCGCAAAGATGACATCCCTCTGTTGAGTGCTTACTTTCTCAGCGCATTGGGACACCCCGACGCGCGCGTCTCCGACGAAGCGATGGAATTATTCATGGCGTATGACTGGCCGGGAAACGTGCGCGAACTGCAGAACGTACTGCAACAGACCCTGCTGCTTTCCCCCTTTGAGGTCATCCTTCCGGAAAACCTTCCGGACCGTTTTCAGAAGACAATCTACAAAAAGAAAGAACCTTCCAATTTATCCCCTCTGGAGGAAGCGGAAAAAGAAAAAATATTGCAGACCCTGCGGGAAACTTCGTGGAATCAGTCCAAAACCGCCAGGCTCCTGGAAATTGACCGGAAGACCCTACGGCTGAAAATCCGCCGCTACGGCCTTTCGGAAAAGGCATCCGAAAGCAAGAAGTCTTTTTTCAGGCGCTAAAAAGACCTCTCTCAAAAGGACCGCGTCCCCTCCCCGAAAACCGGCCAATGGAGGATAACGGAGGTTCCCTCACCGGGGGTGCTTTTGATTTCCATCCTGCCGCGGTGAGTCCTGACGATCTCCCGCACAATCGCCAGTCCAAGTCCGCGCAATCCCTCTGAGGAGTGGGTGCTGAAGAAGGGCTCGCATACCTTTTCCGCCACCTCCGGGGCGATGCCCGATCCCGTGTCGCTGACGGTCGTCGTCACAAAAACGCCGGGCGAAACCGTCTGGGCCGACAGGATGATCCGGCCTCCCCGCGGCATCGCCTCCAACGAATTTTGAATCAGGTTCATCAGTGCCGTTTGCACGCGGTAACGGTCAACATACAAAAACGGCACAGGCCCTTCTATGCTGACGACGGTTTCCACTCCTTTTTTGCGCAAAAACGGCTCCATCAAGGAAAGGGTTTCATGGAAAATCTGCTCCACGGTCAATGTCTCAAAGTGAGGATCCGGCAGGCGCGTCGCCCGGCGCACGTTCTGAATGACATGATCCAGCCGCTGGGTTTGCTGAACAATCAAATTCAGTTTGTGGGCCACGTCGGGCGATAAGTCGCCTCTTTCCAGAAGCAGACTCGCCAGGCCGCTGATGGAATGAATCGGCGTCCCCAGATCATGGGCCAGATTCGCCGTCAATTGACCCAACGCTGTCAGCTGTTTCAAATCGCCCAATTCTTTTTGCAGCTGAACCACCTTCTGCGTTTCCTCGCGAACCCGTTCTTCCAGATTTCTATTGAGCTCCGCGTTCCGGTTCATCACTTCCTGAATTTCATCCGCCATCACGTTGAAGTGCCTTGAAATCTGCCCCCATTCATCATTGTGCATCACCGGAATTCTTTTCGCGTAATTTCCCCCCTGAAACTCATCAATCGTCTCGATCATTATTCTTAAAGGCTTTTCTATGATCCAGCGGTAACTCAGTCCCGACACCAGAAGGATGAACAACAAAAGCGCCATACTGCTGAAGCCAAACAGTAACTGGGCTCTTTTTAGAATCTCGGCGTTGGCGCGTGAAAAGCCGATAACCCCGATGACAATATTGGATTTCTTCTTGTTTTCGAATACAGGATAGAGCAGGCCAAGCGCCGGCCCGGCTTCCGTTTTGATCTTTAAGGAAACCGCTTTATTCTTATTGCCGACGGAAGAAACGATTTTTTCCGGCCATTCGTATTGGATGCGGCTCGCCCCGGCGACATAATCGACATTTTTGCGGCCGATATCAAAAATGTCGATTCTGGCCAAACGCACATCCGACTGGATGTGATCCTGAAGCGCCATGTCCAAGGCGCGGATACCTCGTCCTGACGGAAAGAACTGATAAAAGGTGCTAACCGTTTCAGCAACATCTTCCAGTCTCTTCGCCTGTTGCTCATCAAGGATTCTATCGAGGGCCTTCAGCTGAATCACGCCCCAGAAAGCCATGGTCAGACCCAATCCGATAATCGCCAGGAAAAGCAACCGAAAACGAACGGTGATGTTGTCATTGAAAGTTGATATTTTCTTAGAAAGTTTTGAAAACATGGCATTGATATATCAAAAAATACCGATCCTTCACAAAGAAAAAAGGGGAAGGCATGGCCTTCCCCTTGATCCGCGCAAAGCTAAGGACGACTTACTTGACTGCCGGAGAAGCAGGCGTCGCCGGAGTGGCCGGAACCGCTTTTTCCACTTCACCTTTGACTTTTTCTTTTGCTTTGCCTTTGGCGCCCTTGACTTTACCTTTGGCTTTGGCTTTTCCTTCTTTCACTTTTTCATCGGTGGCTGCCTTAACATCGCCTTTTGCCTCTTCTTTGACTGCTTTTACGTCAGCCTTGACCGCTTCTTTTGTTGCCTTGGCATCGGCTTTTACGGCCTCTTTGGTCGCCTTGGCGTCAGCCTTTGCTGCCACAGCGGGGTCGACGGCCATTGCGGACGTGCAAAAAACGAAAACAAACGCAACCACAAACAATACTAAACGCTTCATTTTAAAAACCTCCTTTTTCCTTTACTTTTTTTTTAATACCGCCCTTATCGATAAGGGATCAAAACAAATCTCATTTTTTCACAGGCGCTGATTGCACCGAATCGGCATGGACCGACCTTTCCTTCAGCCTGATTTTATTCATTTTTAAAGCTGTCAACACGCCTTCTTTTTCAACATAATCTATTTTTACAAAATCATTAACGGCGACATCGCCGAAAGGTTTCTCCAAAGCGAATGTCATTGCCTCCGCTTCGCCCTTGACGGTCCTTTCAATTTTGACGGTTGAACCGGAAATTTCAATCACTTTACCCGTTGCATGCATTGTCGCGGTTTTCACGGACCTTGTTTTGACAAGTCCGGCTTCAATTGCCGAAGCATGTTTCTCCGTCGCAAAAGCAACAAAAGAAAAAAAGAAAAAAACGAAGCAGAAAATATTTTTTCGCATTCATTATAGCCCGTCGTCAAAACTCACTGCATCAGGTAATGGCAATATATGTGCCAATATTCCAACAAACAGAAAAATTATATCCTTTTGAAATAATTTAATATTTTCTTTATAAACAATTTTGTTTGATTCTTTTATTTTCCCCCGGTGAGCATTCATTCCCCAACCCTGGAGAATAATTCACCAGCATTTTTTTGCGTATGGATCGGACGCATTGTTGACCGCTTTCACATTTTCATGATACCGGGAAGCCATATCGGCAGAGTCCAGAGGTCAAATGATGATGGAAAAACAAAGATTAGCAGACATTGTCGTTGTGGGCGGGGGAGCAGCAGGGCTGATGGCCGCGGGCCGCGCGGCCGAATCAGGAGCGCAGGTGCTGCTTCTGGAAAAGACGGACGGGCTCGGCAAGAAAATTCTGGTGAGCGGAAAAACCCGCTGCAACATGACCAATGCGGCCGAATTGAATCATTTCATTTCCAAGTACGGCCCCAACGGCCGTTTTCTTTTCAGCGCTTTTCATCATTTTTTCCGGCCGGAACTCATTGACTTTCTGCATCGTCACGGCCTGGACGTCAAGATCGAACGCGGCGGGAGAATCTTTCCGGTTTCCGATGACGCGCGGGATGTCGTCCGCGCTTTTAAAAATTATCTCGTTAAAAATAACGTTTCGGTGAAACTCAACGCGAAAGTCACGGAGATCATTATTGAGGACCAGGTTGTCCGCGGCGTTAAAACCGCCTATACAACCTTTCCCTGTAAGGCGGTGATCCTGGCAACCGGCGGCGCCACCTGGCCATCCACCGGTTCCACCGGCGACGGATACAAAATCAGCGCCGCGCTCGGACACCACATCGTAAAGCTGCGACCCGCCCTGGTCCCGCTGATTGTCAAGGAGGAGAAACTTGCCCGAGCCATGCAGGGCGTGAGTCTGCGCCATGTCCGCGCGACGGCGTTTCAGGGCCGGGCGGATTCCGTTGATGCGACGCTCACGCCCGCCCGCGTTTACGGACGCGGCGAAACGAAAAAAGCGCGCCCGCCGGTCATCGAGAGCCGCTTCGGGGAAATGCTCTTTACGCATTTCGGTCTGGGCGGACCGATCATTCTGCTGATGAGCCTGGCCGTCGTCGACGCGCTGGAGGCCGGTCCGGTTTCCATTTTGATTGATTTGAAACCGGCGCTGTCTCGGGAACAGTTGCGCAAACGCCTGCAAAACGATATGGAAAAACACGGCAAAAGAAAACTTGCCGGCCTCTTGAAGGCGTATCTGCCCTCCAAGATGATCGAACCGCTGATTGATCTTGCCGGAATCGACCGGGAAAAACCCGCGCATCAGATCAATGCCGCCGAAAGAGAAAAATTCGTTGAGTTGCTCAAAGCGCTGCGGTTCAACGTCAAAGCGCCTTTGCCGCTGGAAAAAGCCATGGTCACCGCCGGGGGCGTTTCTCTGGAGGAAATCGACCAGCGCACCATGGCCTCCAAACGGATCAGGGGATTGTTTTTCTGCGGTGAGGTGATGGACATTGACGCCGACACCGGCGGCTATAATCTGCAGGCCGCCTTTTCCACCGGCCATCTGGCCGGCGAAAAAGCCGCCGATTATGCAAAATCCCTTTGAAGCCTTCCCTTTTGCCGCGCCGTCACAATTCCGGAGCGACGGCAGGCACAAGACAGGCCAGAACCAAAAGCGCTTTTCCGGTATTTCTCACCTGATGTTCTTCGTCGGGCGGCATAAAAATGACGCTTCCAGGTCCGACAGGATTCCACTGACCATTGCCGTAAATTTCCCCCGTTCCTGAATGAACAAACATTTCATGTTCCCAGGGATGAGCGTGCTTCGGCGTATAACCTCCCGGATCAATCTCAAAAATCCGCATGCAAAAGTTATTCGCTCCATCAGTCTTTCCGACAACAACCCGGCCGGCAACACCTCTGGCCGTTTCATTGTCAAAATGCGTCGGCAAAACGGATTGATAATTCATCAATTTCATAAAATACCCCTTTCTCAAACCGTAAGCGGAGCAAAGACTTCGCTGAGCGTCGGATGCGGAAGCACCCATGAACGCAATTGCTTTTTGGTCAATTCATTGGATACGGCCAAAGTCAGCGGCGCAATCAGTTCCGCGGCATCTTCTCCGATAATCGTCGCGCCGATAAGTTTATCCTGATGAAAGACGGCCTTGACGAAACCCTGCCCCATCAACTCCGCTCTCGCAATGATGTTGGCGCTGTAGAGCGATTTGACCACTTCGACTGCCAGATTCTCTTCTTCCGCTCGTTTCTGCGTATAACCCACGCGTGCGATCTGCGGATGGCTGTAAACAACGGAAGGAATGAAGTTTTCATTGTATGTCAAATCATCTACGCCGCAGATTCGTCCGGCGGCGAACCTTGCCTGATACATTGCCCGATGCGCCAGCATCATGCCGCCGGTCACATCGCCCACCGCGTAAAGGCCCGCGACATTCGTCATCATATTGACATCCACAGCGATTCCCGACGGGGCATATTCAATTCCCAGCCCGTCCAACTCTTCTGTATGGAGCAAAGGTTTTCTGCCCGTGCAGAGAAGAACGTAATCGGCGTTCATCTCCAGCGGCTTTCCGTCTTTACGCGCGGTCACCTGAACCGAACTTCCCGTATCTTTCAGGTTCTCCAACTGTGTCGAGGTGTGAATGGCAACACCCAGACGGGCCAATTCCTGCTTGACCAAATCAGCGCATTCCTGATCTTCCAGCGGAATAATCCTGTCCAGGATTTCCACGATGGTGGTTTTCGCGCCCAGCTCTGCGAAGAAGGTGGCGAATTCCACACCGATGACGCTTCCTCCAACGATGATGATGCTTTCAGGAAGCGTATTTAAATTCAAAATGCCGTCAGATGTTAAAACACGTTCCGATAGATTAATTCCCGGAAGGACCTGCGGCACCGAGCCCCAGGCAATCATGATATTTTCAGCAGATAGTGTTTCGCTTTTTCCTGATGCATCGGTGAAACGGACTTCAGATGGCGAAAGGATTTCGCCGATGCCCTGTTTGATTTCCGCTCCGGCATCGGTGAGCATCTTCTGCGCGCCAAGAGCGGATACTTTTACGATCTGCTGTTGATGTTTTTTGATGGCGGCAAAATCAACGGATGCATCAGCAATCTGGATTCCCATCCTTTTGAGCTTTTTCAAATCCGTGTAATACTTGCTACACGTTAGCAGGGCCTTGGTCGGGATACAACCCTTGTGCGTGCATGTTCCGCCCCAGCCATCTTTTTCGATAACCAGAACCCTTTTCCCCCGGGTTGCGGCAAACTCGCCCGTCGCCAGCCCCCCCGGCCCGCCGCCGATGATAATCAAATCATATTTTTCGGACATCAAGAAACCTCTTTTTTCGCGCCGTCATATAAACGAAATCCCCATTTTTTTCATTAAGTGGAATCCTCTTTTATTTCCCTAACTGTCAGGAAATCGCGCAACATCCCAAGAAACGCGAACCCATAAGCCCTTAAAATGCGTTTTCTGTACCAAACCGTCTCTACATCGCGAGACATGCGGGCAAGAAAACCCCTTTTCTGAAGCTCGCAGGATACAGCAATTCGCTTGTCGAAAGAACCGAGTTCGGCCACATACGCCAGAAGCGTCCGCCCCTTATTCGCCGCCAGCCTCTTCAAGAGAACCGCCGTGGGCGATGTTTCAGAATCAGCCAGCTGCCAAATTTTTTCAATCAAAGCCATACAGGATTCGATCCTCCATAGCTTTTGGGACATGGATGGGTCGTTTAAGATAGAATTGGGCGTCCAGCGGTAATAATAACTTTGCTTGGACGTATAAGCGACTCGTTTGGCTTTTGTCTGTACCATGACATTCCACAAATTATCTTCGTAGGCCATCTTTTCCGCAAACCCGATTGAATGCCGGCGAAGAAAATCCATTCGGATCATTGCCATCCAAGGACACCCCCACCATTCTTGCATATTCAACGTCAATTCAAACCACTCCACACCGGACATTGCTTTTTTTTCCGGAAACGGTTTGGTAATCCACCTTGCATCTGGATCGTCTCCCGGTACTTCACGGAAACGCCAGCCATTGCACATCGCCACTTCCAGATTCAAAGAGGTCGCCAGAGAAAACAAATCATCGAGATGAGACTCCGATATGGCATCATCGGCGTCGATAAAGACGACATATTCGCCCTTTGCCGCTTCAATTCCCGTATTTCGCGCAGCTCCTACCCCTTTGTTAACTTGATGGATGACGCGCACCCTTCGCCGCGATGCAGCATAATTTTCAAGAATAACTCCGGTATTATCGGTAGAACCGTCATTGACGAAGATGACCTCAAAATCCTTAAAGGTCTGCCGATCAAGTCCTTCGAGGAGCGTGGGAAGCCATTTTTCCGCTTGATAAGCCGGTATTACCACACTGACCGATGGATTATGGTTTGTATGCATATCGATTTTTTCTCCATAGAAACAAATACAGAGCAACCCTGTTTAGGTCTTGAGATATCGGCGTTCTTCTTTCCCGTTGCCACTTTTTTAAACGACACTTTAAGAATAACAGATGGTAGATTTGTTTTCTCAATTCTTGATCTGTCACCCAAAGCATTTTCTCTTCCCGGCCTCTGCCGCGTGATACGAACTGCGCACGAGCGGTCCGGCTTCCACATATTGAAAGCCTTTCTGATAGGCGATTTCCCTGAACTCGGCAAACTCTTCCGGGTGATAATACTTCGCCACCGGCCAGTGCTTCAGTGTCGGCTGTTGATACTGCCCGATGGTTAGGCGCGCGCAGGAAACCGCTGCCAGATCATCTATCAGTTGCAGAATATCGTCGCGGCTCTCTCCGAAACCGATCATAAACCCGCTTTTGGAAACCACGGAAGATGAGCTGACTTTTTTGAGAAGATGGAGGGAAACATCATAACTGCCCCGCGGGCGCAATCTGGCGAACATCGGTTTGACCACTTCCATGTTGTGATTGATGACATCAGGCCGCGCCGAAATGACCTTCTCCAGCGCCGCCGGATTGCCCTGAAAATCGGGAATCAAAACTTCCACCTTGCAGAAAGGATTTTCTTGGCGCAACCTTTGGATGCAATCCGAAAAGACCCGCGCGCCGCCGTCGGGCAAATCGTCGCGGGTGACCGAGGTAATGACCACGTATTCCAGTTTCATTCTGCGCACAGCTTCCATCAAGCGACTGATTTCATTTTTGTCAACCGGATCCGGCTTGCCGTGCGCGACATTGCAGTAAAGGCAGTTCCTCGTGCAGATGTTGCCCAGAATCAGAAAGGTCGCCGTCCCGGAGGTGAAACACTCGGCCATATTGGGACAGGCCGCTTCCTGACAAACGGTGTGCAGTTGAAAACGAGAAAGGGTCGATTTTATCCTGCGGCACTCCGGGGAAAAGGGAGGCCGGACTTTTAACCAATCGGGCTTGCGGAGGAGTTGCAATTTTTCATGTTTATACACGCTTGAATTCATAAACGCATTGGGGAAAATTTGGATTCCCGCCTTCGCGGAAATGAAACATCGTTATGATTTCTTCCAGCAAACATCCGGTTTGCGGGCCGCCAGCACTTCATCGAGGCGGCCCACCGGTGTTGTCACCGGCGCCTTCTTCACACCCTCTGGATTTTCCTTGGCTTCCTTGGCGATGGCAATCATGGCATCGCAAAATGCATCCAGCGTTTCCTTGCTCTCCGTTTCCGTCGGTTCAATCATGATGGCCTCCGGCACAATCAGCGGAAAATAAATCGTCGGCGGATGATAGCCGTAATCAATCAGTTTCTTGGCGATGTCCGTCGTGTGCACGCCGCTTTCGGCCACCTGCTTCTTCCCGGAAAACACGCACTCGTGCATGCAGATGCGGTTGTAGGGCAGTTCAAAGTAAGGCTTGAGTTTTTCCTTGATGTAATTGGCGTTGAGCACTGCCATTTCCGTCGCCCGCTTCAAGCCCTCGGCACCCAGCGAACGGATGTAGGTATAGGCCTTCACAATCACGTTGAAATTCCCGTAAAAAGCGCGGACGCGCCCGATGCTGTCGGGAAAATCTTCTGACCACTGATATTGTTCGCCCGCCCGGACAAGACGGGGCACGGGCAGAAAATCAATCAGCGCCTTACTCACGCCTACCGGCCCGCTGCCCGGACCGCCGCCGCCGTGCGGCGTGGAAAAGGTTTTGTGCAGATTGAGCTGAATCACATCAAATCCCAGATCTCCGGGTCTGACCTTGCCCAAAAAAGCATTGGCATTGGCGCCGTCGCCGTAAAGCAGACCGCCCCTGCCGTGAACGATCGCCGCCACCTTTTCGATGTTGCGTTCAAAAAGTCCCAGGGTGTTGGGATTGGTCAGCATCAGGGCCGCGACATCTTCCGTCATCAGTTCCTTGAGATGCGCGATATCCACGCCGCCTTCCCCGTTGGACTTCAGTTCCCGGACTTCAAATCCGCAAAGCGCGCTGGAAGCCGGATTGGTGCCGTGAGCGGCATCCGGAATCAGGATGATCCTGCGTTTTTCGCTTTTCTTTTCAAAATATTTCTTGATCATCATGACGCCGGTCAGTTCGCCGTGCGCGCCCGCGGCGGGCTGAAGCGTGAACTCGGCCATGCCGAAAATCACGCACAGATATCGCTGCATTTCATAAATCAGCTGCAGATTGCCCCGGGAAAATTCCGCGCCGGCATACGGATGCAAGCCGGTGAAACCGGACATCGCGGCGACGTTTTCGTTGACCTTGGGATTGTATTTCATCGTGCAGGAGCCAAGAGGATAAAAACCCAGGTCCACGCCGAAATTGCGCCGCGACAGATTGGTGTAGTGGCGCACCAGATCAATTTCGGCAACCTCGGGCAAATCCAAATCGTCGCGTAGATACTCGCCGCCGATCAGGGTTTCAATATTCTCCTCCGGAACATCGCTGGCGGGAACATCCGCGGCGGCGCGTCCGGGCCTGCTGATTTCAAATATCAATTTCATGTCAACCTCTTTTTCATTCCCGCACAGGCGGAACTCCGCAAGACAATCCATGAATGTTATCGGCCTGGATACCAGCCTTCACCGGCATGAGGATTTAAATTTTTTCTACTTCAACATTGCCGCTACGTTATCGATGTCTTCCCTGGACATCATTTCCGTAGCACATAAGAGCAATGTGTTTTCCAGTTCGGGATAATCTTTCCGCAGTTCGTAACCGCCGATGATGCCTTCACTTTTGAGTTTTTCATTCACCTTTTGGGAATCGGGACAACGCAAAACAAATTCATTATAGACCGGCGCGGAAAAAACTTCTTTCCACCCCGGAATTCCCAGCAGCTGTTTCTTTAAATACCGCGCTTTCAGGATATTGAGCTCGGCAAGTTTTCTAAGATTCTTGCCCAGCGCGGCCAGGTAAACGCCCGCCGCCAGCGCGCAAAGCGCTTCGTTGGAACAAATGTTTGATGTGGCTTTTTCCCGGCGGATGTGCTGCTCGCGCGTTTGCAGGGTCAGCACGAATCCGCGCCGGCCATTTTTATCCACCGTCGCGCCGACGAGCCTTCCCGGTATCCGGCGCATGAATTTTTCCTTGGCGGCAAAAATGCCCAGATAGGGGCCTCCGTAATTCAGGGGATTGCCGAAACTCTGCCCCTCTCCCACGACAAAATCCGCACCCTGGGCACCTGCAGGCTTCAAAATACCCAGACTTGTGCCTTCCGTAAAACCGGCGACAAGCAGCGCCCCCTTCTGATGGACCATATCGGCGATGGACGCAATATCCTCGATGACGCCGAAAAAATTGGGGCTCTGAACCACAACGGCAGCCACCTGCCGATCCAGCTCGGTTTCCAAAGTTTTCAGATCAACCCTCCCTGACGGCGAATAGGGAATTTCAACAACGGCATAGCCGTTCGCCCACGAATATGTTTTTAATACCTGTCTGTATTCGGGATGCACAGAACGGGCGACGATCATTTCGGTCTTGTTGGACATTTTCGCGCAAAGCATCGCGGCCTCGGCCATCGCGGAAGCGCCGTCATACATGGAAGCGTTGGCGATTTCCGTGCCGGTGAGACGGGCAATCATGGTCTGATACTCATAGATTGCCTGCAGAATGCCCTGGCTCATTTCGGCCTGATACGGCGTGTAGGCCGTATAAAATTCCGCGCGGCCCACGATGTGGCCGACCACCGCGGGAATGTAATGATGATAAGCGCCCGCGCCGGTCAGGGTCATCCGCGGCAATTGGTTTTTCCCGGCGATCTCCCGCATCAGAGAAAGCGTCTGCTGTTCCGACAAGGCGTGCGGCAGGTCGAGCATTTTTTTTAATTTGAATTTTTCGGGAATGTCGGCAAAAAGTTCTTCCAAATCCCTGATGCCGACGGCCGCTTTCATTTGTTGAATCTCATCAGGCGTGTGCGGGCAGTAATCCATGGTTTATTTTCTTTCTTTACTCTTTTTCCTCATTGAGCATTTCTTCGTAATCCGCGGCGGTAAGCAGCATGTTGAGTTCTTCGGGATCTTCCACGATCATTTTTACAATCCAGCCTTCGCCAAAGGCATCCTGATTGATCAACTCCGGAGAATCTTCCAGACGCGAATTCACCTCAATGACTTCGCCGCTGACCGGAGCAAAAACATCGGAAACGGATTTGACCGATTCGATGACGGCCACGGTGGCATGCTGAACAACTCTTCGGCCAATTTCCGGCAGGTCGACAAACACGATATCCGTCAGCATTTCCTGCGCGTAATCGGTGATGCCGATCAAGGCGGTGCCGTCGCTGTAGTAAATCAGCCATTCATGGTCACGGGAATAATACCTGTCCTGCGGATTTGGTTTGGCCATAGAGCCCTCCTTTTATGTCATTTTAATCTTTTATAAAAAGGCAGTTCAACGACTTTTGCCTCGGCCATGCTTTCTCGTATGGCAATTTCCAGCGGCGTACCGGGGGCGCTGCAGACGATATCCACAAAGCCCATGGCGATGGCCTTGTTGAGCGTCGGGGAAAATGTGCCGGAGGTGATGACGCCGACTTCTCTTTCGTTCTTAAAAATCTTGTAGCCGTGGCGGGCAATGCCGCGTCCGGTCACCTCGATGCCCACCAGTTTTCTCGTAATGCCCGATTTCTTCTTCGCCATCAGCGCGGCCTTTCCGATAAACTCCTTTTGTTCATCCACAATCCATCCGTACGGCACTTCCAGGGGGCTCACGGTCTCGTCCATGTCCTGGCCGTTGAGCATCATGCCCGCCTCGAGGCGCAAGGTATCGCGTGCGCCCAAACCGCAGGGTTTCAGACCGAAAGCCGCGCCGGCGGACAACAGCTTGTCCCACAAAAGACCGACAACGTTGCAGCGAACATAAATTTCAAAACCGTCTTCGCCGGTGTAACCACTGCGGGAAACTATCGCCTCAAATCCCGCGACATGCGTTTTGCAGAAGTGATAAAATTTCAAGTTTTTCAAGTCGGCCGCAGCAAACTTCTGCAGAATTTCCTCGGAGCGCGGCCCCTGCAAATCCAGTTTTCCCGTTTGTTCGCTGACATCCTGAAGAACACAGTTGAATTCCCGCTGTTCCTGAATCGATTTTATCCAGCCCCAGTCCCTGTCCTTGGGAGTGGCGTTGGTCACCAGCATGTAGGAGTCTTCCTCCATTTTGTAAACGGTCAAATCATCAATGATCCCGCCTTCTTCATTGAGCAGGGCGGACAGTTTCACCTGTCCGGTTGTCTGCTCGGCCAGATTTCTGGTCAAAACCAGCTGCAGAAGATTCAGCGCCTGCGGCCCCTTGACCTCAATTTCCCCCATGTGGCAGATATCAAAAAGACCCGCCGCGCTCCTGGTCGTCCGGTGTTCATCCATGACATTGGTGTATTGAACGGGCATCGCCCAACCGCCGAAATCAATGATTTTGGCTTTGAGACCGACGTGCTTTTCGTACAAGGGGGTGCGTTTCAACTTCATTCAACCTGATGTTTAATGATCACCGATAAAAACAAAAGCATCATGCAGACAGCCGCAAAAAAAATGAACCTCGCGGATGGATCTGTTCCAGAAAACGACGCGTCCGCAACCCGAACAGACGGTCGGTCTGCAGGATATTATCGTCTCACAAAAAGGGCAACGCAGGCGCTGCGGCCGTTAACTTTCCTCCCTTTGAGCGATATTTTCATGGAACGCGACATGAACATTGTAGCACCACGAACAATCCGCGGTCGGGCATTTGCCCTCCGGAGCCGTATCATCCGTCCAGAAAAATGATTTGTCGCACCGGGAACATCGGATCTTCAGCATGAAAATTCTTCTCCGGGGGAAAATGAATCAGCGGAAACCTTCGTCAGTCCGGGCGCAATTACGGGCCACAACTACTACAACTCATTCTGGATTTCAAGACGAAATCTTTTTTTGTTGATTAAGCCTTGAAAAGTTTTTCAAAAAATTGCTGCTTTTCTTTAGGATAATACATACTGCCCTCATAATCAACAATCAGCTTGCCGTCCAGATGGTCAATTTCATGCTGAATGATGCGGGCGACAAAATCCAAATACCGTTTGTTCACCTTTTCTTGCGTGGCGTCAAAAGCCCGCACTTTGATTTCAGGGAAACGGGCGACATCCACCTGAATGTCGGGGCAGGAGAGACAGCCTTCCGCCATGGTCACCAGTTCGCCGCGCGATTGCGTGATGCGCGGATTCACCAAAACCTCAAAGTCATTTTTATTCCTTTTCTTCGGTTCCTGGTCAAACCCTTTATTGCGAAAGACAATCACCCGTCTATTGATGCCGATCTGCGGGGCGGAAAGTCCCACCGCGTCGTCTCTTTCCAGAAAGGATTCCACCAGGGTTTTAATAATTTCAATCGTTTCCTTGTCATAGGGCACTTTGACTTCCGTGGATTTTTTCCTCAAGACCGGAATATCATCATCATTTCGACCCTCCGGAGTCCAGAGCGTCAGGATTTTACTTTTGGACATAAACCTTCACCGCCCAATAATTTGATTTCATTTACCACCTCTTCATCCGTATTTCAAGGAATTGTCGCTTGCAATAAACGTGCATATTTTGCTAAACAAAACAAAGAACATGAATGAAAAAACGCATCAATATGATTAATCAAATTGTCACCAGAACGGCCCGGAAGGAATTTGAGCGGGCGCTGTGTTTTTCGCCGGGACCGGCGCCGGAACTTCCGTCCTGCCGAGACAACGAAAAGCGCCTGCTCTACCTTCACGTTCCTTTTTGCGAGGAGCTCTGTCCTTACTGCTCCTTTCACCGCATCCGTTTTGACGCGCCGACGGCCCGCAAGTATTTCCGAGCTCTGCGGCGGGAAATCGAAATCTACCGCGACAGGGGTTATCAATTCGAAGGCATTTACGTCGGCGGCGGCACACCGACCGTGCTGATGGACGAACTTGCCGAAACGCTCGCCCTGTCATGCCGGATCTTCCCGGTCATGGATATTTCCGTGGAAACCAATCCCAACCATCTGACTTCCGAAAATATCTCCATCCTGCGGGATTGCGGCGTCAAGCGGCTTTCCGTGGGCGTTCAGACCTTCAACGATGAACTGCTGAAAAAAATCGGCCGTTATGAGAAATACGGCTCCGGCGAAGTCATCGCCGCGCGGCTCAAAGATGTTCAGGGCAGTCTCCACACGTTCAACGCGGACATGATTTTCAATTTCCCCGGACAGACGCCTCAGATGCTCGAAGAAGATCTCCGGGTTCTGCTGGGCCTGAATATGGAGCAAATCACCTTCTATCCCCTGATGATTTCCTCACTCACGCAGGACATCATGGAGCAAACCATGGGGGCAATGGATTTCAGCGGCGAAGAAAAGTTCTATAAACTGATCGTGAGGCGCCTGGAGAGCAAGTACGACTTTTCCTCGGCGTGGTGCTTTTCGCGCAAGGAATCTCTGATCGACGAATATGTCGTGGACTACGAAGAATACGCAGGCCTCGGGAGCGGCGCCATCGGGTATCTTTACGGCACCTGCTACTCCAACACGTTTAATATCGAAGCATACATGGATGCGCTGGAAAAGGGCAAACTGCCGCTGCAGGCCGCCCGCAGATTTGATCTTCACGACCGGATGCGCTACGATTTTTTGATGAAACTGTTCAGCACCAAACTTGATCTCACCGCCATGCAGAAAAAATACGACGGGAAATTTCTGAAAACCCTGTGGAAAGAAATCGCCGCCTTTGAGATCGTTCGGGCGTTCCGCTATTTTCCGCCTTATCTGCACCTGACGCCTTACGGACGCTATCTGTGGGTGATCATGATGCGGGAATTTTTCATCGCCGTGAACAATTTCCGGGACTATTGCCGCCGGCAGGCGAAGATGGAATAGTTTCATTATGTTTGCCCTCTGGCAAATACGATGTGCCTTGGGATAAATGAATTGTAAAAATTCTCCCTCGACGGGAGAGGGGCCCCAAGGGGGTGAAGCGTGCAAATGATTCACCCTCCTTGCAATCCCTCCCCTCAAGGGAGGGAAAATCGCAACGAGGAATCTATGGACGAACAAAAAAAAGAGATGCTGAAAAAACTGCCGAAGATTGACGAAATCATCTTGATTCTGGAAAAACAAAATATCTATGATCTGGCGCCGCGCGACATCGTCAAGGAAACCTGCAGGCGCGTCGTCCAGCACTTGAGGGACAGGGTCATCAACGCCTCCAAAAAAGAACTGGACAACCTCTCGACGGACACGGCGGCGGTCGCCAAAGAGGTGGAAAAATCCATTAAGGGGTTATACCGCCACAGTCTGCGCCGCGTCGTAAACGCCACCGGCGTGATTCTGCACACCAACCTGGGACGCGCGCCGCTTTGTCCCGAAGCCCTGCAAAGAATTGTGGAGGTGGGCAAAGGCTACTCCAATCTGGAGTTTGATTTAATCCGGGGAGAGCGCGGCCAGCGTTACGATCATGTCCGTTCTCTTTTGTGTGCGCTCACCGGCGCCGAAGACGCCCTGATCGTCAACAACAACGCGGCGGCGGTTCTGCTGGTCCTCAACACGCTGGCCGAAGGGAAAGAGGCCATCGTGTCGCGCGGCGAGCTCATCGAAATCGGCGGCGAATTTCGTATTCCCGAAATCATGCAGAAAAGCGCCTCCAGGCTCCGCGAAGTGGGCACAACCAACCGAACGCGATTGAGCGACTACGAAAAGGCCATCCATGAAAACACCGGCCTGATCATGAAAGTGCACACCAGCAATTACCGCATCGTCGGCTTCACCGAAGAAGCTGACATCATCTCGCTGGTCACGCTGGGGAAAAACAGAGGCATTCCGGTGATGCACGATCTGGGAAGCGGCTGTCTGACGGATCTGGACAAATACGGCTTGCAGCATGAACCCACCGTCCGCGAGATTGTGGCCACCGGCGTGGACGTCGTCACTTTCAGCGGCGACAAACTGCTGGGCGGCCCGCAGGCGGGCATCATCGTCGGCAAAAAAGAAGTGATTGCAAAAATCAAAAAGAATCCTCTCAACCGCGCCCTGCGCATCGACAAATTCACCCTGGCCGCGCTGGAAGCTACTCTGATGCACTATCTCAATCCCGACGCCGCGCCGAAAAAATTGCGCGCCTTGAAAGCGCTGACCGAACCCGTTGCCGCGGTCAAAAAACGTGCCGAAAAACTCAT
>Ga0116190_1000400_pt1 | contig 45189 bp, 36 predicted proteins | sample AD_JPNTR4_MetaG_FD_89808 | JGI IMG/M metagenome (GOLD analysis project Ga0116190, IMG submission 89808) | Active sludge microbial communities of municipal wastewater-treating anaerobic digesters from Japan - AD_JPNTR4_MetaG | ecosystem: Engineered > Bioreactor > Anaerobic > Digestate | place...
ATCGCCGCCGCGGCCCGCCGAATCCACCGTTCCGCCGATGCCGTCAAACTGCTCGCCGTCACCAAAACGGTCCCGCCCGCGGCCATCCGCACAGCCATGGAGGCGGGCATCACGGATTTCGGCGAAAATTATGTCCAGGAAGCCCGGGAGAAAATCGCGGCCATCGAGCAAAATGCGCGCTGGCACATGATCGGCCATCTGCAAACCAACAAGGCCAAATACGCCGTCAATCTGTTTGATTATATTCATTCAGTGGACCGTCTGGAACTGGCGGCGGAATTAAATAAAAGACTCGAAAAAGCCGGCAGAAAAATGAACATCCTGATTGAAGTCAACGTCAGCGGCGAGGAAACGAAGAACGGCGTGCCGGCGGACAGGGCCATGGATCTGGTCAAAAGCATTGCGCCCCTGAAGCATTTGTCCGTGAAAGGCTTGATGACGATGGCGCCCTATTCGGATAATCCGGAAAACGCCCGGCCCTGCTTTGCCGCGTTGAAAAACCTTCAACAGGACATCATCCGGGAAGGGATTGACGGTATAGCGATGGAGGAACTTTCCATGGGCATGACGGATGATTTCGAAATCGCCATTGAGGAAGGAGCCACTATCGTCCGGATCGGCCGGGCGATTTTCGGCGAACGAAATTATTGAAACAAGCGTCGCCGCTTTCCCGGTGAGCGGAAGCAAATCCGCCGCTAATGGGTGAAATGGTTACCCGATTTTTTGTAGATTCTCAGACAGGCATCCACGACATCCTGATCGTATTTTTCCCCCCGGAAAAGGGTGATCTCCTGGACAGCCGCATCCAGTCCCAACGCCGGCCGGTAGGGACGGTAAGAGACCATCGCGTCAACGACATCCGCCACTCCGATGACGCGGGCCTCCACGGCGATCTCATCCCCTTTGAGGCCTCGCGGATAACCTGACCCGTCCATTCTTTCGTGATGCTGGTAAATCACTTCTGCCACCGGATACGGAAATTCAATATTCACCAGAATGTCATTGGCCACCTTGCAGTAATTTTTTATGATTTCCCTTTCGAGATTGGTGAGCGCGCTGGGCTTGGTCAAGATTTCCGACGGCACCGATATTTTTCCGATGTCGTGTAGCGTGGCGGCGATATGAATCAGCGCGAGCTGATCCTCCGACAAATTCATTTCTCTGGCGATTTTGCAGGAAAGTTTTGCCACCTGATCTTCATGGCCCGAGGTGTAGGGATCTCTGGTTTCCACAATCTTGGAGAGGGTTTTCACAATGCCGTCCAGGATCAGCTGAGATTTTCGATAACTTTCCTGCAGTTTTTCCGTCTGAATCAGCAAATCGTGTGTTTTTTCCAGAGCCCTTTTTTCCAGGCTTCGGTTCAGTTCGAGCAGTTCCTCATTTTTGATCTTTATCAGCTCCACCAGCTTTTTGTTTTCCTGGAGCACTTCCACCTTGGAAATCGACTGCCGGATATGGAGGAGAATCTCCTCCTCGTGCCATGGCTTGGTAAAATAAAGATGGACGCCGCCCCTGTTGATGGCGTCGATGATGGAATCGGAATCGGCGTAGCCGGTGAGCAGAATGCGGACGGACTCCGGAGAAATGTCTTTCGCCTGAGAGAAAAACTGAACGCCGCTCATCTCCGGCATTCTCTGATCGGAAATAATCAGTGAATAGGGTTTTTTAGCCGTGCGCAGCCTGTTTAAACCGTCAAAGCCGTTGTTGACCGTGTGAACCTCATAATTTTCATCGGCTAAAATCCGTTTGAACGCGTTGAGAATGGCATCTTCGTCATCAACAATCAAAATGGAATGCTTGGGTTTGATATCGTTAGACAGATTCACATCCTTTCTGACGGAAAACGCCATGGTGGTTTTCGTGATGAACTCTTTTTAAACATATTCATCCTTTGATGTCAAGCAAATATTCTCTTTTATGAACTATCTTTCATGTTTTGAACGATGGCCATACCTCGGATCGATGGTCCCAGCATGCCGGCGATCCCGAAAGGACGGGCTGCAGGAAGCGTCCGGTGATGGAATTTTCGTTGCGCGCCACCTCTTCAACCGTCCCCTGCGCCACAATTCGGCCACCGCCCTCGCCGCCGCCGGGACCCAGATCAATCACATAATCGGCGCATTTAATCATATCCAGATGGTGTTCGATGACGACCATGGTGTTGCCCATATCCACCAGGCGCATCAGCACATCGAGCAATTTCTGAATGTCGGCAAAATGCAATCCGATGGTCGGTTCATCCAAAATATAAAGCGTGTTGCTGTTGACTTTCTTGCCCAGTTCGCGCGCCAGTTTGATGCGCTGCGCCTCTCCGCCGGAAAGTGTCGTTGCCGACTGCCCCAGACGGACATATCCCAGGCCGACGTCGCTGAGCAACTGCAAATGAGATCTGATTGCGGGAATGTTGGCGAAGAAAGCCAGCGCCTGATGGACCGTCATATCCAGCACATCGGCAATGCTTTTGTCCTTGTATCGAATATCGAGCGTGTCCTGATTGAAGCGCTTGCCGTGACACACATCGCAGGTCACGTACACATCCGGCAGGAAATGCATTTCAATTTTAATCAGGCCGTTTCCCTCGCACGCTTCGCATCGGCCGCCTTTCACGTTAAAGCTGAACCGCCCCGGCTTATAGCCCCGCATCCGCGATTCGGGAAGGTTGGTGAACAAATCGCGGATAAAAGAAAAAACTCCCGTGTAGGTGACCGGATTGGAACGGGGTGTCCGCCCAATGGGCTGCTGGTTGATCATGATGACGCGCTCGATCCCGCCCAAATCAACGACCTTTCGGATTTTGCCCATCGGGCCGTTGTATTGATGCAGGCGCCGCGCCAGCACCTTATAGAGGGTTTCTATCACCATGGTGCTTTTTCCGGATCCGGAAACACCGGTGACCGCCGTGAAAAGCCCCACCGGTATTTTAATGTCAATGTTTTTCAGATTGTTCTCCGTGGCACCTTCCAGCAGAATGTATCTGCCGGACGGCGTCCTTTTCCGCGCAGGCGCTTCAATGCGGTCCTTCCCTGCCAGAAATCGGCCGGTGAGCGATTCGTCGCTGTGGAGGATCTCCCGGGGGGTTCCCTGAAAGACGATTTCCCCGCCCTCCATTCCGGCGCCCGGTCCCATATCCACAACATGATCACTGGCAAGAATCATATCCGCGTCATGCTCCACCACCAAAACGGTATTACCCATGTCCCGCAGTTTCTTCAACGTGTCAATGAGACGCAAATTATCCTTTTGATGCAGCCCGATGGTCGGTTCATCCAGAACATACAGAACGCCCATGAGGCCTGACCCAATCTGCGTGGCCAACCGGATGCGCTGGCTTTCGCCTCCCGACAAGGTGGATGTCGCTCTTTCCAGATTGAGATAATCCATCCCGACATTCAGAAGAAACTGCAAGCGGCTTTTTATCTCCCGAATGATTCTATCCGTGATTTCTCTTTCTTGCGGCGTCAACGGCAGGCGTTCAAAGAAATCGAAACATTCACGGATGGACATTTGACAAAGTTCATGGATGTTTTTCCCGCCGACAAAAACCGAAAGCGACTCTTTTTTCAGACGGGCGCCCCGGCACGTTTCGCAGGCGCTCAAATCAATGTAACGCATCAAATCATTGCGGATGGCGGTGGAAGCGGTCTCCCTCCAGCGGCGCTCAAGTTGTTTGATCACACCCTCAAAAGGCCGGTAGGTAAAATATCTTTTGGAACCGCGGTCATAATAAAATTTGACGGCCTCGTCGCCGGAACCGTAAAGCAAAACCCGCTGCACCCGCTCCGGCAATTTGTTAAAAGGCGTGTTGACATCGAACCCATAATGAGCACTCAAAGCGTCCAAAAGATTATAATAGTGAAGGGAATTGCGCCCCGCCCAGGGAGCGATGGCTCCTTCCCGCAGAGACAAGCCGGGGTCAGGCACCACCAGGTATTCGGTAAAACGCATGCAGGAACCCAAGCCATTGCAGTCCGGACAAGCCCCATAAGGGCTGTTGAAAGAAAACATCCGCGGCGCAAGGGCGGGAATGCTGATCCCGCAGTCGGGACAGGCATATTTCTCGCTGAACAGCATTTCGCGGCCATCGGTGGTAACGATCCGAATCAACCCCTCCGAACGACTTGAAGCCATTTCAAGAGAATCACGCAATCGCTTCCGGATTCCGTCTTTCAGCACCAGACGGTCCACCACCAGATCAATGTCGTGCCGCTTGTTTTTTTCGAGGGTGATTTCATCGGCCAGGTCGCGGAGTTCCCCGTCAACGCGGACGCGCGCGAAACCCTCCTTTTGCAGCTTTTTCAACTCCTTTTGGAATTCCCCTTTTTTGCCGCGCACCAGCGGAGACAGAACGCTAAAGGCCGTCCCCGCAGGCCACGAAAGAACACTCTCCAAAATGCTGTCGATGGTTTGAGATTGAATCGTCTTTCCGCACCTCGGACAATGGCAAACACCAATCGCGGCATACAAAAGACGGAGATAGTCATAGATTTCAGTAACGGTGCCGACGGTCGAACGGGGATTATGGCTGGCGACGCGCTGCTCAATGGCGATGGCCGGAGACAATCCTTCAATGGATTCCACATTCGGCTTGTCCATTTGGCCGATGAACTGGCGCGCATAGGCGGACAGGGATTCCACGTACCGTCTCTGGCCCTCCGCATAGATGGTGTCGAAAGCGAGCGACGATTTACCCGACCCGCTGACACCGGTGATAATAACGAATCGGTCCCGCGGAATGTCTAAATGAATATTTTTTAAGTTATGTTGCGAGGCGCCCCTGATTTTTATCGCGTTCATTGTTTTTTTACAGCCTGAATTCAATGTGCGATTTGGACCGTACGGAAGCAATCCATTCCTCAAATTTGTTTTCCAGTTTTTCTTCCTCGATTTTTGACCTGATCTCCTCGCGCACTTCGGCAATCGGTTTCAGACCGGCGCCCCGTTTATCGATCACCTGAATAATGTGAACGCCCATGTCGGATACGATCACCGGGCTGAGCTTATCCAGCGGAAGGCTGAAGGCGACCGCTTCCACTTCCGGAATGATCACACCTTTTTCGATGAAGCCGACATCGCCTCCCTGATCAACGGCCGGCCCTTTGGAATACTTTGCCACCAGCAAATCAAACGGCTCTCCCTTGATGACTCTTTCCCGCAGCATTTCGGCTTCGTGTTTGATCTTTTCTTTCGTATTGTTGTCGGCATTGGCGGGAAACGGAAGCATCAGCTGTTTGATTCTCACGCTTTCTTTGCCCTCGTATTCACTGCGGTGTTTGTTGTAATAGGCGCCGATTTCATCCTCCGTTACAATGACCTTATCCTTCACCTCGCGCCTTAAAATCCGCATGCGGATCAACTGCGACCGGATATCTTTTTTCACCGATTCCAGAGAACCGCCTTCCCTTGCGATTTTTTTCAGAAAATCCTGCATGCTGATTTTCTGTCTGTCCAGCATGTCTTGAAGAACATTCATTACATCCTCATCCTTGACGGTGGCGCTGATGCCGGTTCTTTTCGCCTCCTGTTCGATCAGAATGTTATCGACCATTCGCTGCAGAAAAGCTTCGCGGGTCTGCCGGATGAACTGTTCCTTGTCCTTACCCGGATACGTGCTTTCAATATTTTTCAAATAAGGTTCAAAAGCCGTGTTGAATTCATAGAGCGTAATGATGTCATCGTTGACGACGGCAATGATTCGATCCAGAACCTGCGCCCATCCCGGCGCGGACAAACAAAGGAGACATCCTCCCACCAATATAATTCTTTTCAAAAATCCCACTATTTTCCTCCCCTACCGCATGACTGCATTGCTTTGAATTTTATACTTTTTTTTCACAACCGCCTTTTTTTTCAATCCCTCCAGCCAGGAAACAAAAGCATCATCTTCCTTTTGCAGACGCAAATCCGCCAGAACCTGCTCCCGCACTTCCTGAAAGCTTCTCGATCGAGCCGGTTGGTTTTCCAACACCTTGAAGATATGATACCCGTAAGAACTCTTCACGATCCGGCTGACGGTACCGGCGCGCATCTTGAAAATGGTCTTGTCCAGAGGTTCAGGCATCATCCACCGCGTAATGAATCCCAAGTCCCCTCCTTGTTTGGCTTCCGGAGCGATGGACATGTCGGCGGCCACCTTCGCAAACTCTTCCCCCGCTGCCAATCTCTTGAGAGCTTTCTTCGCCAACTCCATGTCGTTCACCACAATCTGGGAAACTCTCACCCGGGCTTCCGTTTTGTAGTTGTCTTGATGACGCTTGAAATAATCCTCCGCTTCGGTGTCGGTAATCTTTATCTTGGAATTCACGTCAACATCCACGAGACTCTGAAGAATCATTTCCTTTTTGAGCCATTCTTTCCATATCTCATAGCTGATTTTTTCCCGCGCGAAAAGATTCGTGAAATCGTCGCCGTAATCCTTTTTCATTTCACTGATCTTCTCTTCCACGGCGCTGTCGCTTACCGTAATATTCAGTTCTTTCGCGCGCAAGAGCATGATTTTTTCCGCGATCATCCCCTCAAGGACTTCTTCCTCAAATTTTTTCATCCCCTCGGGCCGACTTAAAAAATCCTCCGGAACCAGATGACGTTTCCTGGCAAGTTCGCGCTGATAATCGTCCAGATAAATTTTGGAACCATTGACTGAAGCCACGTAAGGCTTGGAATAGGAATCAAGCTGTTCACAAGACACGGCAAAACAGACAGCCCAAAGCAAAGGCAGTCCCCAACCGAACCAGCGGTGCCATCGGGAATGGATGAAACAAATGGAGTCTTGCGGATGCGTTTCTGAAAGATTCATAGTTTTTTCTTATATCCTGCTTAAGACTATTGAGCAAGCATCTTTAGCAGTAAATCTGCCTGATTCAAAATGTCATCTCCGGTGACAGAAAGCGCCGGCCAATACAACTTGTGATCGGGGGTAAAACGTAATCCTTTGATTTTTTTACGGGTTAGCGCGATGATTTTCTCCGGATCCAGTGGCGCGTTTTCCTTGAAGAAAATATACAGAGACTTGCCGTCGTAACCCATTTTTCTGCCCTGGAGCAGTTTGAGGCGGTTTCTGATCTGGATCACACGCAGCAGATTTTCCGCCAGGGGCGGCAAATCTCCGTAGCAGTCCTTCAGCTCGTTTCTAATATCATGAATTTCCTCGTCCTTTTCAGAAAGAGATATCCTTTTATACAAAACCAGCCGCTGATGCACATCCCGAATGTAATCTTCCGGAAAATAGGCTGAAACACCAAGTTGGATTTCCGGCAAAGGTTCTTCCTCCGCGATTTTTTCGCCTTTGATCTCCCTGATCGTCTTTTCCATCAGTTCCGTGTAAAGTTCATAACCCACGGCGGAGATGTGCCCGGACTGCGATACGCCCAAAAGATTTCCGCCGCCGCGGATTTCCAAATCGTTATAAGCAATGCGGAAACCGGAGCCGGGTTCCGACAATTCTTTGATGACCTGGAGCCTTTTCATCGCTTCGCGCGAAAGCATTGCGCCCCGGGGAAGCAAGAGATACGCGAATGCCTCCTGATTGGAACGTCCCACGCGGCCCCGGATCTGGTAGAGCTGCGCCAGTCCGAACTTTTCCGCCCGGTTGATGATGATGGTGTTGGCCGTGGGAATATCCAGACCGGAACCGATAATGGTCGTGCAGACCAGCACGTCGCATTCCTGACGGATGAATCCGGTCATGGCCTTTTCAATTTCCGCCGGCCTCATCTGGCCGTGAACAATGTCCACCCTGGCCTGCGGCACAAGTTTCTGAACCAGACGCGCCATCGCATAGATGGAACGCACGCGGTCATGGACAAAAAACACCTGCCCCCGGCGCGCCAGTTCCTTCTCGACGGCGGACTTGATGGTCTCCTCATCAAACTCCAACACGTAGGTTTTAATGGCCGCCCTGTCTTCCGGCGGCGTGTTGATGATGGACAAATCCCGGATGCCGACCAGAGACAGGTGCAGCGTGCGCGGAATGGGCGTCGCCGAAAGCGTGAGCACATCGACCAGCGTGCGCATTTTTTTTAACTTTTCTTTATGGGAAACGCCGAAACGCTGTTCCTCGTCAATAATCACCAATCCCAGATCTCTGAAGGCCACATCCTTCTGCAGAAGCCGATGCGTTCCCACGATGATGTCCACTTTCTGGCTGGCCAGGTCCTGCAGAATTTGCTTTTGTTCGGAGGCGCGTCTAAAGCGGTTCAAAACCTCGACCCGAACGGGAAAATCTTTGAACCGGCGGGCAAAGGTCTGATAATGCTGCTCGGCGAGAATGGTCGTGGGAACGAGGACGGCGACCTGTTTGCCGTCCATGACGGCCCGGAAAGCCGCACGGATCGCGACCTCCGTCTTGCCGAATCCGGCATCGCCGCAAATCAATCGGTCCATCGGTTTGATGTCATCCATATCCTGATGAATGTCTTGGATGGCTTTCACCTGATCCGGCGTTTCTTCAAATTCAAACGTGGAACAGAATTCCTCGTAAATTCTATCCGGCGGCGAAAAGGATCTCCTTTCCATCACCTCGCGGGCGGCATAGACGGCGACGAGTTCTTCAGCGTATTCGCGCACCGATTTTTTTACTCTTTCCTTGACCGCTTCCCAGGACGTCCCGCCCATCTTATCCACTTTCGGCACGTAACCGTCCGGCCCCAGGTAGCGCTGAATCCGATCCAGCGCGTTGACGGGGATATAGAGCTTATCGGAGTCCGCATATTCAATCGCCAAAAAGTCGTTTTCAATGCTTCCGACCCTGATCTTTTTCAATCCGCGATAAACGCCGATGCCGAAATCCTTGTGCACGACAAAATCATTTTCTTTTAATTCGCCGAAGGACTTCAAGAAATACCCCTCCCGGACCGGGCGGACGCGGCGACGGGGAGCCTTTTTGACAAAAATCTCCTCTTCACTTAGAAGCACCAGTTTCATCATCGGCAATACAAAACCGGAGGAGATGTCTCCTTTCATCAGGACAACTTGCGGAAGGTCTTCGCGGCGGGAAAGCATGTTCACGACCGACTCATTGTCGGAGGCCGTGACCGCAGACACATCATACGACAAAAGAAGATGTTTCATGCGCTGGAGCGCGTCCCCCGTCGAACAGAAGAGAATGATCAGCATCTTCTCGGAAAGCCAGGTCTTGATTCGCTCGACGGTCCAGCGCAAATGCGCCTCTTCCTTGATTTCTCCCGGCCGCAGCTCGCCGGCGCAAAGATACTTTTGCGCATTCAGGATAAAGGATCTCGCCTTTTCGTTTTTGCTCTCAAGTTCCAGCCCCTCCAGAGAAATTCTCCCCGTTGTTGAATGAATTCATTCATTTTCTCGGTATCCAGGTAGGCGTTTTCTTTTTCCAGATAGAATTTGCCGCTGTTTTTTGTCTTGAAAAGCAACTTATCGATAGCGACCCGGGCGTCTTGCATGGCCTGACGGACAGCAAGGGGATTGTTCAGCACAACCAGCGTGTCTTTTGTCAAATAATCAAAAAAACAAGACAGTTTGTCCGTGGAAAGTCCACTGCCCGGGTCATAGGTTTCATAAAAAAGCGGCAGAAAGATGGGGTTGACGGAACTCACCATATGATTTTTCAAGGTTTCCACCAGCCGGTTGCGCGTCTCGCGGGGCAGAGAAAGTTCGTCGGCGCGCCGCCGGATATTACGTACCGCCAAATCCAGTGTTGACGCATCCAAAATCACCTCGCTTGCGGGGGACAAGACAAAAGCGGATACCCCGGCCCCGGACCGCTGCGACACGCCGTCGAACCGCCTGATGGATTCCACGCTGTCGCCCAGCATATCCATGCGTAAGGGATTTTCTTCCGTCGGCGGAAAAACATCGATGATGTTGCCCCGCACGCTGAACTCTCCTTTTGCCTCCACGAGACTGACCGGGCTATATCCGTTTCCGACCAATCTCGCGCTGAATGCGTCCCGGTCGATAATGTCTCCTGTTGAAATAATCTGAAGACATTGAACAAACCGGCTCGCCGGCATCACCTTTTGCATCAGCGCCAGCGCCGAAGCCACCACAATTGTTTTGCCGTTCACCTGCAGATGGGCCAGAACTTCCAGCCGCGCCAGTTCCTCTTCCCGCTGCAGGGCAAACATGTCGACGGTCAGAAAGTCCAGCGCAGGATAATGGAACACCGCTTCGGTTCCCCAAAAAACTTTCAAATCACGGGCAAACGCCGCGGCATCCTTCTCTTCCGAACAAACCACCAGCATGGGCCTGTCCAGCTTTCCATAAAGCACCGACACGGCAAACGCTCCCGCCGATCCCTGCAAACCGCCGATGCGCATGGGCGTGGTTCCGTCATGGATCTGCCGGATAATTTCTTTAAAGGGCTCGAAGCCTCCTTTGGTTGAATGCGAAAACATCTTGCGCATGGAAAATCCATCAGTCTTTATAAAGTATTTTGCCAACACCAAAACCCATTCTGGGTCCCGAAAGACTTTTTTAAGCCAGAATGGGCCGGGATTGCTCAATTTTGATTTTTGTAAACCGCTTTGACGGATAATTCAAATGAAATTTGTTTCCCGATGAAATCCTTATTGAAATCTCAACGTTTTCCCATATTGACAAGTGCCGCATCTCTGATAAACTGCCGCTCGATCAACAACAGGGGAGGTCATGATGATTTCTGTGGAAAAAGCGCTCAAGACCATTCTGGTTCATTTCCGGCCGCTGGGCCTGGAAACAGTAAACATTCTGGAGGCGCGCGCCCGGATCATCGGCGAAAACATCGTCGCGCCGCGCAACATTCCTTCGGCGGCCAATTCCGCAATGGACGGCTATGCCGTTTGCCATGCCGACGTCAAAAACCTGCCGGCTACACTGAAAATCATCGAAGACATTCCGGCGGGAAAAATCGCCCGAAAGAAAGTCAATCGCGGCGAGGCCGCCCGCATCATGACCGGCGCGGTTATCCCGCGCGGAGCGGATACGGTCATCCGTCAGGAAGACACGCAAAAGGACGGTAAAACCGTCATCATTTTCGCCGGCGCGAAAAAAGGCGACAATATCCGTCTTGCCGGCGAGGATGTCCGCAAGGGAGAAAAGGTCATCAGAAAGGGCGACATTTTGCGGCCGGCGCATATCGGCATGCTGGCCGCTCTGGGCAGGACATCCGTCAGCGTTTACCGGAAACCGCGCGTGGCGATTCTCTCCACCGGCGACGAACTGGTTGATATCAAAACCAACCCCGGCCCCGGAAAAATCGTCAACAGCAACAGCTACTCCCTCGCCGCGCAGGTGATGGAATGCGGCGCGGCGCCGGTGATGCTGGGAATCGCCAGGGACAAAAGATCCGATCTGGAGAAAAAATTCCGCCAGGCCCTCCGCGCCGACGTGATCATCTCCTCCGGCGGTGTTTCCGTGGGCGATTTCGACTTTGTCAAGAACATCATGGGCGAAATCGGCAACGCCATGCATTTCTGGCAGGTGGCCATGCGGCCGGGCAAGCCGCTGGCGTTCGGCGCCATCGAAGGCGTTCCGCTGTTCGGCCTGCCGGGCAACCCCGTCTCCGCGATGGTCTCTTTCGAGCAGTTTGTGCGGCCGGCCCTTTTGAAGATGCTGGGACACAAAAAAATCTTCCGTCAAACGATTCGGGCCGTCTGCGCCGACACCTTCGAAAAAAAAGCGGGATTCCGGCATTTCATCCGCGCCGTTGTCCGGGCGGAAAACGGCCGGTATGTCGCAACCATTACCGGCGATCAGGGCTCCGGCATTTTGAAATCCATGGTGGCCGCCAACGGCCTGATCGTCATGGAAGAAGACCGGACCCGAATCAAAAAGGGGGAACCGGTGACGGTTCAGCTGCTGGATGATTCCCCTTCATGGTCGGAATTTCTTCGTCTTTAATCAATTTGTTGGTCTGCATTGTCTGTTGACAGGCTTGGATTTTGCGGATAAATTCACAAGCGGAAGTGCCAAGGTCACTGGTGGGCCTCCCGGACTTCAAATCCGGTGTGGGGCGCTAAAACCGTCCCGGGTGGGTTCGATTCCCATGCACTTCCGCCAATTGTTTCTGCACCCGAAAGGACATGCGGATGAACGTCATCGAAGCCATACAAAACCGCAGAAGCATCCGGGAGTTTACGGATAAACCGGTGCCCAGGGAAACCATCCTGGAAATTCTGAATATCGCCTGCCGCGCGCCTTCGGCAATGAACACGCAGCCGTGGGAATTCATCGTCATCACCGGTAAAAAGCTCGACCGGCTGCGCGCCGCCATTGTGGAGAAGTTGAAGGCCGGCGCTGCCATTGTGCCGGATCATCAGGTGGCGGGCTGGCCCGACAAAAGCGTCTACCGAAATCGCCAGGTCGCGCTGGCCAAACAGCTTTTCGAAGCCATGGATATTCCCCGCGAAGACAAGGAAAAGCGCACCTGGTGGCTGGAGCGCGGCTTCCGCTTCTTCGACGCGCCGGCGGCGATCATCATCGCGTGCGACAGGGTGCTGGGCGAAGCGGCGCCGCTTCTGGATCTGGGCGCGGTGATGCAGAACATCTGTCTGGCGGCACTGCAATATGGCCTGGGAACCTGCATCGAGGATCAGGGCGTGATGTACCCGGACGTGGTTCGCGAACACACCGGTATTTCACCGGACAAGCGTCTGATGGTCGCGATCGCCCTCGGGTACCCGGATGAAAATTTTCCCGCCAATCAGGTGCGCTCCGAACGCGAGCCCGCGGAAAACCTCACCACGTGGGCGGAGTGAGTTTCTGCACCTTCCGTCTCACCTTTTACATACAATATTGAGTCGTTTTCTGACTTAAAGCAGTTCATTTTTGTTCCATTATTCAATGAATAATCAAAACGTTAAACATTTTCATTGACTTATTACGAATCTTTATCTAGAGTGACTCGCAATTTTAGTACAAGCTCAATGGAATCGGAGCCGAAGACGGGGCAGATGTATTTTGCCAAGGAGAAGTGATGTCAATCAGGAGCGGCCGAAATGCCGGAAAGATAAAGAAAGCAATATCTCCTCTGCCTGGGAAAAAATCAGCAAAAAGAACAACCCCTTCCAAAAATACTTTCTCTTCAGGAAACATCAACAATCTGTGGCCGAATATTTTCAAAAACAGTCCTGATGCGACGTTTGTCCTCGCGACAAAAGAAGAACGCATCGTGGAGGTCAACGACGCTTTCCTTAAACGTTTCGGTTTCGCCCGGAAAGATGTGATCGGACACAGTCCGCGCGATCTCAAGATCTGGACGGACGCGACCCGTTGGACATCGCTGACCCGAAAACTCCTTAAAGCCGGCAACGTCAAAGATTTTGAAATAAATTGTCGAGACAAAAAAGGCCGTATCGTTCTCGGCAGGATATCCGCCTACCTGATCGCCGTCCGGAAAAAGCAATTTATGGTTGCCGAAATTCAAGACCTCATCGAACAGAAAGTGATCGGCCAGGCGCTTCAAAATGCAGAAGAAAAATTCGCGCAGGCCTTCAAGTACAGTCCCATTGGAATATGCATCTCCTCTGTGGAAGACGGGCGCTATGTTGACGCAAACGACATTTATCTGGATTTTCTCGGCTACAGCCGCAAAGAGCTCATTGGCCGCACCTCCACAGAAATCAATCTCTGGGTGGACCCGGCCGACCGCAAAAGAATGATCAGCGAACTGACGGCAACCGGAAAGGTCAAAGACTTTGAGTTGCGCTTTCGCGACAGACAGGGCAACATCCACTGGGGATTGACATCCGCTCTGTTGATAACCGTGCGCGGAAAAACCTATCTCCTCACCCAGACCAACGATATTACGGACCGGAAAATCCGAGATGAAGTCATCGCAAAAAGCGAAAGGTTTTTCAAACAGATCACCGAAAATTCCTCGGATGTTATTCTGATCACGGATGAACGCGGAACGATCAAGTACTGCAGTCCTTCCATAGAGCGTTTCACCGGATACAAGCCGGAGGAGATGCTGGGCAAAATCGCGTCGGCTTATATTCATCCCGAAGACAGGCCCAGGGCCGTTTCGGACTATGCCGCGATGATGAAAAAGAAAAGCCCGGATCTCTTTGAAAATTGCTTCCGTATTTTCCACAAGGACGGTTCGGTTCGTTATTTTGCCGGCACCGGAAAAGTTCTTCTGGACAACCCGGACATCGCCGGCGTTATCATGAATGTCCGGGATGTCACGCATCAGATGCGCATGGAGGAATCGCTCAAAGCCAGTGAGGAAAAGTACCGTCTGCTTGCTGAGAACGTCACGGACGCGATCTTCATCATCGACATGAACTTCAACTATACCTATGTGAGTCCATCGGCATATCTTCTGCTCGGATATACCCCCGAGGAAATCACAAAAATGAATGTGGGGCAGTTGGTCGACGCGGACACGATCAGCCGGTTCGCCGAATTGCTCGCCGAAGAACTGGAAATCGAAAAACGTCCCGACAAGGACATCCTGCGTTCCCGGATTCTGGAATACGAACATATTCGCAAGGACGGCTCCAAAGTCTGGGTGGAAACCAAAGTGACGTTTCTGCGAAACGAACAAAACGATCCCATCGGCATGACGGGGGTTGTCCGCGATATTTCCGGCCGGAAAAAAGCGGAGGAGGCGGCCCGGGCGGAATACCTTTTCAGCCGTTCCATTCTCGACAGTCTCACGGTGCCGTTTTTCATGTTTGATCTGGAAACGGGATTGTTTTTCAGATGGAATCGGGCCTTTCGACTTGCCTGCGGCTACAGCGATGAAGAAATCGGCAAACTCAAGCCGATCAACTTGGTTCCGGATTCCCAAAGAGGCACCTTGTTGAAACTTGCGAAACAATTCAAAATCAAAGAGCATCTTGCCTTTGAGATGCCTGTCGTGTCAAAAGACGGCAAAACCGCGCCTTACCTGTTATCGGGAAATCTTCTCATCCATCAAGGCAGAAAATACATCGTGGGCATGGGCATCGATATCAGCGACCGCATCAGAACGGAAGAGCTGCTCATGCAAAGCGAAGAAAAATACAGAACCATTCTGGAAGATATCAACGAGGGGTACTTCGAATTGGATTTGGCCGGCAATTTCACGTTCGTCAACAACGCCACCTGCCGCGACCTGGGCTATTCCAGGGAAGAATTAATCGGCATGAACAACCGCCAGTACATGGACGACCAGGCCGCAAAACAACTTTTTCACGCCTTCAACAAACTCTACGCAACGGGCGAACCGATCAAATCCTTGCAGTGGCAGATTATCAAAAAAGACGGCACCAAACGGTACACGGAAGGGTCCATTTCGCTGAAAAAAGATTCATCGGGCAAGATCATCGGATTCAGGGGCATCGCGCATGACATCACCGAACGCAAAGAGGCTTCGGAACGGCTGAAACAAAGCGAGGAAAAATATCGCCTGCTGGCCGATCACATGAAGGATCAGGTCTGGCTGATGGATCTGGACCTGAACATCAGCTATGTGAGTCCTTCCGTGGAAAAAGCGCTGGGTTACACGTTTGATGAACTTACAAAAATTCCCCTGGAAAAAATTCTGACGCCGGAATCGTTCAGGGCCGCCATGGATTTCTTCGCCGCGGAAATGCCCAAAGCGCTGGCCGCTCCTGCCAATTACGTCTTGCAGCGCTCCCTGGAGCTGGAATTCATTTTGAAAAACGGCCAGACGGCCTGGGGCGAAATCAAGTTCAGCTTCATCCGGGACGAAAACGGAAAACCGGTTTCCATCCTGGGCGAAGGCCGCGACATCACGGAACGCCGGCTAATGGAGGAAGCGCTCAAGAGAAGCGAAGAGAACTTCCGGCGGTCCCTGGACGAGTCGCCGCTGGGCGTCCGGATTTCCGGGATCAACGGAGAAACACTCTACGCCAACCGGGCCATCTTGGACCTCTATGGTTACGACAGCATCGAGGAATTGCAGAACACGCCCGTCGAAAAACGTTACACGCCCGAAAGTTACGCGGAATATCTGGTAAGGAAGCAAAAGAGGCTCGCGGGCGAGCTGGGTCCCACGGAATATGAGGTCAGCATCGTCAGAAAAGACGGCGAGGTCCGGCATCTCCACGCTTTTCGCAAACGAATCGACTGGAACGGCAGAAAACAGGCCCAGATCATTTACCAGGACATCACCCCGCGGCGGCAGGCGGAGGAGAAATTGAACGAGACGCTCGAAAGTCTCCGCCAATCCATCAAAATCACGATCAGCGTTTTGGGAACGGCATCGGAAGCAAAAGATCCTTATATGGCCGGTCATCAGAAAAGAGTGGCCGACCTGGCGCGCGCCATCGCCACGGAGATGAAACTTTCCAATGAAAAAATCGAGGCCATCCGGATGGCCAGCGCCATACACGACATCGGAAAAATTTCCGTGCCTTCCGAAATCCTCTGCAAGCCGGCCATTCTGACCGACCTGGAATTTTCACTCATCAAAGGACATCCCCAGTACGGCTATGAAATCATCAAGGACGTGGAATCCCCCTGGCCGCTGGCGGACATTGTTCACCAACATCACGAAAGGCTCGACGGCTCGGGCTATCCGCTGGGGCTGAAAGAAAAAGATATCCTGATCGAATCGCGCGTTCTGGCCGTGGCGGACGTGGTCGAGGCGATGATGTCCTACCGGCCCTACCGGCCGGCTTTGGGGTTGAAAATCGCCTTGGAAGAAATAGAAAAAAACGCCGGCATTCTCTACGACCGCAAGGTGGTGGAAGCCTGCATCCGGTTGTTCAGAGAGAAAAACTACCAGCTCGCCTGAGTTTGCCCCCGCCTCCGACCATGGATCATCCGCCTGAAAACAAAGGGGATGGCTAGTCGTTCATCTGATATTCGCCGTTGAGAGGAAGACATACTTCTCCCAAATGCGCTGATACTGTTGATCGTCGCCGACGGCTTTGATCAGCATAATCTGCCGGCAGAAATCGCGCTGTTGGTCTTTGGTGTTGTGCATGCCGTAGATCTGCAGCGCAAATTTCGTGAAATCCCTGACCATAAAATCGAAAATCTGATTGAGGATGTCCGCATCGAGATGATCGAAGCCCGCCTGTTCCAAGATCAGCTGCCCGTAAACCACGATGGAAAACATCTCGCCCAGGGGAAGCGAAAACGATGGGTCCATATCCTGCGCGGCGTCCGGGCCGGCCTTCTCCAGCATTTCCTTGAAAATTTCAATCTGCCGGATAAAGGTGGCAACGTTGGGTAATTTTTTATAAGCGTCAAAGGTGGATTTGTAATCGTGGAATTGAACCTTGCCCAATCCCTTCGTCGGTCCCTGGTTGAACAAAAACAGATCGTCCTTTGCCGAAAAATCGGGTTCGACGACCGGATAGGACGCCGGATTGAAAAAGTAATTCTTCATGAACTTGCGGATGAGCTGAATGTTGACGTGCACCGTTCCTTCCAGTTTCGACGGCCCGCGGATGTCCGATGCGGCCATGGAAAAGAACGTGTCCTTTTCAAAACCTTTGGCGGCGATGACATCCCAGAGCAGATTGATCACTTCCTCGGCCTGCAGGGTCACTTTCATCTTGCTGGTGGGATTGTAGAGCAGATAACGCCGATCCTGCTCCGAGGCGTTTCGGAAATAATCGGTGGCGCGGCGCTGATAGAGTTTCATCCCGACCAGGCGCAGCCAGGCGTCCATAAAGTTCTTTTTCACGTGCGGCATGTCGGTGACGCGCATGCCGTAGAGCATCCGGTTGGCCGCATGCGTGATCGCTTCGTAAAAACAGTGTTCCGCCACGCCGATGGACGCCGGCCCGATGTTGAACTTGCCGATGTTCACCGTGTTGAGCGCCGAATCCCAGGCGTGCGAACCGCGCGACAAAATATCTTCCTCCGTTATGGGATAATCATGAAGAACGAAATTCGAGACGTATTCCTGGTGGGAAATCACGTTCTTTTTCAATTCATAGGCTTTATGGCGGTAATTCGTCACGAAAAAGACATAATCGTCTTTGCTGTCTTTTATTTTGCCAAACGTGGAAACCATTTCCGCCTCATTGCCATTGCCGATGTAGTATTTCTCGCCGTTGGCGACGTAGGTTCCGTCTCCTTTGGGCGTCAGGTGGGTTTCCGTGGCGTAAATGTCGGCGCCGTGCGTTCTTTCTGAAAGACCAAAGGCGAAGATCGCGCCTTGCTTGAGCAGCTTCGCGGCCTTTTGCTTGGCCTTTTCATTGGCGCTCATCCAGATAGGACCCAGCCCCAGAATCGAAACCTGAAAACAGTACCAGTATCCCAGGCCGTAAAACGCGAGCAGTTCGCTGAATTCACTGTTGCGCGCCGTATCCCAGCGGCAGTCGGGATCGCCTCCGGCATATTCCTTCGGCGTGAGCAGCTTGGCAAAAATCTGCTCCTTCCCGATGAAATCGACAAACTCCCGGTACCAGACCTTTTTGTTGAAATCCTCGGTCAACTTGGTCTTCCCCATGTTTTCAAAAAAAGCGATGGTTTTATTCATGATCGCCCGTGACCCCTCGTCGGCCATCAGGCTCTTATACTTTTTCGGCTGAATCAAAAAATTCATGGTTTTCTCCTTTGGCTAAATGTTCATTGACGGTTCATTGTTGTTTCTTTAGGTTTTTGCCCCTGGATGGCAGTATAGGGATGTCCCTGTGCTCATGTCAAGCAATAGATGAAGCAACATCCCCAAATGGCCGGAATGCCTTTGCCGACCGGCTGACGATTTCTCTGGACAATACTGCAATTTATATCTATATTCCATAAGAATGATCCCATGGCAAGGAGGCGAAACGTGAAGAAAATTAACGTATTTCTATTGGTTCTGTTGCTGCTGCCGGGTTTGGCCTGGGCAAAAGGTCCCTCGGTGGAAGAGCAGTTCAAAAAAAGTTTTCCCAAAAATAATTTCGAACGCATCACGCCGACGGGCATTGCCGGCTTGTATGAGGTTTATTCGGCCAATCAGCTTTATTATTATATGCCGAAGGCCGAAATCTTAATCTACGGAAGCTTGGTGGATAAAAACGGCGTGAACATTACCCGGGAGAGCCACCTGAAAAAGCTGGCGCAGAAAATGGCCAAACTGCCGCTGGAGAGCGCCATGAAGATCGGCGGCGGGGAAACGACCGTCGTGGAATTCATGGACCCCAATTGTTATCACTGCCGTCAGGCCTACCATTACTTTTCCAAACGAAAAGACGTTACGATGAATATTTTCTTTTTCCCGCTGTCTCAGGACTCGGTCAACAAAATCAAACACATTCTTTGCGCGAAAGATCCCGTCAAAACGTATGAAGAGGTCATGAGCGGCAACCTTGACAACAATGCCAATCTCAATATCTGCACCGACCCCGGCGTGGATGAAAGGCTCAAGACACACATCCAGCTGGCTCAGCAGGTGGGACTGCGGGGAACCCCGCTGTTTTTCATCAAGGGACAGGTAGTGGACGGCTTTGACTCGCCCGTTATCGAGAAGCTGATGAACCATTAAGGCACCCATCCGTTTTTCGGAGAAAATTCTTTCCGCGATGGGCAGCGGGGACGTTCAGCGGATCTTCGCACCCGTTTTGGGCGGACGGTCGAAGGTCAAAAGCGTAAGGCCCGTTTCGGCGTCGGTCGCCAAAAGCATGCCGCGGGATTCCACGCCCATTAATTTCGCCGGCTTCAAATTGGCAACCACGGCGATGGATCGGCCGATCAGCTCTTCGGGTTTGTAGTCTTTGCCGATGCCGGCAACGATGGTGCGCTCCTCGCCGATATCCACCGTCAGCTTGACCAGCTTGTTTGATTTGGGAACGGCTTCCGCCGCCAGAATCTTCCCCACGCGCAAATCCACTTTCGAGAATTCCTCGTAATCGATTTCCGGTTTCAGATCGGACAGGGCGGATTCGGGCGACGCCGCGGCGGTTTCCTTTTCCTGACGGACACGCGGAAAGAGGGACTCGCCGCGCGTCAGACGTCTTCCCGCGGGCAGGGGCTTGTTTTCGCGGATGACGGAGATATCCGGCGCTTCCTCCGCGCCGATTTGCCGTAAAATGTTCTCCGCCGTCTGCGGCATGAAGGGCGACAGCAAAACGGCGATCGCCCGCAGGGCATCCAGCAGACGATACATGATCGCCGTCAATTCATTCGCGCGGGCTGGATCCTTGGCCAGCGCCCAGGGTTCTTTCTCGACGATGTATTTGTTGGTCAGGTTGATGAATTCCCAGACGGCCACCAGAGCTTTATGCAGAGACATTTCCCGGAAGCTGACGGAGACCTCTTCGACGGCCTTGAGCGCGGCGGCGCGCAGCGCGTTGTCCCGGTCATCCGGCGGGGCCGCCGGTATTTTGCCGTCGCAATACTTTATGGCCATCGTCAGCGCGCGGCTGACCAGGTTTCCCAGATCGTTGGCCAGATCGGAATTCAAGCGCGCGACAAACGCTTCTTCCGAAAAATTGGAATCCAGACCGAACACCATATCCCTCAACAGGAAATAACGGAAGGCGTCCAGGCCGTATTTGTTCTTCAGATCCAGCGGCTTCACGATGTTGCCCAGCGTTTTGGACATCTTGCTCTGATCCACGTTCCAGTAGCCGTGAACATTGAGATGACGGTAGGGCTCTATGCCCGCCGCCTTGAGCATGGTCGGCCAGTATATTCCGTGGGGCTTTAGAATATCCTTGGCAATCAAATGCTCCGCAACCGGCCAGAAGGTCCGGAAATTTTCTCCGTCGGGGTAGCCCAGTGCGGTGATGTAGTTGATCAGCGCGTCAAACCAGACGTACGTGACATAGCGGTCGTCAAACGGCAGGGTAATGCCCCACTCCAGGCGGGTTTTGGGACGCGAAATACAGAGATCCTCCAGCGGCTCCCGCAAAAAAGCCAGCACTTCATTCCGGTATCTTTCGGGACGGATGAAATCGGGGTTCTTCCGGATGTGATCCACCAGCCAGTCCTGATACTTACTCATCCGGAAGAAGTAATTTTTTTCTTCGATGTACTGCGGCTCCCGGCCGTGTTCGGGACATTGGTTGTCCACGATTTCCTTTTCCGTGAGAAATCTCTCGCAGCCGAAACAGTAATAGCCGCCATAGCTGCCGAAATAAATGTCTCCGGTGTCGTAAACTTTCTGCAAAATGCGGCGGACCGTTTCGACGTGATTGGCGTCGGTCGTGCGGATAAAGTAATCGTTGGTAATGGCCAGCTCCGGCCACAGCGCCCGGAACTGCGCGCTGATTTGATCCGCATACGCCTTGGGGGTGATGCCCGCCTTGCGGGCCGCTTCCGCGATCTTGTCGCCATGCTCGTCGGTGCCGGTCACGAAGAAAGTCTTGTCGCCCATCATCCGATGATAACGGGCCAGGACATCGGCGACTATCGTGGTGTAGGCGTGACCGATATGCGGCGAGGCGTTGACGTAATAAATGGGCGTGGTGATGTAAAATGATTTAGACATAAGGCCTTCCCTGTGGCTGACGGTTAAAACATGTCATCCTCATCCATTTTTTCCAAATCCTTCTTCTGTTTCTCATCCAAATCCTCTTTTTCAACGGCCTGCTGATTCTTCGCGGATTTCTTTTTCCCCTTGTATTCGTCATATTCAAAAGCGAGACAGCACATCAGCCTGCCGCATAAGCCCGATATTTTCTCCGGGTTCAACGACATGTTCTGCTCCTTGGCCATTTTCACGGTGACTCTTTCCAGATTCTGCAGAACACCCGCGCAACAGACCGGCTGACCGCAGATGCCCAGGCCCTTGATGATTCGCGTTTCCTGGCGCGCCCCGATTTGCTTGAGCTCTATCCTGATTTTAAATCGCTGCACCAGATCCTTCACCAATTCGCGGAAATCGACCCGGTTTTCGGCGGTAAAATAAAAAATGATTTTATTTCTTTCGAACAGGCACTCCACGTCAATCAGCTTCATCGGCAGCCCTCTTTTCTGAATTCGTTCCAGACAGAAAACCCTTGCCTGCCGCTCCAGCTCCCTGTTCTCCTCAAGACGCTTCAAATCATTGGGGGCGGCGGGACGGATGATTTTCCCCAGATCGGCCGGCGGTTGAGTGACCTCCCGGCGCCTCACCTCCGTGGCCACAAAGCCCAGGGCCAGACCGTTTTCGGTATTGACGATCACTTTGTCATTTTTATGCAAAACGTTGTCCGCCGCATCGAAGTTGTAAATTTTTCCTTCCCGCTTGAACTTGACTCCCACCAGATTGATCATCAATGCACAACTCCATTTTTTTTAATAGTTGAGGTTAAACGCCATCGTCTCCAATGTCAACAATTTGTTGACGTTGCGCTCCATGATCTCGCCCGCGTTCTCTATTCTGGCGATATTCTGAAGAATTTGTTCGCCGTCGAGCCGCTCGGCGAAGACGGCAACAACAGACGATTTGTCTTGGTTGATCAGCATTGAATTTTTCTGCGTTTCCTTAAAAATCAGGATGTCCCGAAAGAAAGTTTTCAAAATATTCAATCCATGCCGGATTTCTTTTTTGCCCTGCGCCAGAAAAGAAGCCAGCTGCAGCATGCTGAAAACATTTTCCCGTGTGGTGGTCGAAAGAAGCCGGATGAGTTCATCCCGATACAGATCAATTTCTTCCCTGTTCAGTTCCAGCGCCCTCTCCACAGAGCCGCCAGCCAGCGCCGATAGAAGCAAGGCTTTTTGTGGATCCATCTTCATGGTTTTACCGCTTTTTCCCTCTTTCTTTTCCTCTTGGCTCGCGGTGATTTCCGTCAGAATCTTTGCCACCGTCTCGTCGGTCAGAGGATTGAAACGCAAATGCTGGCAGCGGGAGATAATGGTCTGCGGCAACGCGTACGGACGGGCGCTCACCAAAACAAACATGTTGGATGGCGAAGGCTCTTCCAGTATTTTTAAAAGCGCATTGGCCGCCTCTTCTCTCATTTTATCGGCGTCATCAATGATAAACGCCCGCCTTTTCGCCTCAAGCGGCCGGCAGGTGACGCGCGCCTGAATCTCGCGGACGGCACCGATGCGGATGAATTGGCCCTCCGCTTCGACAACAAAAACATCGGGATGAATATTTTGGGTGATTTTTCTGCAGGATAAACATCGATCACAGGGATCGCCCGTTGCATTTGGCTCTTCGCAATTGACCGCCTTGATGAGTTCCCGGGCCAGGGTCCTTTTCCCGATGGCGGAAATTCCGCTGAACAGATAGGCTTGCGCTATTCTTCCCTGAATCAGGGTTCGCCGCAGAATTTCAATGATTTTCTGATGGCCGGAAATATCGTGAAAAGACATAGTGCTCCTGGAAAACCTCTTCCGATATGCTAGTGTTCCGCTTTCAAAAAAGCAAGGATGTGCCGCCGCACCTCCTTCTGAATCGTGTCCACATCGCGGCCGGCATCAATGAAGCGGAAGCGCTTCGGTTCCTGTTTCATCAAAGCCAGGTAACCTTCCCGAATGCGCCGGTGAAAATCCATATTTTCTTTTTCAAACCGGTCAACGGCGGAAGGCTGTCGGGCGCTGTCGTTTCTTTTCGTGGCCCGGATCAGACCAATTTCCACCGGCAAGTCAAACAACAGGGTCAGATCGGGTTTCAGCAACTGGGATGCATAATCATTGACCTGCCGGATGATCTGCCCGTCAAGGCCCCTGCCCGCCCCCTGATAGGCGAAAGTGGCGTCGGAAAAACGGTCGCACAAAACCACCTTGCCCTCCTCGAGCGCCGGCCGGATAACCTCCCGCACATGCTGCGCACGAGCCGCACAGAACAAAAAAAGTTCAGCTTCGGGGCACATTTGAAAATGTTCGCGGTTGAAAAGAATGTTTCCGATTTTCCCCCCGATGTCCGTGCCCGCCGGTTCTCGTGTCACAACGCACGGAATACGTTGCCGGGCCAAATAGTCGCCGACAAGCTTGATCTGCGTCGTTTTCCCCGATCCTTCAATGCCTTCAAAGGTGATCAATCTGCTCAAAAACAAAACCTGCCCCGCCGATTTTTTTGATGAAAGAAAAACCGGCCCCTGGATTGGAAGCCATTCACGCAAGACCCTCAAAACGGCAAAACCGGGAACGAATGCGCCTAGGCATTCATCCCCAGTTTTAAATTCCGCCAGAAGGATTTATTTTTTTTCGCCCGGCACAATGGCCTCGACCGGACATTGATCCGCGCAAGTCCCGCAATCATCGCAGAGACTGGGATCAATCACGTACTTCTCTTCGCCTTCCGAAATCGCTCCCTTGGGGCATTCGCTTTCGCAGGAACCGCAAGCAATGCATTCGTCCGTAATCACATAAGGCATAACATTTTCTCCTTTCAAAAAAAATTATATAAAAGATTTATGAATTTTGCGCTCCATCCCCTGACGTCGGAGTCATTCCGCCGGAATTGGAAAACATCAAACGGCCACGACCTCTTTCACCGCGGGGACTTTGCTTTTGATGATTTTTTCGATGCCCATCTTCAGGGTCATCTGGGCCATCGGACAGCCGTGACACGCTCCGGTGAGTTTGAGTTTCACCACGCCGTCCTCGCTGACATCCACCAGCTCAACATCACCGCCGTCCGCCTGCAGACTCGGACGAACCATGTCAATAGCTTTTTGTACCTCTTCTTTCATGGGTTCTTCTCTCCAAAGTTTTATTTTCAGCCGTCAATGAGGCATATATGAAATCATTTTTCGCGCCAGTTCGTTGACCATATCCGTCAAGTTCGGCTTGAGCAAGACATTTTCTTTCTGGAGGGCATGGCCGGCTTTCCACATTAATTTTCCGCTGGCCGCGTCATAGAGCTCCATGTACAGGCCCACCTTCGCCATTTTGTTGTTGTTTTCCTCCCAAGAACGCCACTCATCAACGGTCAGGATTAAAAACGCATCCACGTTCAATGATTTTCCTATGGCACCGCTTAAATCGGGATCGGAAAAGGTCAGTTCCCGTAATTTAGACATGTATTCCGTCATGGTCCGGTTCAACGTTTCGTCTTCTGAGATCTTCCGACTGAACGTCTCGGACTCCATGACATAGGCAAACCATTTTCTCTCCACCAGTGAAGCCGCGACAATCTGCTCAACCACCTTTCTGGAATCGATAGCGTTTTTATGATTCCAGATCTCGATTGGAAAGACCGCAATGCGCTTGGGATGAAACTGTTTGGCCTCCGGCGCAACCTGGGCAAAGCGCAATCCTCCGCATCCCGTCATCGCGAGGAGAAAACCAAGCAGGAGTGCTTCTACAACATGTCTTTTTGTCATTTTCTTCTCTTTCCTCTCCATCGGGCTCTTCTGCATATCAGAAAAAGCTCCACAAGAAAACACAAAAACCAGCCACGAGATAGCTGGTCTCCAGAAGGCCTTCCTTGACCGCCCCGGAAAGCGCGGCTTTTTTATCACAAATTTCAAAACAAATCCACTGATATAAAAGGCAGGACAGCAAAAACAAACTCAAAGATGACGTCCAGCCGGCAGGATAAGCCACAAACAGAAGAGCGAATAATATCAATGTTATAACGTTTAAAATGGTGATGGTCTTTTCCCGGCCAAAAACAACGGGGATCGTTTCCTGGCCTATCAGCTTGTCGCTTTGCATCTCCAGGATATCGGCCATCGCTGAACGGATGAAAACAACGCCAAACGTGAAACAAAAAGCGACGATTAACCCGCCTTCAGCCGGATAGCCAGACCCCAAGGAAGGCAGTAAAGCGGCAACCATTCCCCAGGCCAACGACATGGAGATGTTTTTGGAACCGGGCAAATCCCTGAAGCTTCGGAAACGAAAAGCCTTGGGCAAAATGTTCATATTGTAAATGACACCCGCAAAGGAAAGGATAAACAAAAAGACAAAAACAACCAATGAGCTGAACCAGGCCAGCGTCAGGGCAACCCCAACAGCCGTCACGGCGGCAGCCAGATAGGTCTTGCCATACTTCCGATAGGATTCTTCCCGAAAAGAACCGACCATTCCCGCCGGCTTGCGGTTGATCAGACGGTTTAAAATATGGATGGCGAACACGTAAAGCGAGGCGATGGCGATAAACGGCCAGGCCGCCGGCAGATTCATCATTTTCATGCAGGCAAGGCAAAGGCAGGCCGCGCCCACGGCCGAGTAAAGATCCGTTTTCACCAGCTGAATCCAGATTTTCAGAAGCGCGCCGACCCCCTTGAGTTTCCGGCTTTGACCTTCCATGATTTTGTCCATCACGCGGTCGATGATCCAGTTGGGCGTGGACGCGCCCGCGGAAACACCGACCTTGTTGAAACGGCTGATATCAATACTTTCCATATCGGCAGGATCTTCGATGTGATAGGTCTGCGACTGTTGTTTCTTCGCCAAATCGGCCAGCCGTCTGGTGTTGGCGCTGTTTCTTCCACCGACGATGAACATGGCGTCCATTTCACCGGCCAGAGCGCTGACCTCCGACTGCCTCTGTTCCGTGGAGGAGCAAATCGTATCGAACACCACCGCCTGCGGGCAGACGGCTTTGATTCGATCGACGGTACGGCGATAGCTGTCCCCATCCTGCGTGGTTTGCGCGACAACGCAGAGCCTCTCCCTGCCGGATATTTTGTCCGCCTCCTCGATAGACGAAACGACCACCCCTTTGCCGCCGGCATACCCCAGAAGTCCTTCCACTTCCGGATGCTCCCTGTCCCCCACGATGACCACCGTGTAATCCATGGCGGCGTGCTTTTTGATGATGGCCTGAACGTAGCCCACCTTGGGACAGGTCGCATCCACCACGCGAAGGCCGCTTTCCCTGATTTTTCTTCTTTCCGCCGGCGCGATGCCGTGGGCGCGAATCACCAAAACGGCGTTTTGCCTGTCCGGGATTTCTTCAATCTTTTCGATGGGCCGGATGCCCCGGCTTTTGAGCAATTCTATCGTCTGCGGATTATGAATCAGGGGACCGTACGTGTATATGCGGCGCCTCGTTTCGTGCTGGGCCAGATCCAGCACCATGTCCACCGCCCGGCGGACGCCCATGCAAAACCCCGCTGTCTTGGCCAGCTTAACTTCCATGAGGGACCTTCTTTTTCCTTTTCAAAATATTCTTGTAACGATCACCATTTCATTTCCAGAATCGAGCGATGGCGCTTTTGAAAACTCTTTTTCATTCCGATAGAATTCCGTCGACCGGCTGTATGTTTTCGAATTAACAAATATCGATCACTAAAACAAGACTCATTCTATACAAGCATTCTGTTGCTTATTTTCCTTTTTTTTCAAAGGATCGGATCGTTTGCCATCGAATCCCCGTCTTTACTTCCAAGACCTCGCCAAATCAATATGCGGCAACAGGCCAGTATTTTGAATCCATACGCGCTGAAGAGAAAACGATAGATGCGTTTTTCATGCTGGGTCATGGGCATTCCTACGCGTTGCGACCATAATCTCCTTGACACATGGCTGAGCGTTTCTTATACTATGCGAGATAAAACAACATGTCCTTTCAATCGATTTTATTCCGCTGAAACATGGCTAAACCACTGAAAATTTTATTCGCGAATATCGGCTTCAGGAAACCGCTTCATCCTCTTGTGTCTCCACCGCTAGGCATTATGTATCTGGCTTCTTATATTCGCTCGAAATTTGACGCTTCCATCTTGATCATCAATCAGAAACTCCACAATGAACCCAACGACTCCATCATCAACACAGCAAAGGACTTCGCAGCGGACATCATCGGATTGAGCGTCATGTCAACCGCTGCCTACAATCTCCCGTATCTTACGAAAAAAATGAAGGCTGCCCTTCCCAAATCATTGATCATTCTCGGCGGACCGCACATTTCTTCTTTTGAGTCGCTTTCCCTGGAGGGCAATTGCGCCGATCTCGCTGTTCCAGGGGAGGGCGAAATCGCTCTTGAGAAAATTATCAACGCCTATTTGCACAAGCTGCCCTTTTCGGATATTCCCGGAATTTACTGGCGGGATGCCGGCGGCACGGTCAATCACAATCCCGGCACCATCCCCTTTATAGAAGACCTTGATGCGCTGCCGTTTCCGGCATATGACCTGATCAGACTGTCGGACTACTGGAAAATACAGGCCATGACGCCGGTTCCTACACGTCGTTATGCCTCGCTTTTCAGCAGCCGCGGCTGTCCCTTTCAATGCATATACTGCCACAAGATTTTCGGCAATACGTTCAGATTTCATTCAGCGGAAAGAATCGTTGCTGAAATGGAATACATCAAAAAAACCTATAGAACCTCTAATTTCGAATTTCTGGACGACATTTTCAATCTCAACAAAAAGCGGATGGTTGATTTCGCATCGCGCACCGTCACAAAGGACCTCAGGGTCAACCTTTCTTTCCCCAATGGAGTAAGAACCGATTTTTTCGAGAAAGAGGATCTGGATATGCTCATCGAAGCCGGCCTTTGTTTTGCCAGTTTTCCCCTGGAGGCCGGGTCTCCCCGAATTCAAAAACTGATAAGGAAAAATTTGAATATTGGGAAATATAAAGAAAACGTTGCGTATGCCGTCAGCCGGGGGGTTTTTTCGAACGGTTTCGCCATGCTCGGTTTCCCTACCGAAACAGCGGAAGAAATGCAAATGACCATTGACATAATCTGCTCGTCAAAGCTTCATACCGCTTCTTTTTTCACAGTCACACCGTTCCCCAATACGGAGCTGTACAGAATCATAGAAAGGATGTCCCCGGAAAAACTCTCACGGGTCAAATACGACGATGTGGAATATTCATTGGCTCCAATGAATTTCTCCGCGATTCCCGACAGGGGTTTTTTCAAGCTACAACGAAAGGCAAATGTCAAAATGTTTTCAAATCCCTCGCGTATTTTTAGAATTATGAAAGATATTCCAAAGCCCTACTTGCTTCCCCTCTATTTTCCGGAATTTCTGAAACGGATCACAAAGGGTTTTTTTAACAATTCTTATTAGAAGCTTTTCATCATGATTTCCGTTGACAAGGCCTCTTGTCCTTTGGCGGGAAGTGCTGCGATGCCGTAGGTGCGTATCACCAAAACGGCGGACTATCTTGGCCAGCTTAACTTCCATGAGGGGCCTTCTTTTTTGCGAGAATGAAAAACTCCTTGTTGCCCCCGGGTCCCCAAACAGGGGATGCGCATGTTCCCCGGACATCCAGCCCCAGCGATTCGCAAAACACCCAAATCTCGCGCAAAATACGTTCGTGAACTTCAGCGTCGGTAATGACGCCGCCTTTTTCCACTTCGTCTTTTTGGGCTTCGAACTGCGGCTTGATCAAAGCCAGAATCCATCCGCCGGCTCTGACGAATTTTAAAGCCGCCGGAATCACAAGTTTCAGGGAGATAAAGGACGTGTCCATCACGGCCAGATCAACCGGTTCATGAATCTCCGCCCCGTCATAGTGTCGGATGTTGGCGCGCTCAATAACCACCACGCGCTCATCCTGGCGCAATCTCCAAGCCAGCTGGCCGTAGGCGACATCCAGAGCGTAGACCTTTTTCGCGCCCGCCTGTAGCAGGCAATCCGTGAAGCCGCCGGTGGACGCGCCGATATCAAGAGCGATAAAATCCCGGATATCCAAATCAAATGCTTTGAGCGCCCCGCGCAGTTTCAATCCGCCGCGGCTCACGTAGGGCTGGTCTTCGCCCTTGACGCGAATGTCCGCGTCAGGAAAAACGAGCGTGCCCGCTTTGTCGGGATAATCATCGTTGACTTTCACGGCGCGGGCCAGAATCAGTGCGCGTGCCTTTTCAATCGTCGGCGCGTCACCCCGCTCCACCAGCAGTTCATCCAGACGAATTTTTTTAAAGGCCATCATAGGACAATTTGAATTGAAATCTTTAAAGCTTTCAGAACTTTTCCTGTGCCAAATCGGTTTTGAGGTTATCAAATATTACAAGGCAAAACAAGACCGCTTACAAAAAATAGACACATCGTTTCCCGCAATGGCATTTCGGCTTTCGTGTCAAATGGCAAAGAGAAATTCCATCTCTGATGGACATTTTTGATCCTTTTGGTTTTCTTGACATGCGTTGCGGTCCTCATTATATTTCAACAATCCCCTGTCTAGGACTTATCAGACCAACCAGAGGAAGCGCACGGAAGAACAAATTTTTCTTTTTGGAAGTTGTAGTGGCGCTGTTATTTCCCGCATCGTTTTGCGGCACAACCCCTGCGACACAACCAACGTTAAATCCAAGAGCCGGCAAAATCAGATCCGCGCAGATGGCTGCCCTCCTCAAAACCTCTTTAACTACCGCTGCAGGCACTAGCGGAAATGAGCGCTTCTGTGCACGGCCTTGATTCTGTCAGTCACCAAATCATTTGAGTTGGCTAACACGACTTTGCCAAACAACTTTAAGGTTTGTTAAGTAAGATGGACCGTTGATGTTGCTTTCACCGGAGTGCAGCATCTTTATAAAAGCATTTCCTATCATGTCATAAAATTTTGTTCAGCGCAGTAAAGCTTAAACGGTCGAGGAGCAACAGACGGCACGCTGATCCCAGCAGCAATGCCGTCCAGCAATGCATGAAAAACTGGTGCGCCAATGCCTAACCCCCTGTCTCTTTTCCAATTAAGATGGGTGGTCAAAAGAAGGCTGAGGCCGTTGCCGCGCCTACCGGGAAGCTTTTCCGATAATTCAAATAAGATCATGACCATTCAGCCCTGATGCCGGTAAAAAAAACAAAGAGAAATCATTCCTCCTGCTGTTTGGTGCTCATTTTATGCAACGCGTTATGAAATGATAAAGTCATTCAGGATTGCCAGACGACGCAGACTCGCCGGTTAGGCAACCCTTATAAATCGTCGGAACACATCAGGGGCCCTGTCACTCAAGATCCATAACATCGTTTAATTTTCCGGGATAGTTGAGGAAATTATTGAGCCACTGGTAGCCGGTGATCCTTCGCCCCGTCACATCTTGATGAACCTGTGCCAATCCGCCTCGCAAATCCGTTTTTATCGCGTTCAAGTCGGGAAGGTCATAATCGCCGGTGTAGAGCCCGCCCACCATGTCTAAAATAAAGTCCATCGCCGAAGCGTTTAAGAGGAAGGTATGTCCCCGACCTAGCGTAACAAATCGGCTGACCCGACTATGGGATTGGTTTTTGAGGTATGCGTACTCGCGAAGGAGCGCTTCCCGGAATATCGGCGGAGGGCTTTTCATGAAAAAATCACCGATGACGAAATCATCGACGTGGCTCATCAGCGCAACGCGAAAGTTTTTATCCTGCTCCAGACCCCAGGCGATGATTTTGGACACATGTCCGTTGTCAATACAATCCGGACAGGAAGCGAACGGAACATATTGAATGGCATTAATGTCCTCCAGGGCCCGCCGCACGAACTCCTTGTCATGGTCCCGCAAGATGGGCGCGCCGGAATCGGAGATCACCAAAATTTCCGTGTCGGGATAGTAATATCTCGCCATGGCCAGCCCGGCGACAACGCCGTATGCCCCGCCGCTTGTGCCGGCCAGCACGATGCGTGATGGATTCGGATATTTCCGTTTTGCAACTTCAAATGCGGCCGTCAGGTTTTGCAATCCACGCTGGTAAGCCATTTTCGGCTCGCTGCTGAACAAGTCGTAGGCCAGCGGCCTATCGACGTCTCCCATAAAGATGGTTCCGTCGCAATAAGGAACGTGAACGACATCGAACTGGGCCATGGGATTGCGCAAATCATATCTGTTGAGAACGCCGCCGACACCGACAAGATTAGCATAAGTGATGTTTTTTAATGACAGAACCGCATAGGCGGTGGCCTGGCAGATTTCCGAAAGACAAACGCCTCCGCCTTCCAGGAAGATCAGAAGCTGGTCGGAAAAGCCGTCGCGGGTTTCAACGAAGAACTCGCTGCCGCTCATGCACATCGGCCCCCGCTCAGATTGTGCCGTTGAAAAATGGTGGGTACTGATTCCGGTGAGTTTGTCCTTGGTGACACTCGTCGGCTGAACAATGGATGTGCCGACATACTTGGTCAGACCTGCATCATAGATTTCCTGAAACGGGCTTTCAGCGTAGCATCGTGCCAAACCGGACAGAACCCATGAGCCCACAAGGAATGCGAAGGCCAGTTTTAAAATGAAACGCCTATTGATGCAAGCACCCTGCAACCAGCCAAAAAATTTGTTCATAAGCTGCCCCTCCCTTTTAAATTGATATATATATATATAAAATGGAATTTAATGGCTGATGGCAGGTATAGCCATAGGAGAAGAATATCTCTATGTCAAGAAATTCCTGCCTGGCGTAAAAACAAACGCAGCAAAAAAGAAAGCCCTGATCAATGCAATGCCTTGTGCAGGATCTCCCGAGGCAGTTTTTTTATCCTGAAAGCATTTCTTTTACGGCACGGATAATGCCTTCTTCATCGAGGTCGTATTTTCGTCTCTGCTGCGCCTGGGTGGCATGGCGGACAAATTCGTCCGGCACTCCCAGGCATCTGACCCGGACATCCAAAACGCCCTTCCGCGCCAGCAACTCCAGCACCGCGCTGCCGAAACCGCCCTGCAGGTAATTTTCTTCGATGGTGATGATCTTCTTGATCTGTGCCGCCGTCCCAAGAATCAGATCCTCATCAAGCGGCTTGACGAAACGCGCATTGATGACCCTGACGCTCAGCCCCTCCGCGGACAACTTCCGCGCCGCGGCCCAGGCCGGATGGACAACCGAGCCGATGGCGATCAGCGCCAAGTCCGTTCCGTCGAGCAGCACCTCGCCCCGGCCGATTTCCAGACTTTCCGGCTCCTCATCCAGGGCAACGCCCAAGCCCTTCCCGCGCGGGTAACGCAGGGAAACCGGGCCGCCGCAATCAACGGCCGTCTTGAGCATGTGCTGGAGTTCATTTTCATCTTTTGGCGCCATGACCACCATGCCGGGGATGGAACGCAGATACGTGTAATCCAGCAGGCCCTGATGGGTGGCGCCGTCCTCGCCGACAAAACCGCCGCGGTCAACGGCAAACACCACGGGAAGCTTCTGCAGACAGACATCGTGGACTATCTGGTCGTAAGCTCTCTGCAGAAACGTCGAATAGATGGCCACGACCGGACGGAACCCTTCCGCCGCCAGCCCCGCGGCAAAGGTCACCGCGTGCTGTTCCGCGATGCCGACGTCGTAAAATCTTTCGCGAAATTCCCGGCTGAACTCGCCCAGGCCTGTGCCCTCGCACATGGCGGCGGTAATCGCCAAAATGCGCGAATCCCGCCGGGCCAGCCTGACGATGGTTTTTCCGAAGACATCCGTGTAGCTGGGAACATCGGCCGACGCCACCGCTTTCCCCGTCTCCACGTCGAAAGGCGCGACGCCATGGTACGTCAGCGGGTTCTCTTCGGCGAATTTGTAACCGCGCCCCTTTTTCGTGATCACGTGCACCAGGACCGGTTTGTCCATTTCCTTGATGTTTTCAAACGTCTTGATCAGATGATTGAAGCTGTGTCCCTCAATCGGCCCCACGTAGGTAAAGCCCATTTCCTCAAACAGCGCTCCGGGCACCATCAGCGTCTTTAAAATTTCCTCGATCTGTTGGGAGAATTTGATCAGGTGCTCGCCGACGCCGGGAATGCTTTTGAAAAAGTTTTTAATATCCGCCTTAATGGTGGTGATGGTATGCCCTGTCATCACCCTGTTGAGGTAAGAAGACAGCGCGCCCACGTTCGGCGAGATGGACATTTCGTTGTCGTTCAAAACGATAATGACGTTTTTCTTTCGAGCGCCGCTCCAGTTCAATCCTTCGAACGCCATGCCCGTCGTCATGGAGCCGTCGCCGATGACGGCGATCACCTTGTCCTTCTCTCCCCGAAGAGATTTGGCTTCCACAAAACCGGCGGCGGCGGAAATCGACGTGCCGCTGTGGCCGACGTTGAACGTGTCGTAGGGGCTTTCCTCGCGGCGCGGGAACCCGCTGATGCCTCCCTGCGTGCGCAGGTCGGCGAAATCCTTTTTCCTGCCGGTGATGATTTTGTGGGCGTAAGCCTGATGTCCGACATCCCAGACAATTTTATCCTGCGGCGTGTGGAAAACATAATGGAGCGCCAGCGCCAGTTCGACCGCTCCCAGCGAAGCCGCCAGATGACCGCCGCGGAGCGCAACCGTCCGGATAATCAGATCCCTGATTTCTTCGGCCAGCGTGTTGAGCTCGGCAGGGGTGAATTTGCGCAGATCTTTTGGATATTCAATTTTCTCCAGCACGCTGTAATTGACCGTTTCCGTTTGCTTGACCAAAATCCAATCCTTTTGCGTAGCCAAAAAAAGTCCTTACGATTTTCTTTCCATCACGTAGCGGGCGATAACGAAAAGCGGCATGGCCCGCTCGTCAAAACCGGAAAGACTGGCCAACGCCGCGTTAACATAGCCCGCGAGTTTTTCTCTGGATGTTTCCAAACCTAAAAGAGACGGGTAAGTCAGCTTGTTGCGGGCGGCGTCGCTTCCGGTTTGCTTGCCCATCAGGGCGCTGTCCCCCTCGACATTCATGATGTCATCCGCGATCTGAAAGGCCAGTCCGATATTCATCCCGTATTCCGCCAGGGCCTGCATTTTTTCCGGGCCGGGATTGAACATCATGGCGCCTGCCTTCACGGCGGCCAGAATCAGCGCCGCGGTTTTGCGCTGATGAATCTCGTGCAAGGTTGCCTCACCGGCGTCGGCCGCCGCGGATAAGACATCCAACGCCTGCCCTCCGACCATCCCCCCGATACCGGCGGCACTGGCAATTTCCTGAATCACCGCCAGACGCCTTTCGGCGGACAGTCTGATTTTTTCTGCATGAGACAGGAGCGCAAACGCCTCCGTCAACAGCGCGTCGCCCGCTAGAATGGCGATGTCTTCGCCGAAGACCTTGTGGCAGGTCGGTTTTCCGCGCCGGAAATCATCGTCGTCCATGGCGGGCAAATCATCGTGAATCAAAGAGTATGAATGGATCAACTCCAGTGCGCAGGCCACCGGCATGACCGGCGCGAGATCGCCGCCGACCGCTTCCGCCGCGGCCAGACAGAGAATCGGACGGATGCGTTTTCCGCCGTTGAAAACGCTGTAACGGACGGCTTCATAAATCTGCGGCGGATTGCCGTCCGCCGGAAGATAACGCGACAGCGCGTCCTCGACAATCTTTTTCCTGTCCTGAAGATAAGCCTCCAGAAACACCCTTTCGTCGTCAGTCACCTTCGTCCTCCTCAAAAGGTTTCGTTTCCAGGCCACTCTCCTTGCCCAGTAGCATCTCCACGCGACGTTCCGTTTCCTCCAGTTTCGCCGAACAGAAACGAATCAGGCGTACGCCCTCCTCGAAAGACTTCAGCGCCTCGTCCAGCGGAATATCACCCGATTCCATCTTTCTCACAATATCTTCCAACTTCTTGAGCGCGTCCTCGAATTTGTCCTTGGCCATATTTACTCCTGAAATATTGTTTCTATTTTAGCGTTTAAACCGCCCTTTGCCAACCGGATATGGACATCCTCTCCCTCCCGCACATCGGCCGCCTGACGCACAATTCCGCCGCTTTGTCTGCTGCGCGTAATGCTATAGCCCCTCTGCAAAACCGCCAGAGGGCTCAAGGACTCCAGGACGGCGGAATTCGTTAGAAGTTTTTCCTTCAGCGTTCTGAGCCGCGCGGAAAAACGGATGATCAAATCTTTTTCAATATTCGCCACCAAAGCTTTCCGCTGATGGATTTGCCGCTGGGGATTCTGATGATAAAGACGCAACTGGACATGCCGCAGATCCTGAAAAAGCTCCTGACGCCTGTTGTAAAAAGAGCGGAGAAGTCTTTCTCTCAAATCGTCCAGATTTATTTTCAGATTGAGCACAAACCGACGCGGGTCCTTAAGCCTCTCCTTAAGAGCGGCAATATATTCCCTATGATCTTCCAGATAACGGAAAAAACCGGACACCATTCTTTGCCGAAGAGTTTTTATTTTGGCCATTAATTCGCTTCTTTCCGGCACCACCAGCTCCGCCGCCGCCGACGGCGTGGGCGCCCGCAGGTCCGCCACAAAATCACAAATGGTGAAATCCGTTTCGTGACCCACGGCGGAGACAATCGGAATCGAAGAGCGGAAAATCTCCCGCGCCAGCGCTTCGTCATTAAACGGCGCAATATCTTCGAGCGAGCCGCCGCCACGCGCAATGATGATCACGTCCACTTTTTTACAGGCATGCATCTTGCGCAGAGCCGAAATGATGTCCTCCGCCGCCTCGCTACCTTGAACCCTTGCAGGAGCGATTAAAATATCGAGCGCCGGGAAACGGCGCCTCGTCACGTTTAGAATATCCCGGATGACCGCTCCGGTCGGCGACGTGATCACGCCGACGCGTCGGGGAAGAAAAGGAAGGCTTTTCTTATGACACGCATCAAACAAGCCCTCGGCAGAGAGTTTTGCCTTGAGCTGTTCGAAGGCCTTCTGCAAGGCTCCCGCGCCCAGCGGCTCAAAAGAGTCCACCACGAGCTGATATTCTCCTCGGGGAAGATAGACATTCAGGCGCGCCCGGCACAGAACCTTCAGTCCTTCCTCCAATTCCAACCGATTCCTTTTTTCAAAAGCGCCAAACGGCCGGAAAAAAACCGCCCTGATCTGACTTTTGTCATCTTTCAACGTAAAATAAGTGTGTCCCGACTGCGGCCTGCGCAGATTGGACACCTCGCCTTCCACCAGAACACGGTCGAATGCCCCTTCCAAAAGAAACTTAATATTATCATTTAGTTGCGAAACACTCAGGATTTCTTCCATGGATGACTTTCCTTAAAAAATGACCTATCAGATAATTTGAGGCAAAACAAGATTGAAGTTGTTTATTTCTCAACGACAGCGAGAAGGATTATACTGAAAAATTTATAATAGATGGCACCGCATTCACGCCATATCATCTCGCAACAATATCATTTTACTTTTCCCTTCTTTTCATTTTTATTGTAACGGGAAAAGTAACGTAAAGACAACCAGGCGATGGATAGCAAAGCGTCTTTGTTAATCCGTATCAGACCCCACGTCATTCCTATTCCAAAAATGAAGTTGTAAAGACCTGATAAGGGCAGCTTTACCAAAAAACGTAACACGCGTTCAGGCAGATTCAGACGAACGGCAACGTTCATGAGCTTCTGAAGATTAATCAATTCCTGCTTATGGGGCAAGTTCAGCGGCGTTCCCGTAAAATAGGAATAATTGATCTTTGTATAGTCGTCGCCGCCGGATATCAAACCTTCGTGTTTACATAAATCAAAGACAGCAGTTCCCGGATAGGGTGTAAGCAGAGAACACCAAACAAAATCCGGTCGGATCCGGCGGTTTAGAGCATAGGTCTCGAAAGCCATGGCAAGGTTTTCGCGCGGACATCCCACCATGTTAAAAGTCTGGAAACGGATATCGTACTGTTTGAGCAAAGACGCCGCTTCGATAATGCTTTCTTTGCGAAGATTCTTTTTCAAAATCACGTTTCGTACAGCATCATTGCCGCTTTCGATGCCCATTTTTACAGCATAACATCCCGCCTGCTTCAGACGCCTCACCAAGGTTTCATCCAGCGCATCCGGGATGGTATTGATTTTAAATGGAAGACCGATCTCCAGGGGATAGACTTCACAAAAATGATTAATCCATTCGCTCGGTGCAATTGTAAAACTATCATCATCAATGGTAATGAAATCAATGTCACCGGAGCTTTTCAATGCCTTGAGTTCGGCAATCAGATGGTTCACGGAGCGTCGTCTGACCGGGGAACCCTTCCCTTCATAAAGGGATTTATAGCATTCATTGAAACAAAAAGAACAGGAACGCGGACAGCCACGTCCGGCATGGATGACCTGATGGTACAAAATTCCTTTGCTCTTTCCGGCATAAAGTGAATATCTAGGATAGATGCGGCGATCGTAAAATGGAAGGCTGTCCAGGTTTTTTACAAGAGGTTTCAAATCGTTCTTCCAAATCACGCCATGTTTTTTTACCCAAAAATTCTGAACATTTTCGTAAGCATTTCCCGCTCCCAGCGCATTGACAAATTCAGGAAATGCTTCATCCGCTTCGCCTCGGCAGACCGCATCAAGATACGGCTCGGAAATGACCTGAGGATAAAAGGTGGAATGAATGCCGCCACAAACGATAAAAATTTTATCAGAAAGGGCCCGCAGTCGCGATCCCATTTCTTTCAGGAAAGGAAATTCCGCCGTCGTGATGGAAAAAGCGACCACGTCCGGATTCAAGGCCAATACCGCCTTGACGGGATTTTTCTCCAGATCCGCCACGACAACAAAACTCTCGTGACCCGCCTCTTTCAGGCTAGCCGACAAGGCCATAACCGCCGGTTTTGCGAAAACGTCTTTCTGAAAGAAAGCGACACGAGCCAAGCCACACCCCTGAGTCTCTTACGTTCAAATTACCCTTTTCTTGTAACTAGACTGGCATCTCCGTCTGACTGATGATGGAAAAGACTCTCGGCCCAAAACGGGCACGGTATCCGGCGGCCGAGAGCCTCTTCCAAAAGAAACTTAATATTATCATTTAGTTGCGAAACACTCAGGATTTCTTCCATGGATGACTTTCCTTAAAAAATGACCTATCAGATAATTTGAGGCAAAACAAGACCGAAGTTCAAAACCCATGCGCCCGCATGCGCCGACAGAAGTGAACAATACGAGGAAATATGAAACTTTTATATCGAGAAAAATAAACAGTTATGATAAAAATTCTTAAAGGAGGATAGTCACAATGAAACAGGTTAAGCCGGGGCGCATCCCATCTTTGATGGATTTTGTGGGTTCAATCATCGCCGTTATCGGCGGTATTGTCTGGACGGTGGCGGCGGCGGCCATGGGGGCGCCGGCTGTTTTCCCGCTGTTTGGTGTCGTTTTTGTTCTCGCGGGCATCGGCATGGCCGTTTACAATTACATCAACGCCTTCGGCAGTAAACGCATTTCCGAATACGACATCGTGGATCCTTCCGAAGAAGGGACCCCCGATCTCTCTGTGGGCGGCAGGAGATTGTCAGGGGATTCGAATTATTGTCCGTATTGCGGCAGGCCGCTGGATTCATCATTTTCATTTTGTCCGAAGTGCGGGAAAAAGCTCAAAAGTTAATTTTCCTGAGCAAAGAGGATTGCTCCGCCTTCAAAATTTTTACATCCGGAGACACGCCGGGAAACATGATCATTTTTATGTTTGCGCTTTTGAATATCACTACTGCCCCATCCTACCCTAGAGACAACCGGAAAATTTTCTTGAAAGTTGAGGCAAAGCGCAATATGAGTTATCGCCAGCCGTGACATGGGAGATTGTTTTCCAAGACGATGGCATCAGATTCACCAAAGGAGGCAACCATGAAGAATTTGTTTTGTGTGATGGCGCTGGGATTGCTGCTGGCGGCGCCGCTGGCTTATGCCGATGGATACTGGGAAGACGGATACGGCAACAGCGGCCATGTTTACGATTCAGACATCCCGATGCCGTCGTCGCCGCAGATAGACAATCCGCCGGATCATCCCGACGGCTGGGAGGCGCCCCGGTGCTATGACGAACAATATGAGTGCGGATCGGATTACAAATGCTGGAGCGGCTATGACGGACAACGCGTTTGTATGGACGTGCCCCGATACTGCACACGGCGTGTCTGCCAGTAAAATCGTCAGCCATGAAGAAACCGCTCAACCGGGGTCGCGTTGTCTGGTTGTTAAGCGGGCTTTGCCTTGCCGCGGCAAGCGGCCAGCCGCCCGCGGACAGACCGATGACCGACAAAGCCGTTAAGAATCATGCCTACTTTCTCGATTTCAGCAAACAGCGTGTCGCACTGAAAAACGGCCATGCGAGGCAAGGAACCCATCCCGAAAATTTTTTGGAAGTGCGTTTGACGGATTACGTAATTTGCGATCTTGACTCGGACGGCAAGGCTGACGCGGCCGTGATTCTGGCGGCTTCCCCGATGGGAAGCGGAAGTTTCTTTGAGATGATCGCGCTCACCGCGCGTGAAAGCGGTGCTGTTTTTCGCCAAAGCAACTCCATTCATCTGGGAGACCGCATCATCATCCATTCGCTCTCTTGTATATCGGGGACGCTGGTCCTCGACGCGACCGTTCACGGCGCGCAAGATCCTTCTTGCTGTCCGAGCAAAAGCATTATAAGATACTTTAAAATGATCAACGGCAAACTGATGGAAAGCCGTCCATGATTTTCATGGGAGGCAACGCCACGCCATGAATCGATCCATGAAAATGCTTCTTTTGATAATCGGTTTCCTCGTTGTGTGGGGAACGCTTGCCGCCGCTGACGCGGGTATTCTGGGATTGGGCGTCATCTTCTCTATGGCGGCTCTGGTGGCTCCGGTCAGCCAAAAATTTGAGGCACATCAGAAAACGGCAGGGATTGCGGTGATCTTGGCTTCGCTGATAATTGCGCTGGTCGGAATCGTGTTGAAAAAAACGATGCCGGCTGCACCGTCGCTGGAGATGCCGCTTGGCACTGTTTCGTTGGTTTTGGTCGCCGTTTATTTCTTCATCGGTCGCAAAAGGAGGTTCGCGCCGTCATGAAGCGCCTGAAAACATTTTGCATGTTGTTGCTGATCTTAACCGGCGCCCTGTTTTGGTCTTTTGACGGCGCGTGGGGAAACGAGCGGCAGTGGCTGGTTCTCGTTTACGCCAACGGCATCAATGACCGCGGCCTTCAGGATTTCGGAAAGGACATGATTAATCGCCTGGAGACGTTCGGCTCCAGCGACCAAGTGACGGTTGTCGTCAAATACGCCGCCTTGAGCAAAGGCAACCAGGGCGAACTGCAGTTTCCGCGCGATGTCAAAACCTATCTGATTCAAAAGGACACGCGCCAACCGGAAATCAACTCTCCCGTGATTGACACATCGCCGCAAACGGACATGGCCGCCGCGTCCAGTTTGATGACATTCATCCGTCAAAATCTTGTGAAGTATCCGGCGAAAAAAATCGCGCTGATTTTATGGGGCAAGGGCGAAGGATTCAAGGGATTGTGCCACGATGACTTGAGCCGAAAAAAAATGAGCGTCAGGGACCTTGCGCAGTCTCTGGCAAAAACAAAAGACATCCTGGGCAGAAAAATTGACGTCTTTGCCGTCGACGCCGATTATATGCAGATGGCCGAGGTCCTCTATGAATTGAAGGATCAGACGCAGATCATCGTCGGGGTGGAGAGCCATGTCTCCAATCCCGCCTTCTATTATGACATCATTCTTCAGGATGTTTTGGATGACCCCAACATGAGCGCGGAAGATTTCGCAAAAACCATGATCGCGTTTTCGGAAAACCCCATAGCGTCCGCGGTCAGAACGTCCGAAGTCCGGATATTTACGGATTTGCTCAACCAATGGGCCGCCGCCCTCGTGAGCGAACCGGCCGCGATGAAAGCAGCGCTGGCGGCAGCGGAGACGACCTTCTCCTTCAACATGAAGGAAGCAAAGGATTTATGCGATTACATTGATCAGATCGCGACAAGGCTTTCCGCCGATTCCCCGGCCGCCGTCATGGGCGCGAAACTGAAAAATCACATTCAAAAGAATCTTCTGCTGACATCCGCCGTTTCCAATTTTGACCCGCAGACAAAAAAGATATCCCCGCAACCGACTCAGGCTCACTGTCACGGCTTGGCCATTTATCTTCCCGATCTCATTTATGAATCCGGCGCCTATGAGCCGCTGTCTTTCGCCGCCGATACGTCCTGGAGAAATTTTCTTCTGAAACTGCTGGATGAAAAGTTGAAGCAAAAAATCCTGCCACCCGGTGGAAAATGAAATCAGCGCGAAATCTAAATGTTTCGAACCCGAAAGTCCTTGTGGGTTTGGCCGTTTTTCTGGTGCTGATCGGAGGCATGATAACGGACCCTCTGGCCGGCCTGGCCTGTTTGGTGCTGGCGGGGATCATCGCTGGAGCGGCTTCGATCAGAGGGGAGCGATGGACCCGCTGGTTTGCTCTGTGTCTCATCGTCATCATCGCGGCCCTGGCGGTGCACGCTTTTCCCGAGGCGCGCCGGCACGGGGATCTCCTCCGAAGAAAATAAATTGACAGAAGCCCTTCTTCTCTCTACAATCGCGCGCACAAAAGATGTTACGGAATTTTCCGATCATCAGGATTTTTAAACGGAGGCTTCATGATCTCTTTGCCGACGGCACCCGTGCGTATTCCCGTCGTGTTGCTGTACAATCTCGATCCCGACTGGACGCCGGAGGAGAAAAAGGAAGCATTCAAGCTGACCGAAGAGCTTGCCGGGGCGCTCAAAGGATTCGGCCATGCCGTTGAGCTCGTGCGTGTCGAAGGCAATGAAATCCACGGCAAACTGCGTCCGTATGATCCCAACGAATATTTGATTTTCAACTGGTGCGAAGGCATTCCCGGCATTGAACACAGTGAATGGCTGGTCGCCAGACAACTGGAAGAGTTAGGTTACACTTACACGGGAGCGTCTCCACGGGTGCTCTCTCTGGCGCAGGACAAGCAACGGGTCAAGGACATTCTGGAGGCCTGCGGCATTCCCACGCCGGCCTGGAAAATTTTTGACGCTCCACGGGCGGATTCCTGGCGGATATTTCCGGCGATCGTCAAGCCGCGCAACGAACACTGCTCGGCGGGCATCACGCCCGAATCCGTCGTGACGAACGGCGGGGACTTGACCGGACGGATTGCCTTCATTCTGAATCGCTATGCGCAACCCGCGCTGGTGGAGGATTTCATCGACGGCCGCGAATTCCATGTCGCGGTACTGGGGAACGAAGACCTGACGGTTCTTCCCGCGGCGGAAATGGACTTTTCCCGTTTCGGCGACGCGCGGGATCGGCTCTGCACCTACGAGGCGAAATTCGCTCCCGGCTCGCTTCATTATGAAAAAATAGAAACCTTGCTGCCGGCGCCGCTGACCGGAGAAGAAAAAGAAACCCTGGAAGAAATCTGCAGGAAGGCGTACCGGGCGGTGGGATGCCGGGACTACGCCCGGATGGATCTCCGCCTGCGGGACGGCGTTTTTTATGTACTGGATGTCAATCCCAATGCGGATCTCAGTTCCGATGCCAGCATGGCCTGCGCCGCCGAAGCGGCGGGAATGAGTTACGCGCAGCTGGGCAGTGTTATTGTCCGGATGGCCGCCGCCCGTCATCCCGTTTTCCGCCAATGGCTTTGATATTCGCTGGTTGCACGCGAAGGACTTTCCCGTCGGGAAAACAAATGGGTTGAGTTGACTTTTACCAGTTGATGATTTAAATAGAGGTTGCCAATAAACATCAAGGAATGTTGTTCATGAAGAAAAAGGATTTGCTGAAAAAGAAAGTCGAGCATATCGACATCAAGAAAATCAATACGACAGACATCATCACCGCGATGAAAAAGATGTCTTTTTCCGCGCGGGATTTGGCCAATGCCGCCGATATCTACGACCGCATGCTCAGGGAGAAAAACTGCGCGATTATCCTGACGCTGGCCGGTTCCACCTCCGCCGCGGGCTGCATGCAGATTTATGTTGAGCTGGTCAAAAACAACATGGTGGATGTCATTGTGGCCACGGGGGCTTCCATCGTCGACATGGACTTTTTTGAAGCCCTGGGGTTCCATCACTATCAGGGAACACCGTTTGTCGACGACAAGCTGCTGCGCAAATTATACATTGATCGGATTTACGACACCTATATCAACGAAGAAGATTTACAGGTCTGCGACCGGACGATAAAGAAAATCGCCGATGCGCTGCAACCCGGTGCATATTCCTCGCGGGAATTCATCCGGGCCATGGGTCAATATCTCGTTCAAAACGCCAAAAAGAAAAATTCTCTGGTTCAGGCGGCCTATGAGCATGATGTCCCCGTCTTTTGCCCGGCTTTTTCCGACAGCTCCGCGGGTTTCGGACTGGTTCTGCATCAACACAAGCATTTCCCGAACCATGTTTGTATTGATTCGGTCAAGGATTTCAAGGAACTGACGGAAATTAAAATCAAGGCGGGAACAACCGGTTTGCTGATGATCGGCGGAGGCGTCCCGAAAAACTTCGCGCAGGACACGGTGGTCTGCGCGGAAATTCTGGGCAAAGACGTGCCGATGCACAAATACGCTGTTCAGATCACGGTGGCGGATGTCCGCGACGGAGCTTGCTCCAGCTCCACGCTCAAAGAAGCCAATTCCTGGGGCAAGGTGGATTCATCCTGCGAACAGATGGTCTACTCGGAGGCAACCATCGCCCTGCCGCTGCTGGCGAGCTACGCGTATCACAAGGGAAGCTGGAAGAAACGGAAAAAATGGCGTTTGGCCCGGCTGTTTGAACGTGAAGGAGGATAAAAAGATTGGTGGAGATGAGGGGGATCGAACCCCTGGCCTCGACATTGCGAACGTCGCGCTCTCCCAGCTGAGCTACATCCCCAACCTTGACAATCGCCGCGATTGCGTTACCGCGGCGGGGAGCATATATTATAGATGACCCGGGTGTCAAGAAATTGTTGCTGCCCATATCGAATATTTAAAATTATCAATTATTTGATTTTTTTCTGAGCAAAAAAGTGATAAAGAAATAGCCATCAAAACAAGGAGAATTTTAATGGCGAAGATTGATGCTTTTTTTCATCTGATGCATGAACACGGCGCCTCCGATCTTCATCTGGTTGCCGGACAACAGCCCGCCATCCGGATTCGGGGAGATATCGAACGCATCAAATATGATGTGCTGACCGATGACATGCTGAAAGTCCTTCTTTATGAGATAACACCTGAACACAAAATCAAGCACTTTGAAGAAACAGGCGATGTCGACTTTGCTTATGAAGTTCCCAATCTGGCCCGTTACCGCGTGAATTTCTTCCGGCAAAAAAACGGCATCGGGGCTGTTTTTCGCGAGATACCCGACAAAATATTGAGTTGTGCAGAACTGGGACTCCCGTCGGTAATTGCAAAACTCGCTACCTTGCCGCGGGGACTCGTCTTGGTCACAGGCCCCACGGGAAGCGGCAAATCCACCACGCTGGCGGCGATCATTGATGAAGCCAACCGTCTGCGCCGCGACCATATCATCACGATTGAAGACCCCATTGAGTTTGTGCACAAAAGCCAAAACTGCATTGTGAACCAGCGGGAAGTCGGTCTCCACACCCAGTCTTTCGCCGCGGCGCTCAGGGGGGCGTTGCGCGAGGACCCGGATATTATCCTGGTGGGCGAGATGCGCGATCTGGAAACCATTTCCCTGGCCATTGAAGCGGCCTCAACCGGGCATCTGGTTTTTTCCACGGTTCATACGACCAGCGCCGCAAAAACCGTGGACAGGGTCATCGAAGTCTTCCCCGCATCGGAGCAGCTGCAGATCCGCTCCACACTGGCCGACGGATTGCGCGCCGTCATCTCGCAGGTCCTCTTCAAGCGGATTGATATCAAGAGCCGTTGCGTGGCGCTGGAAATCTGCATCGCCACACCGGCGG
>Ga0116190_1000402_pt1 | contig 44988 bp, 26 predicted proteins | sample AD_JPNTR4_MetaG_FD_89808 | JGI IMG/M metagenome (GOLD analysis project Ga0116190, IMG submission 89808) | Active sludge microbial communities of municipal wastewater-treating anaerobic digesters from Japan - AD_JPNTR4_MetaG | ecosystem: Engineered > Bioreactor > Anaerobic > Digestate | place...
GCCGCTGATGGTGACCATGCCGCCGTTGCCTTGGTAGCCGCCGCCGATGCCCGCGCCTTCGTTACCGGCGGTGGCCATGAGCGTGCCGCCGGAGACGTCCACCGTGCCGCCTGCTCCGTTCCTGCCGCCGCCGATGCCCGCGCTTTGGTAGCCGCCCTGCGCCGTGACCGTGCCGCCGACGATGGTGACCGTGCCGCCGGCACCGCCGTAGCCGCCACCGATGCCCGCGCCGCCGTTGCCGTCCCAGCCACCGGTGGCCGTGAGCGTGCCGCCTGAGATGGTGACCGTGCCGCCGATGCCCGCGCCTTGGTAACCGCCCAGTGCCGTGACCGTGCCGCCGGAAATCATGACCGTGCCGCTGTCGCCGCCTTCTCCGCCGCCGATGCCCGCGCCCCGGTCGCCGCCCGTCACCGTCAGCGCACTGGCCTCGTCGCCGGGCGTGTTGGTGATGGAGAGCGTCCGTCCCGCCGCAACCGCAAGGCCTGCCTGGGTCGCGCCGGAGGCGAGCGTGTTCGTTCCCGTGAGGAAGAGCGAGACGTTGGCGTTCGTCCCCAGTTCGAAGGCGCATTGGTTATTGCTGGTTGCCCGGAGCGTCAGGTTCGAGAGCGTGACCGTGCTCGTTACATTCGCCGAGACGACGACGCGTACCATACCCCATTCGTTGGTGCCGGAGAGCGTGAACGGCCCCGCCCCGGAGAGCGTGAGCGTGTACGCGGCATACGACCAGCCCGTGCCGCTGGACGAGATGTCGTCGTCAAGGGCAACGCCGTTGACCGTCACTCCGGTCGGGGTAGCGCTGGCGGTTGTTGCGAGCAGGCCCGCGCAAGCGAGCGCGAGCATTGACAGTTTAACGCAGAGACGCGGAGACGCAGAGATTGGTTTCTGGTTTCAAGTTCCATCCACAGAGCGGTGTTGTTCATGGTTGATCTTTTTGCTGAATTGAATACGGTATAAACATTATCCGGAAACAGTCGCGACTAATAATGAGAGGGGGGAGGCGACGCAAGAACAAACGAGTAACATGTGTGTTTGTTAGTTCATGAGTACATGAGTACATGGGTTCATTGGTTTAGCGTGGTCAAAATCGGGATCGGGATCGAAATCGATAGAACCTTGGCTTGGCTTCGGCTTCAGGTTTTATGCGCGGTTTGGTTGCCGATTCTGCCGTACCTAAGCCAGTTTAAGGCTGTCGGTGCCGTTGGCCATGGCGATAAACCATGTGCCGCCTTTGCGGCTTTGTGTGAGATTGGATTGGGTCGCGGGCTCCGCCGCATCAGAAGAACCACTTGGCCAGACGCAGGATGCCTTGTTTCCACGGCACGCGATGGGAGACGCCCGACGCGTCCTTGAAGGAGTCAAGGTTGGCGACGTACCAGTGGTAGTTACGGATCAGCGCATCTTTGTTGGAGTAGCGCGGCGCGTATCCCAAGACACGTTCGGCCTTTTCGATGCTCACAAAGGAGTCCTCGCAGGCGGTCTCATACACCCACTTGTAGAGCGGCGAGAGGCGCAGCAACTCTAGGAAGCGTAGCGCCCAGATCACCGGTTTGGCCGGCAACCCACGGATCTTTTTGCCGTGCCCGGCGACATCCAGCACGGCTTGATAATCTTCGCGCATGGTGGTGAACGCTTTGGCGCCGATGTTGAACGTGTCGTTGACCTTGGCGCTGTCCAGCGTGAGCGTCAGCCAGATCGCCTCGCAGAGGTCCTCCACGTCGAGAAGTTGGTAGCGGTTGCGTCCGCTGCCGATCATCGGGAAGCCGTGGCCGGTGTACGCCCAGTCATAGAAGAGCGCGAACACGCCAAGCCTTTCAGGGCCGACGAAAGATTTGGGACGGATGATCGGGACGCAAAGCCCCTGCTCGCGCGCTTTGAGGCACTCCTCTTCCGCCAGAATCTTGGCGCGTCCATACGGCCCGACGCCGATCAGCGGGTCGTTCTCTACAAGCGGATGATGGTCGGGGATGCCGTACACGGCGGTTGACGAGATCATGACGGCACGTTCGACACCGGCTTCACGCGCGACAGCCATCACGTTGCGCGTACCGTCGACATCGGTGGTCATGATGTCCTCTTCGGAGTAGAGCGGCAGCGCCGCTGCGGTGTGGATCACCCAAGTGACGCCCTGCATGACCTGTTTCAAAGCCACCACATCGCGAATGTCGCCGACAACCGCCTGAATCTGATCTTTCTCAGGATAATCGAACGGCATGAGGTCGATCGAACGGATATCCGTGATGCCTTTTGACCGGAGGTGCCGGATCAAGTTGATTCCAAGGAAACCGCTACCGCCTGTCACTAAAACGCATTGATTCATGAACTACAATCCCTTCGTGTTCGCCAAATGTCGAGACACGTTACCAAATCCGCCGGATGTTGGCACTTCAAAACGGGTGCGACCGCGTCATTCCGCGATGGTCATTTCCCAGGGCGGCGTCTCAATGGCTTTCTTGCCGTCATCGAGCAAAAGTTCTGATTGCTGTGCATCGCTGGTGAGTTCGTCCCAGAAATCTTTTCTCAGCTTTCCGTCGAATATCTCAAAAGCCTGTTCGGTTTCTTTTTCTTTGAAAAATGCTTTGTAAGCGTCTGCAGGAAAAGAGCCGCCTGCATGTGAAAAATACACATTGCCGCCATAACGTCTGTAAAGCGCCCTGTTTCGTTTCCACAAAAGCACGTCCTCTTTTAGCATGTCATCCGTAGGCACGAAAAAACTGGGCTTCAGCCACGCAATTTCTTTTTTGATTTTGGCGACTCTGTTTGAGACATCTACAGTTCCGACAAGGTTCTCCAGTTCTTTGTTGAGGTGCGCAATCCGCTGGTCATAAGTCCCCTTGGCTAGTTTTTCAAAAAACTCACGCTGCTTTTCAAGCTCTTGCGGCATGACCACGATATTTTCACTTTTGTCAAACTGATCCAGAAGCGTTTTCATGATGATGGCTGAGGCATCATTCGTTTCACTTATCGCAACCCCATTCACCATCGCGACCGTGCGCGTGTCTCCAGGCTTAGCGCTTGACACGCTTAACAAGATTACAAATACGAGAGCAATCGCAGAACCGCAAACAATGTACAGCAGTTTTTTCTTTTTCATGGTAGAGCGCTCCGTCTACTCAACGCCTGATCGTTTGCCCACCTTTTACACGGATCCTTATTTCAAGTCAATGGCAGAAACCCTGAATCAAAATCGCTAATGCGTTTGACACGTCCGGTGTGAAGTCCGCATAATGATACTACCAATTAGGTCTCTGTCAGATGGATGGGCACCGGGAGGTTGATATGAAAAATGGATTGAGGGCGGTTTTGGCCGTTGCTGTGTGCGGCGTCGCGTGCGCCGGGAGTGCGTTGGGTGCAACGCGCATCGTGTCGGTCTACGTAGAGAGTTTCGCGGAGCTGCAAAAGCAAGCCGCGCTGGGGGCCGGGGCGTTTCAGGCGCCGATGCTTGCGGCGTTGCCGATGATGATGACCGGTGGCTTGCCGGGTGCGGCGCAGATGGATAACAGCAAGCCGGTCGCGATGCACCTGCTCGCACTCGATGGCGGCGAAACCGGCATGGTCATTGAGGTTGCGCCCAGTGCCGCGCCGGAGGCTTACCTCAAGGCGTTGGCCGGGGGGGAGGCCGAAGGGGCGCTGCCCGAGCCGAAGGACGGCATCTACACGCTGGGCAAGCACATGGCGGCAAAGGTCGCGGGCGGCCGCCTGTATATCGTGACGCATGCGAAAAAACAGGCCGCATTGCTGGGGACGGACCTGACGGCGTACTCTGAGTTGCCGACGTTGCCTGGCGTGCTGCGTGTGTCGGTGGAGCCTCAGGCCGTGGTGCCCTATCTGAAAAAAGCAACGGCGTCCATACCGGTGCAGGTCAACGCGCCTGACGCCGAGAAGCAACGCCGCGCGGTGGAGCGCGCGCTGGGTTTCTATAGCGGGATGCTCGAACAGCTCAAAGCGCTTCATCTGGGGCTCAACATCCAGAATGAAGGGGTGTTCGTCCGCTCGCGCCTGATACCGCGCGCGGGATCGGATCTGGCAGCGTTGATGCTCTCCGGCAAGCCCGTTTCTACGAAACAGCAGGCGTTTCTGAAAAAGGATTCGCTGTTCAGTTATGCGTCGGGCGGGTCGACCGTGCCGAAGACGCTGGAGAACGCGCTCATCGAGATGTATACCGAGCTCGTCGCCTCGTCGCCGATGTATACCGGCGGCGCAACCAATGACTGGGCTGCGGTCTTGAAGCAATCGATCGCGCTGTGGGGTGTGCCGCAAGCCTTGGCCGTGAGCCGACCGGTGCCGGACGGCGCGCTGCACGTACAGGGATGCTGGCAGATGGATGATCCTGTCGGCTATTTGGAATCGCAGTTCGCCATGATGAAAGAGCCGTTTTTCGTTACGATGATGAAGCAGAGCGGTATCAAGTTCCCGGGGCCGACCAAGCGTACGGTTGACGACATGAAGGTGTACGATTGGAAGATGGAGTTCGATGAGCAGGCGATGGAGAAAACAGTGCGCGCTGCGTTCCCTCCCGATCTGCCGGCCGAAAAGGCCGATGCCGCCGTGGCGGCGCATCAGCAGACTTTTCGCACACTGAAGGTACTTTTGGGTGACGGCTACACCTATGCGACCAGCGGCAAGGATCTGATTTTGGCTATGGGCGGCGAGGCCGTGCTTGCCGATGCGGTCAAACGCGCCAAAGCCTCGGCGGGTGCATCCGCAGAGGCCGATCGTATCGAAGCGTTGTTGTCGCCATCGGCTGATCCGCACAGCATCGGCAGCATCGCGTTGGCGCGCATCATAGCGCTCTCTCTGGCGGCGCGTCCCGAAACGGCGGACATCGCGAAAGGGATCCCGGATAGCGAGGGGATCGTCTTCGCGGGTTGGCCGTTCAAGGGAGAGACGTTGTCCGCCATGTTGATTCCGACCTCAGAGATCAAGGCCATCACGGCCGCCGCCATGGCTGGCCAAGCGGCGGCTCGGAAGCGTAACGCGCCCGCACGGCCACCCGTCCCTGATAATTTTTAATCCCGCACCACACAAACGAGTAAGAGCAAGGAGAGACATTATGGAACGCATTTCGTATTCACGTCGGTCATTTCTTAAACGTACGGGCGTCGCGTCGGCATGCGCGGCATTTCCTTTTCTACGTGTAGCCGGACAAACCAGTCCCAATGAAAAGGTCAACCTCGCCTGTTGCGGCATCGGCAATCAGGGCGCGGGCGACATCAACGCATTGTTTGCCACGGGCCTCTGTAACATCGTGGCGTTGTGCGACACAGAGATGGGGGGCAAGCGGACGCAAAAAACGTTGCAGAAGTTTCCCAATGCGCCGCGTTTCACTGACTTCCGCAAGATGTTCGACAAGCACGACAAGGAGATCGACGCGGTGTTGGTCGCCACGCCGGACCACTCGCATTTCGTCATCACGATGGAGGCGATGCGTCGTGGCAAGGGCGTGTTCGTGGAGAAGCCGCTGGCCCATTCGTTCAATCAGATCGATCTGCTGATGGCGGCTGAGCAGAAGTACAAAGTCGCCACGCAAATGGGCAACCAAGGCCACTCCGACGGCAACTACTTTCAGTTCAAGACCTGGCAGGAAGCCGGCGTCCTCGACAATGTGACCAAGTTCGTGGCCCACATGAATGGCGGTCGCCGCTGGCACAAGTGGAAGGGCGATCCCGCAGCCATCAAAAAGGCGATCGCGAAACAGCCGAACACCAACAACGTGGATTGGGACACCTGGCTGGCGCATGTCGCGGAGCATGACTTCACCGAGCAGTATCTCAATGGCGACTGGCGCTGCTTCTATGAATTCGGCAACGGTGCGTTGGGCGATTGGGGTGCCCACATTCTCGATACCGGTCACGAATTCCTGAAGTGGGGCCTGCCGACGTCGGTCGAGCCGCTCAAAATGGAAGGGTGGAATCCGTACGTCTTCCCGATGGCCTCTACGCTGCTCTTCAAGGTGCCGGCACGCGGACCGGGCCTGCCGGCCTGCGATGTGTACTGGTACGACGGTGTGGGCAACCATCCTGAACTGCCGGAGGGATTCCACGGGGTCAAGACCAACAGCAACGCGCCGGCGTCGCTCGGCGGCTCTGACCAAGGCAAGGCGCTGCCGCCCGGCAAGGAGATTTACGGTGACGGCGTGATATTCAAGGGCGGTTCGCACGGCTCCACGCTCTCGGTGATCGGCGGTGAAAAAGCCGATGCGGTGAAGGCCACGCTGCCGCAGGTTCCGAAGAGCCCCTCGAATCACTACAAGAACTTCCTGCTCGGCGTCAAGGGCGAGGAGGTCTGCCGTTCGCGCTTCGCGGTGTCCGGTCCGCTCTGCCAGTTCATGTGCCTCGGCATCATCGTGCAGAATGTCAACGCCAAGCTGGAGTTTGATCCCAAGACCCGCAAGATCACCAATCACGACGCCGCTCAGGCGTTGTTGCGGATCGGTGAGCCCCCGCGTAAGGGTTGGGAAGAGTACTTCAAGGTCTAGTGCGCGTGAGGGTTGCGACCCAACGCAAGGAGTCTGTTTGTAATGAGTCAACCTGTTCGGATCATGCCCTGTCTGGATATGCAGGAGGGACGCGTCGTCAAAGGCGTGCATTTTGTCGATATCCGTGACGCGGGTGATCCTGTCGCATGCGCCCGCGCTTATTGTGCCGCAGGCGCCGATGAGCTCGCCATGCTGGATATCACGGCGACGGTTGAGGGACGCGCCACACTGCTGGATGTGGTGCGGCGCGTGGCCGATGCCGTGACCGTGCCCTTTACGGTGGGCGGCGGCATCTCCGACGTGTCGACCGCTGAAGCGGTGCTCGCGGCTGGTGCCGACAAGGTGTCGATCAGCAGTGCGGCATTCCGCAAGCCGGAACTGGTGCCGGAGTTGATTCGCGCGTTCGGTGCCGACAAGGTGACCGTGGCGATCGACGTGGATCGTAGCGCGACGCTGCCGTCCGGGTACGAGGTCTATATCGACGGCGGCCGTACCGCGACTGGCACGGACGCCGTGGAGTGGGCCAAGCGCGTGGACGGCTTCGGTGTGCCGGTCATCCTGCCCACCAGCAAGGCGGGCGACGGCGCGTGCACCGGATATGACCTGCCGGTGATCCGTGCGATCAAACAGGCCGTTTCGGCGGAGGTCGTAGCATCCGGCGGCGCCGGAACGCTTGAGCATTTCTACGACGCCGTTCAGGCGGGAGCCACGATCCTGCTGGCTGCCTCGATCTTTCACTTTGGTGAGATCGGCATCGGTGACCTGAAGGCGTACCTCAGCGAACGCGGCGTGACGCTCCTGTAACGCCCCGGCGCACGAGGCAAAGCGGTTATGCGGATACTGGTGACAGGAGCGGCGGGTTTTATCGGTGCCCACTTGACGGCGCGTCTGCTGCGCGACGGACACGCGGTGACGGGCATCGATGCCTTTACGCCGTACTACGACGTGCAGTTCAAACATGACCGCTGGGCGGCGCTCGTCGGACGTGCGGTGGACGAGGGCCAAGAGGCGCGCCTGATCACATGCGATGTGTGTGATGGGGAGCGGTTGCAGGGCGTATTCGCGGAGTTTCAACCAGAGTGCGTCGTGCATCTCGCGGCACAGCCCGGCATGCGTGCGTCGCTCAATGCGCCGTTCGTCTGCCAGAAGAACAACGTGGAGGGCTTTCTCTCGTTGCTCGAGTGCTGCCGCCATGCGGCGGTTACGCCGCGTCTGGTGTATGCCTCCTCATCCTCGGTCTACGGCAACAGTGCCGTGCTGCCCTTTACAGAAGAGCAGCCTGCGGACCGGCCGGTGAGTCTCTACGCCGCCACGAAACGGGCGAATGAGCTGATGGCGCATACCTACGCGCAACTCTACGGTATCCCGTGCGTCGGTCTGCGGCTCTTCACGGCGTATGGCCCGTGGTGTCGGCCCGATATGGCGCTCTACCTGTTTGCCGACGCGCTGTCGCAGCGCCGTCCGTTGCAAGTGTTTCAGGGCGGCGACGTGAGCCGCGATTTCACCCACATCGACGATGTGGTGGAGGGCATCGTGCGCTGCATCGACATGCCGCTACACGCTCGGTATGAGCTTTTCAATGTGGGCAGCGGACGACCGGTCGTGCTGCTGAGCGCGGTCCGCCTGCTGGCGGAGAAGTTGGGTGTGACGCCGCAGATTGAGGTCGCGCCACTGCCGCCCGGCGATATCCCCGCGACGTGGGCGAGCCTCGCGCGGATTCAGGCTCGTACCGGATATCAGCCTGCCACGACGCTGGAGGAGGGTCTTGACCGGTTTGTTGCGTGGTTCCGCGCCTATGCCTTGGCGGGGGCCGGGAACGGAGTTGCGCGATGAGGTGGTGGCTCTACAACGTGTTGTTTGCTGTGGCCTACGTCGTGATGCTGCCGCATTTCCTGTTGCGCATGAAGCGGCGCGGTGGATACCGCAGCCGCATGGGCGACCGCTTCGGACGCTATCCGGCTGACGTGCTCACGCGGTTGCAACAAATGCAGGGCGCGGTCTGGATTCATGCTGTCAGCGTGGGCGAGGTCTATGTGGCGGGACAGATGATGCGGGCCATGCGGGCGCGCGAGCTCGGTCTCCGTTTTGTTTTCAGTACCACCAGTTCCACCGGATGGCGCGAAGCCGAAAAGCAGGTCGGTCCCGAGGATGTGCTCGTGTACAACCCGCTGGATTTTCCGCTCTGCGTGCGCCGGGCTCTGGCCGCGATTCGGCCGCGCGCGTTGATTCTGACGGAGTCCGAAATCTGGCCCACGTTGATCCGCGCTTGCCATCGGCGGGGCGTGCCGCTCTTTCTGATCAACGCACGGGTCTCCGACCGCTCGGCACCCGGCTACCGTCGTCTGCGCTTCTGGTTCGGGCCGGTCTTGCGCACGTTCACCGCGATTTTAGCGCAGTCCGAGGCCGACAAGCAACGCCTCGTGGACGCAGGTGCCGATCCGGAGCGTATCACGGTGACCGGCAGTTTCAAGTTCGACGTGGCGATCAGGAACCCCGCTAAAGAGCAGGAGGTCGCCGCGTTTCTGGCGCGGGTGGATTGTGGCCCGGCGCGTACGATACTGCTGGGCGGCTCGACATGGCCCGGTGAAGACGCGGCACTGCTCCGCATTTACAGCCATCTCAGGACACGCCATCCGGACCTGCGCCTCGTGCTGGTGCCGCGCCACTTTGAAAAAGCCGATGCCGTGCAGGCGGAGATCGAACGCGCCGGTTTTGCATGCGTGCGGAAATCAACAGGGATGCTCCATGAACCATCCGGCGAAAATACCCGTCCGCTGTCAGATATCGATCCTGCCTCTCCGCCCGTTATTCTGGCCGACACTACGGGCGAACTGATGGGGTTTTACGGCAACGCGCAGATCGTGTTCGTGGGTAAAAGCCTATACGAGCACGGGGCGCAGAACATGATCGAGCCCTGCCTCTGCGGCGCAGCGACGCTGGTCGGTCCGTACACCGAAAACTTCCGCCCGGTGATGTCCGATCTGCTGGCGGCCGATGCCTTGATACAGGTGCCCGATGAAGCGACGTTGGAGCACGAGATTGAGCGTCTGATGAACGATGCAGAGGCGCGCCGCGCTCTGGGCGCCCGCGCCACGGAAGCCGTGTTGCGCCGCAAAGGGGTGGTTGACCGCTGTGCGGAGTTCATTAGTGCATGAGTTCATTAGTGCATGAGTTCATTAGTGCATTATTTTGTCGTCGCGCCGCGCACGGCACAACAATCATGTCAATCGGGTCAGTCATGTCTAAAAAACGGGCGTTTCTTTGCGGCTGTTCTTTGCTAAACTACTTCCCATGACATCTATCACTCTTCATCCTAATCGGGATTTTTCCGTAGTTCGCCGGCATCCGTGGGTTTTTTCTGGTGCGATATGCAGCGTGGACGGCGCGCCGGAACCTGGCGAAAGCGTGCGGGTCATCGCCGCCGACGGCAAGCCGATCCGCAAGGGCGCGTTTTCGCCTGCGTCGCAGATCCGCGTGCGCATGTGGTCGTTCGATCCCGAGGTCACGGTGGATGACGCGTTTGTCAGCGACCGCATCGCGCGTGCTGTGGGTGCGCGTGCGGGGTTCTTGGGCGACGGAGCAACAAATGCTTTTCGGCTGATCAATGCGGAAGCGGACGGTGTTCCGGGGTTGATCGCCGACCGCTATGCTGATTGGATCGTCTGCCAGTTCACGACTGTAGGGGCCGAGTACTGGAAGCGTGTGATCGTTGACGCACTCCAGCGCTACTTCCCCTGTCGCGGCATCTACGAGCGCTCGGATATGGAGGCGCGCGCACATGAGGGGCTGCCGCAGGTTTCTGGCGTGCTGGCGGGTGAGCCGCCGCCGGAGCGGATCGAGATCGTGGAGAACGGATGCCGCTATCAGGTGGATGTGCGGGCCGGACACAAGACTGGGTTTTATCTGGATCAGCGCGAAAACCGCGAGCGTATCAAGCGGTACGCTAACGGGGGTGACGTGCTCAACGCCTTTTCCTATACGGGCGGCTTCGGGATCGCGGCGGTCGCGGCCGGTGCGGCCTCGGTCACGCATGTCGATCTCTCGGCAGAGGCATTGGCACTCGCTAAATCCAATACCGCGCTCAATACGTGTCACGTCGAGGAGTCATCCTTCATTCAGGGCAATGTGTTCGAGGTGCTGCGTACGTTTCGCGATCAGGGACGCAGCTTCGACTTGGTGGTGCTGGACCCTCCCAAGTTTGCAGAGTCCAAGGGAAGCCTGATGAAAGCGTCGCGCGGCTACAAGGATATCAATCTGCTGGGCATCAAGCTGCTGCGTCCCGGCGGCGTGCTGGCCACATTCTCGTGTTCCGGTTTGATGACGCCGGATCTGTTCCATAAGGTCGTCGCCGACGCGGCGGTGGACGCGAAGCGTGATATTCAAGTGATCGCGCGGTTACAGCAAGCCGAGGATCATCCAGAAGGGCTCTGCTTCCCAGAAGGGCTCTATCTCAAAGGGCTCCTCTGCCGCGCGTGGTAAGGGGAGAAGGGGGAATCGATGACGTTGACGTTGGTTATACCGGTTTACAAGGAGCATCTCAGGTTCGAGAGTTCGCTGCGGCAGATCGTCGCGTTTATGGCGGAGGAGAAGGCGCAGGGGGTTGAGATCGACGTGGTTTTTGTGGACGACGGATCGCCCGAGGCGAGCGCGGCGGTCATCAACGATTTGATTTCCGACCGTAACGATCCCCGCATGCGGTTGCTCCGCTATGCGGTGAATCAAGGTAAGGGGTATGCGGTTCGCACTGGTATCTTGGCCGCTGGCGGCGAGTTGATATTGATGTCGGACGCGGATTTGTCGACCCCGCTGCAGGACTGGCGCAAGCTCAAGGATGCGCTGGACGCAGGCGCGGACATTGCTTGCGGTTCGCGCGCGGTGCGCGGTGCGCACATCGGCAAGCCGCCGCCGTTTCATCGGCGTGTGCTGAGCCGCATCTTCAATTTGCTGGTCCGTTTGGCCGGTGTCCATAACTTCAAAGACACGCAGTGCGGCTTCAAGCTCTTCCGTGCCGAGCCTGCAAAAATCATCTTTGAAAGGATGCGTACGCGACGCTTCGCGTTTGATGTCGAGATGATTGCCATGGCGCGGGATCTGGGCTACAACGTGGCAGAGGTGCCGGTGCGCTGGGACTACAGCGGGCACTCTACGGTGAAGGTGTTTTCGAGTGGCAGTCGCATGTTGATTGACCTGTTGCGCCTGGCCGTGCGGCGATGGATATTCGGGCGGACGAAAGCGCGGCGCGCGGAACGCTGAGACGCGCGGGGCGCGATTTGGGATTTAGGATTTAGGAGTTAGGAGTTTAACGCAGAGACGCAGAGATTTTTGGGAGGGTGCTGCTCGGTTGTTTCACGCGATGGAAAACTTTGTGGCCTTCGTGGCCTTTGTGTGAGATTGAATTGGGTTGCGGGCTGCGCCCGCGTTGGTTGTCAACACGCAATCGGGAGGGACGAAGAAGAGTATGAAGAAATGCTTGGTGTGGAGTGCTGTTTTTTTGGCCGGGATCGCAAGTGCGGCCGGTATCGTTGAGGGAGAGAAGTCGCTGCCGCTCGTCCAGGATGTGGATGTGGTGGTGATCGGCGGTTCGTCCGGTGCCGTGGCGGCGGCGCTCAAAGCGGCGGAGGCCGGTGCCAAGGTTTTTGTGGCCGCGCCGCGGCCCTATCTCGGTGAGGATATGGCGGGCAAGCTCAGGTTGCGGCTCGCCAGTGACGATGACACCCGTTGTGGGCTGATCACGAAGATGTTCATGCCGGAAAAGCGCCGTCCTGAGTCGTTGCCCTTCACGTACAAGGCCGACAAGGTATCGGCCGCAGCGCACAAGGATATCGACGGCAAGATGTTGGCGGACGGCAAGTGGACTGACGCGCCTATCCACAGCGTGCAGTTTGAGGAGGATGTCTCGTTCGAGCTGGATCTAGGGGCTGTGGTTGAACTGGGTTCATTTGTCGCTGCGGTTTTTCATCGCGAGTGGGGGTCGGGCTTTGCGACCGCCAAAATCCGCGTGTCTGGTAGTCAGGATAAACAAAGCTGGAAGGTGCTGGGCGAGACAACGGAGCGCGTGAGAGAGTTGGAGCCGGAGTGTGCGACTTTCACCCTGCCGCTGGTCGGCAAACACCGCTACCTTAAGGTCGATGCGATACTCGACGCCAGCATGAAGCGGCAGTTGCTCGGTGAGTTCTACGTGTATCCGGCCAAGGAGTCGGCGGCCGGCCAAGGAATCGCCGATCAGACGTCGCCGTTGAAAGTCAAGAAGACGTTGGATACGGCGCTGCTGAAGGCTGGTGTGCCCTTCCTTACCGGTACGCACGCGACCGAACCGCTGATCGACAGCGCCGGCAAGCTGTCGGGGGTGGTGATCGCAAACCGCAGCGGACGCCAAGCGATCAAAGCCAAAGTGGTGATCGATGCCACGGAGCGCGGTCTAATGGCGCGGGCGGCGGGTGGTCAGGCAACGCCTTTCCCAGCCGGCACCTACACCTTCAAGCGCGTTGTGGTGGCGGGCGAGGCCCCGCGTGCCGAGGGTCTGCGCGTCAAAGAGCTGTTCGGTCTCTACGATGCGCGCATTACCGGCATTAAGCCGCCCAAAGGCTCACCTGAGTCAATTGCGGGCCGAATGTTCGAGTGCGAGATTGATCTGCCGATGAAGGATGGTTCTGCTCGTTCGTTTGCCGAGGCGGAGCAGAAGGCGCGTGACCTGACCTTCGTGCCAAGCCAGTTGGAGTCGGCCGATACGCTGTCGCTGGTGCACCCCGACCGCATCCAGGGTCAGGCGTCATCGCAGGCGCCTTGGCCTGGTGCCGATGCGATTGACCTGAAGGCCTTTCAGCCGGCGGGTACGGAGTTCCTGTTTGTGCTGAGTGCCATGGCCGATCTGTCGCGGCAGGCGGCCGAGCAACTGATGAAGCCCGGCAACCTGATGGCCGTGGGTGAGCGTCTGGGAACGGAAGCCGCCAAGCTGGCGGCGCGCCGCCCGGCTCTGGGCAACGTGCGTGTGGCTGGCGGGAAGCTGTCCGCGCCGCGTACCGCCGTGAAAGTTGGCGAACACTCTAGAACCCTGCCGCCCTACCTGTCGAACACCTCCGGTTCTGTCACGGCGGAAGCGCGCGAGCTGCCGGTGCTGGCCGAGTGCGATGTTATGGTGGCCGGTGCCGGCACCGGCGGAGGGCCGGCGGGTATCGCCGCCGCGCGCCACGGTGCACGTACGATCGTGTGCGAATACATCTACCAGATGGGTGGCGTGCAGACCGATGGCCTGATCGGCATCTACTACTGGGGCAACCGCGTGGGCTTCACCAGCGTGATTGATCAGGGCGTGAAGGAGACAGGTCTTGTTTTTTCGCAGAGCAAGTCCGAGTGGTACCGCAGTCAGAACCGCAAGGCCGGCGCCGAAATCTGGTACGGCACGATGGTGACCGGCGTGGTGGTCGAGAACGGCGCGGTGACCGGCGTGGTGGTGGTGACGCCGGACGGCGAGCGCGGCGTGATCCGCTGTAAGGTGGCGATCGACGGCACCGGCAACGCCGAGTTGGCCGCGCTGGCGGGCGAGGAGACGGAGTTTATCACGGCCGACGAACTCGTGCTGCAAGGGGTGGGAATGACACCGCGCCTGATGGGCGCCAGTTACACGAATACCGACATCGGTTTCGTGGACGACACTGACGCCGCCGACCTCTGCTTCTTTGCGCTGCGCTCTCGTTACAGCATGCGCGAGGGGATCTGGGACCAGGCGCAGGTCATCAACAGCCGCGAGCGCCGCCGCCTGATCGGCGCGTTCTACATGACGCCGCTCGACGTCGTGAACGAGCGCACCTACCCCGATGTGATCGTGCAGCCGTACAGTAACTTTGACTCGCACGGCCACACCGTGCACGAGCAGTTTTTCATTGAAGATCCGGGGCACCACGGTATGCGGGTCAACCTGCCCTATCGCTGTCTGCTGCCGAAGAAACTGGAGGGCCTGCTGGTGACGGGGCTCGGCATCAGCGCCCACCGCGATGCCATGCCGATCCTGCGTATGCAGCCGGACGTGCAGAATCAGGGTTACGCGGCTGGCACCGCCGCCGCGATGGCCATCAAGGCCGGCGTCACGGTGCGCAAGGTGGATATGAAGGCGCTGCAGCGGCATCTGGTCGAGATGAAGATCGTGCCGTCGGAGGTGCTGACCATGAAGGACTCTTTCCCGCTGCCGGATTCGCGTTTTGCGGAAGCGGTGAAGAGCCTACCCGACGCCTATCAAGGGCTCGGCGTGGTGATGACCGATGCCGCGCGTAGCGTGCCGCTGATGAAGGCGGCCTTCAAACAGGCGAGCAAGCCCGAGGAGCGTTTCGTCTATGCCCACGTTTTGGCCATGATGGGACATGCGGACGGCGAGCGTGACCTGATCGAAAAGGTGGAGGCGATCGAGTGGGACAAGGGCTGGAACTTCCGCGGCATGGGGCAGTTCAACCGTAGCGTGAGCTGGGTGGACAGCTACATTATCGCGCTGGGTCGCGCCCGTTCCAAGCAGGCGGTTGCCGCGATCATTCGGAAGGCGAATGCGCTCGACGCTTCCCACGAGTTTTCTCACTTCCGTGCCGTGGCTATGGCGCTGGAGGCGATCGGTGACCGTTCGGCGGCGCCTGTGCTGGGTGCGCTGCTCGCCAAAGAGGGCGTGGGCGGCTACTCATTTACGATGCAGGCCGACCTGCCGGTGATCAAGAACTACTCGAACCGTGAAGGCGACATCGAGCGCTCCAATTGTCTGCGTGAACTCTCGGTGGCGCGCGCCTTGTACCGTTTGGGTGATCATCAGGGCCTAGGCGAAAAGACGCTGCGCGCCTATGCGCATGATCCGCGCGGCGCGTACGCGACGCACGCGACGCTTGTGTTGGAAGAGGGGAGAAAATAGTGGCGAAACCCTATTCGGACTCGACCAGCACGCGGAACCCGACATCGTAGACCCGTTGCCACGGAGCATACGGCACGCGCGCCGCGAAGGTGGCGTAGCGCGGGCGTTTCCACCATGAACCGCCGCGAGCGATTGCGCGCCCATCCGGCAGCCGGTCTGTGGTCCACTCCCAGACGTTGCCGTGTACGTCGTGCAGGCCCCAGGCGTTGGGAGCGAAGCGGCCAACCGGCGACGAGACGCGGAAGCCGTCCGACACGTTGGTGATGGCCGGTCGCCATGCCGGGATGGCTGCGCCGGGCATGTTGCCGCGCAGCCGTTCCATCTTGTGGAACACGGCGTCGGCCAAGTTGGCGTGTGCGCTGAAGTCTGCGTCAACCGCGCCGTATGACATCGGTGTGGCGGCGCCCGCGCGCGCGGCCCACTCCCATTCGTCGCCGCTCGGCAAGCGCACGCGCAAACCGCTGCGCTGCGCGGCGAAACGACAGAAGGCGGAGGCGGCATCGAACGACACGCGGCAGACTGGCTGCGTCGGTGTGTTGAGCGGATAGCCGCGCTCTTCCTGCGTGAACTGCATGTATTCGCCCCGCTCCAGGAAGCTGTCGTGATGCGGGTCAAAGCGCGCGTACTGTTCGTTGGTCACTTCGTCTACACTGATCCAGAATGGTTGCTTGATCGTGACATGGCGTCCGTCGGCGGCGGCGTAGGCGCCGGCCGGGATGCGCGTCAGCGTGAGTGAGACGCCGTCGCCCAAATCGAGCGTGCGCGTGACCGCGCCAAGCGCTTGTTGCTTGGCGCGAGCGGCGGCCGCGTCGAAGGGCCACCCCGGCACGGCAGGTGCAGGCGGAGGCGGGGGCGGCGGATCTCCAGGCGGCAACGCCGGAGCGGCCAATTTAGCGACGCCGTACGTGACTTCGTGTGCCTCGTCCAAGTTGGCGTAGCGGCGCTGCATTTCCGCGCGGCGTTCGGCGACCCGTCCCATGCGCTTGGCACCGACGTTCTCGCTCCATGTGCCGTGATTGGGACGGTTCATGTCGATCCAGGTGGTCAGCCGGTCCCACGATTCTGCGTCTAGGCGCACGCCGTGGTGATTGGCCTCAAGGATCTGAAACAGTTCGGTCGTTGACACATGGAAGTTGCAGGGCGTCTGCAAGTGGTTGTCGCCTTCCTGAGTCTGACTGCGGATGTAGGCGCAGAGCGCTAGGTAAGCCGGCGGGAAAAGATTGTTCGCGTTGATGTAGTAGACCTCCTTGGTCTTGATGGAGACGCCGGGACGCAACGTGAAATCGGGGCGGCCGGCACGACCGTCGTGGCAACGCACGCAATAGCGGTCCAGCACGGGTTGCACCTCACGGTTGAAGGCGACGCCGCGTTCGGGGCCGTACCACGGCTGGATCTGCGAGGGCGGCCGCTCCATGGCCTGCATGCGACGCGTCGAGCCGATGCTGCTGTTTTGCGGCTCGTGGCAGCCGGAGCAGGATTGCAGTTCGCCGGGCATGACCGTCAGCCAACTCCGCATCAGTTGTAGCGCGCGTCCCTGTTCGTCGAGCGGTTGGAGTGAGATCGGCGTGTTTGCCGGCACCTCGAAATAGGCCGATCCGTCTGACTCGACCGGCACGGTGCCCATGATGCGCACTACATCCCACGGACCGTCGAAGCCGACGCGGTCGGTCTCGGAGCCCATGCCGCGGTAGGCGTAGGAGTAGGTCATCAACCGCAGTGATTTGACGGTGCCGCGCGGCACACCGGCAAGGCCGGGGCCTTCGTAGATGTCCACGACTTTGACCCGCCCGTGTTTTTCCGCAAGATTCACATGGTCTTGCAACACGACTGGTCGCGGAATCGGCTGGACTGGAATCGGCTCGAAGAGGGCTTGCCCCGGCTCCTCATGGATGAGCGTGATGTTGTCGAAGGTATCAACGAGATACAAGCCCCACAGCGCATCGGGCTCCGGTTTGCAAGCGGTGAGGATGTAACCGCCGCCTAACGGCCAAGGGTGCAGAAACTTGGGCCATGAGTCATCGACCAATTCGTCCTTGACTCGGTTTTCGACCGGCTGACCGCGACCGGGGATGCGCTGAATCACGCCTTGTGTTTCGCGCCGTCCCATTGCGGGGTCGAACATCACCAGTTCGCCCATGCGTGGCACGCCATGGTGACCCGAAACGATGGCGGTGAAGCGACGAGGGTCTCCGGGAACGGGGCGCGCGTAGAAGAGCGCGTTGGGCCAGTAGCAGTTACTGCCGTACAGTTCGCGCTGGCCGGTGCCGTCGGGATTTAGGGTGAAGAGCAGACGCGAGACATAGTGCACGATGCCGCTGTACTCCCAGCGCAGGTACATGATGCGCCCGTCCGGCATCTGCGTGGGATACCAGTTGTGGTCTTGGTCGAAGGTCAGCCGACGGATCGAGCCGTCAGCAGGCATCCAGCGGTAGAGCGCAGCAACGTACGAGGAGCCGACCACACACGGCACACCGATAAACGTGGCGTTGGAGAGAAAGATCACCGAGTCGTCGGCCAGCCAGCAACCGGCGTAGTTGTCGACATCATCGTCCGGAATGAAGGGGAACATCTTGGGCTGTGCTGGCGCGGCGAGGTCCAACTCATAGACGCGGTGCAGGCGCTTTTCATTTTCGCCGGTGAACATCAAACGGTGCGCGTCCCAGTGGAGTTGCAGATCGCCGATGTAGGTGCCGGGCTCGGCACGATGCAGCGAGGTCACCGTTGGTGTGTCGCGCAGACCGGTAAGAAATGCGATTTCGTTGGTGAGTCCTCTGCGGTTGACATCGCGTTGCTGCTGCCAATTCTGCGGCAGAGCCAGATTGTTGGCCCCGCGACGTATCAGCAAGAACCGGTCGGCATCCAGCAACGGATTGGCCAGCAGTGCGGAGCGGACCTGCCGCACCAGTGCGTCGGCTTCTGCAACTGCGGCGGGGTCCTGCTTGTCAAGGCGCTCCATGAACGCATCGCGGCGCGTGCCGAGAGTTGCGCACCATGCGCGGTCCGTCTGACCGCAACGTTGCGGCCAGCGAGCAGCCATGTCCTCCAGCGCCAGCCGTACTGCTTCCGGTTGGATGCGGGCGAGACGGCGACGCACCTCTGCCGGTTGGATGACGGGTTCAGCCGCATGGCACGCGAATGCGGTCAGCATGACCAAAAGTGGCGGGATGCGTTTCACGAGAGTCCCCTTTTTAAGTGTAGTGTCCATGCTCGTTGAAAGTTAATCATTTAAGCAGGTAAGCCGCCGAAAAATCCGTCCTCGATCCAGATTGGTTTATAACCGCGGTCCAGCAGGAAGCGGAACGCGGTAGCGTAGCGCTCATAGATGTCCGGGACGAAATTCTTGTAGAACGGCCACCAGTACTGCTCGTGTCCGGCGATGTTGACAAGATGGCTCTTGGCGGGGATCTCGATGCGTTTCAAGATGTTGGGCACGATCTTGTCCACCGGCGTCCAATCACAGCCGCCGACAGAGGCACTGTAAAAGATGAGGCCGCTTTCAAAATGCATCCAGCCTTGGTAATCGTGCAGATATGCGAGAATCTCGTCCGGCAGATGGAAGTCGCAGATCTTCTTGTCTTTGGCGTCAGGCTTGCGCCCGCGCGTCGGCAGCATTTTGACGCCGCGGTCAGCCAGAACCTTATAGCAGTCCGGCGGCACATCGGCCCAGTGTATTTGCAAACCGGCGGTGTAGGCGCGGCCGGCGATCCTCTTCAGTTCACCGGCGACCAGATCGAAATCGGCGGCAAGCTGTTCAGGCGTGGCGTTCAGATACGGGATGTCAGGAAACTCATTCTCGGAGTGAAACGCGAGACGGAGCCAGTCTGCATTGTCCTCGAACTCGGACTTGTAGGTGTCGGGAAACATCGACAGACTGAAGTCGCGCTCGGGCGTGGTATTGAAGCAGTTGAGGTTGATCTTGACCCCGAAGTTCCGGTGCAGCTCGCGGAGCTTGGCAAGGTAGAAACAGTCGAACAGGCTTTTGTATTTGTTGCGGGCGATGTCCCTGAAGAAAAAGCTGTGGTCGTCGATATAGCAGCGGAATCGCGGAAATGAGTTTTGAGCCCAGACCGGGCGGGTACGTATTTCTCGGCGTACACCGTTGATGGTCGCACGGCACCGGATCTCGGTGACGCGGTCACGCAATAGAGCGACGCCCTGAAACGTATTGTTGCCTTGCCGCACCTGAATGTTTCTGCCGTCGGCAGTGAACAGTTTGAGTTTCGCGGAATCGGGCGCGACGCCGGAGACTTTAACCTTCAGCATGTGTCCGCCGCCGGTGTTGTTCGGCACGGTTCCGAGTACCGGGAAGCCGCTTTGCTCGTGGATGATGCCGCCGTCAAAGGGCTCTATGAAGCGGAAGTCCTCCGAAGCTCCCAGCACCCCTGCTTCCGCGCATGCGGGGGCATTTGTGCGCGACGAGCAGCATCCGCCTGCGAACGCCCCAACCGCCAAACCGCAACACGCCGTTTCAAGAAACTCTCTTCTGGATGTTTTCCGTTTCATGGTTGTCTCCCTTTTCGTTCCGCCAGTATAGCAGTTTTGAAAAAGTGTAGTTGAATTATTGCGACCACCCAGTGGTCGCAATGATGAGTGTAAAAACGGGCGGGAGGATGGGCACCGGGCGCGCACAGGGCATGCAATGAGGGGTGCGCGCGGGAAGACAGCCCAGGAAAACGCCCGAAATGCTGTGAATGGTCACGGGCGGGGCGGGGCTGCGTGGTTCAAGGTTTTAACCTCACCTTTGTGACCACTGGGTGGTCACAAAAAGTGGCTCGCAATGACGGGCGTAAAAATGGCGGCGTGAGCATCGTAAAAAATCTCTGCGTCTCCGCGTCTCTGCGTTAAATAAAACGATTTGTGGCCGGTTTAGTAGTGGACTTTAGTGGATTCGCCGGGTTTTACGGTTATGTTTTTGGCCTTGCCTTTGTAGGACAGGCGGAGCTTTCCGGTGGCGTTGGGGCCTGCGAAAATGTGGGCTTCCGTCAGTGCGCCATTGTTCCAAGCTGCGTTGACGGTGTAATCGCCGCGTGCGCGCAATCCGGCGAAACTTCCCTGCGGCCAGTTTTTGGGCAGCGCCGGTAGCAACGTGATCTGATCGCCGTGGCTGTGCAGGAGCATTTCGGCAATGGCGGCGGTAGCGCCGAAATTACCGTCGATCTGGAAAGGCGGATGATTGTCCCAGAGGTTCGGCAGTGTGGACCGCGCCAGTATCGCATGCAGGTTGTCGTAGGCTTGCGCGCTGTCGGAGAGACGCGCGAAGATGCCGATCGTCCACGCCCTGCTCCAGCCGGTGTGCGCGCCGCCATGCTTCAAACGGAATTCCAGCGTGCGGCGTACCGCATCACGCATGGCCGGATCATTGTCGAGATCGATCTGGTTGCCGGGATAAGCTCCCAGTACGTGCGAGATATGCCTGTGTCCGGGTTCAGCCTCCGCAAAGGGCCGTCTCCACTCCATCAGCCGTCCGTCCTCCCCGACTCGCGGCTTGTAGACCTTGGGCAGCGTGGCTTTGATCTTTTTGACCAAAGGCTCGTCTGTGCGGCCAAGGACATCTGCCGCCTCCAGATAATCGTGGAAGACCTGCAGAACCATGAATTGGTCAAAAGTGTTGCCGGACGATAGCGCGGCATTGGCTGTGGTGCCGTCGCCCTTGACATAGCGGAATGAGTTCTCGGGCGAACTCGACGGTCGCGCCATCAGTTGGCCGGTGGCGGGATCGGCGATCAGCCACGAATCGACGAATGCCGTGGATTCGGTCAGAATGTCCCAGTTGTCTGCGAGGATGCGCTTGTCCCGGTTAAATCGGTAGTGATCGAGGATGTGCATGACCATCCACTGCCCGCCGAAGAAAGAACCGCCCCAAAAAACGCGCGATGACATGATCTTGGCATTGGCCCAGATGTCGGTGGCGTGTCCCATGCACCAGCCCGCCATACCCAGGCGCCGCGCCATCTCGCGTCCGGTCGGCAGGCAATACCGGATGAAGTCCAGCAAAGGCTGGTGCATCTCCGGCAGGTTGGTGGTTTCGGCAGGCCAGTAGTTCATTTGCAGGTTGATGTTCAAATGAAAGTCCGAACCCCAAGGCGCCTGGGGGTGGGGGTTCCAAACGCCTTGCAGGTTGGCGGGAAATGCGCCGGGGCGGGAGGAGGCGATCAGCAGGTAACGACCGAATTGGAAATACGTTTCAATCAGGTCCGGATCATCATGATTGCCCGCTTTGATATGGTCTAAGCGGGCTTTGGTCGGCAATGCCAGAATGTCTTCCGCTGTTTTGCCGATATCCAGACTGACCCTGCCGAAGTATTTCCTGTGTTCTTCTATGGCCCGCTGTAGCAATGCGTCGCCCGAGAGGCCACTCAATTTGTCGAGAGTTTGCTTTGCTTTGTTTTGCCAGCCGTCAGGGAGCTTCGCGCCGGCATTGCGCCGGTCCAAGTCAGTGGTGATGGCGACCAGAACAGTGATCTGGCCGGGCTCCGAAATTTCCAGATGCTGTTTGTCGGCACGGACTTTTGCGGCAGGCAGTGCCCGGATGTGTCCGACGTAGCGGGTAGCGTCCGTGCCGGTCGCGGCGCCCCGCTTGATGATCTCATTGTTCTCGACCGATCCCCCGTCGACGCTCAAGCGGATTTTAGTCTGCTGGTCCGCCGCAATCGTTATGGCGATCACGTCTTCTTGGCCGCAGGCAAAAACACGTTGGGTTATTGACGAACCGTTTTCAAGGGTGTAGATGTTGTTCGCGATGCCGGTCTTCAGGTCAAGTTCCCGGTAGCACTTGCTGAGGGGCGATGGAGTGACATACTCGATCTCCAGCCAGCCGAAGGGCTGATAGCTGTCGGGGTTGATGCCTCCTTCCTGCAAGCTTTTCTCGAAAAAACGGTCCGCCCCGGCATAATCGCCAGCGGTTTCAAGTTCGCGCACGGTCTCCAAATGCTTGAAGCTGTCGGCAGGCATGACTTTGGCGGGGCTGCGGTGCCAGATGGTCTCCTCGTTGAGCAGGATTTTTTCTTTCGGAAAATTGCCGAACGGCATAGCGCCGAGCCGCCCGTTGCCGACTGGATAAGCGACATCCCATTTGTCGCCCGCTCCCGCGTTATCCCAGATGATCAGGTTGTTGCCGTCCGCGATGACGGATAGCGCGGACAGGCACAGGCATAGGCCAATCAGGTGTGTTCTTGTTCTCATGGTTTTTTCTCGCTGTTTTTCAATGATGAGGCTCTTGATGACTGATTTGTCCATAATATCCATCAGCACACTGAAAGATAATTAGCCAATAAACGTCAACATGGTATCAGAAGAGGAGCATGCCTTCAAGGTAATCGGTTGACATAAGGGTAATCGGTTAGTGACAGGGAGGGTGCTCGGTTTTTTTCACACGAAGGCACAAAGGACACGAAGGTTTTTTGGGAGGCAGGGCTCGGGTTTATTTAACCACGGAATACTGAACATACGGAAAGGCACAGCTCTGCTGTTTCACGCGAAGGCACGAAGATTAGAGGGCGAGTGTCCCCACGAGCCGCCTTCCGCTGCGCGGAAGGATGGGAGGGACGAGCGTCGCTCGTCCGCGGGCAAGCAGACGCTTGTCCGGTACTTAGCAAGCCTGACAACTGGCCTTGCGGTGACAAGCGGTATTCCGCACGACGCCGCTTTTTGAGCATGAGTACGGCGGCAGGGCTGTGCGCAAAAGCGGTGCCGCGACCCGCGCACAGCGCGGCTCTTGTCACCGCACTCCAGATTTGGACGACAAAGGGACAGGTATTTAGACCATGGAAAGTTGAGCGTTGGGCGTTGGGGTAATCGGTTAGTGACAGGGGGCACGCGAGTTTAGTGCGTGTTTTGTGCGTATGCAACTGGAGGCGGGCGTCCCCGCCCGCTCTGTGAAAGGTCGATCGAGATTCCGATGCGCGGTTTGGTTTCCAATGGAAGTGGGCGCATCAATCTTTTGCAAGACACGTTGTTGCGGGCGAGGACGCCCGGCTCCAGTTCTCTGCTCTCCTTTTCACCAGAAACGCATAATCTTCGCACTCCCTGTCGCTAACCGATTACCCGATTACCCGATTACGCTTTTATGTTAGACGAACTGTCGCAACGTAGTGTAAGCTTCCGGTCGCTGTAGTGGATCGTTTGCGTTGGATCGTTTGCTGAGGTGATGCTATGCGAGTGAATCAGGGAAGGTTGTGGTTGGTGGGCTGCCTGCTGGCGTTGAATGCGGTGGGACAACTTGGGACGGAGCTGATCCCGAATAACGAACTGGCGCGTCTCGACGCCAATGGCTGGCCGGAAGGGTGGCCGGCGGGCAGGCGCGCGCGGATTGAGCAGGATGAGGCCGGACGCCGTCTGGTCTGCTCTGGCGCGGGTGCCGGCGTCAATTTTCGCATTCCGCTAAAGCCGGAGTACGGACGTCTCCGGCTCGCGATGGAGATGAAGGTCACAGATGTCGCGTTGGGCAAGGAGAGTTGGGAGACCGGCCGTCTCACGATGTCGTTTCACGACGCCCAAGGGAAGCGCATTGCTCCGTGGCCGAATGTTTTCGGTATGATTGGCACCACCGACTGGACCGTGTGTGAGCGCGTTTACCCGATTCCGGAAGGTGCCGTCACGCTTGCGTTGTCGCCCTGCAATCTCGGGAAGTCGGGAACCGTTGAGTTCCGCGGGCTGTCATTGACTGTCTGCCGCTTGCGCGCGATGGTCAAGGCGGATGCGCCGTTGCCGTCGGGTGCCGACGCGGAGCCCGAATCGATCGCGGACGCCTGGCGGCAAACCACCGCAACGCGCGAACGTGTCTGTCTCAACGGCCTGTGGCGCTTCCGGCCTGTGCTGCCCGACGAAACAACCACGACCGTGCCGGCGGCAGGCGATTGCTGGGGATGGTTCAAGGTGCCGGGCATGTGGCCGCACGGCGAATGGAGGCCTGAGAGCGGTGTGCAGCAAGTGTGGATTGCCCCTTGGTTGGAAGATCGTGTGCGTATCCGTGATGTGGATCAGGCGTGGTACAAGCGGCGCTTCACAGTGCCGGACGCTTGGGCGGGTCGTCGCTTGGAACTCTCGTTCACGATGCTGCAGACGCATGCGCGGGTGTTCGTGGACGGTCGGCCGTGCGGCGAGTTGTGGTACCCCGGCGGTGAGGTGGACCTGACCGGGCATCTCGTGCCCGGCCGCGAGCAGGAGTTGGCGCTGCTGGTCACGGCGCGTCCGTTGACCGCCGAGCGAAATGCCTTTATGGCCCCCGACCGGATCGTAACGGAGAAGGCGGGCGTCAATCACAAAGGAATCACGGGCGATCTCTTTCTCACCGCCATGCCGGCCGCAGCGCGCCTTGAAGATGTGCATGTCATCACCTCGGTGCGTGAGCGGCGTGTGACCTTCGCGACGGAAACCGCCGGTCTGGACGCAGGACCGTGGCGGCTGCGAGCCGAGGTCAGCGAGCGCGGCGGCGCGGCGGTCGTGCAGCGTTTTGAGTCAGACGCACTCGCGCCCGACGCAGCCGGCGTGCTGCGTTTCAGCGCGGCGTGGCCCGACGCCAAACTCTGGGACACTGACACGCCGCAGCACCGCTACACGGCGACGCTTTCCCTGTTGGACAAGGCCGGTGCGGTGGTGGATGTCCTGACGCCAGCGCATTTCGGTTTCCGCGAGATCCGCATTGAGGGCCGTGACTTCTTGCTCAATGGCACGCCGATCCATCTGCGCGCGCTGCACAACACAACCTCCGTCAGTGCGGCCGACAAAGCCAGCCATTCGGCGGCAATCGAGATGTGCCGCCGAATGTTCGAATACGGCTTCAACGCCATTATCGCCGGCAATTACGATTTTATGCCCGGTTCGGTTAGCTATCTGGACGGCCTGCTCGATGCGTGCGACGAGACCGGCATGCTGCTGGCCTTCACGTTACCGCACCTCAAAGATTTCGGTTACCGGCTGGACAAGCCCGAGACGGCCGAGCGTTACCGTGCGCAGACCGCTTGGCTGATCCGGCGCGCGCGCAACCATCCGTCGGTCATCTTCTACGCGATGAATCACAACTGCACCGGCTATTACGGTGACCAGAACCCGCAGAAGATCGATGGTGTCTACGAGATTCCGGAAGATGAGACGTCCAGAAGCGTTTGGTGGGCGCGCAACCGTAGGCAGGCGCGCATCACCGATGCCATCGCCAAATCGTTGGATGCCACGCGTCCGGTTTACCACCACCAATCCGGCAACCTCGGCGACATGCACACTGTGAACTGTTATCTGAATTGGGCGCCGGTACAGGAACGCAGTGACTGGACCGAGCATTGGTCCGCGCATGGGGTCAAGCCGCTCTTTTTCGTGGAGTGGGGGCTGCCGCATATTTCGAGTTGGTCGAGTTATCGCGGGCCGCAATTCATCTGGCGCTGCGAAGCTTTTCAGAGTCTGTGGGCCGCTGAGTTCGCGGCGCAATTTTGGGGGGACGATGCCTATCTCGATAACGATGCAGCGGTCCACGCGTTGGATCACGAAGAACGACTGTGGGCCACGGGTAAGCCGTTCCGCTGGAGTACCCTCAATCAGCCGCTGCGATCACTTCCGCAGAATTACCACGCCGTACAGACGCTGTTCGCCAATGACAACTGGCGCAGCCACCGTGTCCGGGGCGTGTCAGCCATGTTGCCGTGGGACCAGGGCACTTTTTGGCGGCGCATCGCACCGACTGCCGAGGTCGCGACCGAGACGCCGCTCAAAGGGCTCAAGTGCCCCGGCATCGTGCCGGACCGCATTCAGCCCGGCTCGCAATATATTCAGGATCTCGGGCCGCGTGACGCCTTTTTGCCAAGCGAAGTGGGTGTGGCCTTTTTGCGCTGGAACCAGCCGGATTGCGCATTTATCGCGGGGCCGGAAGAGGACCTGACCGCCAAAAACCATCTCTTCACGCCGGGCGCGAAGGTGCGTAAAAGCTTGGTGATGCTCAACGACCGCCGCCGCGAGCAGAACGTGGCTTGGACTTGGCGGCTCTGGCGCAAGGGCGAGAATCTGATGGAGCGGCAGGGAGATGCGCGGGTCGCCGTCGGGGGGCAAGCCGTTATTCCGGTGACGTTTGATTTCCCGAAACGTATCCGGGACGGCGAGCGTCTGCGACTGACCGCGATCTTCGAGTTCGCGGACGGCATGACGCAGGTCGATGAAATCGCGTTGCATGCCGTGGCACCGACACAGCCGCCGCGCCTGACCGCGCCGGTTCACCTGATGGACCCGCACGGTCTGACGGCGCGCCTCTTTGATCGGCTGGGCGTACGCTACGTGCCGTTCGACGGCACGCACGCGCCTGCGACCAACGCGCTGGTCGTGATTGGACGCGAAGCGCTGGACGGCTCGGCTGTACCTTGGATGACGCGCCTGGGCGAGGGTTTGCGGGTACTGGTCTTTGAACAGCGCGCAGAGACGTTGGAGCGCGGACTCGGTTTCCGCATTACCGAACGCGGTGCGCGCTGTCTCTTCCCGCGTGCCGAACATCCCGTGACGCGCGGACTGGACGAGGCCGCATTCCGCGACTGGACCGGCTCCGGCACGCTGGTGACGCCGTACCTGACCGGATTGCCCACCGCGGAGACGCATGATCCGCACGGTACGTGGTGCGGGTTCACCAACACGCGAGTCTGGCGCTGCGGCAACCGCGGCACGGTGGCGTCAGTACTGATTGAAAAACCGGCGCGCGGCGATTGGCGTGCGTTGTTGGACGGTGAGTTCGATCTGCAATACGCGGCACTGCTGGAGCATGTGCAGGGACGCGGCCGCGCGATCTTCTGTCAGTTGGATGTGACCGGGCGGACCGAGAACGATCCGGTGGCGGATCGGCTGGTTGTCAATCTGCTGGAGTATCTGGACCGCGCACAGACGACGGCTTGCCGCGAGACGGCTGTACTGGGTGCCGAGGCCGAGCGGCTCGCGCAGCAGCTCGGCGTGGTCCGGGGTAGGGCGGCCGGCGCGGGACGACGCCTGCTCGTGGTCAGCCCCGGCGCATCCGCGCCACCGCCGAATCTTTTCAAGGCGGTTGAAGGCGGACTGAACGTTGTGTGCCTAGGGCTGGCGGGCGATGAACTGAAGGCGTGGTGTCCGATGCCGGTGACGACGGTGCTGACGAACGCCACGTTTACGCGGATTGAACAGCGGCCGCCCGAGTTGGACGGACTCTGCAACGCCGACTGGGCGTGGCATGGGCGTATCACGTTCGATGCGCTGGTGGTACCGGAGAGCGAGAAAGACACGTCGAGCCGCGCGTTGCGTGTGATCCGGCACGGCAAGGGGCGCGTGGTGCTCTGGCAGGTGCCGCCGTGGTTGATTGACGAGCAGACCAAGCCGTATCTGCGCACCAGTAAACGACGTGCGAACGCCATGGCCGCGCGGCTGTTGGCGAATCTGGGCGCCGCGCTGGACGCGCCGCTCGCGGAACGCTTCGCAAAAGTCGAGGAGCAGGAGTGGCTGAAGAGCTACTACCTCGACACGCCCGAAGCCGGTGACGATCCGTATCGCTATTATCGCTGGTGAAACGACTAGGCATCCGTGTCCATTTTCGTTATAGTTCAACCGAAAACAGTGCCCTAGAAAAGGAGCCGTGGTTGTGAAAAACATTCATGTTCAGGCGCAGAAAGACCATATCACCTCGCTATGTACGGCCTCTCCGATTCAGGCGTTGGCCGAGCTTATCTGGAATGCGCTCGATGCCGACGCCTTTGATGTGAAGGTGGACGTCATCCAAAACGCGCTGGGTGGCATTGATGCGATTCGGGTGGCGGACGATGGCCAGGGCATCAACGCGCTGGAGGCGGATCAGCATTTCGGTAATCTCGGCGGTTCGTGGAAGCGCGATGTGAACCGGACGCCGCTTTCGGGACGCGTGCTGCACGGCAACAAGGGCAGGGGGCGTTTCAAGGCGTTCGCACTCGGCAACCGGGTCGAGTGGCGGACCACGCTGGAGGTTGACGGCGGTCTGCGCTCGTTCGTGCTGGCGGGCTCGGCTCATGATCCCAGTCTGTTCACGCTGACCGCAGCGGCAGCGCCTGGGCCGGCCACAGGCACAGAGGTGATGATCACGGACATCCGGCAGGGCAAGGGTTCGCTGCTCGACACCGTCTGGGTGGTGCAGCAACTCGCCTCGCATTTCGCACTCTACCTTAAGGCTTATCCCAACGTGCGCATCTACTTTCAGGGATTGCTGGTCAGTCCTGTGATCGTGCAGCAAGCCAGCCGCCTTTACCATCTGAAATCCTCAGAGGGCGCCAAGGCCGACCTTCAAATCATTGAGTGGAAGACCAAGCAGGGACGCGGTAAAGTGGTCTTCTGCGACAGCGACGGCTTTGCGCTTCACGAAACCGACGCGGCGGTGCGTCCGGGCGGTGGCTTCAACTTCACCGCCTATCTGATAAGCCCACGGTTCGCCGCCTTGCACAACGAGAATCTGCTGGTGCTGGACGAGATGCATCCGGAGACCGTGGCGTTTCTGGACGCCGCGCGCGATATCCTGCGCCGCCATTTCCGCGAGCGGCGCGAGGAGTTGACCTCCGAACTTGTGCAGCAGTGGCACGACGATGGTGTCTATCCGTATGACGGTGAACCGGCCGATAAGGCCGACCGCGCTGCACGCAAGCGCTTTGACGGTTGCGCCCTTGCGATCCGCGCCTACTCCGACAACTTCGACACCATGACGGTCGTGGAAAAGAAACTACTCTTCCGCCTGCTGCGCGAGACGCTGGAGGCCAATCCCGATGGGACGACGCTGATCGCCGACCTGCTGGGGGTGCCGCCCAAGCGTCGGCGCGAGCTGCAGAAGCTGTAGTCATCGAAAACTGGTGGGCGGCGAGGGACTCGAACCCCCGACATTCTGGGTGTAAACCAGACTCTCTAACCAACTGAGATAGCCGCCCGGAAAGGACGCCTATTATGCCGGTTAAGTTGCGGTATATGCAAGCGTAGAATTGAAAAGTGACTTGCGATTCTGATTCATTGTATGCCCGCGCGGCGGATTTGTTGCGAGCGGGCGGTGTGGTGATTATCCCGACAGACACCGTTTACGGCATTGCGGCGCATCCGGCGTGCGCCGATGCCGTGGTGCGTATTTGTACGATCAAAGGACGCCCGTCCGGCAAACCGGTCGCGTTGCTCGCAGCCGATCTCGCCGCCGTGCTTGCCTACGGGGCGGCGTTGCCGCCCGCCGCACGACGTCTGGCGACACGCTTTTGGCCGGGTGCGCTGACGCTGGTGTTGACGTGTGATGACGGTCGCGAGGAGGGGTTCCGCGTGCCTGATCACGTTGCGACGTGTCGTCTGTTGGCGGCCTGCGGCGGAACGCTCAGGGTGACCAGCGCCAACCTGAGCGGTGCGATGCCCGCAGTCAGTGCTGTCGAAGCATTGCGGGATGTCGGGCTCGAAGCCGATATGGTCATTGACGGCGGGGTCTGCCCGGGCGGCGTGGCGAGCAGCGTGGTGCGTGTCCGCCCGGATGGCACGCTGGAGATTCTGCGCGAAGGCGCGATTGATGCTGAGACGATTCAGGGAGAAGTAATAGGTAATAGGTGAGAGGTTCCTATGGGAGGGACGAGCGTTGCTCGTCCGCGGCGGCGTTCCACGCCGCCTCACCCGCAGTACCGGCAGTGCCCGCAGCCAGCCCCTCAAAAAATCTGCGTCAATCTGTGGTTGAAACAAAAAAAGCGCTCCGGAAATTTCCGGAACGCTTTTTCATTGGGTGACAACCCTGTCCGCTTACATCTCGCGCATGGCTCTGCGAGAATTATTACGGATGCGGGCGCGTGCCGATTTACGGCGAGCCTTCTCACTCGGTTTCTCGTAATAACGATTATTGCGAAGCTGCTTCAACAGGCCTTCCTTATCCATAATCTTCTTCAGGCGCTTGAGAGCACGCTCGACAGACTCGCCCTTCTTCAATCGGAGTTGGATCACGCTTGTCACCTCCTTTCATCCCCCGTGTCTCGGCACTAATCTCTCCTACGCCGGACCTCGGGTCAAAAAAATGGTGGTAGGGCTTGGATTCGAACCAAGGAAGGCGTCTGCCAGCAGATTTACAGTCTGCCCCGGTTGGCCACTTCGGTACCCTACCCGTCAAAAGAGCCGTCACTATCTCAAATCGGCGTGCGTATGTCAACGCGGAACGTGATTTTTTTGCGGGGCCGCGGAGCAGTGTGGCCGCAAAAGCACTGTCCGGTTGTTTCATGCGAAGGCGCGAAAGGCATGGTGGCCTGAAAGGTCATTTCAAAATCGTTTCCGTTTGTTTCGCGCCGCTTGTGCAGCCCGTTTTCATCATTTGTTGTGTGACAATATCTGTTTTAAGGTTTCGTAGATGTCCTCGGGATTCTCAATATCCCTGACATACACACCCCGGCATTGGGACCTTGCCCGGCTGTTTTCAGAATAATAGTTCCGAGCCCATATTTCTTCTGGATGATCCCTCTGGTCATACTGATTTCTTGGATGTTGTCGAAACCAATGCTCTTGTTTTCGACATTAAGAAACCCTTCAGCGTATTCCAGCCGGTCGTCGAAGAGCCGATACTCGGTTTGGGAATATGTGTTTTTCTTTAACACATAAGCAACGAAGGGGATAGCGAAGACAAACAGAATGAAGGCAAGACCAAAGGCAATTTTGATGGGTATTGGGATGCCACCGTTGGTAATGTGATTCGCAAAGAAACCGAATGCCAGCATGCCGACACCACCAATCACGGAATTGATTGCGATGGGAAAAACAGACATCCAGCCAAGGAACCTAGGCTTCAATACGAGTTTTGCTTCAGTCTTCATTTTCAACCTCGTTCAGCCACCCGCTTCTCGCAATAGGTGTTTTTGGTGCTTCCGCCTGTGATCTTTTTCAGTTGGGAGCTAGCGCCTCGACTTCACGGCGCATGCGCGCGAGATCGTCCGGCTCGATTGTCACTGCGCCCGCACCGGCATTTTCAATTGCGTTGGCGGTTTTGCGCGCACCGCACAGCACGACCGTGATACCGGGCTGTGCGACGGTCCACGCGATCACGAGTTGGGCCACCGTGCATCCGTATTTCTCGTTGAGCGGTTGCCAGCCCGCCAGCAGATTCAGCACGCCGCGTCGACGCTCCGGCGCGAACCAGGAGAGTTGGTTGCGGAAGTACTCCGGCGGGAAGACCGTGTCCATCCCGACCTTGCCGGTGAGCAGGCCCTGCTCCAGCGGCGAGTAGGCCAAGATGGCGATGTCGTGTTCGATGCAGTACGGCAGCAGGTCGTTCTCGATGGTGCGGTCGAGCATGCTGTAACGCGGCTGGTTGGATACGATCACGCCGGCCGCGCGGTACTCGTCCATTTGTGCCGGTGTACAGTTCGAGACGCCGATCTCGCGGATTTTACCTTGCTCACGCAACTCCATCAGACAGGCCATCGTGTCCTCGATCGGAGTCTTGAATGGCTCCAGCGCTTGCGCGTGCGTCTGCATCAAGTCGATGCGGTCGGTGCCCAACCGGCGCAAGCTGTCTTCGACCTCAATGCGGAGGGTGCGGGGCTCCAGACAGCGGCGCACCGTCTTGCCGTTTTGCTCAAAGTGCAGCGCGCCGGTGTCGTCGCCCCACCAGAGGCCGCACTTGGTGGCAATCAGAACATCGTCACGCCGGTCTGCGATCGCGCGTCCGACGATCTCTTCGCTATGACCAAAGCCGTAGACCGGCGCGGTGTCGATCAAGTTGATTCCCGCGTCCAGTGAGGCGTGGATGGCGCGGATCGATTCGGCATCGTCCGATTCTCCCCACCACGGACCGCCTCCGACCGCCCATGTGCCCAAGGCGACGACCGACGCCTTCAACTCCGATTGACCCAATTGACGATAGTTCATGATTTTTCGATCCTTTTTGTTCTCTGAGGGGCTTGCAAAACCCCTTGTGACATGGGCGTCCCGCCCATGAAACACGGGCAAGATGCCCGTGCCACACCTGTAAGCAAGGGGTTTTGCAAGAGCCTCCTCTGTTCTAACGGCTCTTGGTGTACGCTTCCATCAAGGTGTGGTACTTGACGATCATGTTCGGCACTTCCCACGCCGGCATGTCGCCGTTTTTGAGGAAGCCGAGGTATTTCTCCATAACTTGCCCGAAGTGCGCTTCGTGGCCGACCGCGTAGCTTGCCGGAATGTTGATGCGCCAGCCGGTCTCGTGCGCTTCGAAGCCGACGCCAGGATAGGTTTTGTTCAACGTAGCGATTGCCTCCTTGAGGGCGGCTTCCAGTTCGTCTTTCTTGACGTCCGGCACGCGGCGGGGCTCGACGTAGAGCACGGGCTTGTATCCTTCGGCCTCGCCCTGCTGGATAATCAGCGAGGAGCGCGTGCCGCGCATCAGCGAGAAGTGCGTGTCGCCCGTGCCCTCCGGAGCCTGGAAATTCCAGAGCACAGAGGCTTTGGCGTAGACGCCTTTGATCGAATAGGTGAACTCACCGTTTGCCTTGCACTGCAGCACGCCCTTGTCATCCAGATCTTTCTTCAGGAAGTCCGGCCAGGCGGTGAGCGAAGTGGAGGTCGTGAACTGCTCCAGGGTGATCGGCGTGCTCCAGACGCGCGCCTTCACCACGTTGATGTCGGCGGGTGTCAAGGTGACTTCCGGGAACGTTTCCCACTGGATCAGGTCGGTGAGGTGAGTGTTGACGTCGACGATCGCCTCGCCCTGCTGGGTGGTGTCGTAGTACCACGGCGGGCGCTGCAGCGGCTTGCCGGCCACCAGCTTGCAGAAGTGGTGTACGCTCTCTTTGGTCACCGCCGGATCATCGGGCGTTCCCTTTTCCTGCTCGCCGTAAACCTTGGGGAAGCGGGAGAGTTCGCGTTGCAGCAGGGTGGTGATCTCGTAGCGCTCGGTCATGATGTCGTAGAGCATCACGCCCTTCTCGCGCGCCACGTCGAACGCCTGCTTGAGCAGTTCAAAATCTTTGGGTGTGATAGCCATCGGCTTGTCGGCCAGCACGTTGTAGCCGGCCTGCACACTCTTGAGGATGTACTCGGTTTTGCGCGCATTGTTGCCGGCGAGCACCACGACGTTGCCGGCTTTATCCGCCAGCATCTTTTCAAAGAAATCCGCACCGGTGTAGACCTCGCTCTTCCAGGCGGTCGGCTCTTCGGCACGCGTGTTGAAGCCATTGATCCGGTCCATGTGCATCTTGAGGTCGTTGCCTTCCGGCGCATAAACATGCACGGTGGGCGAGACTCCGGGATACATGCGCTTCTGAACCAGTGCGGCATGGAAATGCCCGGGGTCGAGCGTGATGAGTTTGATGGTGCCCTCGCAACAAGATTTGCCGCTGCTGGCTTCGGATTTTTTGCCACAACCGGCAAGCAGCACGGCGGCGGCACTGGCACATAGGATGACGTTCGTTTTCATGTGTTCCTCGTTTATGGTATGGATTGACGTAACAGGTAAAACAGGATGGCGATTACACCTTGATCTCTAGGTTCGCCGCTTGCAGGGCCTTGGCGATGCTGAAAGCACCGCGTTCCTGACAGACCAGCAGGCGGTTAGCCTCCTCGTTGTCGGTGCGTTCGGCTTGCCAGTCCCACTTCAAGCTTTTGCCGGTCTTCATGCAGAGATGGCCCAAAATGCAGACCGAGGTCGAGCGGTGGCCGATCTCTGCGCTGGTTGCGGCACTGGTGCGGCTGCGGATCGCGTTCAGCCAGTCGGTGACGTGGTTGTCGCTGACATGCAGCCGCACGGCATTCGAGTCCAGCGGAGCGCTGAGCAACTTTGGGTCGCTCGCGTCGAGCGCCTTGAGGGTCGTGGCGGGCATCGACGGGTCGCTGGCCGTGACACGCGCGGCACCGCGGCTGACGAAGATCCAGCCCTCGTCGCCGATAAAGCGCACGCCGTTCGGATAGCGGTAGCAGACGCTGACCTTGATGTCGCCGGGGTAGGTGTAGAGCAGGTCGAACTCACGGTGCGCGTTCCAGAGGCCCTTGTCCATCCACTCGCAGGTGCCCGACACCGCCAGCGGCCCGCGGTCTTCCATGCCGAGGCCCCACTGCACGATGTCCAGATGGTGCGCGCCCCAGTTGGTGATCATGCCCCATCCATACGGCTCCATCTGGATCCAGCCGGGGCGGCTGCCGATCTTGGAGGTGTCCTGATTGTGGACGCGGTCTTCGGTGTAGTAGGCGAGCGGGGTCGGGCCGAGCCAGGTGTCGTAATCCAGATTCTCGGGAACCGGCATCTCTTCCTTGCGGCCGCCGTCCTTGTCCTTGCCGAAGCCGACCTCGACGCGCGTGATGCGGCCGATGCGCCCGTTGCGCACCAGTTCGCAACCGGTACGGAACTGTGCGCTGGAGCGCTGCTGCGATCCGACCTGCAAAATGACGCCCTTGCGGCGCACGACCTCAGCCAGAATGCGGCCCTCGTGAATCGTCTGTGAAAACGGTTTTTGCAGCCAGATGTCCTTGCCGGCCAGCGCACACTCGACGGCGCAGAGCGCGTGCCAGTGGTCGGGCACGCAGATCATGACCGCGTCAACATTCCCGTCGCGCAGCATGTCGCGGTAGCAGGCAAAGGTTTTGACCGGCGCGGCGGGGGCTGAACCTTTCGCGTAAGCGGCATCGATCTTCTGCTGCGCTACGGCGAGGCGTTTTGAGTCCAAGTCGCAGAGCGCGACGATGCGCGCTTGGTCCGGCACTCGCAGAATGCCGGGAATCTCCATGCTGGAGGCGATACGTCCGCAACCGATGACGCCGATCTGGATGATGCGGCTGGGTGCCGCTTGCCCCAGAACACGCGCCGGAATGAGGGACGGCATAGCGAGTGTTGCACCGGCGAGGCTGCCGGCCTGAATGAATTCGCGACGTGTGAGAGATGTCATAACATGCGCTCCATTTATGCGTTTACACTCATCGACCACAGTACTCCCTGGATGAGGTGAGTACGGAAGGCCGGATCCTGATAATGCGTTTTCAAATGCCCGAGGGCCGTATAAAAGACTCGCCCGGCACCGTGACGGCGGCACCACGCGAGCGGGAAGCTACCGCTTTTGAAGGTGTCGAGTCGTTTGTCGCGCGGCTTTTTTTGCAGACTGGCAACCTCGACCTCGAAGAGAACGTGGATGTCAGGCGTGCAGTTGCAGACATAGGCTTCGTCGGTCCACGACCAAGTCGCATCCAGATGCGAGGTAGCCGGATGGCGGCGGTCGTTCACCCGAATGGTGAAAGGTTGAAGCGGCGGGTGCCACAGAAAGCGTCCTCCCAGCATACGCCGGAACGCCTCTGACTTACGTTCGGAGCCGGTGGCAGAGTGCAGTCCAACAAAAGCACCGCCACGGTAAACATAGTCGAGTAACGCACCGCGCTGAGCGTCTGCCGAGAACGCCTCATTGTTGGTGTTGGCGAAGATGATCGCCTTCAGCCCCTTGAGGCGCTCCTCGGTGAACAGCGCGGGGTCATCCGAGGCATCGGCTTTCAGACCGTGCTCCGCGCAAAGCTCGCGTAGCGCGGCCACGCTGGTCGCGATGTTGTCGTGTACATACCCCTTGCCGTCGGGCGTGTAATTTCGTGTATAGATCAGAATGTCCATATCAGAGTTTCATGCCGGCGCGAGCCAGCGAACGGCGCACGCCGTAAGGCTCGCGTTCGGGGCGCGACAGCGTGGCGTTGGCCTCGGCGTCCCCGACAAACCGTTCGGCTGCCGGATCCCAGATCAGCGGGCGTTTGAGATTCATTGCGGTATAGGCGAGGATGCAGGCGGTCGTGGTCCGGTGTGCCGTCTCGGGCGACACATGGGTCGGGGTGCGCGTGCGGATGCCCTCCAGCCAGATGCGGTGGTGGTTCGATGGGTTGCGCGCCAGCGGACGCTCGACCTCGCCTTCGATCAACTCCTTGCGGCTGGCCTCGAGCGGCCGCCAGCGCCCGTGCTTGCCGCCGGCGCCCGGATCGTTCGCCATGGTTTTGACAGATCCGCGCCCGCAGAAAATCCATCCCTTATCGCCGACGAAGCGCACGCCGTTGGGGTAGACGCTGTCGTCTGTGACACGTAGCAGCGTGCCGTCCGCATACTCCATGCGGACATCCAGCTTGCCGTGCGCATCCCACAGCCGGCGTTTAGGGAAATCCGCCCTGCCGCGCACCCTTACCGGCCCCGAGGACTCCATGTCGAGCGCCCACTGAGCAATATCAATATGATGCGCCCCCCAGTTGGCGATCATGCCCATGCTGTACGCCTGTATCACCATCCAGCCGGGCCGTCCGAAGTTCGCCTCGCCATCCTTGCCCTGCGGGTGCGTGCGCAACTCGCTGTAGGGTTCGACCGGCGCGTAGCCCAGCCATTTATCGTAATCCAGCGTGTTGGGCACCGGCTGTATCAGCGGCAGGTCGGCAGGTTCCGGCGGATCCATCGGCAGACCGATCTCAATGCGCCGCACCGTGCCCAAGCGCCCGTTGCGGACGTATTCGGCCGCCTTGCGGAACTGCGGCCCGAAGGTGCTTTTGCCTTCGGAGCGCTGCTGCGTGCCGATGTGGAAGATGTGTCCGGTTTTCTGCATGACCGTAGCAATGGCGCGGCTCTCGCTCACCGTCATGGCCAGCGGTTTCTGGACATACACATCCTTGCCCGCCAGTGCGGCGTCCACGCACTGTTGCGCGTGCCAGAAGTCGGGCGTGCAAATCATCACGGCGTCGACCGAGCGATCCGCCAGCAGCTCGCGATAGTCCTGATACAAGGCGAGTTCGGGCAGGTCGCCGTCAAACAGCTTCACGGTTTTCTTCTGGGTGGTGGTCATCCGCTGCCGATCGCAATCAGAGAGCGCCACCACCGTTGCGAGATCTTGGTTGAGCCAGACACCGGGAATATCCATACCGCCGGCGATCCGTCCGCACCCGATGATGCCGACCTGGATTTTTTTAGATGGCGCCTGCTGTCCCAGCACGCGAGACGGAATGATCGTCGGAAACATCAGCGTTCCGGCAGCCGCGCTTCCTTTCAAAAACTTGCGCCGCGAAAACTTAATCTGCCGCATAACTCCCCCGTGAATCACTTTACGAAAATACCCAATCGTTGATGCCAATTACTATAACACGGGCGAATGGCGACAACAACCCCGGATTGTAATCGGTTGCGACCTCCGCGGTTAGGGACAAGGGTATGCGAAGGACATGCGTTTCTGATGAAAAGGGGGATACTGGTTTTGGACATGATTTCCCGCTGCGCGGGCGTATAAAGGTTGTGCCGCGTGTGGCGCGGCGAAAAAATTGGAGTGCGGTGACAAGAGTCGCGCTGTGCGCGGGTCGCGGCACCGCTTTCCCTCCGCGCACAGCGCGGCTCTTGTCACCGCACAAATTTCGAAAGCAGACACTTGTCCAGTGATAGGCTAAACACCTGTCCTTTAGTTGTAGACCCACGACGTTCGACTCGCGACTTTCGGCTGGAGCAGCCCCCAAGAAACCTCTGTGTCTCCGTGCCTCCGTGGTGAAACAACTTTTTTATCGCGCTCATCGAGGGGAGAGCCTCGACGTTCCGCTTGTTCCGCGCCGGGCGGCGGGCTATAATGCCTCTATTTCCTAACCATTTGTTATTTGTTGAGAAAGTGTCACAATGAGAATACCTGCGTTTTTGTTGTCTGTTGGATTGTTGCTTCCCACGCTGTGTGCCGGTGCGGCGCCTGCGTATACGCCGCTGCCGCTGGGGACGGGCGCCACCACGGCTTTTGCCGACCGTGTGCCGGATGATCAGGAGGGCGGTTGGACCGATCAGGGCAACAATGATCTGTCGGTCATCAAGCCGGGCACGCTGAAGGTCTCGGACGTTCCGTTCACCATCCTGAGCGATGCCGCGACGGACGGCAAGTCGTGCATCGTTTTGGGCGGACCGCAGCGCGCATATCTGCCGCAATCTGCAAAGGTGCCGGTTGAGAATGTGCGGGGCGCGTATCTGTATCTGCTGCATGGCGCCGCCTGGTGCCCGCCGGCGGGCGAGCAAAAGGTGACGGGGCTGCTGCATATTGACTATGTGGACGGTTCGACCGATGAGTTCCGCGTACGGTACGGACGTGATGTCGCGGACTGGGCCAAGCCGGACGCCTACAAGAATGCGATCCGCGTCTGGACCGCGTACAACAATAATACGCAGGTCTCGCTGTTCGTCTCGAAGTTCAAGCTCAAGGATCTTGCGGTTAAGGCGATCCGGATGACGGCGCGTGAGAGTGCGTGGATGGTGGCGGCTATGACGATCGGCAACGACACGCGCCTCGCCGGTATCAAAAAACCGATGACGCTCGACAAGACCTATACAGCACCCGCGCTCGCAACGCCTCTCCCGGCGGTACCTGCACAGGCAGTGCCGAAGAATATCATCCTGTTGATCGGCGATGGCATGGGGGGCGGCGCGATTGAACTGACCTCACGTTACCAGCACAAGGCCGAAAACCGTTTGGTGATGCAGCAGTTGCCGGTTTTCGGTCGCGCCCATACGGTGTCGCAGGGATCGAATGTGACGGATTCCGCTGCGTCGGCAACAGCGATGGCAACCGGCAGCAAAACGAAAAACGGCCGTCTCGGGGTTGATCTTGACAAGCGCCGTCTCACGTCGGTTGCCGAACTGGCGCGGCAACAGGGACGCGCGGTCGGTATCATCACGTCCGACGCGATTGTCGGTGCCACGCCTGCTGGATTTTACGCGCATGTCAATAGTCGGGGTTATTATTCGCAGGTCGCGGAGTTTGCCGCCGCGAGTGGGTTCGAAGTCCTGATTGGTAATGCAAACGGCAAGGTGTGGTTCGTCCCGGGGGACAAAGGGGGCAAGCGGAGCGATACGCGCAATGTGCTCGTAGAGATGGAAGCGGCAGGGTATGCAGTGATTGAGAATCAGGAGGCGTTTGAGCAGATGCCGACTGATCGGCGTGTACTGGGTTTCATGGCCAAAGGCACGCTAGACAATGAAACCTGCCTGGGGCGTCTGACGGAGACCGCGCTTACGCGTCTCTCGCGCAATGATAAGGGCTTTTTCATGATGGTCGAATGCACCATCACCGACGGCGGCGGTCACGGTAATAATCCCGAACTCACCGTTCGCGGTACGTTGCAGGTAGACTGGGCGGTTCATTCGGCAGTCGAATATGCGCGGAAGCATGGTGACACACTTGTGGTGGTGACGGCCGACCATGAGACCGGTGCGTTGACCTCAGCCCTGAAGGACGGCAAACTGACCTTCGATTATGCGACTACCAGCCATACCGACATTCCCGTGTACGTCTTCGCGTACGGTCCGGGCGCGGAACGCTTCGGGGGGACGATCGACAACACCGACATAGCCCGAAACATCGCGGCTCTCTGGTCGCTCACCCTGCCGCCGCCCGGCGACGTTCAACCCGATCCGGAAAAATAGACGAGCAGGCTGACACCGTTAAAGAGCGTGTGCATGACGATCGGTGTCAGGATGGATCCGGTCGCGGCGTATCCCGCTGAGAAAGCGACGCTCAGGGCGAGCAGCGGCAGGAACGATGGCGCATGCAGATGCACCAGCGCGAAGTAGGCACCAGAGAGCAGGGCCGCATACGCAAAGCGACGGTGTCGCAGTAGTGCCCGGAACAGGATGCCGCGAAAGATAAGCTCTTCCACGACCGGCGCGATGAACACCGCCGCCGCAATTAGGCTGAGGCGCATGCCGCAGGGTACGCTGTCGTCCGTGAGCAGCAGGAAGACATCCTGCGGTGGTTGTTCCATGCCGAGGGCGTCGAGTGCAGCGCTGACCCCCATCGAAATCGCGGCTACCGGCGGCAAAGCGGCCAGTCCGAAGATCAGGCCCTTCAGACTCGCACGCCGTGCGGTGTGACGCGGACCAATGAATGTCGGCACGAACGCGGCGCGCGCGTAGATGAGCGACGACGCCACGGCGCATCCGCCGAGCAGAGCGTAAAGCAACGCACCGACCAGCAGCGCATGTGCCTGAGCCGGTTCCGTTCGAGGCGTGCTGAGCAGCGGCGGGAGCGCAAAAAAAAGAGTTGCGGCCAGTACAAACTGGACCGCAACCGTACCAAATGGCCCGCGCCTCAACTCCGGATGCACGGCGGGCTTGAGGCGTCGTGTTTGCACCAGCCCCAGCAGAATCAGGTCAACGCTGATCCCGAGTAGCAGCGCACCGCCCGACAAGACTGTGCAGAGTAACTGTGTCAAGAGTCACGACCCAACCAATTCTTAACCATGAAACACATGAAACTTCATGAAAATCAGGGGCGCTATTGGTGCAATTTTTTCGCCGAACTCGCGGAGCACCGGGAGGGGCAAGCGTCTGCTTGCCCGCGGACGAGCGACGCTCGTCCCTCCCATCGCTCCGCACTTGAACGTTGAACACGTTCCATCCGCACTAACGACTAATGAACTAACGAACTAATGCACTAACACTAGCCCTGCTTCTGTGCGTCGAGATCGCGCATGGCTTCGCGGCGGCTGAGCTTGATGCGGCCGCGGTCATCAACACCGATGCACTTGACCGTCATCTTGTCGCCGACCTTGCAGATGTCCTCGACCGAGCCGATGCGGCGGTCAGCGAGTTCGCTGATGTGGCAGAGGCCATCCTTGCCGGGCAAGATTTCGACGAAGCAACCGAACTCCTTGATGCCGGTGACGGTGCCCCCGTAAATCTTGCCTTCCTCGGCCTCGGCGGTCAACGAAGCGACCTCGTGCTGGGCGATGGCCAGCGACTCGGCGTTGTTGGCGAAGATGCTGACCGTGCCGTCGTCCTCGATGTCGATCTGCGCCCCGGAGATTTCGCAGATGCGGCGGATGTTCGCGCCGCCGGGGCCGATCAACGCGCCGATCTTGTCCACGGGGATCGTCATGACGGTGATGCGCGGCGCGTGAGCGGCGAGTTCCGCGCGCGGCTCGGGCAGCACTGAGGCCATGAAGTCGAGGATCTGCAGGCGACCTTTCTTGGCGCGCGCCAGCGCGGCTTCGACGACGTCCCATGTAAGCCCGCGCAGCTTCAGGTCAACCTGGAAACCGGTGATGCCCTTGCGTGTTCCGGCCACCTTGAAGTCCATGTCGCCGCAGTGGTCTTCGGAACCGAGAATGTCGGTGACCAGAATCTTCTGGCTCTCGTCCTTACTGGTGAAGAGCCCCACCGAGACACCGGCGACCGGTGCTTTGATCGGGATGCCGGCGTCCATCAGCGCCAGCGAACCGACGCAGATCGAGGCCATGGATGACGAGCCGTTGGAGCCCATGATGTCCGAGACCACGCGGATGCTGTACGGATAATCCTGCGGCACGACCGGCGCGAGCGAACGCTCAGCAAGAGCGCCGTGGCCGATCTCGCGGCGGCCTGTGCTGCCGAGACGGCCGACTTCGCCGACGCAGTAGGGCGGGAAGTTGTAGTGCAACATGAAGGACTTGCTGGGGTCGCCGCCGGTGATGGCGTCGAGTTCCTGCGCGTCCTTCTTGGTGCCGAGCGTGACCGACCCCAGGGCTGAGGTTTCGCCGCGATCGAAAATCGCCGAGCCGTGAGCACGGGGCATGACGCCGATCTGCGCATAGAGCTTGCGGATCTCATCGTTGGCGCGCCCGTCGATGCGCTTGCCGTCCTCGAGGATGTTCCTGCGGACGAGGTCGATCTCCATCGTGTCGAAGAACGTGACGAAGGAAGCGGCGTCGATCTCTTCCGGCCACTTCTCCATGGTTTTCGCCAGCAACTCTTCCTTGATCGCTGTGACAGCGTTCTGCCGTTCCAACTTGTCGGCGATGAGCAAGGCCTTGCGCAAGGCGGATTCACCATTGGCGTAAAGGAACGCCATCTTCTCCGCGTCGGGCGCGACTTCCGTGATCACCTTTTCCGGCTTGCCGAGCATCCGGCGCAGCTCGTGCTGGGCGTCGACGATTTTGACGACCTCTGCGTGGCCGAATTTCATGGCGGCGAGGAAATCCTCTTCAGAAATTTCGTCGGCGGCGCCTTCCATCATCAGGAAGCGCTCGCGCGTGCCGGCATAGATCAGATCAAGGTCGCTCTCTTTGCGCTGGGTATGCGTGGGGTTGATCACGAATTCGCCGTTGATGCGGCCCACGCGCACACAACCGACCGGTCCCATGAAGGGAATGTCAGAGATATGGAGGGCGGCCGAGGCGGCGTTGACCGACAGGATGTCGGTTTCATTTTCGCCGTCCGCCGAAAGCACCATGTTGTTGACCTGCACGTCATTCCGGTAGCCTTCGGGGAAGAGCGGGCGGATGGGGCGGTCAGTGATGCGGGCGGTGAGAATCTCCTTCTCGCTCGGACGTGCCTCGCGTTTGAAGTAACCGCCGGGGAAACGGCCGGCCGCGTAATACTTCTCGCGGTACTCGACCTGCAACGGGAAAAAGTCGACGCCTTCGCGCGGCTTGTCGGTGCAGGTCACCGCGGAAAACATCAGGGAGTCACCCAAACGGCACACCGTGGCGCCAGCGGCCTGACGGGCGAGCAATCCGGTCTCAATAGTCATCGTGGCTCCGCCCACCTGGACGGAAACCGAGGTTGTGTCTTTCATCTATGCTTTACCTTTCAGCGAACAAGGACCGGAAAGCTCATGCGCCGGGAAAGACGGCGTGCTCTGAGAATGATGAGGTGTTCGTAAAAAGGTTCCGCGCATGCGGATACAAGCGCGGCCGCGCGGCGGAGCACGCCTACGCGGCCGATATGCCACAACTTAGCGACGGAGTCCCAGTTCCTTGATGATCTTCTGGTAAACAGCCTCGTCCTCACGTTTGAGGTAGTCAAGCAGACTGCGGCGGGTGTTTACCTTGCGGATCAGCCCGTAACGGGAGCTGTGATCCTTCTTGTTGGCTTTCAGGTGCTCAGTCAGCATCTCGATCTCTTTGGTGAGAACGGCGATCTGGACTTCGCTCGAACCGGTGTCGCGCTCGTGGCGCTGGAATTGCTTCCGAATAGCTGCTCTATCGATCTGGCTCATAAGTATGCTTTGCGGTCCTTGCTCCGCGTTGTTCTTTTTTCTGTTAACTTTCCGGCGCACACTATAAAGAATGTCCCCGCCACATGTAAAGCGCAAATCAGGCCGGAAAAGCCAGACCACCCGCAGCGGGGAATGTCTCCTTAGACGCACCGCAGGAAAGGCCGTAACGATACGTGAACAGGCCCGGCATGTCAAGCGCACGGTTGCTCGGGTTACGATCCCACAGATGGACAAGATTACGCAGATTTTTTCGGGGGCGCTACCGCGCGGAGTTAACATTTAGTGCCTTATTGACCGATAAGGCACTAATACCGACCGCCAGGGTTCAACAGATTAAAATCACACCCCGGCAGGCAACCCTAGAAACCCTAGGAAACCCCTTGCGTCTTCGACAAAATTGGATAAAATGTCGCTCTCAATTTTTTTCAAAGAAAGGTTCGACGCGATGAGTGAGACCCCGCAGACCATGACGATGTTGCCCGGCGACGAGATTCGCCAGATTATGTGGCGCTACGCTGACCGGTACGACATTCAAATGGCGGTGATGGGAGCCCGTTCCGTGGCCCGTGGCCTCGTGGCCCGTTTGGTGGCTGATGGCGAGCGTGCGACGCACGAGTGGACCGAAGCCAAGAACAGCCTCTATCAGGCTTTCGATGAGTCGGGCATCACGGCGGCAGGCCTCGACATGGAGTACGGCGGCATCATCGAAGGCCCGCGTAATCTGGCGCTGAGCCTGCTCGCCTTTGAACTCTCTTGGGTCGACGGCGGCGCCTCAACCACCAGCCTGATCAATAACCTCGGTCTCGGGCCGATCGTTGAGAAGGGCACGCCCGAGCAGCGCGAGAAGTACATGCGCGCCTGCGCCCCGGCTCAGCCCGGCGAGGATCGCAAGCCGTTGCGTGCCGCCTTTGCCCTGACCGAACCGCTGCCCTACGTTGGTGTGGACACTGGCGTGGTCAGCGGCCGCGTGACCGTGGCCAAGTGGGAAGAGGGCGAGGAGCCGATCTTGCACGTCGAGAAGCGCGGTCGCTTCCTGACCAACATGGCTGTCGCCAATGTGCTTACCGCTGCGGTCGATACTGGCGACCCGCGTATTAAATCCTCTTGCATGGTGATTCTCGAAGACACCGATCCGGGCGTCTTTGATCGTGGTGCGCCGACCCTCAAAATGGTCCACCAGCTTTCCAATACCCACGATCCAATCTTTAGCCTTGATGTCCCCGCCAGCCGTATCGTCGGCGGCTATACCATCAAGGACGGCGTGATCGTGCCCAACCTGACTCACAGCGAGATCATCGAAGCGGTTTTCTCACGGACGCGCGTGGCGGTCGGTCTGATGACTGCCGCCAAACTGCTCTCCGCTGTCGAGCCGGTTATCCGCTACCATCGCGAGCGTTATCGCGGCGCGGCCGGCATCGAGGCCGGTACGCCCCGTTACGATCAAGGCATCCAGATGAAAGAGGACGCCACCCAGCGTCTGACCGATGTCTGGGCCACCGGCGAGGCCGCCGCTTCGCTCGGCTTCGAGACCGCGCGCGCCTTTGACGCCCTCACGCCCGTGGAAAATCAGGTGCTCGCAGATTTCGCCGCCCAGGGCATCACCGGTCGCGCTCTGATGCGGGCGTTGCGCAAGCCGCAGGCTGATGCCATCGAGTTGCTGGATCAGCTCAGCAAGCCCGAGGCCGAGCGCGACGCAGCCCGCGTCGCGGCGTTGCAGGCCGACCCGCTCGTGCAGTACGTCTGGCTCAGCGCACTCTGTA
>Ga0116190_1000417_pt1 | contig 43654 bp, 30 predicted proteins | sample AD_JPNTR4_MetaG_FD_89808 | JGI IMG/M metagenome (GOLD analysis project Ga0116190, IMG submission 89808) | Active sludge microbial communities of municipal wastewater-treating anaerobic digesters from Japan - AD_JPNTR4_MetaG | ecosystem: Engineered > Bioreactor > Anaerobic > Digestate | place...
GGCGACATCAACTCTAACACAGGCAAAGAAGAACAAGGCGGATGAGTTCTATACGCAAATGCCCGACATCGAGGCGGAGGTGCGCCATTATCGAGACCAGTTCGAGGGCAAGTCTGTCCTGTGCAACTGCGACGACCCGTACGAGAGCCATTTTTTCAAGTACTTTGCGCTCAACTTCAATTTTCTCAAACTCCGCAAGCTCGTCGCCACCTGCTATGCAGGTTCGTCCGTGATGCAGACGGAATTGCCCCTCTACGATGTGTACGGCGTGGCAGAATCCGACGCCGAGGCCAGAAACCCCTATAAAATTGAAATCACGGAGGTCGTTGACACGAATGCCGACGGCACGGCCGACCTCGTCGATGTCGCGTACCTGCTACGGAACAAGAAAAATGTGCTGACGGTCCTCAAGGGCGATGGCGATTTCCGCTCACCGGAATGTGTTGAGTTGATGAGGCAGACCGATATCGTCGTCACCAATCCGCCCTTCTCGCTGTTCCGCGAATTCATGGCGCAGTTGATGGCGCTCGATAAGAAGTTCCTTATTATCGGAAGCAAGAATGCTATTACTTATTTGGACATTTTCAGTTTGATCAAAGAGGATAAGTTGTGGATGGGGCATGGGTTTCCCAATGGTAATGCCTTTTTCCGTGTTCCTGATGCTTATGATCGGGAATGGGCGGCAGGTGTTTTTGACCAAACAACAGGCTTGGTTAAATTCAGAAATGTAAGCTGGTTTACCAATCTTGACGTTTCGAAGCGCCACGAGTTTCTGACCCTTTACCGCAACTACACGCCGGAGGAGTATCCGCGATACGCCAACTACGATGCTATCGAAGTTTCGAAGGTTTCAGAAATCCCTTGTGACTATGACGGCGAGATGGGCGTGCCCATCACGTTTCTGGACAAGTACAACCCCGATCAGTTTGAAATTATCGGGAGCAGCCGGTTCCTCGGGCGCCCGATGTCCGAAATAGCGCCCAAGGGAACGTACGTCGCCGGGGGCATACGGTTCTACCTTCCGAAGGGGGACGGCACCTACCGACGTCTGTACGACCGCATTGTCATCCGACGGAAAAAGAGGAGTGCGAAATGAACATCAAGTTGCATGAGATCACGGTTCGTGACGTTGCCGAGGGTTATGTGGACAACGCCGAGGAGGGCGTTGTCGGTTATGGCGGGCGGCTGAACATTCGCCCGAAGTATCAGCGCGAGTTCATCTACGACGTTGAGAAGCGTAACGCCGTGTTGGATACGATCCGCAAGGGCTTTCCGCTGAACGTCATGTACTGGGTGAAGAACGAGGACGGCACGTTTGAGGTGCTCGACGGGCAGCAGCGCACCATCAGCTTCTGCCAGTACGTCAACAGCGATTTCTCCATCGACAACCGCTTTTTCCATAATTTGACGGAGACGGAGCGGAATCAGATTCTCGACTACAAGCTGATGATCTACTTCTGCGAGGGCAACGATAAGGAGAAGTTGGACTGGTTCAGAATCATCAACATCGCCGGAATGAAGCTCACGGATCAGGAGCTGCGCAACGCCGTGTACACCGGTCCGTGGCTATCGCATGCGAAGACGATTTTCAGCAAGAGCAACTGCGCGGCGTATCTGCTTGCGAAAGACTACGTGCCGGGATCACCGATACGGCAGGAGTTGCTCGAAACGGCCATCCGATGGAAGAGCAAAGGCGAAATTGAAAAATACATGGCCGAGCACCAGCACGATCCGAATGCGAATGCGCTGTGGACCTATTTCAAGAGCGTCATCGATTGGGTGAAGCTGACCTTCCCGAAATACCGCAAGGAGATGAAGGGCATCGACTGGGGCGGGCTTTACGACCAGTTTGGTGGCGACACGCTTGACACGGCCGATCTGGAGCGTCAGATAGAGACGCTGATGATGGACGACGACGTAACCAGCAAGAAGGGCGTTTACACCTACGTGCTTACGCGCGACGAAAAACATCTGAACATCCGCGCCTTCACGCCCGCCCAGAAACGCAGCGCATACGAACGCCAGAAAGGCAAGTGTTCCCGTTGTCGCAAACAGTTTCAAGAGGCGGAGATGGAGGCGGATCACATCACTCCCTGGAGCGAAGGCGGCAAGACCGAGCCGAAAAACTGCCAGATGCTTTGCCGGGAATGCAACCGCCGCAAGGGCGCGAAGTAACACCTTCCGCGCAACGCACGGAAACACTTAGTTCCACACGCTTAGTCGGTTACGCTTAGTCGCTACACTTAGTCGATTGCGCCAGCGACGAAGTGTTTGGACTAGGTGTAAGCGACGAAGTGTCGCGACGAAGTGCGGCTCGTGGGGACACTCGCCCTCCAGCCCATGATTCGTCTCGCGCAACACCGGGAGGGGCAGGCGTCCGCTTGCCCAGCGGCGTGTGCGCCGCCAAACGCGATAACTCTCAACGCTCAACTTTCAACGTTCAACTCTCAACTCTTAGAGGAGAACGTCAATCCCCAAACACGATTCCGCTGATTAAAGACAAGACACTGACAACCACCCACACCCAGAAGATCACGGTGTGGATATTGCATCTGCCAGTGCAATCATCGTCATCATCATCGTCGTCGAACTGGTTCATAGCCGTATTGTACCGCTGTCTCCTTCTGCATTGCAAGTTGCCCTGTAATATCGGGAAGTCGTGTTTTTGGATTTGGAGTGCGGTGACAAGAGCCGCGCTGTGCGCGGGTTGCGGCGGCTCGTGGGGACACTCGCCCTCCCGTTCTGTGGTCTGGGCTTACGAAGCGCCGAGAGGGGCAAGCGTCTGCTCGCCCGGCGGCGTGTACGCCGCCTGCGGGGTGGGGTTTGTTTTAACCACGAATGATGCGAATGCCGCGAATGCTGAAAAAGCGCGGCACCGCTTTTCGTGTGGTTCGTGTATTCCGTGTATTTCGTGGTTAAACAAACCCGAGCACTGCCCTTCCAAAAACCTTGGCGTTCTTGGCGCCTTGGCGGTTCCAAAAAACCCGAGCCATCCCCCAAAAAACCCTGCGTCTCCGCGTCTCTGCGTTAAAAGATCCCGAGCACTGTATGAACCCTGAAACCCTGAAACCCTGAAACCCTTGAACCCCTGAAACCCTTGAACCCATCCTTTCGGCTAGTGCGCGGCTTGGTCGCCGACGGAGTAGAGGATCTTGCCGCTCTGTCCGTCTGCAATGCAGAAGGATTCGGGATGGCGGTGGAGTTCCGATTTGAAGGTCAAGCGCCCCGTATAGCGCCGTTGCAATTCGACCAAGAAAGCCTCATCTTCGGTACGCAAGCGATCAAGCACGCAGGGCGCGACGATGATCTGCAATTCAACCATGTCGCTCCCTTCCTGACGTACTTTACGCATGATGGCCGCGAGCTGGCGCTGGATGTCTACGCTCAGCGCCAGAGGCGATTTGATTAGACCGTGGCCGCGACAGTAAGGGCAATCCGCATACATCTGCGAGAGCAGGCTCTCTTCTTGGCGCTGGCGGGTCATTTCCATCAGCCCTAGCTCAGAGATGGGCAATACGTTGGTGCGGGAGCGGTCGCGCTTGAGTGCCTGCTTCATGGCCTTGTGAACCGTGTTCTGATGTTTGCGCGATTTCATGTCGATCAGGTCGACCACCACCAGTCCGCCGATGTTGCGCAGGCGGAGCTGGCGCGCGACTTCTTCGACAGCTTCGAGATTTACCTCGAGGATCGCCTCTTCCTGCGAGCCTTTGCCGCGGTGGCGTCCGGTGTTGACGTCAATGGCGATCAGCGCTTCGGTCTCATCGAAGATCAGATAACCGCCGGACTTGAGGTTGACCTTGCGCCGGAACGCGTCTTCGAGTTGGCGCTCCACGCCGTGATGCTCGAAGATCGAGAGCTGTCCCTCGTAGCGGTGGATGATGTTTTTTGCACGGCGCGAAATTCTTCCGGCCACGCTGCGGATGCGGTTGTAGGCTTCAGCGTCGTCGATCGTCACGCGGTCGATTTCCTCGGTCAGCCAGTCACGCACGACGCGTTCGACCAAGTCGGGCTCTTGATAGACACAGGCCGGCGGCTTGAGGTTTTTGATGTTGCCCTGCAGTTCGTTCCAGGACTCCCACAGGTTCCGCAGGTCGCGCACGAAGGCGCGTTTGTTGGCACCCGAACCAACGGTGCGGACGATCAGGCCGGCGTCATCCGGCAGCGGCAAGCGATCGAGAATCTTCTTCAGGCGCTGGCGCTCCTTGGCATCACCGATCTTGCGCGAGACGCCGCGCAGACGCGTGCCGGGCATCATGACCAGATAGCGGCCGGGCAGGCTGAGGTTGGCGGTGACGCGCGGGCCTTTGGTGCTGATCGGACCTTTGGTGACCTGCACCACGATTTCGGAGCCCGGAGGGAAGCGCTTGGCGATCATGTCGTTTGAGACCCGCCGCCGCCGTGAAGGGCGCGTGTTGTCGTCATCCTCGTCCAGCCTGCTGTCATCGTCGGGCAGCATGTCCCAGTAGTGAAGGAAGGCGTTTTTCTTCAGTCCGATATCCACGAAGGCGGCCTGCAGGTCGTGCTCCAGATTCTGGATGCGTCCTTTGAAGATACTGCCCACGAGCCGCTCTTCGGTGGGGTGTTCGACCTGAAACTCTTCAACCCGTCCATTCTCGACCACCGCTACGCGCGTCTCGAGCTTTTCGACATTGACTACGATTTCGCGCTTGGGAGCGCCCTTTTTAAGCCATCCGAACAATGCCATGCTTGTTTCTCCTTGTTGGCCCCGCGAGGGGCGCTTTCGACGCCCTCTCAAAACCTTATCTCCGATTCACGTCCATAGATGGACACACTCTGGACCATCCCAAATGCCGCCATCATGGTCAGCATAAAGGTACGTCCGTAACTGATGAACGGCAGCGGCAGTCCGGTTATCGGCATCATCCCGATCGTCATCGCAATGTTGATGAACATGTGGCTAAAGGTCAGGGTGAGGACGCCGACACAGAACAGTCGCCCCGTATCGTCTTGGCAATGAAACGCTATCCACAGTCCCGAGCTCAGCAGGCCCAGGAACAGCAGCAGCACCGTCAGGGAACCCGCGAAGCCGGCCTCTTCAGCCAGCACCGCGAAAATGAAGTCGTTGGATGAGACCGAGGGCGGCAGATACCCGAGCATGTACTGTTCGCCCTTGAGGTAACCTTTGCCCCAAACACCACCGGAGCCGACCGCGATCTCAGACTGGCGGCGGTTGTAGCCGCTGCCATGCAGGTCTTTGTCCGGGAAGAGAAATACTTGCAGACGCCGCACCTGATGCGGCTTGAGTTGGGTCATCTCGATCAACTGCTCGCGTCGCTCTTGCGGTAGGTCGGTCTTCTCGGCCGTATAGATCAGGCCCAGAACCAGCGTCACAACGGTTGCGCCAACCAATACGCAGGTCCAGACGATGCGCGGTGCAACGCGCGCTACGAAGAGCATGGCGAAGACGGTGGGTATCAGTACCATCGCTGTGCCGAGATCGGGCTGCATCAGAATTAGCGCGGCCGGCACGCCGACCACGACGAGGGTCAGCAGAAACGTCAGCACGCCCCGCTTGGTCTCGCGCCGGCTATAGAGCCATGCGAGCATCATGATGATCGCCAGCTTGGCCGGCTCCGAGGGCTGGATGCCGAAAAGCCAGCGCTGAGCCCCCATGCGAACCTCGCCGATCAGTGGTACGAGCACCAGCAACACCAGACAGACCAGATAGACCAGCCCACTCCAGCGGCGGATCACGATGCGGTAGTTGGTCAATGCCAGCGCCAGGTAGATTACCAGACCGGCCACGCCGACCTCCGCATGACGCATATAGAGCATGCGCAACTCGGGGTCGCCGCGCACCGAGCAGGCGCTGTAAACAAAAGTCACGCCGATCACGATCAGCCCCGCCATGCAGGCGAAGAGCAATGGATTGAGGCGTTGGAGACGGCTAAGGATGGTTTTTAGCATATCAGTCCCCCCTCACTTCTGGTTCCGGGGATGCCGTACCTGCTGCCGGATCACTTTCGAGCGGGGTCTCGCCGAAAATCGAAGCCAGCACGTCATGCACCATCGGGGCGACGGTGAGCCCGCCCGATTCGCCGTTCTCGACGATGATCGCGACGGCCACCGTGGGCTGAGTAAAGGGCGCGAAGGCGGTGACCCACGTGTTCTTGCGGCGCACGCCGCCCACATCGACTTCGGCCGTTCCGGTTTTGGCGGCGACCGCCGTGCCGCGCACGCGCACGCGGCGGCCGGTACCCAGTTCCGCCACGTCGTGCATGCCGCCGCGCACCAGTGCGATGGCTGCGGGCGGCCATTCCATCGTGTTGAGTTCTTCGGGCAGACCGTCGCGCCGCATCAGGTGGGGGCGGTAGAGCGTGCCGCCATTTGCAAAGACCGAGGTCAACAGCGACATCTGTAGCGGCGTGGTGAGCAGCAGACCCTGACCGATAGAAACCTGACAGGTGTCGCCGGGCCGCCAAGCGTCGCGCAGGTTTTTCTCTTTCCATGCGCCGGTGGGCAGCAGACCGCCGGCCTCACTGGGCAGGTCGATCCCGGTGGGTCTGCCGAGTCCGAGTTGGCGCGCCTCCTCATAGATCGGGTCGTAGCCGATGGAATGGGCGAGGTGGCAGAAGAAGGCGTTGCATGATTGCTCGATGGCCTTGCGCAACGCGATTTCGCCGTGGCCGTAGGTGTTCCAACAGCGCAGCCGCATATTGCCAAGCCGGAAAACACCATCGCAGGTGTAGGTCATTCCTGCGGGAATGCCTTGGCGCAATGCAGCGATCGCGGTGACCGGCTTGAAAGTGCTGCCCGGCGCATAGCGGCCCAGTACCGCACGATTGAAGAGGGGCAGCGCGGGATCCTCGTTCAGGCGTTTCCAGACGCCCGAGGTCATAATCGGGACGAAATCATTGGGATCGAAAGAGGGGGCGCTGGCCAGTGCCAGCACCTCGCCGTTGCGAGGATCAATCACCACCCCCGCACCGCGCCAGCCGTGCAACGCTTTCTCCAGTGCGCGCTGCACGTTGACATCAAGCGTGAGGTGTACGTCGTCGCCGGCGACCGAGGCCTCGCCTTCCCAGACCGCATGCTTGTAACCGCGCGCGTCGACGCGGATCAGACGTCCGCCCGAAGTGCCGGTAAGGGTTTGGTTGTACTGCCGCTCAATGCCCTGTTTGCCGATCATTTCAGGCAGGTAGAAGTGGATTTTCTGGCCGGGCAGCGGCTGGGGACGGTCGCGTCCGACGTAACCCAGCACATGCGCGGCGAGCGAGCCTTGCGGGTAAATCCGCTCGGGTTGCACATAGATATCCACGCCGGGGAAGGGCTCCACGGTTTCGGCCCAACGTGCGAGGGTTTCCTGGTCCACATCGCGCCAGGCCAGCAGCGGCATCGGCAAGCTTTGGAGCACATGGTTGGAGATTGCGGTGAACGAGAGCTGGCGCGGGATGCCCAGTTCGGAGGCCAGACGGTCGACATCGGCATCTACCGCCTTGATCGTGTTGATCCAGCGCCCGCGTTTGCGCAATTCCTCGACATAGTAGGCAATGCAGTAGCTCGCCCGGTTGTCGGCCAGGCAGACGCCGTTGCGGTCAAAAATCCGGCCGCGCGGACCCGGCACTTGGACCCGCCGCACACTCTGCCGTAACTGATCGCGGGAAAGCACAGAGAAGCGCTTAACTTGCACGCGGTGCAACGACACCGCCAAAAACACGATTCCTGTCGCATACAACAGCGCCAAAAGCGCGATCCGCCAGCTATCGGTCAGTTTCTGCCCATAAGATTCCATGTCCCTCTTCCACCGGCTTGACAAGGCCGGAGAGGCGGTCAGTCAGACCGCAAAAAATAAAACCAATGAAACCGGCCAGCATGCCAGCCGGTATCGTGTAGACGAGTAACTTCAGGTTTTCCAAGGTGAAAAGCGCGGCACCGCCGTGCAGCCAAAGCTGGGTCCAGAGCCACTGTGCGGCGGCGACCGCAGCCGTTACCAACACGCCTTGCAACAGGCCGGCTTCGAGAAAGACGCGTTGCAGCAGACGGGTCGCTGCGTAGAGCAGCATTAGGAAAATCGGCGTGCAGAGCGGCGGCAACCCTCCGAGCGCATCGGTGAGCCCACCGGCCCAAACCATCGCCGTCAGGGCGATCCACACCGGACGGGTCAGCGCGGCGTAAAGCGCCACGGCTGTCAGGAAAACGGGTTTGACCGGGAGAGCGGCCGTGACAGGGAAAAGGTCCTGCATCAGCGCGGCTATGAACAGGGTGAAGACCAAAACCGGCAGGTGCATGTCAACGCGCATGGCGGCCTCCTTGCCGTGTCAGGATGAAGACCTCGTCAAGCGCCGCCATATCGACAGCCGGCATCACGGAAGCTTCGCGTGCGAGGCCGTCTGGATTCAGCTTGCTTTCCAGCAGATAGCCGACGGTCAGACCCTTGGGGTAGGTCGTCCCCAGCCCCGAGGTCACGACGCGCGTACGCGGCGGCGGTTCAAAGTCCCGGGACAGATAGCGCAGCCGCAACGGCTCGACCACATAGAGCAGGGTCAGGGCGGGGGCCGCCGCCGGACGCGAGCCGCCGCCGTACAGGATACCGCGCACGACGCCCACACCCTCGCCGGGCGTCTCCAATTCGCAGGCGACGCGGCTGTTGGGATCGGTGATGAGCATTACATCGCAGGTGTGGGGGGAGACCTCCGCGACACGCCCGACGATGCCATCCGGAACCACGACGGGATCGCCTTTACGGACCCCGTGCCGCGAACCCTTGCCGAGCCGCACGCTCTGCCAGACGGCGGAGGTGCCGCCACGCGACAACACCGGGGCGGCCTGCCAGCGGCAGGCGATGGGCGGGGAAAAGTCCAGCAGTCCGCGCAGACGGGCAACTTCGGCTTCTAGCTCCTCGACCTCACTGACCGCCATGCGCAGGCGCGCCACATCGCGCTCAAGCATGGCCGCGCGCGTTGCCGTGCGGGCGCGCGTGATGACGGCTCGCACGCGGACCCACACGGTCCGGTCAAACCACACCTTGGCATTTTCGTAAGGATAGAGCGCTTCGCGCGATAATACATTCGCCCCGGCATGCCAGAACACCAGCACGCCGAGCGACGCGGCCAACAGCCATATCCACCATTTCGTTTGCTTCACCCTGGTCGCTCCCCCGTTTTACCGGGCTGGCAGAGACCAGAAAGCAACCGCAGAAAATCACCGGCCCATTTTCGACTTGGCCAGGAAATTCAGCTCATTCAACACCACTCCCGTCCCCTCCACGACCGCGCTCAACGGGTCGTCGGCCAGCGTGACGGGCAGTCCTGTCTGTGACGCGATCAACTTGTCCAAGCCACGCAGCATGGAACCGCCGCCCGCCAGGATAAGGCCCCGGTCAACAAGGTCGGCCGACAGTTCCGGCGGACACCTCTCCAGCGTGATCCGCACGGCTTCAACGATTGCGGAGACCGGCTCCTGCAAAGCGTCACGAATTTCTTCCGAAGTGACAGTCAGGGTTTTGGGAAGCCCGGCCACCAGGTCGCGGCCCTTGACTTCCAGCGTACACTCCTCACCCAAAGAATAAGCCGAACCGATGGTGATTTTAATTTCTTCCGCGGTTCGCTCTCCAATCAACAGATTGTAAACTCTTCGCATGTACTGGACGATACATTTGTCCATCGCGTCGCCGCCGATGCGGACGCTTCGCGAGTACACGATGCCGGCCAGCGAGATCAACGCGACCTCGCAGGTTCCACCGCCGATATCGACGATCATGTTACCGGCCGGCTCAGACACGGGCAACCCGACACCGATAGCAGCCGCCATCGGTTCTTCAATCAGGAAGACCTCGCGGGCACCCGCGTGGCGCGCCGATTCCTGCACGGCGCGTTTCTCCACTTCCGTGATATTGCTCGGCACTGCCACAATCACGCGCGGCTTCACCAGCTTGGTCGAATGGACCTTGCGAATGAAGTAGCGGATCATCGCCTCCGTGATATCAAAATCTGCGATTACGCCCGACTCCATGGGCCGCATCGCCACAATATGCGCTGGCGTACGGCCCAACATGCGTCTGGCCTCTTCGCCGACCGCCAAAATCCGTTTGGAGCCCTCTTGAATGGCAACGACAGACGGCTCCCGTATCACGACCCCGCGATCCTTGACAAACACCAAGGTATTCGCGGTTCCGAGATCAATCCCGATATCGCTGGATAAAAAGGCCAAAAGCTTATTGAACATCGCGCGTTCTTTCCCGTGGAACAAACGTTCTCCATCACGCCACAAGGGCGCGGTAATTCGGTAGTTTCTATGATAAACCCCGTTGGGTCAAGCAGAAACAGGGGAAAAGTGATCAAACGCGGTATGTCATAGTCATGGACACCGTAGCCAAAATCGCGGTGTCCGGAAATCAAGCGCATCCGTCAAATACTGGACGGGGCGGTTCTCAGGCGCGCCCCACATGTGACGAATCGACGCCAAAAAGAGGAACCAGTATGATGACAGACCATGATCGGGATTTAAAACAGAAAAAACGGCAGGGCGATGGATCGAGCGAAATACTCCTCTTTCAACTCGGGCCGGTGCAGGACTTTATCGCCCAGGCCCGCTCGACGCGCGACCTTTGGTCGGGTTCTTTTATGCTCTCTTGGCTGATGGCCAATGCGCTGCGGGAGGTCGTCACCCACGGCGGGCTCCATGACGAAGACGTGGTGTTCCCCTCGCTAAAGGATAACCCACTCATGCTGGCGCTGCGTGACCGGGAGGCACCTGTCACGTCCGAGCTCGCACTGATCCCCAACCTGCCAAACCGTTTTCTGGCTCTGGTGCCCAAGGGTACAGCCGCTGATTTGGCCGATGTGGCGGCACGGACGATTCGCGACGAATTGGAAAGCATGGGGAAAGCGGTTTGGCAGTGGCTTCCGACGAATGACGCGGACCCCTCCTGTAAAGAGCGATGGGACACCCAGATCGCTGCCTTCCCACAAATGATCTGGGCCTACACCGCCTGGCCCGCCGACGAGCCGTGGCGGGATGCCTATGAGCGCGTCAACGCGAGCCTCGCCGCACGCCGCAACACGCGCGACTTTGCGCAATGGAAACCGGTCAACACAGAAGCCACCGTCAAAGACTCGCTCTCCGGCAAGGAGGAGTGCATCGGCGATGAGGTATTCTGGAAAAAGTTGACAGAAGGGCACAGTCAAATCTTTACGGCAGCCTCACATCGCTACGGTGCCATGAACCTGATCAAGCGCCTCTGGATGCATGTCGAAGATATCGAGGCGAAACACGATATCAACTACCTTGCCGATAAGCTCAACTTCAAGGAGAAGGAAATATGGCGCACCCTTCGCGTCAAGGATCTTCCCTCGATCGCCAAAGACAACAAAACGGGCTCATACGTCGCACTGCTGGCGATGGACGGCGACAAGATGGGCACTATTCTTGCCGGACGCGAATCTGCGGATGCCGACAGTCCGCAGTATCACACCGAAGTCAGCCAAACGCTCTCCGAGTATGCGCTTTATGATGTTCCCAAGCTCGTGCGCGAGCAGTTCAAGGGACACCTGATCTATGCCGGCGGCGACGATGTGCTGGCGATCCTGCCGGGCGATCAGGCCGTCGCCTGCGCCAGGGCACTGCGCGATGCCTTCAAGGCGCGTGGCCAAGCGTTCGGGTTCGAGGCCTCTTGCGGGATTGCCGTCGGCCACCAGAACGCGCCGCTCCAGATGCTGGTCAAGGAGGCGCAGCGCGCCGAGCAGCGCGCCAAGCATGGCTACGGTCGCGCCGCGTTGGCGATCTCGCTTTACAAGCGCTCCGGCGAGATCATCGAGTGGGGCTGCAAGTGGGAGAGCGGTGCGCTCGACCTGATGGCCAAGATCACCGAGTTGACCGAAGCCGGAAAGCTCTCGGGACGTTTCCCGTACGCGCTGGCCGCGCTTTTGCGCCCGTACGCGCTGGATGATGAGAAGGACACTGCCAGACTGGAGACGATGCGACCCGTTGTTGAAGCCGATGTGCGCCATGTGCTCTCGCGGCAGGGCGAGGGGCTCAAGGGCGGAGAGCGGGAGGCGCTGGCAACCGAGATCAACCGTTATCTCGAAGCCTGCTGGCAGCCGCCTAAATCGTCCGGCGGAATTGCGGGGGCTCAGGCCCAGAAAGCGGAGACAACCCTGCGGCCACAGGATTTCATCAACCTGTTTCTCGTCGAAACCTTTATCAACCGCCATCACGGGGAGAACTGACCTATGCCTCTGAAACACACCTTCACCCTTGAACCGCGCGATCTGCTCTTCCTGCGCGATGCCCGTCCGATGGCGGCTTCCGACGCGGGGCTCGGTGCCAACTGGCCGCGTCCCGACCAGCTCTGGAACGCCATCATCAACGCCTTCCACCGCCAGTGGCCGGAACAACAAGCTTGGGAGGGTACTGGGAAACACACTTTCCGTTTCGGTGCGCTCAAGACCCTCGGCCCCTTCCCCAGCAAGAAGGGCGCCCTCTATCTGCCTGCGCCTCTCGATCTCGGCATGCAACTGGTGCCTTGTACAGGCACCGACTTGCCCACCCCGCTGACCCACGCCTTCCTGCCGCGCCAACAGGGTAAGCAAGCGTCTCGCGAATGGGTCGCCGTCGGCGACTACGCCCGCTATTTGGCGGGCGATGATCTGCCCGAACCAGCCGCCACGCATGACCTCTATGACATCGAGCGCAACATCGGCATCGGGATTGACGGCGAGACGCAGACGACCGTCGAAAGCCAGCTCTACCAAGCCGAATACCTGCGCCTGCGGCAGGGTGTGGCATTGGCCTTCGAAGCCGAGTGCGACCTCAAGCCGCGCGGCGGCGGTCAGACCGTGGATGTTTTCGCGCGTCCTGATCGACCGGACACTCTGGTGATCGGTGGTCAGCAGGGGGTGGCGTATCTCAACACGCAGAAGGCAGGGCTTGAACTGCCGCGTGCGGAGATCACAACCAGCCTGCTGCGCTGGACGCTACTCTCGCCCGCTGTTTTCAACGACGGGTGGTTGCCGGGATGGTGCCGCGATTCACGTAAGTTACCGGAACCGCAACTTGCCGCCCCGCTCGGCACAGTCATGTTGCCGGGGGCAGAAGCGAGGTTGATCGCGGCACGGATTGGCAAGCCGTTGGCTTTCTCCGGCTGGGATCTTCAGAAAGGCGCCCCCAAGCCGACCCAACTGGCGGTACCGGCGGGCTCCTGCTACGTCTTCGACTGTGGCACAGTCGAGTCAGCGCGGGCATTGTCCAAACTGCTCCAAAACTCTCCGCGTAGTGACAAATACGGCGAAAAAGGCTTCGGTGCCGGGATCTGTTCGTCCCTGCCCCCTGTATCGTGAGGGTGGACCTCCGTGTCCGCCCGAAAAAGGAAAACACCATGAAACAATCAATTCTCACCATCTTCACCCGCACGCCCTTGCACGTCGGCGCGGGTTCATCCGTCGGCGCGATCGACCAGCCGGTCATCCGCGAACGCCACACCCGTTTCCCCGTCATCCCCGGCAGTAGCATCAAGGGGGTGCTGCGGGACGAAATGCATGATGAGGCAGACGTTTTGAGAGACGTATTCGGCGAACAGGATTTTGCTGGTCGCCTCTCGTTTGGGGAGGCGCGGCTTTTGGCTTTCCCGGTTCGATCCGCCAAGGGAGCGTTCGCATTCGCTGTGTCGCCGATCACGTTGCAGCGTTTTGCCCGTGACGCCGGGATTGATTTGGCTATACCCAGTCACATCGCGGACATGACCTGCCTTGCAGGCGAGCAGATCGTGTACGACGGTAAATCTGTCGTGTTGGAGGAGTATTGCTTTTCCAAGGCCGGGGACTTCCCAAAAGAGTGGTCTGCCAAATTGTCCGGACTCTTGGCGGATGCGGTTCTCGCTGGATCGGCCGAACGCTTTGTGCTGATCTCGGATGCCGATCTTACACACTTTGCGCAAAATGCCTGTCAGGTCTCGCAGCACGTCAGGATTGATGATGAAACCGGAACGGCCGACGGCGGAGGCCTCTTCAACGAAGAGACCGTGCCGTCCGAGACCCTGTTTTACGCGCCGCTAGGGATCACACACGACAATCCAAATGTCCACACGTTTCTGGAAAAATTCAAAACGGAATCTTTGATCCAATTCGGCGGCAAGGGGACCACCGGACTGGGGTACTGCACGGTCAAGATCATTGATTAGCACAGAGAGGAGCCTGCTATGCAAAATCTAGAACAGATCAGAGCGCGTCACGCGCTTAAATTCGCAAACGAATACGGCGCAGAGGTGACCGGCGTGCAAGGCGGCGAAGTCATAAAAAAGATTCCGCCGATTATCATGAATCATGGGCTGTTGGCCACAATGGCTTATTCGTTCTCCGAGAAAAAAGGATGGGAGTTGGTCTTTGATGCGATCGCGCAGCATCTCAGCTCTCCCGCGATCGCGATCGTCCCCGCATCCGTCAATGATCGGAGCAAGCTGATAGAGCATCTGACCAGCGAGGCGACCGACAGCGAAACACTTAAACGGGCAACCAGTGAAACTATGGCATGGCTGGAATATGCCAGGCGTTTTGTGAAACGAGACTGATATGGCACAAATACCCATGACCGCCGATGTCGCCGCAGTGATCGGCACGTACGGCGAACGCATCCAGAACCGCAGCCTTTTGCTGGATAAGTTCGTGTTCCACAAATCGTGGCCTGTTGCGTATGAAGAGAGTGGCAAAACCGTAAAATGGGATGAGGCTACCCGTTGGAGCTTTATGCGCATCGCCAATCAATCGCAGGCACTTTTGCTTGAGCAGGCTTCGAACCAGGAGCAGACTTCCAGAAGACGCGATACAGCACCAGACAAGGCACAACGACAACGCGCGCAGGCTGACATCGCACGGCGTCTATCAAACGTCCAATGGGCGGATCAGGAGATTGAAGAACTGCGGGCGCGACATACACGCCGTTTTCTTGATCTGATCAAATCAGCCCTGCCGGCACGCCACATTGTCGTCGTGGGGCAATTGGAGTCGCGTCTGGCGATCAATCTCTCGGACAGCCTGATTCAGAACGCGGGCATTTGTTTGGACAGGCTCTTCGGTCTGCCGTACATTCCCGGCAGTGCCGTTAAGGGCGTCTGTCGCCACGCCGCTCTTTCTGAACTAAAATCGGCGGGAACCGATGATCAAAAGCGCGAGTTGTTGCGCCAGTTCCAAAGCGTGTTCGGCACGTCTTCGGTAGATTTTGTATCAGGTAAAAAATCCGGCGAACTTGTTCAATACGCGCGGTACTTGGATGATTCTGAGCAACAAATCGTGAAAGGCTGCGTCGATTTTCTGGCGGCATATCCGGTGAACGCCGCCAAGATCACCGTCGACCTGACAACAGTACACTATCCAGCCTACTACTCTTCTGGACGGCAAGAAGACCTGTCCAGGGAAAAACCAATCGTCAATCCCTTCCCGGTCGTCGAGCAAGGCGCGCGCTTCGCGTTCTGTCTGGTCGCGAACCGTCTGGCGGCTGATCCCGAAGCGACGCTGTCTGTCGCGCGGCGCGGGCTCGAATGCGCGTTGACGCAAAGCGGACTCGGCGCAAAAACATCAGGCGGTTACGGCTGGTTCTCCCTGCCGCCGGACGGGCTGCAGCAGCTTGAAGAGGATGAGCGTCGGGAGCAGATGGCTTTGGAACGCGAAGCGCAGGAAAAACAGGCCAGAGAAGAGGCCGCAAAACGCCGGCAGGAGGAACTGGAGGCGGAAGCTGCCCGGACTGCCCAGCGGCGGGCCGACGAAGAGCGGCGGAAAAACATGACTCCGGACGAACTTGCCGATGAGACTGTGGCGGGGTGGAACGATGACGCGTTCCTTGCCCGTGTGCGCAATTTCAACAAGAAAAAAGGTGCGCCGGGCGATGCCGAAAAGCGCGCCATGGTACGCGCGTTGCGTGAACAAAGGGGTGCGCTATGGGCGCAATGCAAAGAAATGGCGGCGCGTGGCGGTGAAATGGCAAAGAGTGTTGACGCGATCCGTGCGCTCTGCAAAAGCATGAACTTGGGGAAAATGCCATGAGTCGTTACAAGATCACATTCATTACGCCGCTTTTCAGCAAAGGCGCGCTTGAAACACCCGAAATCCGTCCGCCTTCCATCCGTGGACAACTGCGCTGGTGGTTCCGTGCGTTAGGCGGAACTTACGATGATGAAAAGGCGGTGTTCGGCGGTGTGCATCAGGGTGCCACCGCCAGCAAAGTCGTGATTCGGGTAAGCCATGTGCAGGGTGAAACGGCGGAACACAAGACATTACCGCACAAACACGGCGGGATGTCCTCGCCGAAGGCGGCTTTCTCGCCCGATTCGTCCTTTGAGCTGCATGTGCTGACCCGGGGTGGCGGATTTATGCTTGATCGTCAAAAGGAGCGCTTCGAACGGTCGCTCGCAGCGTGGATGCACGTGGGCACGCTTGGTTTGCGCGCGACACGCGCCGCAGGGAGCTTCGTGTGGGAGCCGCTTTCTGAAGACGGTTTTCATATGCCTGAAACACGCGATGCGTATGAGGCCCAATGCCGCGAAATTTTAGCGCAGGCACCGTTAAGATGGGCGGTTCTTGACGAACGCTATGAGAATGCCAAAGATGCGCGGCGTGTGGTTTCAGACACGCTGGGCGGCCGCGATGATCGTGACGGCGAGAGTGAGTTGGCTCGGTTGCACTTTCCGTTGGGAAAAATGGGCAAAGACCGCAAGACATCGCCACTGCGTTTCCGTATCGTTTCGCCTGGCAACAATGGTTTTTATATCGCCGCTGTGTGGGATGACCGGCAGGCTGTCACCGGTAACCGCCCGGGCGACCTTGAGGGCTTGGTGCAACTGCTTCAGCGCAGAAAGCCGGAGCTGAGAGACCAGCTTGTGAAGATCATCAGGTAAAGCTCATGTCCAACCCGCTCCGCAATTCGAACATCAACTACTCCGACGGCTGGTTCTTTGTCACGATGCAGGTCGCGCAGAACAAGACGATGTTCGGTGTCATTGCGGATGACAAGTGCGAGTTGAACGCTCTGGGAGAGAAGGTCGGAAGCAGTTGGGAGGGCATGTTTGCGCGTCATCCGGAGGCATACCGCGACGCATCCGTCGTGATGCCCAATCACTTTCACGCCGTGATCCGCATTCACCGCCGCCCGACAAACAAACCCAACCACCTCTCTTACCTGATACAGGGGTTCAAAAGCTTCACGACGCATCTGTACCACGCCGCCGTCCGGGCCGGACAGTGCCCGGACATCGGCACCAGTCTCTGGATGTCCAGCTACTATGACAACCTGATCACCTCGCGCCGCGAGCTTGAGAACATCCGCGCCTATGTGCGTGACAATCCCGCCCGCTGGGATAACGACCGTTTCGGCCCCGTGACTACCTACCACTGCGGCAATCTCGAGTTGCTGCATGAGGCGCTGGTGGCGTATGTGGCCTCAGAGGGGCCGGACGCGGAGGTCCGGCCCCACGATACGGACACTCGATATCGTAAGGCTGGACCTCCGTGTCCAGCCCCTCCGTGTCCAGCACCTGTTATTTCTACCTTTACCAGCCCGCAGGAGCGCGGTGTGCTGGCGCGTTGCCTGGCTGTGCGGCGCCCCTTTATACACGTCATGCCCGGCGGCATACCGAAGCGGTTGCCGCCTGCTGTCGCGCGTGCCTGTGCGGAGGGCTGGGCGCTGGTGCTCTCGCCCTCGGCACCCGGCACCGGTATCAACAAACAACGCGCCATCTGGTGCAACCGCTATGTGCTGGATCGCGCCGCGCGTATCACGCACGGCTACATCCGCCCCGGCGGCACACTCGAAACCCTGCTAAAAACCCACACCCCACCCTAGCCACCCCATTATCGTAGCCCCGGTCCTTCGTGTCCGGGGCGGAGAGGAGAAACAACCATGAAAAAAACCTACGTATCGTTCCTCGGCACCGGCACCTATAAGCCCTGTGTCTATCTCAAGCCCGATGCCCCCGCCAGCGATTCGGGAGTGGTCACCTATGTGCAGACCGCCATGCGCAAGCTTGTAGCCTGCGGCGCAGAAAAACGCTCATTTTCTGTACGCGGGATGCTGCGGAAACGCATTGGCAGAAGCTATGCGCGGAATTTGACACGCACGGATTGCCCGAGCCAGAGAAGGTCGGCATACCGGGCGGCTCCAGCGTCGAAGAGTTTTGGGAGATTTTTGAAACGGTCAACGAACACATTCCCGAAGAGGCAGAGATCGTTTTTGATGTCACCCACTCCTTCCGCTCCCTGCCGCTGATAATGTCCGTGCTGCTCAACTACCTCGAAGTCGTAAAGGGCACGAAGCTGGTCGGGTGCTACTACGGCGCCTTCGAAGTGCTGGGCAGGGCGGCTGATGTGGAGAAAGAGTATCCCGATCCCGCTGATCGCCGCGCTCCGATCTTCGACCTGACCCCGTTCTTTCAACTTAATGACTGGGTGAAGGCGATCCGCGATTTCAAGCGCTTCGGCGATGCCGGCGATCTGAACAGACTCGCCTGGCAAGACACTAAACCATTGGCCGCGAAAGAGGAGACGCGCACCGATGAATTACTCGCGCTGCGTAGTTTAACCGGCGCTCTTAACAAGTTCACACAGATGGTTCATTCCAGCCGTTGCAAAGATATTCAGGATTTCAATTTCGAGTCGAACATTTTGAATCAGTTGGGACCGGCAACGCAATGTAGCGAGCTACCGCAGTTGAAGCCGGTGTTGGCAGGGTTGGGCGACGTTTTCGCGGCGTATCAGGACAAAGATTTGAAAAACGGCATACGCGCGGCGCGCTGGGCGTATGAGCACGATTTGATCCCGCAAGGCTACACGCTTTTGCAGGAGACGATCGTCTCGTACTACGCGCAGGAGTTCGTCGCTGACCTGAAAAGGCTCTACCCCAAACGCGAAGATGAAGTGAAGCGCCGTGAATATACTTCAGCGCTGCTCGCTTGGAGAACCGGCTCTTGGAAGAAAGAGGATAGCGGACTGGCCGAGAAACTAAAGGACAAAATCGATCCGGAGGTGGAGAAGCACTATGATACTTTGACGCAAGGGCGAAACGACATCAATCACGGCGGCCACAGCCACAATGCCAGGAAGGCAGAAAAGCTGAAAAAGGATCTCGGCGACGCCATCACGAAGTTTGAGGCTCTGCTTTGCTAACCATCTCGTCACCCCGTTCTCGTGCCCCCGGACCTCCGTGTCCGGGGGGAAAGGAACACCCATGACAAACCTACTCATCCTCACCGTCGGCACCGGCACAGCCGGCAGACACTCTGACCTCGCCTCCGGCTTGCGCCGCACGCTCGAGCTGCTCAACCCCCGCAAGTTCTGGCTCGTCCCTTCGACCGCGCCGGACTCGCTGGCCATCGCCGACCTGATCGCCGAAGGCCACGCTTCGTACGGCGGGCGCTTCCCGCTGGAACATCCGGACGACCTGGAATCCTCCCGGCAGCATATCCGCTCGGTGATACGCCGGGTGCGCGGCCAGGTGAAGGAGGGCGAGCGCCTGCTCGTCAACCCGACATCCGGCACCAAGCAGATGACCGCCGCCGCCACGTTGGCCGCGCTCGACGAACAGATCGGCGACATCGTGTTCACCACCGGCGATCGAGCCGACGGCGTCGTCAAGACCGGCACCGAGCGCATCACCGCCTTCAACCCAGCCGGTTATTTCCGCGAGCGGGATTTGGTGCTTGCGCGTGACTTTTTTGACGCGGGCGACTTCTACGCCGCCGAACGCATTCTCAGGCCGCACAACCAGACGCATGCCAAAGAGTGGGCGACCGCCTACACCTGTCACCATTGGCGACGCTTCGATTATGACCGCGCCAAGGCTTATGACAAACGCCTTGAGAATCGTGCGCCGCGCGATATCGTGGCCGATATTCTTGCATGGTCGGATCACGCCCTGCGCCACGACGATCCAGACGGTTCGTTCTGCCTGACCTACAAGGCACTCGAACACGCCGCCCGCCTTTTTCTTGAAGAAAAGACCGGAATCAAGCCCGACGGGGATGGCCGTTACGAAAGAGCGCAGATCGATGGGTTGCGCACGTCATTTGTCTCCGAAGGCAAAGGCCGCGATATGACGCTTGGTCTCCAGAACATCGTCAAAATACTCAACGATTTAGGGCATCCCTTCGGCACGAATTTCAGCGGCAAGCTCAAAAAGTACTGCGACATCCGCAACGAAGCGACACACGCGATACGTCCGGCGAACACCAGAGAAGCACGCACCTTTTTTAGCCTGGCGGTCGATCTGGTCGGCATCCCGCCTACGCCGCTACCGGAGTCTATTTAACGCAGAGGCGCAGAGACGCAGAGGTTTTTTGGGGGGGCGTCTGCCTCCGAAAACCGCCGAAAATCATCAAAAAATCCTTGTAAAACCACCTAAAAAAGTGCTACAGTCCAAAACAGCGATTCAGCCGAAAGGCGACTGTGACGGGGCGCGCACGGTGTTGCGCGACCCGTCACAGTCGCCTTTGTGATTGGTGGCTTGGGCTCCGCGACCTATGTCATCAATGTTCAACCAACCATCAAGAACCAAGTGTTAACCTGGAGCCGTGACTTAACACACGGAACACACTAAACACACGGAAACAGAACCATGCCTTTCCGTGTGTTCGGTGTGTTCCGTGGTTAAACAATCGATCCCGATAGCGATCCCGATCCCGATTTGGATGAAACCTTGAAACCATGAAACCTTGAAACCATGAAACCAGAAACCAAAGAGAGTTGAAGGTTCAACTGCTCTTTTTAGGCTCAATTTTCAGCGGCGGGGACGCCCGCGCCCGACGGCGCACACATACAACACGCGCTCGGCTCGCACGGCCCTCCATCTCGTTGCCCCGGCCCTCCATCTCGTGGCCCCAGACCTCCGTGTCTGGGGGGTAGACATTCGCGTTGCGATCTATGATAATCTGGCTTTTTAAGGGGGGCAGAGATGGAACTTGCGAGTCGGTTGGTTGAGAGGTGTGTTGCGTGCGGCGTGACGCTGGCGACGGCGGAGTCGTGTACCGGCGGGATGGTCGCGGCGCGGATCACGGCGGTGTCCGGCGCTTCGGCGGTTTTTCTGGGGGGTATCGTCAGTTATGCCAATGCGGCGAAGATGACGTTGCTCGGTGTGCCGGAGCCGGTGCTGGAACAGGCGGGCGCGGTGAGCGAGAGGTGCGCCGCCGCGATGGCGGATGGCGTGCGCCGTCGGCTGGGGACGGATCTGGCGGTCTCGATGACCGGCATCGCCGGGCCGACGGGCGGCACGCCGGAGAAGCCGGTCGGCCTGGTCTGCTTCGGTTTGGCGGCGGCGGATGGCGTGCGTACGGGGCACAAAATCTTTGCGGGGGATCGCGATGCGGTGCGTCTCCAAGCGACGGAACATGCGCTGGCGTTGCTGCTGGATGCGGTGAATCAGCGGGAGGTATAATCATGGCGGGAGTTGACGCGAGAGTTGCGGTGTGTGCGGGTCTGATGTTTGCGGCGGCGTTTGCATCGGCGACGACGCTCTATGTGTCGCCCAAGGGTGATGACGGATGGGAGGGCAGCCGCGCACGTCCGCTTGCGACGTTGCAAGGGGCGCGTGACCGCATTCGTCAGTGTCGTGCGCAGGGCGCGCGTGAGGAGGCGTACGAGGTTCTGTTTGCGGACGGCGAATATGCGTTGGACGCGCCGGTTGAATTCACCCCCGAGGATTCGGGCGCGGCCAGTGCGCCGATCCGTTACGCGGCGGAACGTGGGGCGCGTCCGCTCTTTTTCGGCGGGCGGCGTCTGCCGCGCTTTCAGGCTGGCGCGGACGGGGTGTGGCGCGCGCGGATTGATCCGTCGCTCCGCTTCGAGCAGCTTTTCATCAATGGCCGGCGCGCCGTGCGTGCGCGTTCACCCAATGCGTTCTACTACTATATGCAGGCGCCGGTGGCGTACGGGGTTGATCCGTTGACCGGCGGTGTCGCGGATCTCTCGCGGCGGGCATTCATGGCGGACAGCGCGGACATCGCGCCGCTTGTCGGCAAGAGCCGCGCGGAACTTTCGAATGTCGTGGTACGCGTGTTTCACGCCTGGGAGGTGAGCCAGGCGCGCGTGCAGGCGGTGGACGCCAACGGGCGCGTGGTGGCGACAGCCAGCACGCCGTGGCCCTACTTCTACTGGAAGAGCTATCTGCCGCGCTATCAGCTTGAGAATTTTGCCGAGGCGCTGGACGAGGCAGGCGAGTGGTACCTCGATGGCGACGGCGTGCTGAGCTACCTGCCGTTGCCGGGCGAGCGGGTTGATCGCGTCGAGGCGGTCGCGCCGGTGGCGTCTGCCTTTCTGCACGTGCGGGGCGATGCGTCGGCGGGGCGCTGGGTCACTGACCTTGCCTTCGAGGGGCTCGCTTTTTCATACACGGCGTATGCGTTGCCGGCGAACGGCCAGGGCGACGCCCAAGCGGCGGTTAGGCAGTCGGCGGCGGTCGAGTTGGATGGCGTGCGGCGGGTTGCGTTTCGTGATTGCACCTTTTCGCACATCGGCACGCACGGGGTCTGGTTCCGCAAAGGATGCCGCGAGAGCGAACTGACGCGCTGCTATGTCACCGACATCGGCGGCGGCGCGGTGCGGGTGGGCGACTCGAAGTGGAGCAAAGAGGAGTTGCCGGATCTGCTCACCGGCCGGATCGTCATCGACAATAACATTTTGCAAGTCGGCGGGCGTGTCTTCCCCGGCGCGACCGGCGTCTGGATCGGGCACGCCAGTGACGTCCAGGTGACGCACAACGACATCGGCGACTTTTTCTACACCGGGGTCTCGATGGGCTGGACGTGGGGCTATCGCGAGACCGCAACCCACCGCAATACGATTGCCTTCAACCACATCCACCACATCGGGCAGGGTGTGTTGAGCGACATGGGCGGCACCTACACGCTGGGCCTTTCCGAGGGCAGCGCCATCTCGAACAACCACATTCATGATGTCTACTCGTATGACTACACCGGACGGGGCGGCTGGGGCCTCTACACGGACGAAGGCAGCGCTGGCATGGTCTATGAAAACAATCTCGTACACCATGTCAAAACCGGCTGCATTCATCAGCACTACGGCAAGGAGAACGTGTTCCGCAACAACATCCTGGCCTTCAGCATGAACGGACAGATCCAGCGGTCGCGCATCGAGCCGCACACGACGGTCATCATCACCAACAACATCATCTACTGGGACAATGCGTCGGCGGCGTTTTGGCGGGGCTACGCCAGCGATGGGAGCACCGTGACCGATGTGGTGGTCAACGCCAACACCTACTGGAATCCGAACGGTATCGCGAGCAATGCCTTCAACGGCGGCACATGGGAAGCGTGGCGCGCGGCAGGACAGGATACGCAGTCGCAGATCGCCGATCCGCGCTTCAAGGATCCCGCGAACGGGGACTTCCGTTTTCGTGGGCGGTCGCCGGCAGTTGAGGCCGGGTTCCAGCCCTTTGATGCCGAACGCGCAGGCGTTTACGGATCGCGCGCTTGGCGTCAGTTGGCCGCGCGCTTGCGTCCGGTGCCGCTGCGGTTCGCACCCGAGCCGCCGCGCTTTGTGATTCGCAGGCTGGATGAAAACTTCGACGGTCTGCCACCGAAGGTGTCGTTCCCGAATGTCACGACGTATGTGGAGAAAAAGGGAGACAGCATTGCTGTGACCGACGAGGTGGCGTTCTCCGGCAAGCAGTCGCTCAAGATTCAGGATGCTCCGGGGCTGACGCATGCGTACAATCCGCATTTCACCTTTGGCTGCGCCTTCAGCAACACGGTGGTCGAAAACCGTTTTGCGGTTCGCATGGGCGCCGGGGCGGAGTTTTACACTGAGTGGCGCGACTACCCGGATGCGGGCGGCAACGATTATCGCGTCGGTCCCTGCCTGGTCTTCAGGGACGGCAAGATCATCGCACGTACGCGCACTGCGTGCGCGGACGGCGTACTCGGCGTGGCCGAGCGCGTGGTCGCCGAGTTGCCGGTGGACACGTGGGCGCAGGTCACGGTGACGGCCACGCTCGGCAGCGGCGATGCGGGACGGTGGTCGGTGACGGTCGCCCGCGCTGGACAGCCGCCGGCTACGGTGGCGGAACTGCGCATGTTGCATGCGAAATTCGAGGCGATGGAGTGGCTGGGGGTCTGCTCGACCGCCACGCGCGCGACAGTGTACTACTTGGATGATTTCGCGTTCGGCGAAAAGAGGTGATCGCCTTCCGCCTCCTCCTCCGCCTTTTCTTCCGCTTCCTCTTCCGCTTTCGTGCGCCGTAGTGGGCGTGCGTAGAAGGGGTAAAGCGCAGGGTCGTCGTCGGGCAGGATATGTCTCCAGCGCCGATAGTTAAGGCACCAGAGCGAGGGGTGGCGGCGGATGACGCGCTCGAAGGCTGCGATAAGCTGCTGGGTGCGGGTCTGGTCATCCACTGCGGGGTCGGGCAGGAAGATCTCGCCCGGCTCGATGCGATAGCGGCCGTCCTTAAGCGGGCGCGACCAGGCGAAGAGGATCGGTACGCGCAGTTTGCGCGAGAGAGCGGCGGGAGCCAGCGAGATGCCGACCGACAGGCCGAACATCTTGACCCATGTGCCGCCATCCCAGGTGTGCGTGTGCTGGTCGACCAGCAGTCCGATGCAGGTGTCGTGCTTGAGCGTGTACATCAGGCGGCGCAGGGCACCGTCGGCCGGCACGATCTGCTGGCCGATGGTCGAGCGCATGGCGGTCAGTCGGGCGGTCATTTCGGGCGAGCCGATCAGTTTAGCGACGGACATGATCGGAATGCCGCTGGCGACTACCGCCTGCGAGAGAATCTCCCAGTTGCCGAGGTGGGCACTGACCGTGATGGCCGGCCGGTGGGTGTGCAGCGCTTCGAGCACGCTGGGATCAAAAGACACTTGGTCGCGGATGCGGTTGAGGGTGTCGCGTGACATCCAGAAAACGTTGACCATGACACGCGCCATGTTGCGGTAGGAACGCCGTATCAACGCCCGTTCGCGGGTGGGCGTCATGCGCGCTCCGAACATCACGTGCAGGTTGGCTGCGGCAATGGCTTTACCACGGCGGTCAAACAGATAGGCGGTGTCGGCGATCCAGTGCGCGAGGCGCAACAACGCTCCGAGGGAAAGAGGTGGAATGATGAGCTGCGCCAACCCGATGAGGAACCACTCGATCGGCCACCGCACTTTCCTGTAAATGATCCTGACTTTCTTGCTCGCCATTGCATTCGGAATAGTAGCATCCGGGGCGGAGTAAGGAAAGGGAAATCAGATAAAATTACAGGCGTGTAATGTTTCGCGTGTCTCTTGCTTCCCGTGGCATGGGCGTCCCGCCCATGAAACACGGGCAAGATGCCCGTGCCACACCTGTACGCGAGGGGACAAGAGCTTCGCGTGTCACCACAGGTCGCCGAGCGGGCCACAGGGCAGGATCTCGATGGTGGCGTCTACCTGCTCGCCCGGCCCGAAGCCGACGATGCCGACCAAGACCCGCATCGGCATGTGGTCGGGGATGGTGAAGCCGCGTTTACGCTTGGTGCCGTCCCAAGCGATATTCATGCGGTTGTAGGAGTAGTGCTTGGCCATGCGGAGGGCGGTCTCTTCGCTCAGCATCGGCACGGACATGGAGGCGATCAGGCGGTTGTTCTCGTTGATGCTGTAAACCGCGACACAGGCGGCGGGACCGGTTGCCTCGCTGAGCGCAGGCCGTTGGGTGCGGAAGATGACCTTGCAGGCCAAGTCGCGGCTGTCATTGAGTCGGAACGACATGGCCTTGCCCATCCAGCTCAGTGCCTTGTTGTCGAAGTTCACGGTACTGTACTTGATGGTACCCCGCACATAAGCGCGCAACGTCTTGGGATAGGCGAAGATGCCCAATTCGTCAGGCTGTCCGGGCATCTTGTAGAGCGAGAAATCGTGGGCGTAGTTGCCGGTGTCCTCATAGCTCCACTTGGTGATCTCCGGCGGCCACTCCTTGTCATACTCCAGCGGCTTCATCAGAAAGGCTTGGATGGCGGGGGGGAGTTCATTCAGGGCGCGCGCGGTCAGATTGCGCGGGCCGCTGGCCGGTGCGGTGTCGAGCCGCTCCTTGACGGCGGAGAGGTCCGGGACGGGCGGCATGAGGCGGATCTCAAGCCCGACCTCCTGCAACGCGCGCGTGGGGAAGTCCTTACGCTGCTTCGCCACGCGCAGCCGTGTTGCTTCTTTTTTGGCAGCCGCAGCTTCGGCGGCCTGACCGTCGGAGGTGTAACGCGTCTGGAGCATGTCCAGCCCGCCGAGATATTTTTCGCTGAGGGTGTCCACCTTCTCGTTACGTGCCAGATCGTTCGCAGTGCGGCGCGCCGCATAGGCCTCTTGGATCACGCGCAACGCCTCGGGGGTCTCCACCACGTCTTCGTCGGTGAGTTCCGGTACGGTCTCAAAGGCATCCGGCGCGGCCTTAAGCGCCTGCATGAAACGGTTGGCCTCCTTGCGCACGGCCTCCATGCCGGCTGTGTCCTTGACCTCCTTCAGGCGTGTCGAGAGCCGTCGCAACTCCAACACATAATTTTCCGCGAGCGGCTGAAGCGAGGCGTTGTAATCCTGAGCGATGGTCGTCAAGCCTTTCTGGTAAGCCGCATTGAGGCGCGCGACATCCGTTGGCAGGGTATCCGCGCGTTCCGGCGCGGTCTGGGCCACAGCCGCAGACAGGGTGAAACAAAAGAGGCATCTCAGAACAAATCGCATGGCTTCCCTCCTAATTACTAGCACTCCGCAGACGCATGAAAAACCAACGGCCACAGCTTACACCGTCCGGCGACAGGTCGTCCAGCGGATTTCCCCTTTTGGTTTTGGGCAATCCGACTGATCCGACTGATCGGTCTGATTCTGGTGCGCGCGCGTTATGCTCGCTGGAGTCTACGGTGGGTTTTTGGTTAAATACGGTGTCATGAAATGCAGGGCGATGAGGATGGGGCACCGGGTTCTGGCGGTGGCCGCAGGATTTCTGGGGATGGTCTGGGGTGTGTACGGCGCGGTAACGCCGCCGGACGGTTTTCTCTTAGAACGCGACAAGGTCGCGGCTGATGCGCGCACGGTCACCGCCGAGCGCTTCCCCGATGCCGATCAGGTGCTGGTCGATGACCACGTCCTCGAGATTGTCGCAAAGGACGGGACGTCGGTGGTGTGGGATGACGAGTATGCGAAGGTGCTGACCGAGAAGGGGCGGCGCGACGCCTCTTCGCACCAGATGATGTTCAACCTCCACTACGGCACGACGTTTGTCTACCGCGCTGAAATCATCAAGCCGGATGGACGCGTGGTCGCGATCGATCCGGAGGCCTATTCGCGCGTGATGACCGAGCCCGGTCAGATGGGCTCCAACATTTACGACCCGAACAACAAGATCCTGAGTTTTTCCATGCCGGGGGTCGAGGTCGGCGACCTCTGCCACTTGGTGACCTGCCGCATCACCTCCAAGACGCGCATGCCCGACACATGGGCCGACTATACGGTTTTCGAATACGACTCGCCGATCGTCAATCTGCTGTACGCCGTCTCCATGCCGCCGGAACTTCCGATCCGCAGCCGCGTGTTGCGCGCTCCGATCTCGAACACGGTGGCCTATGCCGAGAGCCGCCAGCCGGACGGCCGCACGCTGCACACCTGGACTGTGCGCAACGTGCCGCAGATGTTTCCAGAGCCCGACATGCCGCCGCTGTACACGCAGGTGCAACGCCTGATCCTCAGCTCTATCGACGACTGGCGCACGGTCTCGCGCTGGTACTGGAAGCTCTGCGAACCGGCACTGGCTAAAACTACACCTGAGATGCAGGAGACCGTCAACCGCCTGATCGCGGATGCTACGACGCGCGACGAGAAAATCCGCCGCATCTTCAAATTCGTTTCGCAGCATATCCGCTACATGGGGCTTACCACCGAAGAGACCGCGCCCGGCTATGAGCCGCACGAAGTGTCCGTGACCTTCAACAACCGCTATGGTGTCTGCCGCGACAAGGCCGCGCTGCTGGTCGCACTGTTGCGCATGGCCGATATTCCGGCCTATCCGGTGCTTATCCATGCCGGCGCGCGGATGGACCCGGATGTGCCGATCCCCTATTTCAATCACGCTGTCACGGCGGTTGACCGGCCGGGCGGCGGCTACCTGTTGATGGATCCGACCGATGAAAACACGCGCGATCTTTTCCCCGCCTATCTGTGCAATCGCAGCTATCTGGTGGCTCGACCCGAAGGTGAAACCCTGCTCGTGTCGGACGTTTATCCGGCTGAAAACAATCTGGCGCGCATTGAGACCGACGGCACGCTGGACGCTTCGGGATCGCTGCTGCTGACTTCGCGCCTGGTGCTGGAAGGGATCAACGATAACGCCTACCGCAGCCTTTTCGTGCGGCAGAAACCGGATCAGCGCCGCAAGTTTTTCGAGGGCGTGCTCAAAAGCCGCTTGGCCGGAGCCGAAGTCCTCTCGTGCGTCATCAGCCCTGAAGACCTTCAGGATACCGAGCAGCCGCTGACCGTCACTTTGATCAGCCGTGTGCCCGATTTCCCGGTGCGCGGCAGTGGACTGGATCTCATCACGGTGCCGTGGCTGGGCACGGCGCTGGGGTATGCCAACTTCGTGATCGGACAGACCGGCCTGAAAGAGCGGCGCTATCCGCTGGAAACCGGGATCACCTGCGGCGTCGAAGAGCACATGACCCTGAACATTGCCGACGGCTTGGGCGCGGTGCATGCCCTGCCGCAACCGGTGCGCATCGACCGCGCCGGCGTGGCCTTTGAGTTGTCGCAGACAGTCAGCGACGGCACCCTTACCGGCACGCTGCGCTATCTGCTGAAAACCCCCGAGTTCTCGCCGGCCGCCTATCTGGAACTGAAAGAGGTCCTGCAGGAGATCGAAGCTGCCAGCCGCGCACGGCCGCTCTTCACGGCGTTTTCGTCAACGGTGCCGGATATGGAGATTCTGAGCGACCTGACGGACACGGTGATCGAGACGCCCCACGCTTGGACCACCACGCGCACATGGTCGAAAAGAATCCTGACCTACGCCGGTAAGAAAAAAGGTGCCGAATTGAAGATCGCTTTCAACCCGGTCTGGCAGACGGTGGATGTGGTCGATGCGACGGTCTCGAACCTGAACGGCAGTGTACACAGCGTCAGCCCGCACGAGATCAACGTCATGGACGCGGCGTGGGTCGGGTCGGCACCGCGCTATCCCGCAGGCAAAACGCTGGTCGTGAATCTGCCGGGGGTTGAGACCGGCAGCGTGATCACCGTGACCACGCGCTTGTCCCAGACCAACGCCTGTTTCTACAGCCACACGCATGCCTTCGGCGGCGTCGAGCCGGTGCAGAGCGAGACGTACCGCCTGCGCTTCCCGAAAACGCTGCGGCCCGCCATGCAGACGTTCCACACGGAGACGCTAGCGTTCCAGGCGGAAACCAACGAGACACATGTCGTCCTCTCCTGGCAAGCACCGGCGCAGTCCGCGATGCGTGCGGAAGAACTGTTGCCGCCTTGGCACTTTTTTAAGCCCTCGGTGTACGTCTCGTTCGGTGATTGGCAAGAGTACGCGCGTCGGTTACGGCGTGCGCTGGATCGCGCGGGCGAAGAAGACCGCGCCGCGCGTCAACATGCCAAGGCGCTTGTCAAAGGGCTCCGCGAACCGCGCGCCCGCCTGCTGGCGATTCGCGATGACGTGCTGCGCACCATCCGTCCGGCGGGTCCCTCGTTTCTCGATCTGCCGCTGGAAGCGCTCTCCGCGCCCGATCGCACGCTGGCCGATCAGTATGGCCATCCCGCCGACCGTGCGCTGCTGTTGGCCGCCATGCTGGATGCCGCCGGATTCGATCCCGAGTTCCTGCTGGCCAGTCAGGACACCACGCGCCATGCGCCGTACGCGGCACCGTCGCGCGATGTGCCGCAACGCGGCTACTATCACCATCTTGTGGTGGCCGTGACTTGCGAAGGACAGCACTTCATTCTCAACGAGGGCGACCAGTACGACGAGCTGGGCGCGTCGGGACTGGACGGCGCGCCGGCTCTGACGCTCAAAGGACGCATGCAGACGATTGACCTCGAACCCGATCTGAAAAACCGCCGCCGCGATGCGTGGACGATTGAGTTGGACGCGCAAGGCTGTGCGCGGATCACGGTCACGAACTGGTTTTACGGCACGCAGGTGGGACCGTTCCGCAAGCGTTACCGTGAGATGCTGCCTGAAGATTTCCGGCGTCATCATCTGGAGCGTGTCGGTGCGCTGGCCAAATCGGCGGAACCGGCGTCCGACCTGATCGTTGAGACGGCGGCCTATCCCGGCTACTTGACCTTTACGGCGACGGCGCGTGACTACGCAGCGGTTGAGAAGGGCGTGTTGACGCTGTTGATTCCGGAAGTGGCGGGGGTGCTCTTCCCGCTACGCGCCGACACCCGCGACCAGCCGCTCTTCATCGGGATGAACGGCACGACTGAATTATTCTGCCGGATTGTGTTGCCGGAGGGGTTCACGCAGTTGCCGGTCGTGCCGGCATCGATGCACTGGGCACTGCCCAACGGGCTCGGCACGCTGGACTACGCGGTACAGACCGGAATACGTGATGACGGACGTCTGGAAGTGACGATCATGCGCACGGTTCAGCGGAACAGCGGCGGTGCCGATCCGCACCTGTACCCGGCTCTGCTTGAATGCAACCGCCGCATGACCCATCCCTCTGTGCGCACATTGGTAGCTGAGTGCGTTCGACCGGTTAAGAACGAAACGAGGGCCTTGCAAAACCCTTCGTGGCATGGGCGTCCCGCCCATGGGGCAGACACGGGCAGGATGCCCGTGCCACACACCTCGTGGCATGGGCGTCCCGCCCATGAAAGAGTAGCAAGGTTTTGCAAGCGCCTCAAACAGGCGAACAATGATGGCTTTTCAACGTTTTTATAACCTGTATCCGGATCTCGCCGTTAATGAGACGCGCAGCATCACGCTGCTTCAGGCAGAATACGGTCTGCCCGCCGGGGAGTATGCGTTCATAGGACATTTATTTCGTGAGGGCATCGACCGCGGTCGTGTTTCGCACGCGGTGAACCGAGCCGCCCGTGAACGGAAACAACAACAAAAGCGCGTCGCTGCGAAAAAAGCGCAAAAGGCTGCGCGGAAACGGAATCGTCGTTGAAGCGATACATTGTCAAACGATTACTGGAGATGATCCCGACCACGTTCGGCGTGCTGGTCCTGACCTTTGTGCTTTTTCATGTCGTGGGCGGCTCGCCTGCGGAAGTGGTGCTCGGCAAGAATGCGTCATCCGAGTCGCTGGCCGCGTTTGACGCGCATCACGGCTATGACCGCCCGCTGCTGATGGGCCGCTGGTCGCGGATCCGGGCGCTGGGCGATACGCCGCGTGAGACACTTACGCGCCACCCTGAATCCGGCCTCTTGCGGTTGCCGCTGACCTACGCGCTGCCGGCGGGACTCTACCGGGTGAACGCCGGTCGTGTGCTGATCGGTCTGCGCGAGAGCGCGACCGGCACCACCGATGAAGCGCTGGTCGATGGCCCCGCGCCGCTGACGTTCGCCGTGCGCGAGGGGTGGACGGCGGTGACGCTTGACGTCGAGGGCGTGACTGCATCGCGCGTGCGTCTTGAAAAGGGGAATCGCGGCCTGTTCGATTCCCAGTTCATCCACTATCTGACCTCCCTGGCGCGCGGCGACCTCGGGCAGTCGATCGAGTACCGCTTGCCGGTGGCGCAGGTGTTGCGCGAGGGCGTGGGGCCTTCGCTGGCGTTGACGATCCCGATCCTGATCGGCGGCACGGTCATCGCCGTGATGTTGGCGCTGCTCTGCGCGGCGTGGCGCGGCAGCGTGACGGACCGCGCGGTGTTGATCCTCTCGACGGTGTTGATGAGCGTCAACTATGTGGTCTGGGTGTTGGCCGGCCAATTTCTGCTGGCCTTCAAGATGCGGCTCTTTCCGATCTGGGGCTTCGAGTCGGCGGCGTATCTGGTGTTGCCCGTTTTGATCGGCATCGTCAGCGGGCTGGGTCGCGATGTGCGCTTTTACCGGGCGGCGATTCTTGACGAGATCTTCAAGCCGTATGTGCGCACGGCGCAGGCCAAGGGCTTGAGCGGACATCGGATTATGTTCCGTCATGTGTTGCGCAATAGCCTGATTCCGATCGTGACGTACGTCAGCCTGTCGGTGCCGTTTTTGTTCACCGGCAGTCTGATGCTCGAAAGCTTTTTCGGCATTCCGGGGTTGGGCAGTGTGAGCCTGAACGCGATTCACTCGTCTGACATGGCGGTGGTGCGCGCGGTCGTGATCCTCGGGGCGTTGCTCTACCAGATCGTGAATATGGCGACGGACGTCTGTTACGCATGGCTGGATCCGCGTGTGAGGTTGGCATGACGACAAACGCGAACAACAGGCCGGAGGGTAATCGGTTGACGACAGAGGTGCGCGAGGGTCATGCGTTTCTGGCGAAAGGGAGAGCAGAGAGCCGGGAGCGCGGGCGTCCTCGCCCGCAACAGCGTGTCTTGCAAAAGTCTGATGCGCACACTTGGCTCGGTTTCAGGTTTATTTTTGACATGATTGACATGATTAACATGATTTGGAGGGCGAGTGTCCCCACGAGCCGCCTTCCGCTGTGCGGAAGGATGATGGTTTCAGGGTTCACTGCGGAGCGCTGGGAGGGGCAAGCGTCTGCTTGCCCGCGGACGAGCAGACGCTCGTCCCTCCCCTCGGCGGCGATCACGCCGCCATCCCGTAAAATCTCTGCGTCTCTGCGTCTCTGCGTTAAAAAACTTTCAACTTTCAACTTTCTGCGGGCGGGGACGCCCGCGCTCCCGACTGCGCACACACCAAACACGCGCCCGACTCGCATGCCCCCTGTCACCAACCGATTGCGGCCGAGCATCATGCGCCGCTTATGGAAGCGGTGGGACACGCGCTTGTGTCTGATCGTGATCTTGGTGTATGCCGCGGCCGCGCTGTACGGCGAGGTGGTCTACCGGGCGGCGCGCCTGAACGACCGTACGCCGACCTACAACACCGTGCGCGAGCAGTCGCGCTATGTGCCGCCGGCCTTTGTACGGCTCGCGGCGGTTCGCTCCCGTCCGGCGGGCGAGCCGCTCTATCTGCTGGGCAGCGACAATCTCGGGCGCGACGTGCTGCAACGTCTGGTGCAGGGGACGCGCATCGCGTTTCACGTCGGCATCATCACTTCGTTGATCGCGATTCCCTTGGGTGTGCTGCTAGGTTGCTTGGGCGGCTACTTCGGCGGGCGCGTGGACAGCATCGTGGTCTGGCTGTGCGCAACGGTCGCTTCGATGCCGGGCTTACTCTTTATTCTCGCGATTGCGATGGTGGTGGGGCAGGGGTTGGCCGGCGTCTATCTCGGGATCGGCCTGACAACTTGGGTGAGCGTCTGCCGCAATGTACGCGGCGAGGTCATCAAGCACCGCCACCGCGCTTACGTGCAGGCCGCCGAAGTGTTGGGGTACGGTCATGCGCGTATCATGTTCCGCCACATCCTGCCGAATGTGACGCACATCATCCTGATCGCATTCTCGGTGCGGTTCCCTGCGTCGGTGGCGACAGAGGTCTTTATCAGCTTTCTGGGTATCGGTGTGCAGGGCGAACCGTCGTGGGGCATCATGATCAACAACGCGCGTCTGCGGCTCTGGCAGGGCGTGTGGTGGGAGATGACCTTTGTCACGCTGGCGATCTTCGCGTTGGTTCTCGCTTTTAACCATGTGGCGGACGAACTGCGCGATCTCCTCGATCCGGCCTTGCGGACAGAAGTCGTGTAGGGAGTCAGGTTGAGAATGCAATCAATCGGGAGGTGTGAGATGATGAGTAGAGTACAAGTATGGGGCAGTGTGGCGGGATGCTGTATGTTGGCGGGATGCATGATCGGACGTACGCCCTCCAAGGCGACCCTGAAGCAGGCGATTCAGCCGTATATCGATGCGGACGAGGTCGCCGGCGCGGTGGCTTGCGTGGTGGACGGCGAGCGTGTGCGTCAAACGGTGGCCTTCGGTTTCGCGGACCGCGAAGCCGAACGTCCGATGCGTACAGACACGCTGTTCTGGATCGCCTCAATGACCAAGCCTGTCACGGCATGCGCCGTGATGATGCTGCTGGATGAGGGCAAGCTTGAACTGGATGCGCCGGTCTCCACATATCTCCCAGAGTTCTCTGGACTGAAGACCGCCGATGGCCGGTCGGCGGTTCCGACGTTGCGCCAGATGCTCACGCACACCTCAGGCATGGCGGAGGCGACGCAGGCGGAGCAACTCGCGTCGCGGACGCTGGCAGAACTGATGCCGCATATTGCCGCCAAACCGGCGTTGTTCACGCCTGGCACCCGTTGGCAGTATAGTCAGTCCGGCATGAATGCCTTGGGTCGCGTGGTGGAGGTGCTCTCGGGTATGCCGTTCGAACGCTTTCTGGCAGAACGCCTGTTCAAGCCGCTCGGCATGCAGGACACAACGTTTTATCCGGACGCAAACCAGCGTGCACGACTCGCCGTTTCGTACAAGCGGAACGGTGACAGGCTGGAGCGTGCTGCACTGCCGCCGGTCTACGACTGTGCGCGCGGCGATGCGCGGTTCCCGGCACCGAACGGCGGGCTCTACTCGACCGCGCCGGATTACGCGCGCTTCTGCCAGATGTTACTCAATCGCGGCATCTTCCGCGGTCGCCGCATCCTGTCGGCGACCTCTGTTACGGCGATGTCCACGATTCAGAGCGGCGACCTGAAGACCGGCTTCACGCCCGGTTGCGCTTGGGGATTGGGGTGCGGCATGGTGCGTGAACCGCAGGGCGTGACCGCCGTGCTGTCGCCGGGATCGTTCGGTCACGGCGGTGCCTACGGCACGCAGGGGTGGATCGACCCGGTCAAAGGCGTGGCGTACATTCTCATGGTGCAGCGGGTCAACTTCCCGAACTCGGACAATTCGGATCTGCGCGGTGATTTTCAAAAAGCTGCGTTTTACGGTAGTGTACAATAGGGGGCGGACATGAAAAAAAGTAAGGGAGCAATGCGCGTCATCATGCGGTGCGCGGTCGCGGTGCTGGTGGTTGCGACGGCAGGTGCGGCGATAGCGCTGGAGTCCGAGCTGCTTTTTGATGGTGGGCCGACAAATGTCTGGTCGACTGCGCGTGACGCGGCGCGGCTGACTCGGGAGTTCGCTGTCAGCGAGTTGACGCAGACGGACACGCCCACGGCCTTGCGCTGGCGGTTCGAGCCGAACCCTGGGACGGCGTTCAATGATATTTTTCTGACGTGCAGAATCGCTCGGCGCTTCGATGCGCTGCGTGTGTACGTCAAGAACGAAGGGGCATCCTTCGAACTGGCTATGAAAGCGCGCGACGCCCGCAACTCCGAATGGACCGCGCAGCGGGTGCCTCTCGCGGCGGCGGGCGAGTGGCAATGGGTCGAGTTCCCTTGGCCCGAATGGCGGGTCGCGCCGTGGTCGAAAGACGCTGACGGGGTGTTTGATCTTCCAATCACCTCGCTGGCGCTGATTGCCTTTAATGTCAAGACGGGGCAGACCTACGCGCTGCGGGTCGCGGCGATTGAAACGGTCAGCGCCAATCGTCCGACTGCCCGCGTGTCCGATTTTCAGGTACCGGCAAAGATCAAGGCTGGAGAGCCGTTCGATGTGGCGTTTGCCTTTACGCTTGATCGACCGGTGTCCGAAGAAGAGGCGTGCCTGGTCTTCCGTCGCGGCAATCAAGAGGTGGGCCGCGCGCCACTTACGTTGCCGCGTGCGCTCAAGCAGGTCGGTGTCGGCGAAGCGGTGCGGTTAGCGACGACGGTCAGTACGCCGCTATACGCGGTGGGCGGTGAGCAGGTCGTGGCGCTGCATCTGGGCGACGCCCGGATTTGTTTGGATGGGAGCGCGGCTGATGATGCGGTCGCCGCCGTAACAGTGGTGCCGCGTCGACCGGGACGCTGTAACGCGCGGGTTAAGCCGCACAACGGCGTGCCCACGCTCTTCATCAACGGCAAACCGCACAACGGTATGGCGTGGGCGACTTATCATCCGTCCTCGGCTGTGTGCCGCGATTTCACCCGCGCGGGCATCACGCTCTACACCTTCTCGGCCACGCCGACTGAGTCCGGCTACGGGCTTGCGCGTACCGCGTGGACTGCGCCCGACACCTATGACTTCTCACAACTTGATGAGCGCGCCATGATGTTGCTGGCCGAAAACCCCGATGCCTATTTCTTTCCGCGTCTCTACCTGCACGCGCCGCGGTGGTGGAGCGAACGACATCCTGACGACATCGTGCTGATGGATCCCGGCGACGGACGCTACGTGCCGTTCATCCATTCGGGCGGCAAGTTCGCACCAAGCTGGGCCTCTGAACAGTGGCGTCGCGACACCATCGAGGGTCTGCGTCGTCTGATCAAACATGTCGAAGCCTCGCCGTATGCCGACCGCGTGATCGGATATCATCTCGCATCGGGCACGACCGAAGAGTGGATGATGTGGGGCAGCAACGAAAGACACTGGGTGGATTTCTCGCCGGTGAATACCCGTCGTTTCCGCGACTGGCTGCGCGCGAAGTATCGGAAGGACACCGCCTTACGCGAAGCGTGGCAAGACCCTGCGGTCTCGTTCGACACCGCTGTCATCCCGCCCCGCGCACAACGGGAGCACGCTGAAATCGGTTCGTTCAGAGATCCGGCCAAAGAGCAGGCGGTGATCGACTTCTATCTGTACAACTCCGATCTTGTGGCGGACACCATCTGCACCTTTGCGCGTGCGGTGAAAGGCTTCACCCACCGCAAGAAAGTTGTCGGGGCTTTCTACGGGTATCTCTTGCAACTCTGCGGCGAGCAGCGGCAGCAGAATGCCGGACACTTGGCGCTGACGAAAGTGCTGGCGTCGCGCGACATTGATTTCCTGACCAGTCCAACCAGTTACGCTTTCCGACAGTTTGGCGGTGAGGGGACCAGCCATTTCATGTCGTTGCTCGGCAGCGTCACATTGAGCGGTAAGCTCTGGTTCGACGAAAATGACATCCGTACCTTGCTGGCACCCGGTGCACCGGGAACGTGGGGCAAGGCGGCTGACGTGGCGGGCGACATCGTGCAACAGGAGAAAGAGCTGGCGAACGTGATGGTCAACGGCACGGCGCAATGGTGGTTCGATGTCGGCAGTAACGTGTACGGTGATCCGATGCTGATGGACCGTATCGCGCGACTGGCGCGCAACGCCTCGGAGATTCAGGCGCTCGACCGCACACCGGCGGATGAGGTGGCGATGATTGTGGACGAACGCAGTCTCTGTTGGATGCGTGTCGGCGACAAAGCGCTGGGCGCGCCGTTATTGGTCGGCCAGCTTCCTGCGCTGTCGCGGATCGGTGCGCCGGTCGGGCATTACCTCGCGTCCGATTTGCCGCGACTGCGCGACCACAAGGTGCTTTTCATCATGACCAGTTTCGCACCGACCGAGCAGGACCGGCGCGCGATTGATGCGTTGAAGCGGGATGGCCGCGTGTTGGTTTTCGTGGCGGTACCGGGCCTCTACCGCGAGGGACGGCTTGATGAGTCGGGCATGGAGGCGTTGACTGGCATCCGGTTGCGGCTGGATCGCGCGGCGGCACCGTACACCGTGAACGTGACGGGCGGCCACCGGTGGACGAAAGATCTGGCCGGAACCACATACGGCTCCGGCGTGTCCAATGCGCCGATCTGCTACGCAGACGATGCCGGTGCGCAGGTGTTGGGCACGTTGTCAGACGGGCGTCCGGGGTTGGTCGTCAAAGCTGGCGAGGGGTGGACCTCGGTCTTCTCCACCGCGCCGCTGTTGCCGGCGCGTCTGATGCGCGCCATCGTCGAGGGGGCTGGCGTACACACCTACATCGAAACCGATGATGTGGTATGGGCCAACCGGCAGATGGTTGCGGTGAGCGTCAAGGAAGGCGGTCGTAGGAAAGTGCGCCTACCGCGCGCCGGATGTGTGCGCGATCTTTACAGCGGCGAATACGTGGCACAAGACGTAGCGGAGTTCGAGACAGACTTCGCTGAGCACGCGACACGCATCTTTACCATCGAGTGATTGATTCTACCACGAATCCTAAATCCTAAATCCTAAATCTTAAATCCTAAATCCGCGCGTCGCGCAGCGCGGGCACGGAAGTCAGCGGGAGCCGGGCGTGAAGAGAACTGCGAAGGAGAGCGCGCCGGAGGCGGGTGCGACCGCCTCGAAGCCGACCATCACGGTGCCACGGTTGGGCGAATCCCATTCGTTGGGCGGACGGGCGGTCTCGTAAGTTTTCCAGACGGTTGCGGGATCGTGCAGTGCGCTGAGACGGAGACGCTTTTTGCTTTCGCTAAGTGTCAGCGTGCCGGTGCGTTCGGGACCGGGCGTGGCGCGGGTCACCATGCCCCAGCGCACGGTTACGCCGGGCCGCAGCCCTTCAAGGGTGTCGGTCAGCCGGTATGTGCCGTTCGCGAGCAGCGTGCCGGTGCGTATCACTTTTGATGCGTTCGTGTAGACCGGTGTGAGGTCGAGCACGGCTTCGGATTCAGGCCCTTCCCTGAATGAGCGGACCAGCGCCTTGCCTTTGGCGAGTTGGAGTTGGCCGTCGATCACCAGCGTGTTGTGGCTGAGGTTGTTCAGACGGAAAATGCGCCAGCGGTCGGCATCCTGTGCGCTGCTCCAGAGCTTCATGCCGCGTGACTCGATGCCGTGGTAACCTTCGGCACCGAGATCGTAGGCCCAGCGGACCCCTTCGGCGTCGAGCACAAACGAACCGGCGTCCATGTGGCCGTGGGGCCCGGAGGGCGAGCCGGCCTTCAGTCCGACGAACAGCGCGGTTCGATTGTCCCATGTGGTACGCTGGATGGTGATAGGGACGGGGCCTTCCGAGTGCCAGGTGAGCGGCGCGCGCGGTGTGATGCCTTCCGGAACGGGGCGCAGCCAGAACAGCGAGAAGGCGAAGAGGCGGTCGGCGCTTCGGCCCGACGTGGTGGGACGTGCCGCGCAGTAGCGCAGGAAGGCTTCCTTTTCAAAGTAGGCGAGCAGGTCGGGGCGGTCGAACCGCTTGGCGAACCACCAGGTGGCGCAGTCGGTACTGCGCCGCATGCCGCCATCTGCGTAGTTGAAGGTCATGTCGGAGGGACCGGTCACGAGGTCGAGATAGTCGGCGGTGGCGGTGAAGCCGGGGAGGGCGGTCAGACCGAAATCGGAGCCGAGCACACCTTCGAGCAGCGCGATGGCCAGCACGTTGAAGTCGGTGCCGTACGACCAGTATCCCGGGCCTTCGGGATAGCAGCCTTTGGGTGCGAAGGCGCGCATGGAGCGCGGCAGGTTCACGATGGCGCGGTGTGTGATTTCGGCGGCGAGCGCGGCATCGCGCTCTTGCAGGGCCAGCGCGGCGGCGAGCATGCCGGCGTGGCAAACTTGTCCCCAGTTGTTGCTGGCTCTGACCCAGCCGGTGTGTTTGAGCGAGGTGCGTAATCCCTTTTCCATGAGAGCGGCGGCCAGCGTGTCGCGTGTCGCGGGGTCGAGATCGTGATACAGCCAGTCGTAGCCGACGGCCAGCGCGAGGGACATTTCGGCCACGTCGAGGAAGTGCGAGGGATTCCAGTCGGTGAAGGCGGCTGCGGCCAGCAGTTCGGCGGCGCAGCGGTCGCGGTATGCGGGGGTGCCTTTGAGACGGTAGGCCATGGCGAGGGTGGAGACGCGGTAGAGGACACTGCGCGAAACACCGAGCAGACGACGCCCTTCCATCTCGCGCATGTTGGGAGGTTGCTTGAGCATCAGGTCGGCGTCGTGCAACAGGCGATCGAGTGCGGCACGCGTGAGGGGGTCGGCGGCGGCGTTCTCTTTCAGCGCGGCGAAACCGGCGGCATCCGCGAACAGGCGCGGATGGGCGGGCGGTGCTTGACGCAGCGCAGCGGCGACGGCATCAAGTGTCGGTTCGGTCGCGCGTTGTGCGAACAGCGGGCTGACGGCGCAGGTGATGAGGAGGATGAGACTGATGCGGCTCTTGCCAAACCACCTGCTCGCGGGTGTGGCACGGGCATCTCGCCCGTGTTTCACGGGCGGGACGCCCATGTCACGAGGGGTTTTGCAAGCGTGTCTGATAACAATCATGATGGCTCCTTGTGATAAATCGGCGTTGGACGCCGAATGGGTAATCCGCATGACTAATCGTTTGCCGTGGTTTCGGAGGGGTGGTCGAAGGCAGCGACTTCGCAGGGCATACGGCGTGCGAGCAGCCCTTGGGCGAAGCGTACACCGTAAACCACGTGTGTGGCTATGACGCCGAGCCAAGTCACCAACCAGAGTGCGGGCGAAAGAGAAACCGAGGAGATAAAGGTGATCAATAGATAGAAAGCCAGCACGGCAAAGTAGGCGATGCGCAACCAGGGATGGAGGCAGGCCAGCACGGCACCGACCACGAGACCCAACACGAAGAAGGTGGGGATCAGGTAGCTGATGCGCAGCGAGGTGGCCGGAAAGCGCTTGGCGAAGTAGCCCCGGTGCAGGGCGTAGCGGCCGATCTGGCGCAGATGCGGGCCGAAGAGCGGTCGGCGGTGGTGGAAGACCTGCACCCAGGGATCGTAGATGATGCGCCGTTTCTGCCCGATCGCGATGTCGGCGCAAAGGATGGTGTCCTCGCCCGGCCAGAAATCGGTGCGGTATCCGCCGATGGCGCGCAGCACATCGGTGCGCACAAACAGGTTGCAGCTCGGGAAGTCGTCGATGCTGGCGCGTACGCGGTCGCCGAGATAGCGATAGCGGTAGTTGCCGGAGACCAGCGGGTTGGCGTAGACGCGTCCGCTGGCTTGGCCGAGGAAGGGGTCGCCGGGCGGCGTGACACCGGGGCCGCCGACGCCGCCGACATCCGGCATCGTGAAGTACTTGATCGCCTGCTCGATCCAAGCCGGGACGGGGTAGGCGTCGTCGTCGAGGAAGGCGACCACCTCGCCGCGCGCTTGCTGGATGCCGGTATTGCGCTTTTCGGCCGGCCGGATTTTGCCGGTGGGAATCACGTGCAACGTGAAGGGCGTGGGACCGAGGTCGCAGGGGGCATCGGGCAGGACCAGGACTTCAAAGTGGGGATAAGTTTGAAGCGCAAGGGCTTCGAGGCATTCGGTGAGGTAGGGGCTGGGGCCGGGACAGGCGATCACGACCGAGACGAACAGGGGCTTTTCGGGCGGGGGCGCGATCTCGACGCTGTCGTAGTAGCGCAGGATACGTAGGCGGTAGAAGATGGCAAGCGTGTCGATCATGACCTGCTTGACGTTGGTCCAGGAGAGGCACCCGATTTTTTCGCCGAAATGCATCTCAATGGGAGCCTCGGCTACGGTGTATCCTTGGGCGTGGGCGATGGAGAGCACCTCAAGGTCGAAGGCGAACGTTTTGACGAGCATGCGTTCGAAGGACCAGGCGAGCGCTTCGCGCGTGAAGAGTTTCATGCCGGTCTGGGTATCGGAGATCGGCAGACCGATCAACAGGCGCACGATTGTGTAGTAGATCACACTAGAGAGGCGGCGGTGCCAGGGGTAGTCGATCACCGAATCCGGGTGGCGTTTCGAACCGATGACGATGGCGGCCTGCTTTTCAGCCATGATGTCGAAGAAAGTGGTGATGCGAACCGGATCAAGGTCAAGATCAGCGTCCAGCAGCAGGATGTGCGAACCGCGTGCCGCCGCGAAACCACATTTCAGCGCGTTGCCCTTGCCGGCGTTGACCTGCACGAAGACCGGATGGACGTGGTCTGGGTCGCGGGCTGCGGCGCGGCGTATAGCCGCTGCGGTGCCATCGCGGCTACCGTCATCAACGGGCAGCACCTCGAAGGGTATGTTTCCCTCAAGAAGGCGGCAGACGGTTTCGATATTGCGTTCGATGACCGTTTCCAGCCCATAGGCGGGCATGATCACGCTCAGCGAGCCGGTGGCGCCCAAACAGGCTTGTGCGGCAGACCAAAGATTTTTCGTGTTTTGGGTGGTCATTCTCGGCGAGTTAGGTACAATAGGAGTTCACTTTTTTTCGATTGTTTTTCAGCTTGGCTGAAGCTGGTCTCGTTTCCAGAACAAACCACATGATAGGCGAGCCGGGCGTGTAAACCAAACGAAAAATGAGGTAACCATTTTCTATCTTTCATGGAGCAGGGCCGATGCGTCGAATATGGCATACGATGTTGATGATGGTTTTTGGCGCCTTGCTGATTGGCTGTGGCGGCCCGGGAATCGCTGATACTGAGCGGGATGAACGCGGATCGGCGCTCTACCGCAAGGCGATCGCAGCAGAACAGTCAGGCGACATTGATGAAGCCGTACGGCTTTTTAATAAAGTATTGATCGAGGAACCGCGCTCCTTCTCTGCGCACTTTCAACTTGCGACACTGTTGCAGGATCACGTGGAGGATTATTTCGGCGCGATCTACCACTACAAGCAGTATTTGGCGTTGCGCCCGGAGTCGGAAAAAAGCACACTGGCGCAGGATCGCATCCGAATCGCCGAGCAGCGGCTCGCCCCGCAGATCCTGAAGAAGGTGGGGGATTCCGTGCAAGGCTTGACGCAGGCTCATCTGCTCAAGGAGAATGAGCGGCTGAATCTGGCCATCACCTCGTTGCAGGGCGAGAAGTCGGTGCTGCTGGAAGAGAAGGCTAAGTCCGACAAAGAGTTGACCGACCTGCGCGCTGACAACGAACGGTTGCGCGACCTGCTCCGTAAGATGCGCGTGAGTGAAGCAGACGGGACGACCGCGACGCCGTCCGCACGCGAAGTCGCGGCAACCGCACGTCAAGAGAGCGGCACCTCTGTCCCTTCCAGCGATGCCAAACAGTTGCGCACACTGCGCGAAGAGGCGGAAACGCTGGCGCGCGAGGGCGGTCAGCCGCCGCCACCGGTGCGCAGACCGCCGCCGACGGATATGCCGTCGACCGAGTCGGTGCTCAAAAAAGTCGAGGCGCGGATCACCGGTGCCCGGAATCAGACGCGCGAGGAGCCGCGCATCAGCGCGCGGGATGCGGCTCGCGAAGCACGTGCTCCCGCGAAGACTACGAAGCCCGCACAGACTGTAAAGCCCGCACAGGCGGGCGGCGGGGTCGCTAAGGAAGAGGAAGACACTCCCGATCTTTCGTCTGCCTTGTCGCTCTTCGGACGCGACCAGAAGAAAAATAAGACCGCCAGTGCGGAGAAGAGTCCGCGGACCTATGTGGTGCAGCCGGGAGACTCCCTGTTCCGTGTCGCCGAAAGGTTTTACGGGGACGCGACCCAGTGGAAGAAGATCCGCGAGGCGAACCGCACCCGCATTGATCCGGACGGACGCATCCGCGCAGGACAGATCATTGTGGTGCCGTAAGGATGGAGTGACTCATGGCAGTAAAATCGGGCAAGCCGCTCCTGAAGCCGGGAACCTCCAATGTCTTTGTGAGTGAGCGCCGGGCGGAACGCTCGGCGATCGGCTGGCGTTTGGATGTCCGCGAGGTAGAGGACGATGACCGGGCGCAGACGTTCCGTAAACGAGGCGGCTCCGGTGAGGTGGGCGGTCGGAAGAAGCTCTTCCACTACATTTCAGCGGGCGGTTTGAAGCAGTTGCGGCGTACTACGGCGGACGATATCGCGGAGCGTCGGCAACGTTCGTTTTTGATGTTTCTCGGAGTAATGGCGCTGGTGTGGCTGATTTTTTACGTGATACCCAGCGCGTGAGGAGGGACGAGATGAGATTGAAGCAATGGATGACGTGTGCTGTCGGATGCGGCGTATTCCTCTTGGTGGCCGGATGCA
>Ga0116190_1000419_pt1 | contig 43570 bp, 36 predicted proteins | sample AD_JPNTR4_MetaG_FD_89808 | JGI IMG/M metagenome (GOLD analysis project Ga0116190, IMG submission 89808) | Active sludge microbial communities of municipal wastewater-treating anaerobic digesters from Japan - AD_JPNTR4_MetaG | ecosystem: Engineered > Bioreactor > Anaerobic > Digestate | place...
AATTCCATTGTCATAGAAATATATTTTTCTGCTTGCTTTTAATTCATTTCGTGCATTTCTACTTAATGATTGTAATTTAAAAATGACATGAATTTGTTCAAGAAGGGTTATGTATTTTTCAACGGTATTTTTATCAATTTCTACGATTTGTGATAATTCATTTAATGAAACTTCATTTCCAATTTGAAATGCAAGAGCTTGTAATAATTTAAGTAATTTTTCAGGTTTTTTTATACGTTCCCATTCCAAAATATCTTTGTATAAATAACTATCAGTTAATTGATGTAATATTTTTTTTTCATTTCCTTTGCTATTTATAACCTCAGGATAATACCCATATATTAAGCGAGTTTCTAAACTTTGTAATTCTGTAATTAAACCATGATGATCAACCATTTCAGCAAAAGATATAGGATACATAGTATATTCCCATTTTCTTCCGGTTAATGGTTCGTTTATTTTATTTGCAAGTTCAAATGCTGAACTCCCTGTTGCTATAACTTGTAAATGAGGCATTGTATCGGTAAATAATTTTAATTTAATACCTATTGATTCAATTCGTTGAGCTTCATCAATAATTATAATTTTTGCATTTCCGAACAAAGTTTTAAATCTTTCCGATGAAGCATTTTCAAACATTGTACGTACCGCTATTTCATCAGCATTTAACCAAATTATATCTTGTTTGTTTATTATGACATTTTTTAGTAATGTTGTTTTTCCAACTTGTCGAGCTCCAAGAATAATAATTGCTTTATTCGAAAATAGTACTTTTTCCAATATTGACTGTAGTTTGCGAGGTATCATAGATATTTTAATTTTATATTTATTACAAACAAATATACTACATTTAGTGAATCAATTCACCAAATATTATAATTTTTAGTGAATTGATTCACCAAAATCATATATTTTCTCAATATTTTATTTGTTTTTAGTGCAGTGGAATACACTAAAATTGAAAAATGAATAATAATGAAAATTATATCTAAAAAAAAGATAATTAAACTGTCTTATACATAGGGAGTATTATAATGCAAATAAATAAAAACATGAATGTAATTCCATAAAAAAATTATTTTTCATATAGTACTATATAAATAAGGCTGTATTATTAATTAATTTAGATTTTAATAATGTCTCTTATAAATAAAATTTAGTATTTGGTATTTTCAAATAATTTTTTAAAAGTAGTTTGTTTACTATACACATCACATACTGCAAAAAAACCAACAGCACCTTTACTAAGATTTGTGGCCACATTACTTGGCATGGAACGAAATGAGCTTTTATTCCATAAAGTTTCACTTAATACCGAAAGTGTATATTTTTGATATGCATCTGAAACAGAATATTTTTTTATTGTGTACAATCTATCAGGTCTATCGTTATATGCTGTTTGTGATGAGATTTTTTTTGATTCTTCCAATAATGCAGGAGGAAGTTGAATAGAAAAATAGTAGTTCCAAATAGAAAAGTCATATAATTCTAATAAAGAGGAATCTATATGAATTGTGTCAGTGTATGACAGCTCAACAAAAAAGCAATCAGTAGCACCTAAATTTGTATTAAAGTATTTAATTGTAGTACTATCAATAATAAAATTTGACAACACTTCTGAATACGAATTAAATGCTTGTACAGGTTTCATAAAATCTTTGGCGTAATACGTTTTATTTTTATATTCAATTTGCAAAATATGTTCTGTATTTATCAGTCCTTTCATTTTATCTTTTGAAACATATAAACCTTTTCTTTTTTTATAATCAGGATAACTAGGATGATATAATGATTCAATAAATTCATATTCTTTGTTTTGTATTTTTATAATTATTTCAACTCCTGATATTCCATGATAATCATAAAATAAAGAATCATCATAAAATAATGGATGTGCGGTGTTGTATGCTTGTGGTTGTGTGATTTGAATTTCTTGATATTTTAATTCGGAAGTTACAATGCCATGAACTGCTATTTCTGGAAGTTGGTAAGAATCATTAGGAACAATATCAGATATATTCATAATTTCAGATGTTTTACTACATGCCACACAAGCTATAAATAAAAAAACTAGTTTCATTAAAATTTGTTTATTAAGAATTCTTTTATGCATAGTTCTATTTAAATTTTAAAACATAGGTTAGCGATGGTAATACAAAATTAAAGTATGTAACTGTAACTATTTGTTGCTCATTATTAAATGTATATGATAATGGATTTACTCTGCCATATACATTAAATACACCAAAAGAAATGGAATGATCAATCTTTATCCTTTGTTTAAACCCATAGCGAATAGCAATATCTAATCTATGGTAATTTGGATAAGAATCGGCATTTCTTTTAGAATAAATAGGAACTTCTACTTTACCGGTAGGGGTTTGGTAATAATAATAGCCTCGTGGAAATGTTCCTGGTCTACCGCTTGCAAATAACCACATAGCAGAACAGGATAAGCGTGAAGTTATATCTTGATGTATCTGAATTTTTATATCATGTGGAATATCGTAAGGTGCTCTATACGCTTCTGAATTACTAATTTCAGGTATAGAATACAAAACACGAGCATAACTATAACTTATTAAAAATTTTGTGCTACCCTGATTTTTTAGAAAAGAAATTTCCAATCCATATGCTTTGGCTGAACCTGTTCGTATTTGAGATTCAATATATGGATTAGAAAATAATTGAGCATAATCTACATAGTCAATCTGATTTTTTATTTTTTTTATATAGCCTTCTATCATTCCCGCATATTCCTTATAGTTCAATGTATAAGAACAAGTATAATTATTGCTTAATAGAGGTTTAATATTGGGTGAAATAGGAATCCAAGTTTCTAAAGTTGTATATGCATATGCATTATTGGAGAGTATTTGCATTGCTTGTGATAATTTATTATAATGTATTGAAAATTCTGAATATTTTAACTTGTATATGAGTGATATACGTGGTTCAAATTGGTAAACAGAATTCCATGAAAAATTTGATTCATAATTTGGTTTTGCTGGATCATAATTTTCATTTAAACTATACCAAACACCAGTACCGGAATTTACATAAGATTGTAGTCGTACACCATAATGTGCCGAAAATGTTTTGTTTATTTTTATTTTATGCATAGCAAAAAAGCTATTTTCAAATAAATTCATATTTGAAATACTTGTTGCCGGGTTTCCTGAATTCCCTGGCATACAGTTGTGATATTGTATATGAATACCAAAGTGAAATGTATTATTAATGTTGGGGAACCAAGAAATTTTTGACTTTATAGAGTTGTCTGTAATACCAGTTTTCCAATTAGTTTCTGTATCATCTGTTTGGAATAAATTGGTATTTAAATATTTAGAGTAAATGTATGAAGAATTTATAATTAATTTTGGGTTATTTATTCGTAGCCATCGAATTGTTGATGTAATATTTTTTGATGTGTTTTTAAAATTTTCACTTATAAAGATATCGCTCCCATTATAAGCCGAAAGGAATAATCTGTTTTTTTCGTTAATTTTATAGTTAAATTTAGTATTGATATCATAGAAAAGAGGAACTTCAAATCCTTTTTTACTTCTATTCATTAATACATCAAGTACACTTTTTCGTAATGCAAAAAAATATGAAGAAGTATCTTTTTTTATTGGGCCTTCAATATTGCCATCTATTGTTAATGGGCTGAAACTAATTTGTCCTGTGTTTGAATTCATATTTCCTTCTTTCATTTTAGTATCTAATACTGAAGAAATTCTACCCCCGAATTCAGCAGGTATATTACTATTATAGAAAGTTGCATCTTTGAGCATAGTTGGATTTATTGATGATACATAGCCATACATATGTGAAACATTGTAAATTGTAGCGTCATCTATTATTATCATATTCTGATCCCTATTTCCTCCTCGCACATACATGCCAGATGCACCATCACCAATATTTTTGATTCCTGGTTGTAATTGCAAGACCTTTATAACATCAGGAACTCCAAATATTGTAGGGGTTTGTTCGATTTGCTGTAAAGATATTTTTTTTGCAAGTCCAGACAGTTCAGTTTTTCTAGCATTAACAATTATTTTATTAAGCTCTATAGATGTGTTTTTTAATAGTATAGTGTAGTTTATATGTTTATTTAGTGTAAATGTTTCTGTTTTAACCGCATATCCAAGATATGAAAATTCTAACACATATACACCCTCTGTTAAATGAATTGAATAAAATCCATTTTCATTAGTTACTGTAGTTTCTTTTGTTTGTAAATTATATATAGTTGCAGCTATTAATTCTTCGCCTGTAACACTGTCTCTTACATATCCGGAGATTGTATATGTACTTTGACAAAAACCTAAGCTGCTATAGAATAAAATTATTAGGGTAATATAGTTTTTCATAAATTGTTTTATAAAGTACCCCATGCGTAACAAGTATGCATGGGGTTTTGTTTTTTATTCAATTGTAAACAAACAGCTTACCTCACCTTTGTTGGTATTGTAATATGTTACCCTTACAACCATCCATCCCAAAGTATTGCTAGGTCGAATAGACCACACCATATCATATTTATTTTTTAATTCAAATTCATCAAAAGGAGCTACTGATAAATAATTGCCATTATCATATACTCTTACCCAAGCATTATTTAAACAAAGTAAGCTTCCGGATTCATTTCTGATTTTTGCAGCTAAAGCATTTCTATGTTGCCATATATCATGATGATATGGTAAAGAATTGAAATCACATTTTAGAAATTTTTTTGAGTTTATTTTTTTTAAGACATATTTTGTTGTAGGAATTTTAAAATCATTTGAAAGAATTTCAATTATTAATGTCTGCGAAGAATCAGAATCGTTAAAATTGCTATTTTCACATATTTCATCATTCTCGACGATTGGCTTTTGAGATTCGTATTCTTCAATTCCTTTATTGTTTGCAATAAGTATAAAATCATTTTCTGACCATTCATCAAGATAGGTTTTATTATCTGATGAAATTTTTAATTTTACTGCATTCCCATTGATTGAATCTATAACAGAAAGTTCTTTTGAGTATATTTGTTGCGTTTGTATATTTTCATTTTTCTTACATGAATAAAAAAATGTACAGAACAACCCTGCTGAAATAATTGCAAAAAATTTAGAAAAAATTATTGATTTGATTTGATTTGATTTGATTTGATTTTCATAGTTTAAAATTTTAAATGTTTATTAATTTTTTAAGGGGATATGTTTATAGTTGCATATCTTATATTATATATAATAAGAATATTGTCGCGGACCTCCTTTCTTTTCAAAATTGTAATTTTATTATTGATTATGTAACCGTAAAAATATAATTATTTTTTTAAATTCAAAAAAATATTTAATTTTTTAAAAATATTCTTTATCATTTAGCCTGAATTATATACGCTTAAAAGATATTATACTGTGTATGGTATTTTTTCTCAGTTCAATTTTTTGCCTTATAATGAGCAAAAAGTTATGTTCCGTTTGAAACAAACTAGAAATATAAATTTGGATTATAAATAAAGAAAATTATATCTAAAAAAAAGATAATTAAATTGTCTTATACATAGGGAGTATTATAATTTTTTAAACCATTATCCTTCATTACCACAAAAAAACCTATTTTTGTAATTAAATAATTGTGGTAATGAATTCAAACTTAGATCCCGAACATATTTCAAACAACGACAAAGAATTTGAGCGAGCGTTGCGTCCACTCGAATTCTCTGATTTTAAAGGTCAGAACAAGGTTGTTGATAATTTGAAGGTGTTTGTGCAAGCTGCCAAAATGCGTGGCGAATCTATGGATCATGTACTATTGCATGGACCTCCGGGATTGGGAAAAACTACCTTGTCGAACATTATAGCCAACGAACTTGGGGTACACATGAAAATTACCTCGGGTCCTGTGCTCGATAAACCCGGCGACTTAGCAGGCTTACTTACCAATTTAGAAGAAAACGATGTGTTGTTTATCGACGAAATTCATCGCTTATCGCCTGTGGTCGAAGAATATTTGTATTCGGCTATGGAAGATTTTAGAATAGACATAATGATAGACAAAGGTCCAAGTGCTCGGTCGGTACAACTTACCCTCAATCCGTTTACTTTGGTTGGTGCTACAACCCGTTCAGGTTTGCTTACAAGCCCTTTACGAGCTCGATTTGGTATTACCTGTTTGTTAGAATATTACGATGCTGCATTGTTAGCAAATATTATTATGCGTTCTGCAAAAATTTTACAAGTACCTATAGAAACAAAAGCAGCACACGAAATAGCTTCGCGTAGTCGTGGTACACCACGTATTGCAAATGCCTTATTACGAAGAGTTCGCGATTTTGCACAGGTAAAAGGTAATGGTAATATAGATATTGAAATTACTAAATATTCGCTCGAAGCTCTTAATATCGATGCCTATGGCTTAGACGAGATGGATAATAAAATTTTGTGTACTATTATCGAAAAATTCAATGGAGGACCCGTTGGTCTCAATACCATAGCTACTGCCGTAGGCGAAGATGCAGGAACTATTGAAGAAGTGTATGAACCATTTTTGATAAAAGAAGGATTTTTGCAACGTACACAACGAGGAAGAGAAGTTACCCCGTTAGCATATAAACATTTAGGTAAAGATAGATTTACAAAACAGGGGTATTTGTTTTAAATAAATAAAAGAGATTACAGAAATGAAATTAGATCCAAATGATCCCTGTTGGTGTGGCAGCGGAAAAAAATATAAAAAATGTCATCGTACCTTCGATATGGAAACAGATAAATATCGTCGTGAAGGATATATTATTTTACCCCAAAAGATATTAAAAACAGCACAAGATATTGAAGGTATTAAAGCTGCGGGTGTTATTACTCGTGGTATATTAGATTTAATGGAAACCGAAGTGAAAGAAGGTATGTCAACTCAAAAAATAGATGATTTGGTGTATGAATATACCAAAGATCACGGAGGAATACCAGCTACACTCAATTATCATGGATATCCAAAAAGTTGTTGTACCTCTATCAACGAGGTGGTATGCCATGGAATACCGTCACCTGATAGATTTTTAAAAGATGGTGATATCATAAATATTGATATTACCACAATTTTACATGGATATTTTGCTGATAGTAGCCGTATGTATTGTATAGGCAATGTTTCTGCTGAAGCAAAACAATTGGTTGACGTGGCGCAACAATGCTTACAAGTTGGTATTGATCAAGTAAAACCATATACCCGACTTAATAATATTGGCGATGCTATTGATACCTATGCAAATCGTTTTGGCTATAGCATAGTTCGCGATTTGTGCGGTCATGGTATAGGTAAAGAATTTCACGAAGACCCCGAAGTTGTACACTATGCTCAACCCAAAAAGAAAGGAGTACTTATGGTTCCTGGTATGGTGTTTACTATAGAACCTATGGTGAACCAAGGTACATACAAATGTAATTTCCTCAAAGATGGCTGGACGGTAGAAACACAAGACAAAAAACTGTCAGCACAGTGGGAACATACGTTGGTGGTTACCGAAAGTGGATATGAAATACTAACGTAGTTTTGAATAATGATACTGGTTTGACCAAACAATTATTGAAATAAAATCGGCTTTATGGTGATACTCAAAAACAAATTCGTAGCTCTGCAAAAGTGTTATCTTGAAAGGAAGCTATACATTGTATTTCAACATTATGAGAATTAAAAATTAAGAATTAAAATTGTTTGTCCTCACTTTACCTCCATATCCCCTATTGCAAAAAGCTTTGTTACTATTGCGATTTTCACTTTAGTTTGAATCTCAAAACCAAAGCTGATTTTATTGCGGCATTGTGTAAAGAGCTTGAATTGCAACACAATTTTTTGAACGATACTACTCTTACCACAATATATTTCGGAGGAGGAACTCCTTCGGTATTGAGTTCTGAAGAAATACAGCACATATTTTCGACAATACGACGGTTTTGGAACATTTTGCCAACAGCAGAAATTACGTTTGAATGTAATCCCGACGACCTTAACTTAACCTATTGTAAAGAATTATATTCTCTTGGAATTAATCGCTTAAGTATTGGTATTCAGTCATTTTTCGACGAAGATTTACAAAAATTAAACAGACGTCATACTTCTGCCGAAGCTCAAAATTGTGTAAAACTTGCACAAGAAGTTGGTTTTACAAATATTACAGTTGATTTAATATATGGCTTGCCAAATCAATCATTGGAACGCTGGCAACAAAATCTTGATAAAGTATCGCAACTCAATGTGCAACATCTTTCGTGTTATGCCTTAACGGTAGAAAAGAAAACGGCTTTGGCACAATTAGTCAAACGAAAACAAGTAATTCCGCAGAGCGATGATGCATATGTAGAACAATATAATTATCTGATACAGTGGTGTAAACAACATGGATTTGAACAATACGAAATTTCAAATTTTGCAAAGCAAGGTATGTTCTCTCGGCATAATTCTAATTATTGGAGCGGAAAACCATATTTAGGTGTTGGCCCTTCGGCACATTCGTTTAACGGTACGCATAGATTTTGGAATAGTGCTCACAATCAGAAATATATTGATGCATTGCAGAACAATAAACTTTTGCAAGAATCAGAACAATTGTCGCATACCGATATGTGTAATGAGTACATAATGACTGCATTGCGAACAGTACAAGGTATTGAAATCCAAAGAATGCAGCAATTGATGACGAGTGAAGAATTTGCCGATTTTATGAAACAAGTTCAAACGTTGATACGATCACAAAAACTTTGTATGTCGCAAAGTCATATTTATTTCACTTCGCAGGGTTTTATGGTGTCCGATATGATTATAGCGGAGTTGTTTGTATAGGTTATTTTAGCCACTAAGTCACTAAGACACAAAAAATATAATAATAATAAATCTTGGTGCCTTCGTGCCTTTGTGGCAAAGAAGAAATAATAGCCATCAAGTCACTAAGACACAAAGAAAAGTAAAATAATAAATCTTAGAGTCTTCGTGTTTTTGTGGCACTAATCAAACTATATATCTTTTAATACCTTGTTTTATGACTGGTACATTGAAGTTTATTAAAAAACCGATTCTTTTATTTGAAAGTTTTAAGTGACTAATAATCTGTGCTTCCCAAACTGGATTTAATATATCCACAGCCTTTAATTCACATATTATGGAATCTTCTACCAATACATCTAAACGTAAAGCTTCATTAAATATCATTTGTTCGTATGAAATGGGAATTTCTACTTGACGTTTTGTTTGAATACCTACTTTTGATAATTCATAACAAAAACAAACTTCATAAACTTTTTCCAATAATCCGGGTCCAAGATTTTTGTGTACTTTAAATGCTGCGTTTACAATTTGTTTTGCAAGCATTTCTGTATTCTTTTCAGAATAGTTTTGCGATAATTTCATTAAAAATGTTAGTTTTAGTGTTGGTGATGCAAATATAATAAAAATTAATAGCCACTAAGTCACTAAGACACAAAGAAAAATATTATAAAAAATCTTAGAGTCTTCGTGCCTTTGTGGCAAATAAGAAATAATAGCCACCAAGTCACAAAGACACAAAGAAAAGTAAAATAATAAATCTTGGTGCCTTCGTGCCTTCGTGGCAAATAAGAAATAATAGCCACCAAGTCACAAAGACACAAAGAAAAGTAAAATAATAAATCTTAGAGCCTTCGTGCCTTCGTGGCAAAAAAATATAATTATCTTTGTTATTTATTAATTAAAAAATGAGCATTTTAAAAAAACTCGCAGGGCAAACAGCAGTATATGGTTTAAGTACTATTGTAGGAAGGTTTCTAAATTTTTTGTTAGTTCCTCTCTATACACGGTTTTTTGACCAATCGGAATATGGTGTAGTAACCGAGTTGTATAGCTATACCGTGTTTCTTATGATTTTTCTTACCTACGGATTAGAAACCGGTTTTTTCCGTTTTTCGCAAAACAACGACGATAAGCCTAATGTGTATACTACCATTATGAGCAGCTTGTTTACCTCATCGAGTATATTTATAGCATTGGTTTTCATTTTTTTAGAACCTCTTTCGAGAGCACTAGGCTATGTCGGTTTTGAGAAATATATTTGGTGGATGGCACTGATTATCGGTATCGATGCATTTACCTCGGTACCCTTTGCAAAGTTGCGTCACGAACAAAAAGCCATACAATTTGCCGTAATTAAAATAACAAATATTGCCATAAATATTGGCTTAAATATTTTGTTGATTGTGGTCTTGCCGCGCATAGCTCAAACTCACGATATAGCTTGGATTGACCAGCATTTTGCACAACCATCGGTAGCATCTATTTTTATTTCAAATTTGGTAGCAAGTATTGTTACACTTATCATGCTTTTACCTCAAATTTTACGAAATCACAATTCGTTCGATTTTTCATTACTCAAACGTATACTTGCATATTCGTGGCCATTGCTTATAGCAGGCTTAGCCGGAAGTATAAACGAAGTGTATGACAGAATTTCGCTCCGTTATTTTCTTACTATTCCCCATGGCGTAGATGCTTCGCAATATATACTGTCGCAAGTTGGTGTGTATGGAGCCAATTATAAATTGGCAATGATTATTTCTATATTTAATCAAGCCTTTCGGTTTGCTGCCGAACCATTCTTTTTCTCGCGAATGCATGCTACCGATTCACGCGAAACGTATGCTAAAATTATGAATTATTTTGTTGCATTTACCTTGTTTTTGTTTTTGATAATAATGCTGTATATCGATGTATTTAAGCATTTTATTGGGAGTAATTTTCACGAAGGATTGTCGGTAGTTCCAATACTTTTATTGGCTAATATTTTCTTAGGTATTGTATTTAACCTTTCTATTTGGTACAAACTGTCGAACCAAACAAAATTCGGTATATGGATAGTTGGTTTTGGAGCACTTATTACATTAATTATAAATATGCTATTTGTTCCTCACTATGGTTACGTAGCCTGTGCATGGGCAACACTTGCATGTTATGTGTTAATGACAATTCTCTCCTATCGTTTATGTCAAAAATATTATGTAATTCCCTATAATTTAAAACGTTTAGGTTTATACTTTGGGCTAGCAGCACTGTTTTATTGTGTTGATGCGTTTTTCCCATATACCCATACCGTGGTAATGTATGCCTGCAAAACAGTTATGATTGCTATATTTGTTGGTATTGTGTATGTAAATGAACGAAGACAGTTGATATAGTTTGCAATCGGGAAATGGTAAAATCGTCAGTATATTGACAAAATTTATATAAAAATTGTCAACGTAATGACAAAATTTATATAAAAATTGTCAATACATATTTTTTTATCATATATTTGTGCTATTAAATAGTATGAATATGAACCAAATACAACGTACTTTACAACAAGAAATAGAAAAACGCTTAAAGCCAAATAAAGTTATGTTGCTTTTGGGGGCTCGGCGTGTTGGTAAAACCATATTAATTAAAAAAATCATAAGCAATTTTACCGGTAAAGTTCTTATGCTTAATGGCGAAGATTCCGATAGTTTGGTATTATTGGCAAACAGGAGTATTTCAAACTATCAAAATCTTCTAAAAGGAATTGATTTACTTGTAATTGACGAAGCTCAGAATGTTCCCGAAATCGGTCAAAAGTTGAAATTAATAGTCGATGAAATTCCAAATATCAAAGTCATCGCAAGTGGTTCATCATCGTTTGATTTATTAAATTTTACGGGCGAACCATTGGTTGGACGAAGTTATACATTGTATTTGCATCCTTTTAGTCAGCAAGAACTTGGAGCAATTGAAAATGCTTTAGAAACAAAACAAAATTTAGAATCTCGTCTCATATATGGTTCTTACCCCGAGCTTATTTCACTCGACAATACTGACAAAAAAGAGTATTTGAATAATATTGTAAATTCATATTTGTTAAAAGATATTTTAATAATTGATGGTATTCGTAATGCATCAAAAATGCTCGATTTGTTGCGGCTTATAGCATTTCAGACAGGTAATTTGGTTGCCTACGACGAGCTTGGAAAACAATTGGGAATGAGCAAGAATACTGTAGAAAAATATCTCGATTTGCTTTCGAAAGTGTTTGTAATATATAGATTAGGTGCGTATTCAAAGAATTTACGCAAAGAAATTTCTAAGTCGTCGAAATGGTATTTTTATGATACCGGAATCCGCAATGCGATAATTGGAAATTTTGCTCCATTGGCTCTCCGAAATGATGTTGGTCAATTATGGGAATCGTATATACTTTCTGAACGAATTAAGCAAAAATGTTTTAATGTACTGAACACACAACATTTTTTTTGGCGCACCTACGACGGACAAGAGCTTGATATAGTAGAAATAGAAGACACCACAATACGTGCATTTGAGTGTAAATGGAATACTGCAAAAGCCAAAATTCCCGTAGCATTTGCACAAGCATACTCCGAAGCTCAATTTTCAGTTATTTCACAAGACAATTATTTGGAGTTTATAGGTTAATAATTATCAATATGGAAACAATATATCATTTCACAAAAATATCAACTTTGGTAGAATTAATTTTACCAACAATGTTATTAAAATTGAATTCAATAGAGAATATGAATGATCCAAGAGAAACTAAAATTTTTGGATTTAGTCAAATAACTGATTCTGTTGATAATTCAAGTTTAGAAAAGAATAATAAAGAGTTTTCAGATTTTATTAAGAAAAATATTAAGATTTGTAGTTTTGTTAAAAATGCAACTGTTGGAGACTCGATTATCGAGGGTTTTAAAAATACAATGATGTGGGCACATTATGGTGATAATCATAAAGGAGTAAGTATAGCGTTGAATTATAATAAAATAAAAGAGAAAAATAAAAAAATAAAATTCGAGAAAATAGAATATTTTAAACCAAATAATAATTTTTTACAAATTGATAAACAAGAATATAATAAAGATAAAAAAAAATACAGAGAAAATTTATTTATAAATGAGGAAACGCTAAAAAAATTGTTTTTTCAAAAAACATGGGAATGGAGTAATGAAAATGAAATTCGTGCTTTAATTAAAAATGGAAAGAAAAAAGATGACTTTATTAAAATTAAAGATTGTATTGAAATGATTTATTTAGGTGTAGACTGTTCAGAAAATTATATACCTTCTATTCAGAAATATATTTCACCAGAGAAAATTAAAAAATTAAAATTTGAATATGATAGGATTCGAATTAAACAATAATTTTTTTATATGTAACCTTTCAAAAATTAAGTTGTACATTTGAGCAAACTACAAATAGTAGTATTAGAGTTTACTATAAATATGCTTCCATTGCAAGAATCTGATTTCTAGTACCTTCTACAGGTTACATACTAGAAATTTTTAATTCATGGACAATCTTTCAATTCCTTTTCATTCGTTTTTGAACATTCAAAAATCCGATAATCCCGATTTTATATTAATGATAGGTGTTCGCCCCGAATACTTAAATCATGTTGGTACTGTGCATGCGTGTGTACAAGTTACCCTTGCCGAAGCTACCAGTGGCGAGTTTTTAGACACCCAAATACCGGGTTTGCTCAGTGGAGCCTTTATGCCTGTAGTACGTAAGTCGCAGCATAAATATCATAAACCAGCCAATGGAGCTTTGTTTGCAAAAGCACGAGTTATTGAATCAAACATTACTCAAATAAGTCAAGAAATTCACGAAAAAGGACGCTCGCTCTTTCAAATAGAAATTAAAGTATTTGATTCGCACAATCAAAATACCCTTACTTCTGTGTTCGACTGGTATATAGGAAAAATATAACAAACCGTTTAAATCTCTCGTTTCATTTTTTTATAACTTGTTTACAATCTTGCATGCCTAATTGCAAATCAAAATAAAAAAACATTGTATTTTCACGTTTTATTTGAAATATGTAAATATATGATAGTTAAAATAGTAAACAAATCAAAACACGCTCTACCGAACTATGCTACAGAACACAGTGCCGGAATGGATTTACGAGCAAATCTCGATGCTCCTGTAGTTTTAGGTCCACTTGAGCGAAAAATTATTCCAACCGGTTTATTTATTGAATTACCCCAAGGGTACGAAGCACAAATTCGTCCGCGAAGTGGTTTGGCTGCTAAGCATGGAATTACATGCCTTAACACTCCCGGAACTATCGATGCCGATTACCGTGGCGAAATAGGTGTAATTTTGGCGAATGTTTCTAATGAACCTTTTACCGTGAACGATGGAGAACGCATATGTCAAATGGTGATAGCACAATATACAAAAGCAAATCTCGTAGAAGTACAAGAACTAAGCAAAACCGACAGAGGAGCGGGAGGATTTGGGAGTACTGGGCGCAAGTAATTTTTAATTATGAATTTTTAATTTTTAATTAAAAAGAATGAAGAATAATATTATAAAGGACAAAAGTTTTGCTTTTGCATTAAGAATAATTGCGTTGTATTCTCAATTACAAGAGAATAAAGAATTTGTTATTTCCAAACAATTGCTCCGATGTGGAACAAGCATTGGTGCAAATATTAATGAAGCAATAGCTGCTGAAAGTCGAGCAGATTTTATTCACAAAATGGCAATTGCAAGTAAAGAAGCTCGGGAATCTTTGTATTGGTTAGAGTTATTACATGCAAGTAATTTAAAAGATTTTGACTATACTCTTTATATAAAAGAATGTACAGAAATAGTTAAAATTCTTACAAATATTGTAAAATCAACAAAATCAAATCAATAATAGGTTTTTTAATTTTTGAATAAGGTACTCATGGTTCGATAAGTTTACCAATCAATTAAAAATTAAAAATTAAAAATTAAAAATTAATGAAAATAATAATTCCAATGGCAGGTATGGGTACTCGTATGAGACCACATACATTAACAGTTCCAAAACCTTTGATTACGGTGTGTGGTAAACCTATTGTGCATCGGTTGGTCGAAGATATTACACGTGTGTGCAACGAAGTGGTTGACGAAATTGCGTTTATTGTTCATCCTTCGTTTGGTAAGGTTGTAGAACAAACATTAGTAGAAATGGCTCAAAAACTGGGGGCTAAAGGTACTATTTGTTATCAGGCGCAAGCGCAAGGTACTGCTCATGCGGTGTTGTGTGCCAAAGAAGCACTCAAAGGTAACGTAATTGTTGCGTTTGCCGATACCTTGTTTATTGCCGATTTCAAACTCAATACGCAGCAAGATGCTATAATTTGGGTGCAACAGGTTGCAGATCCTTCTGCCTTTGGTGTTGTAAAACTCAATGGCGATGGTTTAATTACCGATTTTGTAGAAAAACCAAAAGAATATGTGAGCGACCTTGCTATTATTGGGATATATTACTTCAAAGATGGCGAAAATTTGTGTAAAGAATTGCAATATTTGATAGACAACGATATTCATGTAAAAGGCGAATTTCAGCTCACTACCGCGTTGGAAAACATGAAAAACAAAGGCGTTAAATTTTATCCGGGCAAAGTTGATGAGTGGCTTGATTGTGGAAACAAAAATGCTACCGTGAATACCAATACTCGATTGTTGCAAAATTATGGTTCGCAGATTTCGAAACAAATAATTGTTGAAAATTCTACAATCATAGAACCTTGTTGTATTGCCGATGGTGTTACTATTCGCAACTCAGTGGTTGGTCCATATGTTTCGGTAGGTGAAGGCACATTTATTTCGGGTTCGGTAATTGATACTACAATTGTGCAATCGAATTCTATTATTGAGTATACAACAATCAAAAATTCTATGATAGGAACCAAAGCAATAGTAAAAACAAAACCGCTCGATGTGAGTTTGAGTGATTATAGTGAAATAGTGCAGTAATGAAGTGTAATAATTTTTGTTTTTATATAGTTTTATTGCTTTGTATTAATTGTTTAATACCGGTATCTGTATTTGCACAAAAATCATCAAAACGAGCACAAATAGATTCTGTAAAACAAGAATTAAAACAAATAGAATTTGAACGAATTTTAATACAAGCAAATTTATGTAAAAACAAAAAAGACTTTGAACAGGCTATTGAATTGTATCATAATGCATTATCTATTAATCCTTTAAGTGCTTTAGTGAATTATGAATTAGCAAGTATTTATAAACAAAAAAATAAATATCAAGATGCACTAAAATATGCTCAAAAGGCTATTAAACTTAATCCTTCATTACTTGAATATAGATATTTTTTAGCCGAATTGTATGATGAAAAAGGTGAGTATATTAAGCAAATTGAACAACTAAAATATATATTGCGTTTGCAACCACAAAATATACATTTATACTATACAATTGCCGATATTTATTCTAATTATAGCGAATATGATAAAAGTTTACAAGTATTGCAGCAAATTCAAAATGTATTTGGCATAAACGAAGAAATTCGATACAGACGTTTTCAAATATACAATAAGCAAAATAAACATAAACAAGCGGAAGAGATTATACAAGAACTATTACAATTATATCCTTCTAAAGTTGATTACGTAATTTCTGCTATTCAGTTTTATGAAAATAATGCTCTGTATTCAGATGCAATTCGCTTATGTAATACTTATATAAATGTAACAAATAATCCATCTGAAATACTGTATGCAAAAGCTAGAATATACGCAAAGTTAGATAATGTAGATTCTTTAGCTGTTACGCTAAATGATATTTTTAGTACTACCTATTTTAATCAAAATCAAAAATATGATATTCTAAATCGGTTAGTATTACAAAACGTGCAATCAAAAGCTATATATGAAAAACGATATGAAATAGTAGAAAAGGTATATTTTTATGTTCCTGATAATGAGGTTGTAAATACAATACTTGCTCGATATTATTTACAAAATAATAATTCACAAAAGGCATTACCACATTTATATTATGCTATAAAGTACGAAAAATCAAATAGTTCTCTTTATACACAAATTATAGAACTTGAAATTCAAAATAAACAGTGGGATAGTGTTATATCTGTAGCGTCTGCCGGTATTATTTTATTTCCTAATAGTGCCGATTTATATGCTGCGTTAGGACAAGCTTATTTTCAAACAAAACAATACAATAAAGCTATAATAGCATTACAAGAAGGGATAGATGTAGTATTAATAAAAAATCAAAAACGCTTATTTTATATTTTATTGGGCGAATCACTGTATGCTCAAAAGTCGGTAGAAACAGCAAATCAATGCTTTGATAAAGCATTACAAATAGACTCAACAAATATGCATACTATATGTACGTATGCATATTATGCCGCATTACAAAATAATAATGTAAAAACAGTTGAATTATTAAATGTATGTAATCGTCAATGTAATTCTAATGAATGTAGATATGCAAAAGCTTTTGTTTTGTATAAACAAGAAAAATATGCTGAAGCTATAGAAATGCTTCAAAGTATAGATATATCAGCATATACAGATTCTTATTATGAATTGCTGGGAGATGTATTATTTAAGAATAATAACATAGATGAAGCTCAAAAAGCATGGAATAAAGCAAATGAGTTTGGTGCAACTATTGATATTCAACGAAAAAAAGTATTTTTGCAAAAAAAATAGATGAAGAATATAGTAGTTGTAGTTTCAATATGTATTATTTTGTTGAATTCATGTTCATCAAAAAAACCTACTGCTACTATTAAACCAAGAGAATTACGACAAATTTCACATCAGCAATTGTATGATTCTATTCGTCTAAATTATGGTAATTATTCAAATGTTTCTATACGTTTTTCGGCACAACTTGTAAATCCTAAACCTATTCAAATAAAAGGTACTATTCGTGTTAAAAAAGATAGTATTATTTGGGTTTCTATTACTCCGGCACTTAATATAGAAGCAGTTCGTTGTGTTTTAACACCTGATAGTGTAAGATATATTAATAGAATTGATAAAACATATTATGAGGGAGGATATGATATAATTCAAAAAATTACGGCTGTGCCTATGAATTATTCGGCATTGCAATCGGTATTATTAAATGAAATGATTTATTATCCTTTTGAATTAAATATTGATACGTTGCAGGTATTTCAAACCTATCAAATAGCAAAACGAAAAAATGAATTAGTAGCTCAAAATTATTCTTTTAGAGAAAGACGAGCTATTGCAGGTCGTAGAGCCGATACTACCGCTATTTTTCAATCTATGAATTTTATGATTGATTGTTTTAGAGTGTCGGAATTTGCAATAGTAGATGATGCTAAAAATTTAAAAGTACAAACAAAATATTCGTTTTTTACTTTAATTGATTCTATTGCTTTTCCAAAAATTCTTACTTTTGAAGTAAAATCTCATAAAAAACGGATGGAGTTTATATTGAATTATGAAAAAGTTGAGTTCAATATAGAACAAACATATCCGTTTGGAGTAAATGCAAAATATAAACAAATAAAATAGTCATTCTTTAAGGGTTTTACTATTTTTGAAACAGTAACAAATAAATCAATGAAGAAGTTATTAATCATATTTTTTGTCTGTGTTTGCACCGGTTCGGTTATGGCACAAAAAAATATTGATAAACTTAAAGCAGAAGCCGAAAAAGCAAAAAAGGAGATTGAAATTACTACAAGATTATTAAAAGAAACTGAAAAAAATAAAAATGCATCGGTTGAAAAGCTTAATATTCTTAATCAACAAATTCAAAGTAGACAAAAGTACTTGCAATCATTACAAAATGAAATTTCTGATCTAGAACGTGGTATTGGTTCGGCATCGGCTCAAATTAGAACACTGAATGCTCAATTAGAAGAGCTTCAAAAAGAATATAATCAAACATTATTTACATTATATAAAGTTCGTTCATCGTATGATCAATTTATTTTTATTTTGTCAGCCGAAAATTATAATCAGGCATATAATAGGTTAAAATATCTGCAATATTATTCTGATTATATGATAAAACAAGCGCAACGAATTGAACAACTTCAAGATAGTATTCAACGTAGGATGATTGGTATGCAAGAACTTGTAAATAAAAAGCAAACAGTAGTTGGTATTCAGAAACAAGAAACACAAAAATTAAGCAATGATAAACATCAAGAAAATTTAATAGTTCAAGAATTAACGGCAAAACAACAAGAATTAAAGAAAAAAATTGAAGAAAAGCGAGCTCAAGCAAAAAAATTAGATAATCAAATTCAAGAAGCTATTCGTGCAGAAATACGTGCTGCAGAAGCACGTGCTAAAGCAAAAGCTAAGGCCGAAGCTGAGGCTAAAGCAAAAGCTGATGCTGAAGCTGCCAAATTAAATAAAACAAGTACTACAACAACTGTCAAACCTACTACGTCTGCGGCTACCCCGGTTGTGCCCACTCTTACACCCGAAGAGTCAATTATTTCTAAAAATTTTGCTGATAATAGAGGACGATTACCTTGGCCAACAGCAAGTGGTAAAATTACAGAACGATTCGGTACTCATCCGCATCCAACCTTAGGTTTTGAAGTTGAAAGTAATGGAATAGAAATTACAACTAATAAAGGTGCAAAAGCACGAGCAGTTTTTGAAGGAACAGTTACAAAAATTGTGGTCATTCCCGGTAGAAATACTGCTATAATTATAAAACATGGAAACTATTATAGCGTTTATGATAATTTAATAAACGTACAGGTAAAAACAGGTGATAATGTAAAAGTAAAAGATGAATTGGGAACCGTATTTACTGATCCTGAAACCGGTTACACGGTTTTACAATTACAAATTTGGAAAGAATTACAAAAACTTGATCCGGAATTATGGCTTTCAAAATAAATGTATATGTTACAAAGCAATATACATAGTATTATTGATAAACTTGACGATTTTATTCGCAAGTATTATCGTATGCAATGCCTCAAAGGTCTTATAATTTTTCTGTTACTTTTTATTTCGTATAGTATTACCGTCTTTGTTATAGAATATATAGCATTTTTGCCGGTATATACGCGTACTGTTTTATTTTATGCTTCTCTTTTGTTAGCACTATCTTCATTGATATGGTATGTGGCAATTCCACTGGCAAAAATGTATAATATTGGTAAACGAATTTCATATATAGAGGCTTCTAAAATTATACAATCTCATTTTCCTGAAATTAAAGATACATTACTTAATGCGCTTGAATTATCTCAGTTATCAAATAATGATAATAATGATTTGCTTATAGCGGCTATAAACCAAAAATCTCAAATTTTAAGTCCGATTCCGTTTTCATTGGCTGTAAATTTAAGAAAACTATTACCCTATTGGAAATATGCTGCAGCTTTAGTTGTACTTATTATTTGTATTATTCTGTGGTCACCACAAGCACTTATTCAAGGAGCTACCAGGATTGCAAAACATTCTGTTTTTTTTGAAAAACCGGCTCCCTTTACTTTTAAAATAGTTTCTGATAGTTTGTCAGTTGAAAGGGGAAAAGATTATACATTACAATTGCAACTAAGCGGACAATATATACCTAGTTCTGTTGAAATTCAATTTGGTGGAAATTCTTTTTTTATGCAAAAAAAATCGAATTCTGTTTTTGAATATACCTTTCAAGCATGTAATAATACCTTTAATTTCAATTTTTATGCAGATTCATACTCTTCAAAACAATATACATTAGTTGTAAAACCTTTACCTCAGTTGCTAAGTTTTACTATTAATACACAAGTTCCCTCATACACAGGATTACAAAATGTTACTACTTCAAATACCGGAGATATTACTATTCCGGCAGGTACAGTTGTTACATGGAATGTTAAAGCTGCCGATGTTTCAAATCTTTCTATGAATATTGCAGATTTACAAAAAAATATTCCATTTCGAACTCAAAATAATGGTTTTTCATTACAACATTCTTTTTTTAAAAATACTCGTTATACAATTGAAGGAACAAATTCTTTTTTTAAAGATTTTTCTATTATTGATTATACAATTACTGTAATACCCGATATAGCTCCATCTATAGATGTTGTTTATAAGCAAGATAGTACTAGTTTTTTTAGATATTTTTATAAAATTTTTATTCAAGATGATTATGGATTTTCAGCATTACATTTTGTGTATTATGAAAAAGAAAATCCCAAAAAAATAACAAAAATACCTATAGATTTTTCAAAATTTGTAACGAAACAAAATGCATATTTCATGTTTGATTTTTCAGAATTTGAACAAGGGAAAAAAATGCAATATTATTTTGAAGTTACCGATAATGATGCTGTAAATGGTCATAAATCTACACGTAGTTCATTGCTTGAATTTGCTGTTCCTACTAAACAAGAAATTGAAAAAATAGAACAACAATTGTCTGATAAAGTTGAACAGACAATGACTCAAAGTCTCAATCAAACACAAGAATTATTGAAAGATATTCAAAATTTACAAAAAAAATTACTCAATCAAAATATGTCTGAATGGGAACGAAAACAAACCATGCAAGAAATAATCAAGAAGCAAGAAACTCTCAAAAACAATGTGCAAGAAATGACAAAAATGCTCGAAAAAAAGCATGAAATTCAAAATACGTTTAATCAAAAGGATGCAGAAATTCTTGAAAAACAAAAACAGATTGAAGAATTACTGCAAAATCTTATGAATGATGAACTTAAAAAGTTATTTGATGAATTCAATAAGCTGCTTGATACGTTTAAAAGAGAAGAGTTTATGAAAAAATCAGATGAAATGAAAATGTCTGTAGAAGACCTTGCTAAACAAATGGATAGAGACCTCGAGATGCTTAAAAGAATGGATGTAGAACAAAAAGTAAATCAAACAGCTCAAAAACTTTCAGAATTGTCTAAAAAGCAAGAAAATTTAGCTAAAGAAATACAGAAACAAAAAGAAACAAATTCTGATTTATTGCAAAAACAACAAGAGTTATCAAAAGAACTGGATAAAATACAGCAAGATTATAAAGATATTCAGCAAAAAAATGATGATCTTAAAAATTCATATACTTTACCTGATTTTACAAATGAATTTAATGATATAAAACAAAATATGAAGCAAAGCGGTGAACAATTGCAACAAAAACAAACAAACAAATCGTCAAAGTCAATGCAACAATCATCGGATAAAACCCAAGAATTGTCCGAAAATATGGAAAAGATGATGCAAGAGCAAACAAAACAACAAGCGATGGAGGATATTGATAATATGCGTCAAATAATCGATAATTTGTTAATTTTTTCTCAAAAACAAGAACAATTAATAGGTGAAACAAATAAGTTATCTCAAGCTGATCCTAAATATGCTCAGGTAACGTCAAAACAAAATGCATTACGCGATAATTTTACTATAGTAAGGGATTCTCTTTATAATTTAAGTTTACGTGTCCCACAAATCTCTTCTCAAATAAACAATGAATTATTTGCAATTCAAAAGAAATTAAAATCAACTATGTCATATCTTGAAGACCAACAACGGTCTGCTGCTATGATAGATCAACAATATATAATGACCTCTACCAACAATCTTTTGTTACTTTTGGGCGAAGTGTTGCAAGCTATGCAAAAATCTGCTGCTCAGCAAATGCAAGGACAACAACAATGCAATAAACCAAATTCTAAAGGTCAAGGAAAGCCTTCAATGCAACAAATGCAACAAATGCAACAATCTTTAAAAGAGCAAATGCAGCAAATGATTCAACAAATGCAACAAGGCCAAATGCAAGGTAAAGGAATGCAGCGTGAGATGAGTAAAATGCTTATGCAACAACAAATGATGCAACAAATGATGCAACAATTTATGAAAGAAGGAGGAATTAGTACCGAAGGAATGCAACAATTGAAAGAAATTCAAAAGATGATGGATAAAAACGAACAAGATATTATAAATCAAAATATAACACCACAAACTCTTATGCGTCAAGAACAAATTCTTACACGATTGCTCGAATCTGATAAAGCGATTCGCGAAAGAGATATGGATAAAAAACGTGAATCAAATGAAGCAAAAGATATATATTCATCACCAAAACACATGTTTAAAAAAGAAAAATCTTTAGAAATTGAGTATGAAGATGTACTAAAACAAACAAATCTTAAATTTAATTCGTATTATCAAAAAATATTTGAACAATATATACAAAATATTAATGATAATTAATTAGATTTGTGTTTGCTTAAATATGTGATTGCTATGAAAATAGAAATACCTTCAAAAATTGAAAAATTAGCCGAAATAGAAAGTTTAATAGATTCTATATCGGAAAAAGTAAATATAAATTCTGATATTTATGCAAATATTTTGGTAGGTGTAACAGAAGCGGTAAAAAATGCTATAATTCATGGAAATTTGCTAGATCCTTCGTTAATGGTAACTATAGAATACGAAGTTTCATCAAAATTTATAAAATTTACTGTTATAGATGCCGGTAATGGTTTTGACTATTATGCAGTACCCGATCCTACATTGCCCGAAAATATAGAAAAAGAAACCGGAAGAGGTTTATTTTTAATGAATTGTCTTGCTGATGAGGTAGTATATAATGATAAAGGAAACGAGGTAAGTCTTAAATTTTTCATAAATTAATGCATATAGGCTTTTACGAAGAAGATGCTAAAATAGTAGCATCATTTAAAAAAAAGCAATTTAGAGCTTTAGTTCAGCATATTGTTTCAAAAGAATCTTCTAAAACAATTGACTATATTAACTTTATAGCTTGTACTGATTCTTATTTATTAGCAATCAACAAAGAATATCTTAAACACGATTATTTTACCGATATTATAACATTCGATTATTCAGAAACAGAAATAGCATCAGATATTTATGTAAGTATTGATAGAATTTCTGAAAATGCAACGTCTAATTCTGTATCTTTGCTCAATGAATTACAACGAGTTTTAATTCACGGAGTATTGCATTTGGTTGGTTATCAAGATGATACGGAATCAAATAAACAGGTAATGACTCAAAAAGAAAATTATTATTTGCATTTATTAGCATAAGAAGGTGCTTGTATGTTACAATCGTATGATGTTATAGTTGTTGGAGCCGGACATGCCGGTTGCGAAGCTGCTGCTGCTGCTGCACGATTAGGTTCTCAAACGTTGCTTATTACCATGGATTTAACTAAAATGGCTGCAATGTCGTGTAATCCTGCTGTTGGGGGTATAGCTAAAGGTCAGATAGTGAGAGAGATAGATGCGTTGGGTGGCTGTATGGGGATTATAACTGATATGTCGTCTATTCAATTTAGAATGCTAAACAAATCTAAGGGACCTGCTATGTGGAGTCCACGTTCGCAAGCCGACAAACATGTTTTTTCTCAAAATTGGCGTAAAACATTAGAATCTATTTCTAATTTAGATTTATGGCAAGATTCTGTTGTTCGTTTGCTATTTGATTCAAATAGAGTTATTGGTGTTGAAACCGCACTTGGTATTTCAATTTATTCTAAAGCAGTAGTTTTAACGAATGGAACTTTTTTAAATGGATTAATGCACATTGGACGGTCGCAATTACAAGGAGGTAGAATAGGAGAGCCCGCATCATATTATTTATCAGATCAACTGCGTGATTTTGGTTTTACTGTTGATAGAATGAAAACAGGAACTCCGGTAAGAATTGATGGAAGAACAATTGATTTTAGTAAATTAACTGAACAACCCGGAGATGAAGATATAAGAAATTTTTCATTTTTACCACATATACAATCTTCGTTACCTCAATTGAGTTGTTGGATTACATATACCAATTCTCAGGTGCATGAAATATTGCATACAGGCTTTGATGATTCGCCAATGTATAATGGAACAATTCAAAGTATAGGTCCGCGATATTGTCCGAGCATAGAAACTAAATTGGTAACTTTTTCAGATAAAGATAAGCATCAATTATTTTTAGAACCTGAAGGGGCATATACAAATGAATATTATCTTAACGGATTTTCATCGTCATTACCTGCCGATGTTCAATATAAAGCGTTAAAGTGTATACCGGGATTAGAACATTGCAAAATTTATCGTCCAGGTTATGCGATTGAGTATGATTATTTTGACCCTACTCAATTACAAGCAAGTTTAGAAACCAAAATGGTGAAAAATTTATTTTTTGCCGGACAAATTAATGGCACAACAGGATACGAAGAAGCCGCTGCGCAAGGTCTAATAGCCGGAATAAATGCTCATGCAGCAATTACAAATAAAGAACCGCTTGTTTTGAAACGTGATGAAGCATATATAGGAGTATTAATAGATGATTTAATAACAAAAGGTGTTAATGAGCCATACAGAATGTTTACTTCGCGTGCAGAATTTAGAATTTTATTGCGTCAAGATAATGCCGATGTTCGTCTTACTCCAGTAGGAATAGTTATAGGATTAGTAGATGACTATAGAAAAAAGGTGTTTGAGAATAAATATAAAGTAATAGAAACTATTAAGGATTACGTGAAGTCTACAACAATTCATATGAATAAAGCAAATGAAATTTTGGAACAACATGGAAGTTCTCCTTTAAAGCAATCTATGAAAATGAGTGCTTTAATTTCGCGACCAAATATATACGCATCTATGTTTCCAATACCTGAAGATTTATTGAATCAATGTGAAACAGATAAAGAAACATTGCTTGAAGTAGTAGATATTGATATAAAGTATTCAGGGTATATTGAAAAAGAAAAACAAATTGCTGAAAAAATCAGTCGATTAGAATATATTAAAATCAAAGGAAAAATTCCATATATGGAAATGCCAAGTTTGTCAACCGAGGCAAGGCAAAAATTAACTGAAATTAATCCGGAAACAATTGGTCAAGCTTCTCGTATTAGCGGTGTTTCACCTGCTGATATAAGTGTTTTATTAGTGTATTTAGGGAGATAAAAATGTGTTCCACGTGAAACAATTACTAAAAATTATAATAATGTTCCACGTGGAACAAAAACATAAAGCAGGGTTGCTATGGTTGCTGTAGAGCGAGAGGTGTTTTTTGAATTACCTAATAAAGCAAAGGTGGTGCTTTCAAAATCAAATTCTTTGGTTTCGTATATATGTTTGTTTGTGCATTCGGGTTCACGTGATGAACCCGTAGGGTGTGATGGTGTAATGCATGTAATAGAGCATATGTTATTTAAGGGTACTCAAACGCGGAATTATTATGAATTGATGAGCTTAATCGAGTCTGTTGGTGGCGATATGAATGCGTATACGTCAAAAGAAGAAACGTGTATATACATTACTATACAAAATCAATATTTGGAAAGGGCCGTAGATGTATTGCATGATATTTTTTATAATTCTCAATTTTTGCAGCAAGAATTTATTAAAGAGCGTGAAGTGATACTTGATGAAATAAATTCATATAAAGATACTCCTGGTGAATTAATATTTGATGAATTTGAAGAGTGTTTTTTTCAAGATCATGAATTAGCTTCAAATATTTTGGGGACTGAAGATTCGCTTATGCAAATGAGTGTTGAAAAGGTGCGAGAGGTGTATACAAGAGAATATATACCACAAAAGCTTATTATTTCCTATGTTGGTGGTGTTGACTTAGATGTAGTGCAATTGTATATTGAAAAATATTTTACAAAAGATAAAAATACTACACTTCAATTATCAAAACGAATACCTTTTGAAGGAACTCCGCGTTTTACAAAAATTATTCAAAAAGACACATTTCAAACGCATTGTATGATTGGAGCGCAAGCTCCAGGTATGTATGATTCAAATAAAACAGCAATGGTTTTATTAAATAATCTTTTAGGAGGAAATAGCTTTAATGCAAAATTAAATCTTGCATTGCGTGAAGAGAGGGGGTTAACCTATAATATTGAATCTAATTATACTGCATATTATGATACAGGTATTTTTACTGTGTATTTTGGAACAGAATCAACAAAAATTAATGAGAGTAAGAAAATAATATTTTCTATATTTGATACTGTAATTCAGACTGGTTTGACTCATGATGAATTAGCTATGTATAAACAACAGTTAATAGGACAAGTAGCGTTGTCTTTTGATAATTTTGTTTCACTTATGATTTCAAATGCTAAATCGTATATGTGTTATGATAAGGTAGATACATATCAAGAAATTATTGAAAAAATTAATGCAGTGTCTAATGAACAATTACAAAATCTTGCTCAGTCGGTTCTCAATAAACAATATATTAGTTGTTTGGAGTATATATAATTTATATTAGTAAATATGAAAGAAGATATCGAAAAATCTCTTGATGTGTTGTATGCAGGTGGTATTTTTTTGTATCCAACCGATACAGTTTGGGGATTAGGTTGTGATGCAACGAATGAAGTTGCTGTTAAAAAAATATATGCAGCAAAACAACGTAACGAACAAGTGCCGTTGTTAGTTTTAGTAAATTCTATTGCAATGCTTGAACGATATGTAGAAGAAGTTCCGCAAGTTGCTTATGATATTATTGAATTATCAGAAAAACCAATAACAATAGTATTTGAAAAGGGAAAAAATTTGGCAAAAAATTGTTTAAATAGTGACGGTAGTATTGGTATTAGAGTAACAAATGAACAATTTACCAATCAGCTAATAACTCGTTTTAAACGACCTATTATATCTACTTCAGCAAATATTCATGGACAACCAACCCCGTCAATATTTAATGAAATTTCTATAGAAATAAAATCAGCCGTAGATTATATTGTTAAGTATAGACAAAATGATGTGTCGCCGACACAAGCTTCAAGCATTATAAAAATTAAAAATAATAGTGAAATAACCATAATACGTAAATAATATGAAACCCGAAGATATTTTACAATATACGTTTAATCATGCTCATCCTATTCAGGTTCGATACAATGATATAGATTTAGCCGGACATGTAAATAATGCTGTGTATCACGAGTTTTTTGATTTAGGTAGAACATTTTATTTTAAAGAAGTGTTAGGGGAAAAACCGTTTACTTACGAGCAAAATATTGTAATTGCTCAATCAAATACTACCTATGTTAAGGAGGTATTTTTGGAAGATGAATTGCAAATAGTGAGTAAAATAATACGTTTTGGCAATAAAAGTTTTGATATGATTCAGGCGTTGTTGCGAAATACTCCGGAAGGTGCTGAGCTTACTACATATAATCTCACCACGTTTGTTTGTATGAATTATTCAAAACATGAACCACAATTGATACCTTTGGTTTGGAAAGATAAAATAACAAAATTTGAAAAATAGATTTTGTCTATACTTTTTGTTTATTTGTCTATTTGAGTGTAGAAAATAGAACGAAAAATAGTATATTTAACAGTACGTAATTTTATTAGGTTATATATATGAATAATAATACTTTATAATTGTTCAAATGAATGTAAATTTTAAAAATGTACTGTTTGTAATTGCACATATTTTATTTTGGATTTTATTTATAACTGTTCCTCATATCGTAATCGGAATTCCTTTTCAGTTTCAATTTTTTAAGTTTAAATTATATGAAACATTAGTTCTTATAATTTTGTTTTATTTGAATGCTTATGTATTAGTTCCTAAATTTTTATTTGTTAAAAAATATATTCTGTATATTGTTTGTGTAACTGTTATTATACTTTCAGGTATGCACATAAGTAAACTATTTATGCCTCCTAAAATACCAAGAAATAGTATGCCTTTTGAGATGGAAAAACCTGAAATTCAACATAACTTGCAACTTATAGAAAGCGCTGAATATAAAGACATGAAGCATAATTATTTACATAATAAATTTAAAAGAATTGAACAAAAACGAGCAAATTTTATAGGTTTACTTCTTCTTGTAATTTTCGCTCTCAGTACCGGTTATACTTATGCTATTCAGATGTATGCCTATGAAACTCAGATGAAGCAATTACAACATGCTCATATTGAATCACAATTGCAACTGCTCAAATCTCAAATAAATCCTCATTTTTTATTTAATACACTTAATAGTATTTATTCCCTTAGTCTCAAAAAATCTGATGTAACTCCTAAAGCTATTTTACAAGTATCCGAAATGCTTAGATATATGACATATGATGCTCAAAATCAGTTTGTTCCTATAGAGCGTGAAATAGCATATATTCAAAATTATATTGCCTTACAAAAATTACGGGTATCATCTGAAAGTATTCTTGAATTTTCAGTTACCGGTGTTACTAGCAATGTGCAAATAGCGCCCATGATTTTTTTGCCGTTTATAGAAAATGCATGTAAGCACGGAATATCAAAAGATTCAACATTAACTATGTGTTCTACTATAACGATTACTGAAACAAAAATTTATTTTACTGTAACTAATACTTTATATAATATAGGTAATGAAAATGAAAACAAAGGTATTGGAATAACAAATGTATCACAACGCTTACAAGCATTGTATCCAGGTAAACATATATTAGATATAGCTAAAAGTAATGATGAATTTACTGTTTCCTTACAAATTCAATATGTATAAACTAGAACCATGTTTTCTTGTTGTTTAAATACTTGAAAATTAATGATTTATGAAATGTGTGTTAGTTGATGATGAACCTCTTGCCAGAGATGTGTTACAGACTTATATAGAGCAAGTACCATATTTGCAATTGATTGGTATTTGTAAAAATGTTTTTGAAGCTTCTCAATATCTTAGTAAAGAATCCATAGATCTTTTGTTTTTAGATATTCAAATGCCAGAAATCAACGGAGTTGCATTTGCTCATTCGCTACAAAATGCGCCAATGATAATTTTTACAACTGCATATTCTCAATATGCTATAGAAGGATTTGATTTACAAGCAGTTGATTATTTGTTAAAACCAATTTCTCCTGAACGTTTTTTAAAAGCAGTAACAAAAGCATATGAAATATATATGTTTAAAAATCAAATTCATAATCAAGAAATAAATCAAGATTTTATGTTTGTAAAGTCAGAATATCAAACAGTTAAAATAAATTTTAATGATATTACCTATATTGAAGGACTTAAAGATTATGTTAAAATATATTGTGGTAAAAAAATGATTGTCACACTTATGAATATGAAACATATATATGAAAAATTGCCTAAAAATCTCTTTATTCGAGTTCATAAATCATATATTATTCATATACATGCCATAGAAAAAATAGATCGTCAGAGAATTCTTATCCAGTCTAAATATATACCAATAGGTGATGTGTATAAAGATGAATTTGAAAAAAAAATGGGATTAATTTCATAATTTGCAATAAATATGTATATTTGTTTGTAAATCAACATATAACTATAATGAGAAAAATTCTAACGTTTTTTTAGTATTCTTGCTTATTCAATTAGTGTAACAGCTCAAACACCTTCAAAAGGGGCACAAATATTTGTAAGTAATCCTGTGAATGATGTTAAAATACAGTGGTTTGATGTTCCGGATGAGTCCGTTGATAATTATGATGTTCATAATAAATCATTTGCTGTTGGCGGAGCAGGTAATTACATATATAATGATGCAATTATTCGATTTCGTTACAATCAAACATCGCTTTTTTTACAAGAATATCAAGAAGTAGATGATTATAACTTGATGACTACTGCATTTAATATTTGTGAAGCTCAACAAAAAAAACACACTATAGCTCCGGCAGTACTATGGAAAACCAAAGAAGATAAATTTCAATTGTATGCCGGTTTTGAGATACCTGTTACTTTTCATGGTGAATATACATTTACTGTTACAAATAGTATATATGAATTAGGAACCAAAACAATTATTGAAAAAACACAAACAAAACATACTATTCCTAAAGGGTATACTTGTGGTATTGGAGGTATTTTTGGTTTTACAGTTTTTTTGTATAAGAATTTTTCTATAGGTGGAGAATTCTCCCCTTCTTTGTTGTATTCTAAAGTTGGTGGAAAAACTCATGGAACATTTTACAATATTGTTCCCGAACCACAATTTTCTGTCGAACTTGGAACGAAAGATGAAATGAGAGGAATTACATTTGTTGAACAACGCTTTTCGATAGGAATAGGTGTTTGGTTTTAAGTAAATTATTCGTAATAGAATATTATTGTAAAATATTATTGTAAAATATTATATTCTCGTTTATTACATAAAAAAAAAATAGTATTATTGTAGTTAAGTCTATAGTATGATATGCTATTGATTTTTTTTAATTTAAAAAAGGTTTGTTTATGATGAGAAAAATTTTGATGGGAGCCATTGCATTACCCCTTATTTTGAGTATTTCGTGTTCTAAAAAATCAACACAGTCTTCACATACATCTATAGCTATGGATACATCGTGGAAACAATTAACATTACGGGAAAAAATAGGTCAAACCATGATGGTTACTACCGATTTGTATGCACAAAAGAAAATAGGAAACGGGAGTTTACAAGAATTTTTTGCAAAATATCCTATTGGAGGTTTTTTTGTGGCACAATGGCATTTTACCTATCAAAAACCGGATGATTTAATTTTTGAAGAATTTATACCACGTATAATGCGTGAATATGATTCTGCATCAAAATTTCCGTTATTTTTTAGTGAAGATTTTGAACGAGGTGCAGGGTATAATTACAATACATGCACAAAATTGCCGGTGCTTATGACTTTAGGTGCTGCAAATAGTAAAGATTTGGCATATGCATACGGAAAAATAGTGTCAGCAGAATCACGCTCAATGGGTTTTAATTGGTTACTACATCCTGTTGCCGATTTAAATATGAATCCTTTGCATCCATTGGTAATAGAACGTGCAATAAGTGATAATGCAGAACTAGCATTGCCTCTGTTGCAAAGTCAATTACAAGCAATGAAAGATCAAAATGTAATTTCTACCATTAAACATTTTCCCGGCGATGGAGTTACTATTTGTGATCAACATTTAATTACTTCGGCAAATAATTTACCAATGGACCAATGGCGAAAAACATTTGGCAAAGTGTTTCAAACTCTTATAGATGAAGGAGTTCCAACAATTATGGTTGGCCATTTGCAGTTTCCGGCTTATCAAAAAGAAACTATACATGGTGAATTGCCACCGGCAACTTTATCGCGCGAAATTATGCAGCAATTATTAAAACAAGAAATGGGATTTAAGGGTGTAGTAGTATCTGATGCTATGAATATGGGAGGAGCATCTGGTTTTTACGATAATGCATTAGAAGCTTCGGTTAAATGTTTTGAAGCCGGCGCCGATATGATATTGTGGCCTTCGTTAGCATATATGGATACTGTTGAGGCTCGTATATTACGCGGCGAAATTCCTATGCAACGACTTGACGATGCGGTAGAAAGAATTTGGGCTTTGCGAGAAAAATATGGATTACTTACAAAAAAAGCAACTATATCAACTCCGCTTCCTCCTAATCATGCACAGTATGTTCAAGAAAAAATGACGGAATTGGCCACAAAAGCGGTTACATTGATACAAGATAAAAACAATGATATCCCTCTTTCACCTAATAAAACCAAAAAAATATTTATGGTAAATATTAGTCATAATGATAAACGTGCGGTGTTGCAAACTATGAAGAAGAAATTAGAAAGTAGAGGTTTTCAAGTACGTTTAGAGCATGATTTTCATTTATATAATTGGGAATGGCGTTGGGATTCATTGGCTCAATATGATAAATTCATAGTGTGTTTTGAAAATAAATATTTTGATCCTATAGGTTCACCATTGCTTAAAGACAAAGAAGCATATTGCTTATGGAGTATTAAAAATTTGCCGAAAGAAAAAATAATAAGTGTTTCATTTAGTAATCCATATTATAATACGTTTTATTTAAAAACAGCACCTGTTTTAATAAATGCGTATAGCAGCGATGATTATATGCAAAAAGCAGTTGTTCAAACGCTTATGGGAGAAATAAAACCGACAGCAAAAAGCCCGGTAAATTTATATCATCAAAATATGAAATAAAAACATGAAATACGGTGTGTTGTTTTGTATTGCTGCTGTACTATGCATTCAATTGCATGCTCAGCCCCAGGCTCGCACCGGAGCTACACGAAATACTATATATGTAAGCGGAGGTACTCGTATTACTTTTGTATCGGCCAGTTTTGGTTACGAACGTTTATTAATAGTAAATCCAGCTTTTCAATTAGCTGCTCGTGCTAATATTGGTACTTATATGAAAATTATGGTTGACGAAGGAGCATTTGTTTCGTCGAGTTTGGTAACTCTTCATGGTAAACGGTATCATTTGTTTGAAACCGGTTTAGGAGCATGTTTATTTCGTTCTCAATTTGGTTTTGCAAAAGAAGAAAACGGAGTATATACCGAAGTGCCGTATAAATGGTATCCTGCTGTGTATATGGGGTATAGATATAAAAATCCGCGAAAGCATTATATGTTTAAAGCAGGAGTAGGGTGGCCCGAGCAAATTTCAGCTGGAATAGGTATATCTTTTTAATACTGGTATGAGAAAAAGAATAGTGCATATGTTTATTATACTTATAATGCCTTATATGGCATTAAGCATAAATAATATAAAGCAACTTGATTCTACAATTCGAGATTTTGGTTCATTGTTTTTATCAAATTATTCCGGTACTGTAAGCATTGAAGATTTTATGATTCAATTTCATGAAATGCAATCATTTGCTCCTGTGCAATTTGATTCGGTATATGTTTTAAAAACGTTTACCATACAAACAGAAAAGGCCAGAAGGGTTTTTGAATACACAAAGCAACAAGCAAATAATTTTACCCAAATTCTATCGTATGATACTATAACTCGTGCTATAGGAAACCATACGTATCTTTATGTTTCTATTGTGTATGATGTTGCATCGCCTCTAGTAGAATTGCAACAAAAACGACGTGTGTTTGCAAAATTTGTTATTTCGGGTTCTACTCTTAAATTATGGGGTAAAGTACAAATTATGACCGATTTGGAGTATTATAGAACCGAATTGCAAGAAGTGTATGATGATAGATATTCTTATTTTAATAAGACTTATAAAGATTCCGGTATTGCATATATTGATACAACGTTTGGTTTCATTCCATTTCAAATTAAAAATCTTTGGGGGTTACAATCGTTAAACGGAATCGTAATTATACAACCTCAGTTTGATTCTTTGTATGCTTTTAGAGGAGGAGTAGCTTTGGTGAAAAAAGCAGGTAAATACAATTTGCTAAAGCCCGATGGTTCATTTGTGTTATCTAAATGGAATTCACATATATATTGTACAATGCAGGACGATAATTATGTGTATTGGCAAAAAAAATCTAAAAATACATATGCACGTATAGATTTTACATATATTCCCCCAAAAGAAATAGATAACAGTAAGTATACTAAGCAATATTATGGTTCCAAAAATATAGTATATTCTATTGCCGACGATCCGTGTCATGCACAGTGTTATAACATAATAAATACACGCACACAGTTAAAAATTGCCGAGTTTAAAGCCATGCAATTGTTTGAACGAATGGGTGATTTCTTTTTTGCAGTAAAACAAGATACGTCATTAGTGATTGATTCTGCCGGTGTTATACTGTTTCAATCGCCATATGTGTGTATGGCTCAATTCCCGGGGAATGTTATTGTTTATAATAGAAATACTCGTTTGTTTGGCATGTATTGTCCATACACTAAACAATATATAGTTCCCGTATATAGCTTTATACTACCTGTAGAACGTGACAAGTTTTTTGTGGCACTTACACGTAATTACGAGTTTGAATATATTGTAGGAGAACATAGCAAATGATACGTTTTTTACATTTTTATGATTACATTAATTTTGTTATTTTATACATTTGAAAAATTACAATAATACTATGATGAAACATATTTCTATATATACGTTTAGAATTATATTTTTATCTCTTTTGTTTGTGTCGCCTCTTGTACTTACAAGTTATGATGATACCCGAAATTTCGAAATTTCGAAAAATCTTGATATTTTTTATTCGGTTTTTCAAGAAATAAATACTCACTATGTAGATCAAATAGATCCGGGAGAGTTGATGAGTTATGCAATTGATAAAATGCTTGAATCTCTAGACCCTTATACTAAATATATTCCTGAATCTGATGTTGAGCGATTTCAAATGATGACTAAAGGTGAATATGGCGGCATAGGTGCTATGATAGGCAAACGCGATAGTGTAATGATGATATCTGAGATTTTTGAAGGATATCCTGCTCATAAAGCCGGTTTGTTGCCCGGTGACAAAATTGTGACTATTGATAATAGATCAATTATTGGAAAAAATCGTGATGAAATACATGAATTATTACAAGGACAACCCGGAACTACTATAATTCTTGGAATTCAAAGAGGTAATTCAAAAACCATTAATACTTATTCGGTAAAACGCGAAACTATAAATCTAAAAAGTGTTCCTTATTATAATATGCTCGATAATAATATAGGATATGTAAAGTTGAATCAGTTTACACAAAATTGTGCTGTAGAAGTAAAAAATGCGTGTAATGATTTACGTTTAAAAGGAGCAAAATCACTTATACTTGATTTGCGCGATAATCCCGGTGGATTGCTTATGGAGGCAATTCAAATTACTAATTTGTTTGTGGAACAAAATAAAAAAATTGTGTACACTAAAGGAAAAAATAAAATAGCAGAATCTACATTTTATACAAAAGAACAACCTTGGGATACCAAAATACCACTTGTAATTTTAGTAAATCAGTTTTCTGCATCAGCATCAGAAATTGTTTCGGGAGCATTGCAAGATTTAGACAGAGCTGTAGTGATTGGTAATCAAACATTTGGCAAAGGATTGGTGCAGACGCGTAAAGAATTAGCACATAATTCGTTGCTTAAAGTTACTACATCAAAATATTATATTCCCAGCGGACGATGTATTCAAAAAATGGATTATTCACAACAAAAATACAGAGGGAAAGGTGTAGTAATAGCAGATTCGCTTCATTCTGTATTTTATACGCAGAATAATAGACCGGTTGAAGATGGAGGCGGTGTAATACCAGATGTGTATGTAAAAATTGATACCAATAAACAATTAACAGCAACGTTCAAGAATACATATATGTTTGATGATTTTGTTAATTCTACCTATTCGTATGCCGATTCATCTAAATATAGAATTCAATCTTTTACAGTAACAGAATCTATGTTTAATTCTTTTAAAAAATATACTGCAGAACAACAATTTGTATATAAATCGCAGAGTGAAACGTTGTTAAATTCGGTCATTACACAATTGTCAAAGGATAATATAGATGCTCAGCATGAAATTGCATTATTGCAAAAGAAAATACGTGCACTGCAAGATGAGTTATTTGTGAGCGAAAAACAAAGTATAGAACAAGAATTAGCTCTATACATTATGCAACGAATGTATTTTGAACGAGGTAAAATTCAGTATCAAACTTTGCATGACGAATATATAAATCAAGCAAAGCAAATGTTGCTGAATCCTAAAGAATATAATAATATTTTGCAAGGCATTTCGGGAGTTCACAAAAAGAAGTAAATAATAAGTTGTAAAAATAAACTGTATTTTTTTTGTAAAACGTAGTACAAATATTATTTTTACGCACAGTACAAAAATTCATGCTATGAAAGTTTTAAAATTTGGCGGAACATCGGTTAAAAATGCCGAAAATATTTCTAAAGTAATAGAAATTGTTCGCGGTGATATTTATCAACACGAAGTATTGGTGGTAGTGTCGGCATTTGGCGGCATAACTAATTTGCTTATAGAAACGGCACAAAAAGCAGCAAAAGGTGATGAGTCATACAAAGCATTGTTTAATAAAATAAGTGATGCACATGCACAGGTAATAGAACAATTACTTTCCGGTGATTTGAGAACGCAATGTGAGTCATATATAGTAGAACAATTATCTAATTTCAAAGATATTTTACACGGATTATATTTATTGCGAGAATTGTCTACTCGTTCACTCGACTTGGTTTCGAGTTTTGGGGAGCGATTGTCGGCATATATTATAGCTCATGCATTTACAGCCAAAGGTATTCCTGCACGGTATTTAGATGCTAGAGAAGTTATAAAAACCGATAAAACTTTTGGGGCCGCAAAGGTAAATTTTGAAAAAACAAATACATTAATAGCTCAAAAAGTAAAGAATTCAAATACATTGTGGATAGCAACAGGGTTTATAGCAAGTACCGATGATGATGAAACAATAACTCTTGGCAGAGGTGGTTCAGATTATTCCGGAGCTATTTTTGCACGAGCTTTGGAGGCAAGTATACTCGAAATTTGGACAGATGTTGACGGAATGATGACGGCAGACCCAAGAAAAGTAAAAAAAGCATATCCTATTTCTAATATTACCTATTCCGAAGCGATGGAATTATCGCATTTTGGGGCAAAAGTTCTTGAGCCTAGAACTGTAATACCAGCTATGGCTATTGGAATTCCGGTACTTATTAAAAATACATTTAATCCAACAGCTCCGGGTACATTAATCACTGCTCAAAATGAACAATCTGCTCATAGGGTACAAGGTATTTCTTCTATTGATGATATAAGTCTTATTACAGTACAAGGTAGTGGAATGATAGGAGAGGCAGGTATTTCAATGCGTTTGTTTAGAGCTATAGCAAAAGAATCTATCAATGTAATTCTTATTACACAAGGTTCATCGGAACATTCTATTACCTTTGCTGTGTTACCCAAAGACGCTTTGCGTTCTGTAGAATTACTCAAGCAAGAATTCGAGTTGGAAATTAAAACGAATCTCATTGACGATATTAAAGCAGAACATAATTTGGCAATAGTATCGGCTGTAGGTGAAAATATGAAAAATATTCCGGGAGTTTCAGGCAAATTTTTCAATGCTCTTGGTATAAATGGTATCAACGTACATGCTATTGCGCAAGGAGCAAGTGAGTTAAATATTTCGGCTGTAATTAATGGAAATGATACTCATAAAGCATTAAATGCGCTGCATGAATCGTTTTTCTTGTCCAATACTAAAACTATTAATGTATTTGTGGTAGGTACAGGAGTAATTGGCGGTGAATTGCTTAAGCAAATAGAAGCTCAACATTCAACATTAGTTTTACAAAATAATATTGATGTTAAAGTTGTAGGAATTTCAAATATAGACGGATATATAATAGATGAAGAAGGAATAGATTTGCAAAATTGGGAGCATGATTTAAAAAATGCCGGCAAAAAACCGAATATAGATGCATTTGTAAATGAAATGAAAGCTCTTAATTTAAGAAACAGTGTTTTTGTTGATAATACTGCAAGTTATGATGTTGCCGATAAGTATGAAGAAATTCTTGAAAAAAGTATTTCGGTAGTTACGCCAAACAAAGTTGCAAATGCCAGTGATTATTCACGATATGTTACTATACATAAACTTGCTGCCGAAACCGGAGCTCGTTTTTATTATGAAACTAACGTAGGTGCAGGTTTGCCGGTAATAAATACATTAAAAGATTTAATTAAAAGCGGTGATGAAATTATAAAAATTGAAGCAATTTTATCGGGCTCACTTAATTTTATATTTAGTAATTGTTCATCACAAAAAGACTTTTTGTCAACTGTGAAATTGGCTCGCGAAAAAGGATATACAGAACCCGATCCTAAAATTGATTTGTCGGGTAAAGATGTAGCTCGTAAAATTTTGATATTGTCTCGTGAAATCGGATGTACATTTAATTTAGAAGATGTTGAGGTTGAAAATTGTTTAAGCCCTCAAAGTCAAGCAACTACAACAGTAGAAGAATTGTGGAAAACATTAGAAGCATATGATAATGAATTGTATGCAAAAAAAATACAAGAGGCAGAGGCTGCAGGTAAACGTATTAAATATATAGCAAGTTATGAAAATGGTAAAGCAAAAACGCAAATTACCATGATAGATTCATCACATCCTTTTTATAATATTATGGGAAGCGACAATATAATTTCGTTTACTACTGCTCGTTACAGAACACAACCTCTTATAGTAATAGGGCCCGGTGCCGGTGCTGCTGTAACTGCTGCGGGAGTATTTGCAGATATTATACGAATAGGTAACTTTTAATGTGCTATATGCGGATTGTTGCAGTAGTTTGTGCAGTATTGATTGTAACAAGCGGATGTAAACATTCGCAACAATTTGTGTCTTCTGTGTCTTTGGCATCGCACAAGTGGATTGAACACACAGTGTGGAAATTATCATATAATCATCGAGAATGGGGAAATCGTACGTTTGAAGTATTTTTTGGTGACAATGGTAGGTTAGTATGTTTTAATCCGTATGATACTACTCCATATAATGATGAATGGGAATTACATGACGATAAAATAATCTTGTACTTTAACAATCGCGATGCTGTGTATGAAGCTGTAGTGTTTGATGATGAGGTTTTAGTTGGTACTGCTCACAGCTATATTGGAGGCACGTGGAATTGGATAGCACAGCGATATAAACAATAATTGATTATAAAGATTATAGGTTATTTGTAATAAAAAAAGGTGTTTGATTAAGCAATCAAACACCTTTTTTTATTATAACATATATTCTATTATGCTGTAATTTGTTTTTTTTCTATATGTTTCAAGACAAGTGCTAATAATGCACACACCAATAAACATGAACCTGCTATAATAAAAGAGGTAGTATGTGTTCCTGTTTTTGCTACAATGGTTTGTGATAATCGACTGAAAATAAATCCTCCTAATCCCCATGCCGACATTAAAACACCATAGTTTACACCAAAATTTTTCATACCCCAAAAGCTTTTGGTAAATGATGGAAACAATGAAAGATTGGTGCCGTAATTGAATCCTATAAACGTGGCAAGTAATACTATAAGTAATGCTTCAGTGTTTCCGCCTATAAGCAACATAGATGCAAACATAAGGCTTGCTTGAAATACAATTATAATTAATAATGTAAGTACTCTTCCAATTTTATCTGATACCAGACCGGCAATAATTCGTCCCGATGCGTTACCTATAGCCATAATTGCAACTGCAACAAAAGCTGCTTCGCCCATACTTTTTTTAGCCATGCCCGATATGCTTCCTATTACCATTAATCCTGCTCCCGAAGCTATAAAGAATATAACCCAAATAAGATAAAATGAAGGTGTTTTAAGAATTTCTTTAACGGTAAAATCTTTGCTTGCAATTGGTTTAGTTGTTTGAGTATCTGTATTGGATTTATCATGAGCTATATAACCTGCAGGTGGATTTTGAAGGAGTAATGCTGCTCCGCAAACAACCAGTATAAATAGTATTGCAAATATAAGCATGGCATGTTGTAATCCAAAGTTATTTACCAAATATGTAGCTAATGGAGCTATGTAAACCGGAGCTAACCCAAAGCCCGATACTACTATACCTGCTACAACACCTGTTTTAGAAGATGGAAACCATTTTAATGCAGGTGGTGTTGCTGCCGAATATCCAAACCCGATTCCCATACCTGCCAATACTCCAAAACCTAATACCCAGAGTGCATAACTTGTGGTTGATGATAATATAAAAAATCCTATTCCTACCAATACTCCTCCTATAAGAGCAGTAACACGTGGACCATATTTATCTTGTATTTTGCCGGCCAATATCATTGAAAAGGCAAAAACTAAAATACATACTGCATACGGGTCATTTAATGCTGCTTTTGACCATGTAAAAGCACCATCGCCTCCTGTATCAATTGATTTTGATATACTGTCTTTAAATATACTCCAAGAGTATAAAATGCCTAATGCAAGATTAATGGCTACTCCTGCAAAAACCACTAACCATCCTTTGTTTTTTGTTGTTTCTGTTGTCATATTACTGTTTTTATGTTTTGCTGCAATATTATACTTTTTTTTGTTTTTATAGGTGTAAATGTGATGTATATCACATATATCATTGTTAGTATGCGTCTAAATTCCTTTTAAACTCAAAAAAATGAATTATTTATATGTAATTTTAAATGTATCTCCGTAAACTTTAATTTCTATGGTACCTTGGAGTAAAAAATTACCTTCTTTTCGTAGTTTATCCAAAGCGGTTACCCTATCAACCGATTCTCTCCATTCTTTTCGAGTATCAGCATTATGAGCATGTTTTACAATAGATTTACGTATATCAATAAATGTTTCTAACCATATATATTCATGTATTCCTTGTAAAGGATATCCACCGCATTTAGTATTTGTTTTGTGTATAATAGCAGGAAGCCCATCGGGGTCGTCACCTTCGCCATGTTGAATGATAGCATCGTAAATATTGAGTAATGATAATGGATATCTTAATCCTAATTGTTTTGCTATACGAACAGCAGGTATATAATATAGTGAATCGGCAATTATATCTTGACAGTGTATAAAAACAGAATCTTTACATGCTTGTTTCCATGCTTTAGGTAAATTTTCTAAACCTTTAATAGAATTATTTTCATGTTGTGAATATTCTTTTATTGTGGGAATGAAGTACGCAAGATTATTGGTGGGAACAGAATCGGTATATAATTCTATAAGTTGTAACATATCGCCGGTAGCAGTTGTAAAACCGGCTTTGCCTGCTGTATAACCTCTTCCATCGTTTAAGTATTCTATATAATCATATTGTATTATTGGTGTGCTGTTTTCAAAACATGAAATTATTTTTTCTGCAATAATTTTGTGAGCTTTATCAAAAGGAATTAAATTGTCTTCAACTGGTTCAGGGCCTTTTTTTACACAGTATGTGTATACACATACTGTGATAATAAATACAAGTATATTTCGTAAAATAACTATACGTGAAGAAAAATGTGTAATGAACATACTTTGTAAGTATTCATAAAAAAGGCTGCTCTCTAAACAGAAAACAGCCTTTTTATAGATAAGCAATTATGCTTTTTCAATATATTGTGTAATCCAATCGCCTACATCACTGGTAGATTTTGCATGTTCTTTCGATATATCTTCGGTTACAACATTTGCTTCTAATGAGGCTGCTACTGCTTTACGAATCAAAGCACCTTCTTGCATCATGCCGAATGCGTATTCAAACATCATAGCTGCCGAAAGTATAGTTGCCACCGGGTTTGCTATATTTTTACCTGCTGCTTGTGGATACGAACCGTGAATTGGCTCAAAAACGCTGGTATGGATACCAATAGAAGCTGATGGTAGTAATCCCATAGAACCTGTGATAACAGAAGCTTCGTCGGTTAAAATATCGCCAAACATATTTTCGGTTACCATAACGTCGAAATTTTTTGGCCATTGAATAATTTGCATTGCGGCATTATCAACAAACATAAACTGTGTTTCAACTTCGGGATACTTCGGAGCCATTTCTTGACCAATTTGACGCCACAATCGAGATGTTTCCAATACATTTGCTTTGTCTACTATAGTAAGTTTTTTGTTGCGTTTCATTGCATATTCGTAGCCCAATTTTAAGATACGTTCTACTTCTTCGCGAGTATATACACAATTGTCGAATGCTGTATTACCGTCGTCTTTTCTTCCTTTTTCACCAAAATAAATACCACCTGTGAGTTCGCGAATACACATAAAGTTAGCTCCTTCTACCAATTCTTTTTTTAGTGGTGATTTATGTAACAGAGAATCAAATGTTTCTACCGGACGAATGTTTGCATATAATCCTAATTGTTTACGCATACGTAACAAACCTTGCTCTGGACGAACTTTAGCTGTAGGGTCGTTATCGAATTTTGGGTGACCAATAGCGCCAAACAATACAGCATCGGCATTCATACAAATTGTATGAGTTGATTCCGGATATGGGTCTCCTACTTCGTCTATTGCACATGCTCCGGTAATAGCTTCGGTATATGTAAATTCATGACCAAATTTTTTTTCAATTGCTTTTGTTACTTTAAGAGCTTCTCTTATAACTTCCGGACCTATACCATCGCCCGCTAATACTGCTATGTTCTTTTTCATTTGAAGTGAGTTTATAAGTATATTAGTATAAAACCTTACTATTTAAAGGCATCTATACAATTAGTAATTATTGTGGCAAATTTCGATTTTTTTTTTAATTTCAAAAATTATTTTTAGTTTAAATTGAAGGTTATCATGATATAAATTGATATTCAGTGTAAAAAAGTACATATTTACATACATCTTTTTTACACCTTTTTACAATTATTTTCTACATAAATTTGGAAATGTTATTTTTTTTTTTTTTCTTTTGACAGTAATTAATTAAGTATTCACTTTTTAATTACATGTATGAAAACATTTCAATTTTTAGTTCTTGCATTCAGTATGGTTACAAGCAGTGTAATTGCCCAAATTAAAGTAGATCAGTATGGCGATGTTCATGTAGGATCTACAGTGGTGCCTCCTTTGGATTCTCAAGGAGATTTAATAATGGGACAAGACGGCTTAGACAATGCATTATCGTTTTATAATAGTACCGGACTTAGTTATAGAATGTACCGCATGAACGACTATGGATTTATTGTAAGAGGAAGAAATATTGATGGGCAAACGTACAATTATAAAGGAATAATAATGGATGTGAATGGTAATATTGGTATAAAAGCATTACCGAACTCCTCATATTCTTTATATGTAAGCGGTCCAGCTTATTCTACCGGTTCATGGCTAGGTTCTGATATTCGCATGAAATCTAACATAAAAAAAATATCGGTACAATCACATGTGTATGATTCGTTAACACCTATAAGTTATAATTATAAACTTAAAAAAGTAAATAAATCGGGTACCGACATGGGCGGATATGCCCAAGCCGATGCAGATAGCATAGATACAAATACAAGTTTTGGATTTTCGGCACAAGAGGTTCAAAAATATTTTCC